>Ga0209166_10000113_pt1 | contig 104712 bp, 87 predicted proteins | sample Coa_R1_3_FD_187151 | JGI IMG/M metagenome (GOLD analysis project Ga0209166, IMG submission 187151) | Surface soil microbial communities from Centralia Pennsylvania, which are recovering from an underground coalmine fire - Coalmine... | ecosystem: Environmental > Terrestrial > Soil >... | reverse complement strand
CACTGGGCTTTCGGCTGCAAACCAGACCAAAAAGGCGCAAGTCCCTCCCAGGCGCTCGGCGGCGCAGGGGGCCTTTGGCGCTCTCTCTGGCTGGCCGGTCTACTATGGTCTACCGCAAGGGGCAGCCCCGCCGGAAGGGTACAGGGGCAGCCACGCCGGAAGGGTACAGGGCAGTGACCAAAGTCACTACGGGGTTGGAAGGCCAAACATTTGAGGTTCGGAGGCTATTCGGCGGAAGTCTGTTCGCGCTTCAAGCCGGGCAGGTCTTTGACTACGATCTTGCGGCCTTCCACGTCCAGAAATCCTTCGGCTTGCAACCGGCTGAGGTTCCGGGAGACTAGTTCGCGCACGGTGCCCAGTTCGGCCGCAAGATCCTGATGACTCTTTGTCAGCTCCACGCGAATGCCCTCTTTCGAGGGTGTCCCGTCCGCCTGTGCCAAACGTAAGATCAGCGCAATCAGCCTCTGCCGGACCGTTGTGAACGAAAGCTCCTCAATGATACCGACAAGACGACGCAGCCGCGACCCAACCACGGCGATCACTTTGAGCCCCACGTCCGGATGCTCGCGGCAGAAATTCTGAAAATCCTTACGCGAAATGAAGAGAACCTCCGCGTCTTCCAACGCTGAAGCTGCCGCTGGGTAATTCCCTCCGTCAAAGACGGGGAGTTCCGCAAACGAACTGCCGGGACCCTCAATCGCAAGAACCTGCTCGCGCCCAGAAGCTGAGAGCTTGAAGATACGGATTTTTCCGGAAGCTACCAAGAACAAACCTGTGCAGGGATCACCCTCCGCAAACAATTGATCACCTTGATGGAATCGCTTGCGGGACGTTCGCGCGGTGAGAGCTTGCAGCTCGCCATCCGTCAGGTTCGCGAAAAGTGGGGTTCTCTTTAGGACTGCAGCAGTCTCATTGCTCATACCGAAGCCTGCAAAACATGGGCCGGTTCACGGCTGCTCCAACAACGCACTTCTGGATCTTACAAGCTTTTGAGCGCTATCAACATGACTCGAGGCATTTTTTCCAGCTTGGATTTGGATGTGTGACCTTTGGCTGACCTTCTTGCTTAACCTGCCGAAAGCATCCTAGTAGAACGCGGTGGCTCCAGCCTGACGTGTTAGAGTTAAATCCGTGCGGCCACAGATTGAGCAAGTCGTCCAGTTGATTCAGCGAAAGGACTCAGAGTCACTCGAGGAGGCACTCGCTCTGCTGCAGAGTACGGTCTTTTCGTTCAGTATGAAGGTATGCGGGCAGCGACAAGATGCCGAAGACACCATGCAGGAAGTGCTGCTCAAGTCAGTCCCCTACCTGCCGAAATTTGATAGCCCAAAGGCATTAATGGTATGGCTTTATAAGGTCGCCAAAAATCGCTGCCTGATGAGCAGACGTAAGAGCAAGTTTGCCCCCAAACAAGATCTCTCGCTGGAAGAACTGATGCCCGACCGTCAAGAAATGCAGAGGCTTTCGGGCAATCCGGACGCAACCCCAGAGACTGTATTGTTGCGTCGCGAAAATGCAAAGCGTCTCCGGGAAGCAGTGCAAAAACTTCCTACTGAGTACCGGCTCATTCTTGTACTGCGCGACATGGAAGAGTTGTCCGATGAGGATGTCGCCGAGATCACCGGGCTCCGGCCTGGGACAATCCGCGTGCGATTGCATCGGGCACGACTCTTTGTGCGCAAGGAACTTGCCAAACAAGAGTTCCGTAGTCTGCATCGCCAAACGGCAAAACCCGTCGGCGAAATAAGCCACCCCGTGCAGCCGCGCCAACGGCATTGCAAGGAAATGTTCGCCGAACTCTCAAATTACCTGGACGAGAAGCTTGATGATTCTCTTTGTGAGGGACTGGAAAAGCACATGGAGGGCTGCGAGCCCTGCAAAGCTTTCCTTGTTAGCCTGGAGAAGTCGATCCAGATGTGCCGAATTGAAACAAATGAGTCGCCCGATCCGCGGATCGCTGCGAGGCTCAGGCGCGAATTGTTAGCCGAGTACCAAAACACGATGGCAAACATCACAAGGCGCGACGCAACCAACGCAATGCGAAGTTAAGCCTCCTTCAGACTCCCCGGATTCAACCCGCATCCTCCTGTAGATGTTTCGACTCCAGAGCACCCACGAGTGTGCGTTCTTCAACAGCGGACTGACATCCCCAACATCACGTCAGGCTGTGATCCTTATCACCGCCCACGCTGTGGCTGCGCACCAACAATAGTCAAGGAGACAAAGTGCAGAGGGCGGATTGCCATTCGAAAGATGTAAAGGAACCCAGGCCCCGACACGCCAGGCAACACTTTCTTGTAACAGAATTCGATTCCTTGCATTTATTGGTGTGGCCTTGAAAAACCGGGGTCTATGAGAGGAACAAATGATTACCGCTAAGGTCTTGCTTTCTCAACCACTTAAAGCAGAGAGACAATTCGTTGCTACATCCGGCAGTGAGCACCATATGCTGCTCGATGATGCAGCAGGGGGCACGGGTCCAAAGCCGATTGAATTGGTAGCAGTCGGGCTAGCCGGGTGCACAGCCTTCGACGTCATTACAGTTCTTCGTCAGAAGTATCACCAAAAGGTAACAGGCTACGAAGTCCGAGTCGAAGCTGAACAAGCGGAGCGGCCACCACAGGTTTTTACCTCGGTCCGTATCCACCATGTGGTCATAGGTCACGAAATAGATTCCGCCGCAATCGAGGAAGCTATCCGGCTCTCGGAGGAGAAATACTGCTCCGTGGGGGCGATGGTGAAGCAAACGGCCAGCGTGCATACCACCTACGAGATCGTGGAAGAGAAAACGCAATGGCTCGCGCCAACTCCCGTGGCTGCATGAAGGTGAAAAGCTCTAATGAGAAATCGTAGCCAACAACCCGGGGGAAAAAGTCAAACCCCGCAAAAGACCCTCGTGCGATCAGAAGGGGTATCCCGTTTCGCAGAGGACGTCTTCCTGGTCTCGCTTCTAGTATTGTCAATTCCAGGGTTGCTCTTCGCACAACAAACACTGCAGCCCTCTCCTATAACTCTCCAGCAGGCAATCAACATCGCACTAGAGAAGAACCCGGAGCGTAAAGCAGCGCTCGCCGATACAAGAGCCGCGACCGCTTCCGTGCAGGAAGCCCGGTCCGTTCTTCTGCCGCACGTCACTTTTTCCGAGGTTGCCACGCTTGGCAACGATCCTGTGTACGTATTCGGGAGCAAATTGCGACAGCAACGGTTTACGGCGGGGGACTTCGCGCTAAACGTGCTGAATACCCCGGGCTCCTTCGGCAACTTTGCGACACGCTTTGGCGGAACCTGGAATCTCTTTGATTCGTTCGGCAGCTGGCGCGCGATCAACCGCGCGGAGCGCGCGAAGGAAGCGACCAGCCACCAACTGGAACGCACCGACCAGGAAATTATTTTTCGGGCCGTGGAGTCCTATTATGGCGTGTTGCTCGCAAAAAAGCGGGTAGAAGTTGCGGCAGAGACCCTGAAGACGGCACAAGCCATCCTGGACCGAAGTAAAAATCGTTTTGAAAGCGGCGTGGTCGTGGAATCGGACTTGCTGAGCGCCCAAGTGAGACTATCGACGCGGAAGCTGGAAGTCATTCGCGCGGCAAATAACCTGGCAATGGCGCGGGCCCAATTGGGTACGGCTTTAGGCATATCGACTGAGACCGAGTTCGATCCAGCCGATGCGCTCGAGGAAAGAAATTTCCCAGCGATAACGCTTGAAGAAGCCGAGAAAGAAGCAGTGGAAGTTCGACCGGATCTGAAGCGAATGCGGTCGGAGGAGGAGGCGCAGCAGCAGAGTGTGGCCATCGCGAAATCATCGTTTGGTCCGCGAGCCAATGCGTTTGGGGGGTGGGAGGCCGACAATCCAACATTCGTCGCAGGCGGGGGCGGAAATAACTGGTTGGCGGGGATCGAGGTGCATCTCGACCTTTTTGACGGCGGAGCCAAACGGGCTCGGCTTTCGCGTGAGCGAGCACTGCAAGTAAAGGTTGCTGCGGTCAAGGAAATGGCCACCGATGCGGTTCGGCTCGAAGTCCGCCGCGCCTACTATGATTTGGACTCCGCCCGCCACCAGGTGGAAGTGGCTCGCACAACGATTGCGGAATCGCAGGAAAGCCTGCGTATCAATCAGAACCGCTACGACTCGGGCCTTTCGACGATTACAGACCTGCTTGCGGCGGAAGAAGAGGCCCACCGCAGCCAGGCGGAATATTGGGAAGCCGTGTACCGCTATCACACTGGCTACGCGAGCCTTGAACTGGCCAGCGGAACTTTGAATCCCCAGTCTCCCGTGGTGACGCCATGAATCCTGGAAATCCAGCAATCAAACTTTCTATCATTTTGGCTTTAATGGTAGGCGGCGTGTCGTCCGGGTGTTCGAACGAGCGCCCGACCCAGGCCACGGCACCCGAGACGGTGAGCAACATTTCGGTGACTGTCGCGCATAAGGCCACCGTGCCTGACTGGCTGGAAGCTGTGGGAACAGTGCGCGCAGCACAAGTGAGCCAGGTTTCCAGCCAAGTAATGGCCAATATCGTTGAAATTCAGGCGCACGAGGGCGATCGCGTACAAAGCGGCCAGGTGCTTGCGGTTCTCGACGAGGCACAAGCTCGTTCCGGAACCGATCAAGCCACGGCTGCGGTCGCCGCCGCAGAAAAAGAAGTCTCTGCCGCTGACTCGAATTTTGCTCTTGCCGAAGCGACGCTGAGACGTTACCAGCAACTCTTCGAACAAAAATCAGTCAGCCCGCAGGAATTCGACGAAATCAAAGCTCGCTACCAGTCCGCAGAAGCACGGCGGGAGATAGCAAGAGCGGGGCTGGCACAAGCAAATGCCGGGCAGACCCACGCTCGTACTTCGCTCGGATTCACGAGAATACGCGCGCCGTTTGGGGGCGTGGTGACGGAGAAAAGAGCCGATGCGGGAACGCTGGCCTCGCCGGGCATGCCCCTCTTCACCATTGAAGATACGCGCAGCTTTCGCCTTGAAGTGACAGTAGATGAAAGTGAGCTGCGCTTCGTGCGAATCGGGCAGGTCGCCACAGTGACGGTTGACGCTCTTGCGAATGTCCAGCTTGACGGCAAGGTCGCGCAAATCGTTCCGGCAGCCGATCCGGCCAGCCGCAGTTTTCTCGTGAAAGTCCAATTGCCGTCGGATTTGCGGCTCCGTTCCGGCCTCTTTGGGAGGGCACGTTTTCAGCGGGGTGAGCGAACGGCTTTGCTGATTTCCCGCAAAGCATTGGTAGACCGCGGTCAACTGCAAGGAGTCTACGTGCTCGACGCAAACCAAATCGCGGAGCTGCGTTACCTCACGCTCGGCAAAAGTGCCGGGGAACAAGTCGAAGTTCTCTCCGGACTGCAAGAAGGAGAAAAACTGGTTGCCGCACCCGGCGATCGTGATTGGGGCGGCAAGCGAATCGCTGTACGTCAATGAGCGTTACGTTTTCCAAACCGGAAAAGCACTCTCCCGTTTCAGGGATGGCTGGGCGTATTGCGCATATTTTTATCCGGTCAAAGCTGACGCCGCTCGTCATTATCGGCGCGCTTCTACTTGGTGCATTTAGCATCCGGCAGACACCGCGCGAGGAGGAACCGCAGATTGTTGTGCCGATGCTGGACGTTTTTGTGCAAATGCCAGGGGCAACTGCCGAAGAAGTAATGCAACGCGCGAGCGTGCCCATGGAAATGCTGCTCCGGGAAATACCTGGAGTCGAGTACATCTACTCCATCAGCCACCCCGGCCTGAGCATGGTGGTCGTGCGCTTTACTGTAGGTACGAAAGAAGAAGACGCGATCGTAAAGACTTACAACAAGCTTTATTCGAACTTCGACCGCATCCCCCAAGGAGTCTCCCAGCCGATTATCAAAGTCCGTTCCATTGATGATGTGCCCATTCTCGCTCTGACGCTATGGGGCAAGAACTACGACGCATATCAACTGCGGCGTATCGCGGGAGAATTGGAGCATTCAGTCAAACAACTGGATGACGTATCCGAAACAACGATCATCGGCGGACAGCCACGCAAATTGCGAGTTGTGCTGGATACGCAACGCCTCGCGGCCTTCGGGCTGACTCCGGGTTCTGTTGTCATGCAACTCGGAGCCGCGAATACGCGCAGTCAGGCGGGGAGCTTTGCGCGTGGCAACGAGGAATTTCAAGTAGAAGCTGGCAATTTCTTTACACGCCCAGGCGGATTAGAGCAAGTCGTCGTAGGAGTTCACACAGGGCGGCCCGTGTATTTGCGGGACGTCGCGGAAGAGATCCTGGACGGCCCAGGGGAACCGGACAGTTACGTCCTGTTCGCGAGCGGCATGGGAACGACCCGAAGCGGTGCCAATGCGCAATACCCCGCCGTAACGATAACGCTGGCCAAGCGCAAAGGCGCCAACGCCACGCTCATTTGCGAAAGTGTTCTGCAAAGGATTGCTTCTCTTCGAGGCAACACGTTGCCAGGGGATTTGAATGTCACAGTCACGCGCAACTATGGGGAAACTGCAAAGGACAAGTCGGACGAACTCCTGAAGCATCTTTTCCTTGCCACGCTTTCGGTCACGCTGCTGATAGCACTGGCGCTGGGCTGGCGCGAATCCGGCGTGGTGCTCTTGGCCATTCCTGTGACTCTCGCACTAACCCTCGCAATCTTCTACTTGTTCGGATACACGCTAAACCGAGTCACGCTGTTCGCACTGATCTTTTCCATTGGTATCTTGGTGGACGACGCCATCGTCGTCGTCGAGAACATCGTTCGGCATTTCCGGCTGCCTGAAAATTGCGGCCGCTCCCTCGCTGACGTGGCGATCGTGGCCGTCGACGAAGTTGGGAACCCCACAATCCTCGCCACCTTCGCCGTGATTGCCGCCATTCTCCCCATGGCTCTTGTGCGCGGCCTGATGGGGCCCTACATGAGGCCGATTCCCGTAGGCGCATCGGCAGCAATGCTGTTTTCCTTGATTGTGGCTTTTGTAGTTTCGCCCTGGGCCGCCCTGCGATTGCTGCACCATTACGCCAATCGTCCCGAATCCGGCAACGAGACAGAAGGCTGGACCACTCGCCTTTATCGCCGCCTGATGAATCCTCTCATTCAAAATACCGGGTGGAGATGGTTTTTCCTGGGCGGCGTGGTGGTGGTCCTTCTGGCTGCCATTGCGTTCATTCCGCTCAAGTGGGTGCAGGTCAAAATGCTCCCCTTCGATAACAAGAGCGAATTTCAAGTAATCATCGACATGCCTGACGGGACTCCGCTGGAGCAGACCACGCTGGTAGCGCAAGCATTGGGAAGCTACCTGGGCCAGCAACCCGAGGTCATCAATTACCAAATTTATGCGGGTACCCGAGGGCCCTACAATTTTAACGGCCTCGTGCGACACTACTTTTTGCGCCGTCAGCCAAACCAAGCCGATATCCAGGTCAACCTGTTGTCTCGACACGAACGCAAAACGCATAGCCACGAAATTGCGCGCGAATTGCGGCCAGCGCTCGACCGGATAGCCTCTCCCTTTGGCGCGCGCATCAAGATTGCCGAGGTGCCACCAGGCCCCCCCGTGCTGCAAACTCTCGTGGCAGAGATATATGGGCCGGACTATAAAACTCAAACCGAACTCGCCGCAAAAATAAAAACAATCTTTCAGGAGACTCCCGGGGTTGTGGATGTGGATTGGTACGTTGAAGACCCTCAGAAAAAGTACGACATGAAAGTGGAGCTCGACAAGGCTGCGCTCCAAGGCATCTCAGCAGCGGAAGTCTCGCGCACGGTCCAAATCGGTTTGAGCGGAGCTTCAGCGGGATTGTTGCACGATCCGGCATCGCGGGAGGATGTTCCCATCGAAGTGCGCTTGTCACGGGCCGATCGCTCGAGCATCGAGGAACTCGAAAATCTCAAGTTGCCGGGACCCTCGGGCCAACTGGTTTCTCTCCGCGAGGTCACCAGCGTTCGGGAGAGTTCGATCGATCAAAGTGTTTACCGCAAGAATTTGCGGCCCGTCGTGTACGTTACGGGGGACGTCGCCGGTGGGATCGAGAGTCCGGTGTATGCCATTCTCAAGATGAGCGATGCGATCAACAAAATTCAACTGCCCGGCGGCTACCAAGTAAAGCAATACTCCGGGACGTTGTTGCCGGACCGCATCGATCATCTCTCCATGAAATGGGACGGCGAATGGCACATCACGGTCGAAGTATTTCGTGACCTCGGTTTGGCCTTTGCTGCCGTTCTGGTGCTGATTTACGTATTAGTAGTCGGCTGGTTCAAGTCCTTCAAAACACCTCTAGTGATCATGGCCCCGATTCCATTGACGCTCGCGGGGATCTTGCCTGCTCACGCGCTGATGGGGGCGTTTTTCACCGCGACTTCGATGATTGGGTTCATCGCCGGCGCGGGCATCATCGTTCGAAACTCCATCATCCTTGTGGATTTCATCGAGCTACGCCGCTCACACGGAATGTCGCTGGAACAAGCCGTGGTAGACGCCGGAGCTGTGCGCTTCCGCCCCATGCTTTTGACGGCGGCTGCCGTCGTCGTAGGCGCCAGCGTGATTTTGTTCGACCCGATTTTCCAGGGGCTAGCGATCTCGCTGATGGCCGGGGAAGTTGCTTCGACGGTGCTCTCTCGAATGACTGTCCCGGTTCTTTATTACCTGAGTGAACGCGGCGGAAGGAAAACACCGGCAGGCAGCAGCGAAAATCTCATGCCCGCAGGAGATTGAAATTGAAGAGGAGGCAATACCATGACCGTGGACCGTTACCTTAGACTTATCGCAGGAGCTTTCGTTCTGGTGTCGCTCGCATTGGGATATTGGGTGAGCCCGTACTGGTTTCTTTTTACAGGCTTCGTTGGCTTGAACCTTTTCCAGTCGGCCTTCACGAACTGGTGCCCGATGATGACAATCCTTCGAAAAGCTGGCGTCAAGCCATAGGCGCGACTAACAAGAGCGAGTCGAGACCTGGAATCACGAAGCGCTTTTCGGTTCTTTTTACGAGTTTCATTAGAAGAGGCTAGAAGAAAACCGTGGTTGCGACGTTGGACTACAGGATCCCCGTTCGAACTGCTACGCGGGGTAGACAGCGCGCAGCCAGGCACCGCCTTGGATTGACTGAGTGCTAAAAGGGAAGATTGGGTTTGCGGTCGTCTGCAGGGTCAGCCCAGCGATTGTTCGGAATAGTAGGATTCCAAGAGGGCCGCAAGGGATCCCGGTCGTATGGATACGAACCCAGACGCCGGTACATTTCGCTGTACTTCAACAGTTTCTCGCGATCGAGACGGACTCCAAGCCCGGGGGAGCATGGCACCCGGATGGATCCATCCTCATAAATCAATTTTCCGCCCTCGATGATGTCGTCCTGGAGTTGGTGATAATGAGCATCCGCGGAAAAGGTAAAGTTGGGAATCACCGAGGCGAGGTGGAGCATGGTGGCAAGCTGGATTCCCAGCTCACCGGATGAATGGACGGAAACGCCGAGCTGAAATGTTTCACAAATACCGGCCGCCTTCACACAGGAGCGGATGCCTCCCCAAAAAGTGGTATCGAGTAGGATGACGTCCACTGCAAGATCATGGATATTTGCCGCCAATTGTTCGAAATTCACAACGAGTGTATTCGTCGACAGGGCGACCTGAGCTTTTTCACGGATGCGGCGCATGCCGTCCAGTCCGAAAACGGGATCTTCCAGATAATCGTTGTTCAATCCCTCGATGGCGCGGGCAAACTGAATCCCCTGCTCGGTTGACCAGCTACAGTTGGGGTCGAAGCGCAATCGATCATCAGGGAATGCGGCGGAAAGCGCGCGGTAGCATTCCAGTTCGTAGGCGGGCGCGAAAACGCCGCCCTTCAGCTTGTGGGTCTTGAACCCATGCCGGAACTTCAGCTCGCTTGCATGGGAGACGAGTTCACGAAGCGTCCTGACTTCCCCTCCGCCCGTCGCCGGATTTGGGTAGCGGAAGAAGAGATACGAAGCAAACGGAATTCGATCACGCAAGCGTCCGCCGAGAATTTCCGAAACGGGAACTTGCCATGCTTGCCCGAGAAGATCCAGGCAAGCAAATTCAAGCGCGGCAAGAATTTGAATGCGATTGTTGTAGAGGGAAGCCGTAGGATTGCTGATCCGGAATTTTAGCTCCTCCAGCCGGCAAGGATTCCAGCCGACCAGATCGGCTTTGAGCCCCCTAAAGATTTCTTCGTTTGACTGGCCGCCTCCTCCCATTTCTCCGAGACCGACCAGTCCGTTATCCGCTTCGACCTCGACAATGGTCCGGACGAAACGCCCCCAGTGGCATCCGTTGGCATGACGCAGAGGGGCCTCTAGCGGAACGCTAACCGTAGTGGCGCGGAGGTCTGTAATTTTCATCCGGGCGTTCCTTCCTCGACGAGGACACCGCCACGAGTTTCGAACATCAGAAAAATCTGCCCATTGTCCGAGCGGCCCGCCCGCCTGGATGCAGCTACTGTCAGTTCGATAGACAGAAAAGCCGAACAAGGCCGCTCAGTTCACGTCAGCGCTTCGTTCTCCCTCGTAATGCATGATGTGGTAATACGCCTCCCAGCCCGTCCAATAGACGGGTGGAGGCATCGGGGACAGCGGATCCGCTAGCTGCCTTGTGAAATCCTGTAGCAACTCGCGCGTCCGGTGAATCCCGGTCAGCCAATCGCCGCGATACCAGTCTTTCCACTTGCCATATTCCGCAGCCTTTTCTGATTTGAAGATTTCGTCAAATGCCAGGAGCGCCTGATCAGCTCGCTCGCGTGCTCCCTGTTTGTCCCCGCTTTCAGCATTCTGAACTGCGTTCGCAACCGAGAACAGGATTCGATTGCTCTCGCGCCCAATGGCGATCATGGCCAAGACGTGTGCGCGGTAAAAGGGCCGCCTCTCGGGCGACACAAGTTGTTCAGCCGCAGCGGCTTTCGCCCAAAGGGCATCCCACCTTGGCTGGGCCTCGCCACAACGCTGAATTTCATTCTTCAGCGAGTCCGCCAGGGATACTGCCCTGGGAGTGTCGGAATTCCCTGAAAAAACGCGAGGCGCAACCCAAGTCGGAGCTTGACCAGGAAGAAAATAGAGCGGGAAACCCACCATGTATTCGAGCAGAAACCGCCTGGCCTCTGTGTGGTAATAGTTGTCGCCATATTCCAGAGAAGGCTCATCTCCAGGCAAGTGCGCCGGCGCGGCAAAATAATCCTTGTAGATGTCCGCGACAGTGGCGGCAGCCTTGGGTCCGAACTCGTCGGAAGCCCATTGGCGATAGAATCGCCGGCCATCTGACGCGGCGTCGTGCGGGAGGCCCTTCCAGACAATGTCCATGACGGCTTTCGTAGTCATGGAAACCGGACGAACATCGCTGGTGTTCAGGAGCATGTAGTGAGTCGCTCCCGCCTTGATGTAACGAGCGAATTCGGAATCAATCCGCTCGACAGGAACCATTTCGCTCAATTGATTTGCCCTGCCGTTCATCATCGCGACGTGGTAATAAGCTCCCTGCCCTGCCGTCACAAGACCTTTGTCCTGAAGGTAGCCATACCCGGTGTCCGCCCAGACAGTTGCAACTTCCGGAGGGATCTTCAGACTGCCCTGCTGCACCAGTCGCGCTCCTTCCTGCCACAGACTCGTTATAAACTTGGCGTCGGGGCGGACAGAGCGCACGATTTGGATTTGGTCGGCGATGGCCTTGGTGATCAACTCTCCCAGTGCTTTGTCGTTTCCTCGAACGCTCGGGTCAAAGGCCGCGTAACTTGCGTCCGACAACCCGCGCAGGCCCACGGTCCACAAGACTTCCTGATCTGCCGGGTACTCGGACACCGCGTCTTTCCAGGCACGCTCAAGTATCTCGGGATGGCTGGTGTAGGAGTACTGCACGTCTTTGGGCCAGCGAGCCACGTTGAGCCCCAATGGAATGGCGTGGTGCTGAGTCAAAATCAGGCCGCGCTTGCCGGCCAGTTTGATTTGCGGCTCGTCAGGAAAAATCCAGGTTCCGGGAGCAACCATATTGCCCTTGAGCCGAAGGATGGTTTCGAAAATCTTGTTCCACACATCGAGGGAGATCCCCGTGTGATCCTTCGCTTCACCCGGAGCCCAGCCTGTCAATAAATCCTCGTCGTTGATGAAGAAGCCGCGGTATTTAAATAAGGGTGACGGAAATTGTTGGTTCAGGGACGCCGAAAGCTCAATTTGTGAGTGACGGAGTGGTTCGTGATCGGTCCAGATGTAGAGCGGATCGACGCCCAGGAAATTCTCTGAGAATTGGTAGATGGCATAGATTGTGCCGCGTACGTCCGCACCAGCTAAAAGCACGATCCTGGCAGGCTGTGGCGCTTTGCCGCGGACCACGGAAAGCGAAAAAGATTCTGGCTCCGTCAGGCCTGCCGGCCGAAGATCGCCGGGAAGTGTGGGCGCCACACCAATCAAAATCGTGACTGGGGCTGCGTCCTCCAAGCGACGCACAATCCTAGGCTTCTTACCTAAGACTTTGCCAAAGTCATTCTGCAGATCTTTCGCGGCCTCTTCCACGGCGAGAGGCTCTTGAGGTCCGAGAAGAATCGTCGAGGTGGAATCGAGGATGATCGAGCCGCTCTCGGTCTTCTTCTCGGTCTGCGTCCAAGTGCTGGCCCTAGCTCCGTGCAGGCATGGAGCTAGTAGCACGGCGACAAACAGGCCCGAGATGCTTACCGAGCGACAAGCAGAAGAAGTAGAAGCGAGCTTGTCCGATTCGTCGCGCATAATTCGCCGCTCCCCGCTTGAAAGATGCCGGCGCAGTCGACAGGCAAGAGATGCGCAGGCAGGAGCCCCGTGCGCGTTCTGAAACGCGGCGGCTCGTCTTTTCTTCTTTAAAACGACACTTTCAACGCCAACTGAATGATACGAGGATCATTAGCGGCGCGAATGCTCCCAAAGTTCGAACTGCTGACGGTTACTGTATTTGAGCTGGCAGTAGCGTTCAATTGTGTGTGGTTGAAGACGTTGAAGAATTCTCCGCGCAGCTGCACGCTGAGATTTTCATGGGAGTCTAAAGGATAGAACGTCTTGTGAAGCCCCATGTCCATGTTCCAATTCGTGGGGCCACGGAAGATCCCCTTTCCTACGTTTCCAAACGTTCCGACCGCAGGTTGCGTGAACAACGCCGTGTCGAGCCAGGGCACGCAGATGTCTCCCGGCGTATTGGGGCATCCAGAGCGGGCGCTTACTGGAGCAACCCCTCCATACTGGCTTGGGGATCCGATAAATTGTCCGCGGTCACCACCCAAGTTCGTTTTCGATCGATCTTGGCCTGAAAGAATGGTGAGAGCATCGCCGGAAACAACGGTGTAGACACTCGACCACTGCCAGCCACCGAGGACCCATCTTTCAAGTGAACTCTTGCCAGTCATCCGGGGAAGGTCCCAAACGGCAGATGCTACCACACGGTGAGTATGGTCAAAATCCGCAGGGCCGGTCTCAAAACCGGGTTGCAGAGGGTTTCCATAGGGAACTCCCGAGCCTTTGCTCGAGCCCACATCGGTGGTCCCACCGTTCGAGGCAAGAGCAATGTCCATGGCCTTTGAGTAAGTGTAATTGGCCAGCAGCGTCAAATTTCTCAGGATTCCTGCCGCAGGCCTCTTTTCGATGTCAATTTCAAGCGCGTTAAAGTTCGACATCCCGTTGTTCTGGTTTTCCAAGATGTCGCTAAATCCTTGGAAGGGACGACTGGCTTCGGTTCCAACGCCTACGGCTCGCGGATTCAGGTCGACGTCCTCGCGCAGGTGTGTCCCGCGAAGCCCCACATAGGAGAGATGGAGGACGATATCCGGCCTCAGCTGCCGCTCGATCGTAAGGTTCCAGTCATAAATCGTCGGGGTCACCCATTTCCTGCCCGGCTCCAGCCCGAACACAGAAACGGGCGGGTGAAAGGTTACGTTTGGGGGAACATGGGCGAGGGTGAAGCGCTGAGGGAAGCCGGCCGCGAATCCCGTCGTATCCGAGGCGAGAGGGTTATCCAGTGGGATGAGGCTGTTGGCAGCACCCGGCTCCGTGAGGTCGATCCGAAGGCTGAATGGCTGGCTGATCGAAGCATCGTTTAGAAACAAGCCCGGCAAACGGGTAGAATAGAACACGCCCCCTCCACCCCTGATGACGGTCTTCCCGGTCCCAAAAATATCATAAGCAAACCCAGCACGGGGCGCGAAGTTATTGAGATCCGCGGTCTGCCCCGTGGGGGGGAATCCGATGCCACCAAACGAATCTCCTACGAAAAAGAGGCCCGCCGGCGCGCTGGGGATGATTGTTGAGTGAACTCCGGCGGCATAGGCATCCGGGCGGAACTGTTCGGTACGGCCATAGATTTCCTTCATTACGCTTTGCGGTTCCCAGCGAAGCCCAAGTGTCAGCGAGAGGCGCGGCCGGAACTTCCATTGGTCTTGAAGGTAAGCCCCAATGACACTTTGCCTTGAGTCGGAGTAGTCGCCAGAAGTCTGGCTGAAAGAACGCATGTGGCCCAGAACGAAGTTTGCGGCAGCTTGCGCGGGATTCACAACCGTTCCGGCAGGGTGAGCGGTATCTGTGGTGAACGACCAACTAGCGTTCTCGAGGTCGGTATTCCGAATGTTGGACTGGTCGCGTTCGAAATCGCCCCCGAAGCTGAATATGTGTTTTCCATGGGTCCAGGAGGCGTCGTCGCGGATGTCGCCCGTATTGCGAATAAATTTAGCATCGGTAAAGTTTCCGATGGAAAAGAAATTGCTGACGCTGAAACTTCGGATGCCACCTTCCGATTTCGGAAGCTGGAAGATGGTCGCTCCGAAGTCGTTCATCTGGGGAACCTGTCCGCCCTGGCCGCGGTCGGAGGCCTCCCGCACAAAGTCTATAACCGTGTTGTTGACGAAACTCGATCCGAAGATCGCAGTGTATCCCACGGCGTAGTTCTGACTTTGAACGGTGGATCCCGCCGCGACCGTCAGCAGGTCGTTTCCGTCGTAAGGAGCGGCATGTTTGAACCTGTCGAGAAAAAATCGGACGAAAAGACGATCCTTCCCTCTTACGATTTGGTCAAATCTGGCAACGTACTCGTTCAAGTTCTGGACGAGAGGAGTCTGAAACGTCACGTTTCCGTTGACGTCGGCGCTGGAGACAGGCAGAAGCGCAGCGAAATTCTTAGCCACGGGATCCACAGGGAGGCCCGTGTTCCCAGGAAAGGCCGCACCGGTGGCAGGATTATAAATCTGGTCGATGACATTCCCGCTTGCGTCCCGGTCCAGGCAGACCCCCGACGCATCGAATCCCGACTTGCAGATTGACGAAAAATCGCCTGTCATATTCGCGGTCGTTGGGACCTTCGCATTGGAAGAGTTATTCACCGTCCGAATGCGCGTCGCCTGATAGCCGAAGAATATGAAGCTCTTGTTTTTCCTGATGGGTCCGCCGATTGTTGCGCCGAATTGGTTTTGCTTCAAGGGATCTCTAGCGTCGGTAGAACCGGCGGGCGGTTTCGCAAAGAAATTTTTGGCATTGAAGACCTTGTTACGAACGAATTCGAACCCTTCGCCGTGCCACTCATTGGTCCCGGATTTCGTGACCACATTCACTACCGCCCCTGCATTCGTACCGTATTGGGCGTCGAAGCTGTTCGTCTGCACGCTGAATTCCTGCAGTGCGTCGGGAAAGGGAAAGGGGTTGTTGGTGTTGCTCATCAAGTCTTCGTTGTTGGCGCCATCCAAGTTGTAACTGATCTGGTCCGGGCGCGCGCCGTTTACCGCGATAGACTCCGCAACGGACCTGGTACCGACGGCAATCTGCTTGGTGTCGCCCTGCTGAACGCCGTGACCATTCGCATTAGTGGTTCCCGGTACCAGCAACGTCAAATCAGCGGCATTGCGTGTCGTCAAGGGAATGCTAACCACGCGCGTCTGCTCGATCACCTGACTCAAGACCGGAGTTACCGTGTTTACCATCACGGCCGCAGCTTCCACCGTGACTTGCTGGCTGGCTTGGCCTATTTCGAGCCGCACATCGAGCGCACGAATCTGATCTGCCAATAGTGTTATGTCCTGTTGAAGGGTCTTGAACCCTGCAGCTTCAATCGTCACGTGGTAGCTTGCAGGCGGAAGCGAGGGAATCGTAAACGCTCCACTGGCGTTCGTCGTTCCCGAACGCTTCACAGAAGTCACCGTTTGGGTCACAGTCACCTGGGCGCCAGCAACGACCGCGCCGCTTGGATCCAAAACTGTACCGGTGATTGCCGCGCTACCGCCCCCTTGAGCAAACAAGCGGGTTGAAATCATGAGGAGAACAACTCCGAGCAACAAAGCGATTCGGCCCATCTTTGAATGGAACATGGCGGCCACCTCCTGGCATGTGAGTGATTGGGCCCTCGGCGATCCCAACGAGTAGCGCAACGATACCTCCGGGAAACTAACTCAGCGATTCGGAGTGAATGTGAGTGTCATATACTCTTGGCCAAGCCGGGCTGTCAAGATAAATATATCGAAAATATATGTCCACTCGAGCGAAATAATGGATAGAGAGAGCGCTGCCCACTTTTTTCAGGCAAGTTCCAAGTGCAGCATTGAAACGGACAGCTACTGCGAGAGTTCAATAGCTGACCAAGAAAAAGAATTATCGGCCTTTACCGAAAGTTAACTCATCCCAGCTTAAAGGAGACTGTGATGTTGGATCCGGACTGTTGGCGGAACCACCCCGCACGCCCCCGTCTCCGTTCGCCAACCCCACCACGATTGTTTGGGCCTGGTAGATATCGTGGATGACCGCCCTGCGCGCCGCGGCCCGGTCTCGCCGGAGTATGGCATCAACGATCGGCCGATGCAGCGTCTGCAGGCTCATTTCTTCTTCCTCGACCCCGATCGAATGCGCAACGTTGTAGGCAAGCCGCCTGGTCCGCTCCAGAACGCTACTCTCCAATCGCATTAACTCGCGGTTGTGCGCCATGGCCGCGAGGCGAAGGTGAAAGTTAGCATTCAGTTCCGCTCGGTCGTTAGCTCCCTTGCGGGACGGATTCGATGGAAGCGACTGGTCCGCAAGCACAGCCAGTTCTTCGATCTCTCGAGAGTTTGCGCGAACCGCCGCAAGTTCCGCAACCGAGCCCTCCACGAGCACTCGAACCTCGAAAAGGTCGCGGACTTCTTGCAGACTCATCTGTGGCACAAGGTAGCCGCGCCTGGGCACAACTTCGAGCAACTGCTCGTGGTGTAATCGGTTGCAGGCTTCCCGGAACGGCGTGCGGCCGATCCGATAGCGCTTCATGATTCCTTTTTCAGAAAGAAACACACCTTCTTCGATTTCGCCACGCACGATGCCTTCCTTGATACACCGGTAAGCTTTCTCAGTAAGTGTGCGCATCGGCGCCAACCGCCTTGACCAGATTGCTAAATGCCTTGGTTCATTGAGGACGAAAATATGTCCTTAGAATATCCAAGCAATATATTTATATCATACCAATCGTACTCAATGGTTTGCGAGGGGAGACAAATACGCCCGCCGGGATGGCCGCGGACACCAGGCTCATGTCAGGTGGGGTTGATGAACACCCTTCGCAAAGACACTCATAACCTATTCATTTTAAAACATATACAATCAGCCTGCCTCATTGCCCCCTCGCCCGGACACGAGTACCGGAGCGTCTCTGCAGGAGAAGATCCTGCTCTACACTGCTAACGCTTGAGTTCTAGGGCCGATGCTCGGCAGGGACAGTTAGGAGAGCCGCGGCAGCATTGGGAAGATCAAATTCGTAGTTGCCGTCAGAATTGGGCTCGACCGGCTGCAAGCGCGGAGGTGGGATGTGGCCTTCCGAATCAAAATGCACGCCGCCGAAGGTGACCTCAGAGGCCAGAGAGTCCAAACGAGGCGCCTTGAGCAAGAGTAGTTTTGCGGCTCCCGCGCGGCCGGGTACATGAATGCTCACACGACCTGCCGAGGTTAAATCTTTGTTGATCACCACTACGCTGACTTCGCAGGTTAGACAGGTAGTGGTCGCGTAGGAGCGAATATTGGAAGTGGTCTCTGTATGAGCGGGCAGCATAAATTTTCCAGGAGCGACCTGGGTGAACAGGTACATTCCGTAATAAAGCGGTTGCGCAAGGTTCCGGTAGAGCTGACGGCCGGAGCTGTCATGCCGCGCGAAGGTGTCGACCGGATTATAGGAACTTCCCCCCGGCCGATAACTGAAGTGGAAGTTGACACCGCTGTAGCCGTCACTGGCGGCAGAGAAAAGTGAATCGAGCCCCCAGAGCGCCGCAGCAAACGCGTTGCTGACACCCGGCATGCCCCCGCAGGAAGCGGAATTTGTCTCGGCAAGAGCGATCGGCAGATTGCGCTGCCGGGCAACCTGAACAAGGCTTCGCGATTCGTCGTCGAGACGCTTCATCAGGTCCGGCGCGAGCAATTCTTCGAGGCTGACTGTGCGGCCTCCGCAAGTGGTGAGGAGATAGCTATGCACGGTGACTAATTTAAGTGATGCGGCCCCGACGCCATCCACAAAAACGCCCAGATCCTGGGCGTTGTGCCATTTGCAGCAAGTAGCGGGACCAATCAATGCGTACTGCCGGGCCGTGGCATTCCTTGCAAAAGCGTTGTGATAGGCGAGAAAGTCTTTCACGTTGTCGGCTGGCGTGTACGTCTCGGGCCGGCTTCCATCGCGGGAGAAAAGATCGGGCTCGTTCCCGATTTCCAGGCCGATGATTTCCTGAGGTTTGATTTCCTTCGCAATCGCCCGCGTGACTTCGTCGAGCGCCCATGCGCTTGAATTTTGCTTTAGATTCATTCCCACAATTAGACGCCAGCCAGAATCCTTGGCTGCCCTGGAAAAAAGCTGAAAGTCGGCAGCGCTGAGGGGTGCTTTGCACCAGTCAGGATGCGGTGCCGCGGCGAGATTCCAGCACGTGTTGTCCTGACTGTTGCCGCCCAATCGAAGAATCCCTGGACCGAGATTGCGCATGAATCGAAAGAATGCTTCGTTAGGGGCGTTAGAAGTTCCGAGCGCATATTCGGCAGCCTCGGCGGTTGATCCAGCCTTGATTCCGCCCGGCGCAAACGCTCCAATTCCTTGCCCGGCGGTTGAAACCTCCAGGCTGAAACCAGCGAAGTCGTTCGGGATCCGGGCGCCCAGAGGTTTCGTTTCAATCGAAACGGTTGCGACCGGCGCTTGAGCGGCAGTAACTGAATTCAACAATATAGCGCCAACCAGGCAAAGTGAAAGCCGAGTTGAAAAGCAAACCAAATTCTGTTTCATCATAAGGGTCCTCGACTCTATTAAGGTTTTCGATAAATCATCAATCGGTCATGCGACGCGAGCCTCGGCGCTGCCGCATTGTATCCTGACTTGTCAAAAAATCAGGTGTCCGATACTCTGCCAGCACAGAAGTGTGAAGGACGGCCTTGACAGAAAGCGCCGGACACCATCTCCCAATCGCTAAGAATGGCCCTGGGCCTCTTCAGCGGTTCGAATGTGAAATATCATTCCCACACCCTCCCGTGGTAGTTGATTTCTATCGTGCTACGACATTTATACCCACTATGCAGATTGGGTGACAGACTTTTCGGTTCATCGTCTATAGTGAGTCCATGGAGAGGAGGCGCATGAGTCCGCTCCAGGCAGGCGAATGCTCACTTGGACGAATCCGCCGCGTGATCATCGAAAACGTGCGTCCGGAGATCGATGCGGGACGCTTCCCCATCAAAAGGACCTTGAGGGAAGAAGTCGAGGTATTGGCGGACGTTTTCGCCGATGGCCACGACGAGTTGAGCGTACGGCTCCTTTATCGCGCGGCAAGCGAGGCGGATTGGCACGGCGTTCCAATGAAGCACATGGGGAACGACCTGTGGAGGGGCTGCTTCTCGGTTAGCGCGCAGGAGCCTTACGTGTATACCGTGGAAGCTGGGCCGGATCCTTTCAGGACATGGGCGAACGACTTGGTGAAGCGAAATGATGCGGCGCAGGATCTTTCGCTCCAGTTTTTGATTGGAGCTGAACTGGTATTGGCTGCCGCTGCCCGCGCGGCTGGTGCTGTGGCGGACCGATTGCGGCAGGCGGCTGTTCAGCTGAAGAAGTTTCACGATAGCGAGCCAAAGAAAGCCTACGAAATTGCAAGGAATATCCAGCTCGCCGAATTGATGGCCGGGCTTGCAGATCCCGACACGACGACCCGCTACGAGAAAGAGTTACGAGTGGAGGTGGATCGCGAGCGCGCGCGATTCAGCGCTTGGTATGAAATGTTTCCGCGCTCGTGCACGGACGACGCCCGGCGGCATGGAACGTTTCAGGACTGCGTCCGGCGGTTGGACTACGTGGCGTCCATGGGTTTCGACATTTTGTATTTGCCACCGATCCACCCTATAGGTGAAATCGAGCGAAAGGGGAAAAATAACTCACCCACTCCCGGCCCAGATGACGTGGGCAGCCCTTGGGCGATCGGTTCGGTCTTGGGCGGTCACAAATCCATCCATTCTCAGCTGGGAACTCTGGATGATTTCAAGAGATTGCTGTCCGAAGCTCGCCAGCGCGGGTTGGAGGTAGCGCTGGACCTGGCATTCCAGTGCGCCCCCGATCATCCCTACGTACGTGAGCACAAGGAATGGTTCCGCGTGCGGCCCGACGGGTCGGTGCAGTACGCAGAGAATCCGCCGAAAAAATACCAGGACATTTATCCGCTGAACTTTGAAGGCGACGGCGCGCAGCAATTGGCCGAAGAGTTGAAAAGCGTCGTGCTCTACTGGATTGAGCAGGGCGTCCGCATCTTTCGTGTCGACAACCCGCACACCAAACCTTTTGCGTTTTGGGAATGGCTGATTGCGGAAGTTCGCCGCGAATGCCCGGACGCGCTATTTCTTTCGGAGGCGTTCACGCGGCCCAAGATTATGTACAGGCTGGCGAAGCTGGGGTTCACGCAGTCCTACACCTACTTTGCATGGCGGAATACAAAACTGGAACTAACGCAGTACTTCACCGAACTGACCCGCACGAACGTGAGGGAATACTTCCGGGCAAACCTATGGCCCAACACGCCTGATATACTCACCGAATCTTTGCAGCTCGGCGGACGGCCCGCGTTTATGATTCGCCTCGTGCTTGCGGCGACTCTGGGAGCGAACTATGGAATTTATGGGCCCGCCTTCGAGCATTTTGAAAACCGGCCGCTACACTCGGGAAGCGAAGAGTATCTCGACTCTGAGAAATATCAGCTCCGCGTTTGGGACCTCGAACGGCCGGACAGCCTCAAAGATTTGATCTCGCGGATAAACCGCATCCGTAAGGATAATCCGGCGCTCCAAAGCGACAAAAGTCTCCGATTTCACGATGTGGATAACGAGCAGCTCATCGCCTACAGTAAGAATGACGAGAAGCTCGATAACATCATTTTAGTGATAGTCAATCTGGACCCGCTTCGCAAGCAGTCTGGAATCGTAGATGTGCCGATTGAACTTTTTCAGCTGGATCCGGATAAGGAGTTTCAGGTGAGAGATCTCCTGACTGGCGAAAGTTATCGGTGGCGGGGAGTTCGCAATTACGTCGAGCTCGCGCCTGGAGCGAGACCCGCACATATTTTCTGTGTGCGACGCCTCGTATGAGGAAGATTTCAAGCCACTAGCCGCTGGGAGTTGCGTGTGTCAGGGGGACCAGAATCTTGAGCCTTTTGCAACAAGCCGATTGGTACAAAGATTCGATTATTTACCAGCTTCACGTGCGAACTTTCTACGACAGCAATGGAGACGGCATCGGCGACTTTCGAGGCCTTCAACAAAAACTCGACTACTTGCAAGAATTGGGTGTAACCGCCATTTGGCTTCTGCCATTCTATCCGTCCCCGCTGCGCGATGATGGCTACGACATCGCGGACTACTGCTCGGTGCACTCGAGCTACGGCACGTTGGAGGATTTCAAGTCATTTCTGGCGGCGGCCCACGAGCGCGACATTCGCATCATCATCGAAATGGTTTTGAATCACACTTCGGATCAGCATCCCTGGTTTCAGGAATCACGGAGTTCCCGGAACAACCCGAGACGGGATTGGTACGTTTGGAGCGAGACCGATGACCGCTACCACGGTGCGCGCATCATTTTTCTGGACACGGAGCTTTCGAACTGGGCCTGGGATCCCATATCCAAGTCCTATTATTGGCACAGATTCTTCAGCCACCAGCCCGATCTGAACTTCGACAGCCCGGCCGTTCGCGAGGCGATTTGGAACGTCATGAAGTTCTGGCTGGAGCTGGGAGTGGACGGATTCCGGCTTGACGCCGTGCCCTACCTTGTGGAGCGTGAAGGAACGTCCTGCGAGAATCTCCCCGAGACACATGAAATTCTTCGCGAACTGCGGCGTCGCCTCGATGACTCATTCCCGGCGAAGATGCTCCTGGCCGAGGCCAATCAGTGGCCCGCGGACGTCTGCGCCTACTTCGGTCAAGGCGATGAGTTCCACATGGCGTTCCACTTTCCGTTGATGCCCCGAATGTTCATGTCGTTAAAGCTAGAGGATCGCAAACCAATCCTCGACATTTTGCAGCGGACGCCCACGATACCCGAGACTTGCCAGTGGTGCATTTTCCTGAGGAATCACGATGAACTGACGCTGGAAATGGTCACCGATGTCGAACGCGACTATATGTATGACGAGTATGCGCGGGACAAGTCCATGCGCATCAACGTCGGCATTCGAAGGCGACTCGCGCCCTTGATGGACAATGATCGCAGGCGGATCGAACTGCTGAATGGACTGCTGATGTCTCTACCTGGAACCCCGATTCTTTATTACGGCGACGAAATTGGCATGGGCGACAACGTCTATCTGGGTGACCGCAACGGCGTACGAACGCCCATGCAATGGAGCGGCCAGTGGAATGGTGGGTTCTCTTCGGCAGATCCAGAGCGACTGTACTCCCCACCGATTTCCAATCCTGTGTACGGTTACCAGGCGATTAACGTCGAATCGCAACGCCGTTCCGAGCATTCGCTGCTTTCCTGGAAGAAGCGGCTGATCCAGGTCCGCAAGTCATCGCAGGCTTTCAGCCGGGGAAGCATTGAGTTTTTGCATCCGCCGAACCATCGAGTGTTGGCGTATGTGCGGCAACTGGGCAAAGAGCGCGTCCTCGTCGTAAATAATCTTTCGAGTTCAGCGCAAGCGGTGGAACTCGATCTGAGCAAATACAAAGGCAGTATTCCCATTGAGATGTCAGGCAAGACGATATTCCCTCGCATTGGAGAATTGCCTTACTTACTGACGATGGGGCCGTACCAGTTTTACTGGTTTCGGCTCCGAAAAATCTGAACGCGCGTGTTGAGGCCCCGCGGATCGTGACTGCCGCTGGAATGCAACACGGAACGAATGATGGAAAGGCAAGTGAGCGAAGACAGCTTTTTGTCGGATGATTTTCTCAGGCAACTCATCAGCGTGGGAAATGTGGACCTGCTGGTGGGAATTCTTTCGCGCAACGACAGCAGCACGATCGGAAAGGTTGTGAGCGCGGCAGAGGAAGCCCTGCTGCGGAAGTTCCCGAGAGAACGAATCGCCCTTGTCCATGTGGACGGCGGCTCGAAAGATGGCACATCAGAAGCTCTCAAGGAAGCCAGCACACTTGGCGCATCTAGTGGGATGGGATCGCTTCGGACGCTTCGATGGATTTCCACCGGCAGTGACAACTCCTGGCAACCCGCGAACATGGTGCGGACCGTCCTGACGGCAGCTGATCTTTTGCATGCCAAAGGATGCGCTGTCCTCGCCGCCTCCACCGAGAATCCAACGCCTTCGTCGGTGGAATCGCTCCTCCACCCGGTCTACCGCGAAGACTATGATTTTGTCGCGCCTTTGTATTCGCGGCACAAATACGATGGACTATTGACGCGAAATTTCCTCTACCCTCTCTGTCGCGCGCTTTACGGGAAGCCAGTCCGGGAATTGCGCGCGAGTGAATTCGCTTTTTCGGGCCGGCTGGCGGGTTACTGCCTTTCTCGAGGTGAATGGCAGAATGAAGGTCTGCAAGGCGGCGCGGAGATGTGGTTGGCCATCACGGCGATGTCGAATGGATTTCGCTGCGTTCAGTCGTACCTGGGCGAGAAACCACGAGCGAAATCAAATGCGGGCGTCGTGGACGCGATCCGGCATGCGGTGAACGGACTTTTCTGGTGTCTGGAATCCACAGAATCTTATTGGCTAAAAGGCGCCGCCCCCGATTCCCTGCCTACGATAGGACCGGAGCATAAACTCACGTCAGAATCTATTCGTGTGGAGCGCAAAAGGATTTTTCAGATGTATAAGAGCGGCGTCGCCGAACTTTCGCAAATCCTCTCTGGCATCCTGAATCAGGAAACGCACGCGGAACTCAACCGGCTGGCCGATGCCGGCGAGGAAGAGTTTCGGTTCAGCAATGCCCTTTGGGTCCGCATCGTATACGAGTTCGCGGCGGCTTATCACCATTCCGTAATTAACCGAAGCCACCTGGTGCAGGCCTTTGTGCCCATCTATCGCGGCAGGGTGTACTCCTTCCTGACACAACACCGCTCCGCCGGTTCCGATGCGATGGAAGCCGACCTTGAAAATCTCTGCCAAGAGTTCGACCGTCAAAGAAACTTTTTCTTCGAGCGATGGAGGACGAAAGGGCAAGGTGCGTCATGAAAGAAATGATCGTGCATGCATTTCAGCAGGCCCACGAGAACTTTGCCAGGATGCTGGCTGAGTTTTTGCCGCGTCTCTTGGTGATGCTGATCATCATCGCCATCGGATGGCTCTTCGCTTACGTATTGAAGTTTCTTGTGCGGGCTATCTTGCGCATTTCGAGGGTAGATAAAGTTTCCGAACAAGCGGGCGCTTCACGGCTGCTTCGTAAGGCCGAGCTTCCTGCCATGACCGAACTTTTGAGCCGCGCGATTTTCTGGATCGTCTGGCTGGGCTTCATCATGGTGGGCATAAGCGTGCTGGGGATTGTGAGTTTGCAACAACAGATCGCCAGCCTTATTGGTCTCCTTCCCCAGATTTTTGTCGCGTTTCTGATTCTGTTCGTAGGCATGCTCGCTGCAAACTTTTTCTCCCGCGCTGCCCTTCTCGCCGTAGTGAACGCCGGACTTCCTTCTCCGAAGGTGTTCAGCGAAACGATCCGCGTGGTAATCGTTCTTCTGACTGTTTCCATGGCGCTAGAACAGGTCGGCCTCGGCCGGGAAACCATCCTGATTGCATTCTCGATCGTTTTCGGCGCTCTGATGCTCGGGCTGGCCATCGCTTTCGGTTTTGGTGGCCGCCACCTTGCACGAAGAATTCTCGAAAAACGCTTTTTAGGCAACGAGAAGCATCGCGATGATGAGCCTTCACCTCTTTAGATGGTGGAGCGACGAACGACATCTGAAGGAAAGTGTCGAGCTTCTACAAGACGGAGGATCCTTGGGGTAACTGCTAACAAAGTAGACTCGGAGTTCTTGGACAGACTGAGAGAGGCTTTCGCGGCACAGTTGCCTGCGTATTTGCAACGGCAACGGTGGTTTGGCGGCAAGGCTCGGCAAATCTTGGCTGTCAGCCTGGCGGATTGCGTCGCGATTCGGATGGCCAGTTCCACCGCCCTGCTTACGCTTGCAAGCGTCGTGTATTCGGAAAATAAGGGGGAGACGTACTTTCTGCCACTTCTTATGAACCCCAACGTCTCTGGCGCCGAAAACTCGTTGTCCTCCGTGATTCGAATTCCGAATCCAAATGCCTCCACGGAAATCCTGCTGTTCGATGCTCTGGGCAACAAAGAATTCCTTGCCTTGCTTCTGGACTCCGCTCGAAGCAATGTTTCGTACCTGGGCGGCACGGGAGAGTTCGAAGCCAAGGCCTCTCCTGCCCTTCGGGAACAATATCCGAGCTCAGCGGTTGCTCCACAAACTCGCGTAATCAAGGCCGAACAAAGCAATACCTCCATCGTCTATGGAGAGCGGCTGATTTTGAAGTTGTTCCGCCGTGTTGCCGAGGGCACAAATCCCGATCTGGAAATCGGCCGCTTTCTTACACAAGTCGCCCATTTTCCGTATACTCCGCCTTTCTGCGGATCTCTTGAATATCGCACACGCGATGGAAAGTGCTTTTCTTTGGGAATATTGCAAGGGTTTGTTTCGAACCGCGGAGATGCCTGGAGCTCCACGACGCAATTTCTGACGGAATTATTGGTTCGGTCGGCAAGCTCAAAGCGAGAGGATATCGGTCGATCGGAAAACCAGAGCAGAGCAAACACGAAGAATTCTTCATCAAAGGCGCTTGGCGGTGAGTTGCTAGAGCAAGTCGAGTTGATGGGGTTGCTTGGCAAGCGGACCGCTGAGCTGCACCTGGCACTTGCTTCTTCCCGCTCAGATCAGGCTTTCAATCCCGAACCGTTTACTGCGGAGTTCCGCCACAAGCTGGAAGCCGCCTTGCATGATATGACCGTCGGCAATTTTGACTTGCTCCGATCCAAGTCCGGCGAACTTCTGGAGTCATTGCGTGATTCCATCGCGCGAACTCTCTTGCTGGAAGACGATGTCCTTCTGGCTTTTCACTCCGACCTTGAAAAAGACATCTCTGCCCTGCGAATCAGGATTCACGGCGATTACCACCTAGGGCAGGTGCTTTTTACTGGTTCGGATTTCTTGATTATCGATTTTGAAGGCGAGCCCGCGAAATCCATCAGCGAGCGCAGAATGAAACGCTCACCGCTGCAGGACGTGGCGGGCATGTTGCGCTCGTTCCAATATGCCGCACACCTTGCCCTTATGGCGGCTCAGGATAAATTGGGAACGCTAGAAACTGCCGGGCCGGAACTTCTACGTCTCGCAAAACAGTGGCAATTACTGGCCGCCAGTCGATTCCTGGAGTCCTATAAAAATACTGCGAGCGGCGCTTCCTTTATTCCGCGAGATGCCAGTGAGTTCGATCGGCTCCTCCGGTTACATTTGCTCGAGAAGGCGATCTATGAACTGGGATACGAATTAAACAACCGGCCGGCCTGGCTCGCGATTCCACTCGAAGGAATTGAAGAACTTCTGAACAAGGGCGGCCCAGGCTTTGATCCGAAACGGGCCGGGAATTGAATTGGAGCAGGCGGCAGACCAATTCAGTTTGATTGGGATCGCCTTTTGCGGAGGCCTCCTCGATTGAGCATTGAACCAGTGCTAAAGCTGGGGGCCACCTATGCCCAAGGTTGCGGTTGCGATTTTCTCGTCTGGGCGCCGCATGTGAGCCGCCTCGACTTGCACGTTCTTTCCCCGTTTGATCGGCTGATTTCCATGCAGCAGGAGGAGAACGGTTACTTTCGCAATCGAGTGAAGGACGCCGTGCCCGGGTCTCTGTACTTCTATAGACTCGACAACGCCCTCGAACTACCCGACCCCGCCTCGCGGTTCCAGCCGCAGGGAGTTCATGGACCTTCGCAAGTCGTATCGCCATTCTTCGAATGGCATGATAAAGACTGGCGCACGATTGAACTGCGCGACTACGTTCTCTACGAACTTCACGTGGGCACGTTCACGCACGAGGGGAGGTTTGACGCGATTATCCCGCGCCTTGCGCAGCTGCGGGATCTGGGCATCACCGCCATCGAATTGATGCCAGTCGCCCAATTCCCCGGCTCTCGCAATTGGGGTTACGACGGCGTCTTTCCTTTCGCTGTGCAAGAGTCCTATGGCGGACCGCTGGGCCTGAAGCGACTCGTCAACGCGTGTCATCAGGCTGAATTGGCTGTTGTGCTCGACGTTGTTTACAACCATCTTGGTCCCGAGGGCAACTATCTCGCCCGGTTCGGTCCTTATTTCACCGATCTCCACCGCACACCATGGGGCGAAGCCATCAATTTCGACAAATCCGGAAGCGATGAGGTAAGGCGGTATTTCATCGAGAACGCTCTTTTTTGGATCACAGATTTCCACGTCGATGCACTTCGGCTTGACGCCGTTCACGCGATCACCGACACCACTGCCCGGCCATTCCTTGCAGAGCTTGCGGACACGGTTCACCGCGAGGCAGAGCGCCAGCGACGGCGGGTCTACCTCATCCCGGAAAGCGATCAGAATGACGCTCGACTCGTATCGCCACGCGATGTGGGCGGGCTCGGGCTCGATGCACAATGGAATGACGATTTCCATCATGCCGTCCACGCGCTTCTTACGGGCGAAAGGGATGGCTATTACGCGGATTTTGGAACCACTGCTCAACTCGCTCGAGCTTTCTCAGACGGATTCGTCTTCACGGGACAATATTCGCGCTATCGAGGGCGCCGGCAGGGAAGCTCTTCGGAGCGGCTTCCTGCAGAGCGGCTTATTGTTTTTGCGCAGAACCACGACCAGGTGGGTAACCGCTGCTCGGGAGACCGGCTGGCGTCAAGTGTCTCGTTCGAAGGTTTGAAGTTGGCGGCTGGTTTGGTGATTTTGTCTCCTTTTCTCCCGCTCTTCTTCATGGGAGAAGAGTATGGAGAGGCAGCTCCATTTCACTATTTTGTGTGTCACGGCGATCCGGCTTTGATTGAGGCTGTGCGCAAGGGGCGCCGCGAGGAGTTTTCGCGATTCGCCTGGAAAGGTGAATCGCCCGACCCTCAAGACGAGGCCACCTTCCTTCGTTCCCGAATCTCATGGGACTTGCGCGAAGAGTTCCCGCACAAACATCTGCTCGCTCTATATAAGGAGCTACTGCATATCCGGCGCGAAAACCCAGTCATGTGTCGGCGGGACAAGAACAATCTTGAAGCGCTCGTCTCTGATCAGCCCAAGTCCCTATGTGTCAGACGCTGGCACGGAGAAGAGCAGGTGATTGCGCTATTTAATTTCGAGAAACAACCAACTCAATTTGGGCACGCAATTCCCGCAGGCCACTGGGAGCGACTCTTGGATTCTTCGGATTCTTGTTGGGGCGGCTCTGGGAGTGATTTACCAGCCCTGCTAGATTCTTCCGAAGAGACGGAGATTTCACTTCCCGGCTCGGCGTTTGCTCTCTTTGGCATAATTGCTCGGGTGTGCTGACTCAGTCCGGCGCTCAGCTTCACGAAGGGCCGCAAGGGGCGCGCGGCGAAAATCTCCTTCTCGACGCTTGCAGTGATTCAGTGACTTTTGGGAGTGGATTTAGACTACGCCGCGTGAGCTTGCGGATACAGCCTGCGACTGCAGCACGCCGACTGTGGCAGCCCATCGACAAATTTTACCGTGAAAGCCACACCGCAGAATGGACACGTGGACGACCACCCGGACCCACATTCCGGACATTGGCCTAAGAAGTGTTGAACACCATCAAGGAATTCCCCGTTGATTCGCCGGTCTAAAATGAACCGGCATGCGGGATTCTCACACACTAAGAAATTATTCATAAGGGCTGGCCTCCTGGCAGATTCGCAGTGTGATAGTCCTCTGCATCTAACGTGTCAATACGGTAGATATACGTAGGTAGAAGACCCATTACAGATACGCTCTCGTGGGGAAAGCCCCTATCCCCGCGTGGAGTCTGCCCCAACTCAAGCCTCCACGATTTTGTGGCGGACAGCGTACCGGACTACCGCGGCTGTCGAGTGCAGGTCCAGTTTGTGCATGATTTGGGCGCGATGTGCCTCCACTGTCCGCGTGGCGATGCGCAGCGACGATGCGATTTCCTTGCTGGAATTGCCCTGGGCCAAAAGTCTAATAATCTCAAGCTCTCGTGGAGTTGGCCTGACTCGGTCTTCCTCCGTGAATTTGTCTTGACTCTCAGCGTGCAAAAAACCTCGCAGCACAATCTCCGACACTTTGGGAGTCAGACATTGCCCCCCTCGGGCAATATCTCGGACTGCCGTTATGAGGGTCTCCGCCAAATCAGATTTCAAGACACATCCTTTTGCTCCCGCCTCCAAAACCCGGCGTACCATTAGGTCAGACTCATGCATAGTCAGAATTAGGACCCTGGTCGCCGGGGCCACGCTCAGAATCCGGCGAGTAGCCTCGAGCCCGTCCAGCTTGGGCATGGAGATGTCAAGTATTGCCAGGTCGGGCTGGAGGTCTTGCACCATCTGTACCGCCTCTTCGCCGTCTCTCGCTTCTCCGACCACGGTCCAGCCATGATGGGCGTGGAGTAGCCCGCGGATTCCATGCCGAACGAGTTCGTGGTCGTCCGCAATGAGTAGCCGAAGTTTCTTATTTGCCTTGGTCATGTAACGGCACCGTGACGCTCACAGTTGTACCGCTGCTGCTTGAATCAATGGACAACTGACCGCCAAGCTGCTTCACTCGTTCTTCCATGCTTGGAATCCCAACTCCCAACGCCAGTGGAACTGTTCCATTTTTCTTTCGATGGCTCGCGGAGATTCCTCGTCCCGTGTCGCTCACTTCGAGAACTATGTTCTCGGCATCCCGGCTCAGGACTATCTTTGCGGTGAAGCTTCCGGAGTGCCGCTGAATGTTCACAAGGCTCTCTTGGATTACCCGGAACAAACCCAGCTCGATGCCCTCAGGCAATCTCCCGAACCTGGGCGAGACCTCTACCTCCATTTCGATTCCCGTGCGCTTTCCAAATCCGTCAGTAAAATGGCGAACGGCATCTTCCAAGCCAGCCTCATCCAGTATCGGTGGATGCAACAAGTAGGAGAGCGTGCGTACCTCACGCAAAGATCGGGAAGCTACTACCTGACACTCGGAGATGAGATTGCGCCACTTGCGGTTCGCCGGGGGTATGGTGTCGTGCAGTTGACTCAATGTGGCCGCCAGAGCTACTAGATCCTGGCCAGTGGTATCGTGCAAATCGCGCGCGATCTTGCGCCTCTCCTGGTCCTGCAGACGTAGAAGCTGGCCCGACAGGTGGCGGAGTTCCCGTTCTGCTCGTTTTCGTTCTGTAATGTCCTGCAGAACGCAAACGACTTTAGCTATGCCGTTAGTGCCTTCAAGGGGCAAATACGAGATGAATATGTCCCGTTGGCCAATGTCTGGATCTTTGTACTGCGTTTCGCACTTGACGATCTTCCCTTCAAACGCCTCATCAAGCCGCTCCTTCACGACTTGTCCAATGAACTTCCCCTCTCTCAATTCAGAAACTAGATGTCCCACGACTTCTTCCCTCTTTGAGTTTCCGAAGTGTAGAAAGGACTGATTCGCGAGCAGGAAACGGTACTCGCGGTCGAGAACCGCGATCATCTCCTCAACGCCTTCCAGGGCCTTCTCGTATTCCCGCAGTCGCGCCTCGGCTCGTTTGCGCTCCGTAATGTCCTCCCATACGGAGAGCACGCAGGTGCTGCCGCCCAATTCAATCATCTCCGCAGAGTACTTCACGACTAGATTCCTGCCACCCTTCGTTTGGAGAGTCATCTCTTTGGACTGCACTCGGCCGGATTTATTGAGTTCTTGCAGCATGTCCTCCCTTTCGCTCGAACAAGCCCACAACCCAAGCTCGAAAGAAGTACGCCCTATCGCTTCATCCCTGGTGAATCCCATAATCCGAAGAAAGCTGTCGTTGACCTCAATGAGCCTGCCTTCCGTCTTTGTTGTGATTAGGATGGCATGCGGACTTGCGCGAAACGCTTTTGAAAACTTCTCTTCGGAAAGCCGCAGCGCCCGCTCCATGCGCTTCTGTTCGGTAATATCATGCGCGATTCCTCGGACGATGGGAGTGCTTACTCCCGTAGTCCGAAGCGTATTGTGATATTCCCAAATTCTCCGCTCGCCCGATTTGGTGAGAACTACCATCAAGCCTTTGACGAAGCCGTCTCTCTGGATATTCACTAGGGACTGATCAAACTGCTCGCGCGCCTCTGGCAGCAACAATTCCCTCATTGGTTTATTCAGCAGTTCCTCCCTGGAATATCCCAGGAGCTTGGCCGGCAATTCGTTGACGGAAAGAAGCCGTCCCTCCAGCGTATGCGTGCAGATCAAATCGGTGGAATGCTCGACCAAATCACGGAAAAGGTCTTCGCTCTCCCGCACGGTAATTTCCATTGCTTTGCGCGTCGTGATCTCCTGCGCCGTGCCCACAAAAGATCGAACCGCGCCGGATGGGTCCTTTGCGTTGAACCCTATCGCTCTCAGCCATTTTACTTTTCCGCTCGGGCACGTGATCCGGAATTCCTCATCGAACTGATTCGTGACTTGCAACCTGTCCAGCCCAGCGAGCACTCTTTGTCGATCCTCCGAATGGATCAACTCCCGGTAGACGGTAGGGTTTGAATAAACTGATTCAACGGATAGTTCACAGATCTGTTCAAACGCGGGACTCACGTAGGTCGCTGCTTTGCTCTGCGGATCCATCATCCAAAATATCTCCTGGATGTTATCCGCCATCTGTCGAAATCTCTCCTCGATTCTCTTCAAATTGTCGTCCTGCCGCCTCAGTTCTTCGTTTGCGGCCTCCAAATCAGCGTGAGTCGGCAGGCTTATTGCCTGCGGTAGAAAGCGAACGAGAGCTACTGCCGTAGGTATGGATGCAAGCGCGGTAATGACCTTAACCCCTCCCGAGAACCAGTAAGAGGGAACCCATAGAGTCCATACATCCATCACATGGGTCATGCCACAGGCCGCGATGAAAATTCCAAAGCAAATAAACATCCAACTGAAAGGAAGATCACGCCTTTTCCTGACGAAGCGGACCAGCGCAATCGGAATACAGAAATACGCGAGAGCGATGAGGCTGTCGGAGAACGCATGGAGCCAAACGAGCGCGGGCTTCCACTGATAGCAGAATCCGTGTGGCATGAATCCATTTGACGAAAGCCACTCATACAGTAATTTCATGGCATTCCTCCGGGAACGCGTTTTGCAAGGGCGGAGGTTATTGGGTGACAAGCATTCGAAATCTCAGCTGGGGCATATGTGATTGGAAGAAACACCCGGCGCAAAGTTGGAGTCCGGTCGCCAACCCTTCTCAAGCCATGTTTCTGAGCGGGGAGCGGCGCCAGTTCTTCCTTCGCAGCAATTCCTCGGCGGGATTTCTCAATCGAGCTTGAGTTCATCGGATCGCCTCGATACGGAACGCCGACTCTGCTCAACTAAACAGCGTGGTGGGAACTACCTGAGTTTGAACGAGGTACCAATTCGGGAAAAGAGCGGTCGGAGCATCCCCCACGCCGATAATTCCGCTGAAGCGAGATTCTAGCGCATTATAATAACTTGTGACAGCCCTAATTAGCTTATAACCAGGTCAGCCAGTGGGAGTACGAGAACGTTCTTGCCGCTGGCCAGCGGTACTTGAATGACTGCATTATCCACAGCTCTCGGATTGATACTGCACGAACCTTCTGACCTTCCTGGGGCGAGTTCCCCGCGCGTTTGAGCAATCCAGCAAGAGCCACGTCCACCCGAACGAATCGCGCGAATCCGCTGTAAAGGAACGTCTAACCGTTGTTCTGGCATCGAACAGAGATACGTTTTGGTGCTACCAATTTTGGAATGGAATTCCCGTCGTTGGCCGGACTATATGCCGTTCCGCGACCTCTCTCGCCGCACAAACATAGTGTCCTGCGTCGGTTCGGATTCGCATTCAATGGCTATTGTGCTCAATGGATGATCGGGCGCTTCCTCTGGCAGCCCCATGAATCGCACGCGGAACCGGTCTTGTTCGAATTTAATCTGCCGCCCGGAAGCGAAAAGACGAGCGGATTTTACTTTGGTCATAAGACCGGCAAGCGCGACCGTCTCCCCCGGCCAGAAATATACATGCATATATAGAGTGTTCCCCTGGCGCGTAAAATTCGCGAACTCCGAACGCCGCACCTGGCAGCGGTCCGTGATGTAAATGGATTCGCCGTTGCGGTTCATCCACTGCCCCACTTGCGTGAGAACTCGCACGGACTCTTCGGGAATCGATCCGTCCGGCTTGGGCCCAATATTCAAGAGATAGTTACCTCCATCGCGCGAACAGGAAACCAAATTCCTGGTTACTGTTTTCGAGCTCTTCCAATTGTCGTCGGCGCGTTGATAGCCCCAGCTATCGTTCAGCGTCATGCAACTTTCCCACGAACGGCTGCCCTTCTCAGCCACAATTTCCTGTTCCGGCGTTGAGAAATCCCCCGGCAGGCCGTTGCGGTTGTCAACGATGATGTCGGGCTGCAGTTGGAACACCATCTTGTTCATCTTCTCGGATTCCCATCCGGCGGCATCCAGCGGCCAATCTACGTCGTACCACAACACATCTATTTTTCCGTAGTTTGTCATCAGCTCGCGAATCAGGCCGTGCGTGTACTCGACGAAGCGTTTGCGCGCGTCCGGATCCGTGGCGCAACGCGCGCCGTCCGGATGATGCCAATCCATAAGTGAATAGTAGAATCCGACGTGCATCCCTTCGGCGCGCGCAGCCTCCACGAATTCCGCGACCAGGTCGCGTCCGGGCCCCTGTTTTGGCGCGCAATAATTGGTGAGCTTCGTTTCGAAATTGCAGAAGCCCTCGTGATGCTTCGTGGTCATCACCATATATTTCTGCCCGGCGGCTTTTGCCAGCTTGGCCCAGGCACGAGCGGCATTGGGCTTTGGCTGAAAACGCTTCGCCAGCAATTCGTATTCGCTTACCGGGATACCTTCATTCTCCATCACCCATTCATGGCGGCCGAGGACGCTATACAGTCCCCAGTGGATGAACATGCCAAAGCGCGCTTCGTGCCACCACTTCATACGGCGAATTCGGTCCGCGTCCTCCGGATTTGCAGCAGCCTGATACGGCAGTGGACTGGAATCTGGATTCCCAACCAATCCGGCTGATCTGGAACTGGCGGCGAGTGTCACCAGCGATGCGCTGGTGCCCGCAAGCCAAGCCCGTCTCGGAATACGATTCAGTTCCATTTCACCTGCCTCCATAGACAACAATTTCCTTCTCGAAGCTCACATTATTGCTCTCGCCAGCGAATTGTCTACCGTGTGTGGCTATCACTCAAGTTTGAAGATTCTCTCCATCAGCCGCCACTTTTCTCCCGGCTTGGCGTCAGGAAGTGGCTGCTGGAATTTCCACATCAGTTCCTCCCACTCCCGCACCTTGGGATTCTCGCAATCGGCTTGCGCCTTTGCCACGAACGAAAATCTCTCGTTGACCTCCATGATCATAAACAGGCGTGCACCGTGCAGATAGATCTCCATGTCTTCGATCCCGGCGTCTTTGATGCTCTGCGTGATCTCCGGCCAGATTCTCTCGTGATGACGTCTGTATTTGGCGATCAGGTCCGGATCGTCCTTCAAATCGAGGGCCAAGCAAAAGCGTCTGGTCATTTTGCCTCGGCGATCGCTTCAGAATCAGGAACGGTCATTTCTTTCGGCCGGTAGCCGCGCACTGCGAAATAGATCACGTAGAGATAGCAGAGCAAGGGAACGACGAACGCCTTTTGGATATTGCTCACATCGGAAATCTTCCCCATCGCCGCCGGAATCAGCGCGCCGCCGATAATGGACATGACCAGCAGCGACGAGCCACGTTTCGTCAAACTTCCCAGGTTTTTCAGGCTGAGGGCAAAGATGGTCGGAAACATGATCGAATGGAAGAATCCCACAAGCACGATTGCGAGTACGGACCCCAACCCTGAAAAGCTGACTGCGATTAGGACACAAACCGAGGCACCTGCCCCAAAAATGGCAAGCAGCCTCTGCGCTTTAATCCGCTTCATCATCCACGAACCAGAGAATCTGCCGATCATAAACCCTGTTTGGTGCGCCACGAGGAAAATCGCCGCCATTTTCTCCGGGCTGTCCGGAACCAGATGGGTCACAAAATTTGCCCGCTCGCCTTGATGCCCCGCAAGGAATCGCGAACCCCATGCGGCCATCCTGTCCAGCGTTTGCGGCATGGTGTGCTTTGCGAAACGGATGATAAAGCTGCCGACTCCCACCTGCGCCCCTACATAGAAAAATTGCGCAATCACTCCCTTGAACAAATGAGGATGCGCCACCAACTCGCCTGAGTTTTCGCTCGCCCCCTCGCCGCTCTCTCCACTGGTTCGCGCTGCCAACTCCGGAAGGTGCGCAAAGTAAATGAGGGCAGCCACCAGAAGAAATATGCCGGTGATCACCAGATACGGCACTTTCACCAGGTTCGCCTCCGATGCTATGTAGGTCTGAACCTGCTGCGGGCTCATCGCTGCTCTTTCCGCGGCCGTGTGCTCGACTCCGGAAAGAATGAACGCGGAGCCCATCGTGAGGACGAGCACGGCACCAACGGAGTTGAACGACTGCGCGAAATTGAGCCTTCGTTCCGAACTCTCCGGCGGGCCGAGCACCGTCACATACGGGTTTGCTCCAACTTCCAGGAAGGATTGTCCCGAAGACATCACAAACAGAGCCAGCAGAAAAAATCCATATTGCCTTGAGCTCGCCGCGGGAAGAAAGAGCAGCGTCCCGGCGGAACAAATCAGCAAGCCAAGAAGGATCCCTCGCCGGTACCCAATCTTCTCCATGAGCCGGCCGGCGGGAAATGCCGCGAGAAAATAGCCGCCAAAGAAGGCAACTTGAATGAAAGAGGATTGAAAATCCGTCAAGTTGAATGCTTTTTTCAGATGCGGAATCAGAACGTCGTTTAGGTTGACTCCGATGGACCACAGAAAAAACAGGCTGGTGACGAGACTAAAGGGCACCAGATATTTTCGATCGGTGATTGGCGCGGATGCCTGTGCCATTCGGCTCCTTTACGTCAAGGCGCGATCGAGATGAGTATAACCGCCGTCAACGAAAACGTGCTGCCCGGTGATGTGGGAGGCTTGCGATGAAATCAGAAACAGCACCATCGCCGCTATCTCGTAAGGTTGCGTCATGCGCCGGCCCAATGGAATCTTCGAGACGATGTGCGCTAGTTTCTCCTCGGGATTCGGAAATGTGCCGACCCACTGCTTGTAGAGGGGCGTAATCACCTCGGCCGGGACCAAAGCGTTTACGCGAATCCCGCTCGCCAGCAATTCCGCTGCCCAGTCCCGCGTTAAAGAGAGAATCGCCCCTTTCGCCGAAGTGTAGCCGGACGTTCCGCCCTGCCCCGTCACGGCGACTTTCGAGGCGATATTCAAGATGCAGCCCTGCGTCTTCTTGAGCGCGGGCAAGGCAAAGTGCGCCATATTGTAGTAGTGAAATAGATTCAGCCGCAACGAACTCACATATTTCTCCGGGCTACCGTTCTCCAGTCCGACGTTGTCATTCGCACCCACATTGTTGATCAGCACATCCACTCGGCTGAACTCCCGGAGCGTTTCGTCTACCGCAGCCTTGCAATTCTCGGGCGGCAAGACATCCGAGCAAATGAATCGGCACATCGCACCGGCGCCGCGCAGTTCAGCATCCAACCTCTTCCCTGCCTCGATGTCCTTATCCACAAACACGGGGACTGCGCCTTCTCGGGCGCATCCGCGCGTGATGGCTTCGCCTATTCCTTTCGCCCCGCCCGTAATCAGAATGATCTTGTCCTTAAGCTGCAAGTCCATAGTGATCCGCCTTCAAACCATAAAATCGAATCGCATTCAGACCAAAGATTTTGTCTCGGTTCTCCCTTGAATGCGCCTGCACATAGCTCTCGATAACTTGTTTCACCTGCCGGTAGCTCGCCGCCAGCAGGCACACCGGCCAATCAGAACCGAACATCAGCCGGTCTGGACCGAATGCTTCGAATACTGCATCAAGATAGGGCTCCATATCTTTCGGTTGCCAATGTTGCCAATCTGCTTCCGTAACAAGCCCGGAAATCTTGCAATAAACATTGCTGTTTTGCGCGAGGGTCCGCATATACCCTGCCCAAGGCTCGCGCCTGCCGTCTTTAATCTCCGGCTTCGCCATATGATCAATCACGAACCTCTGCTCCGGAAACTTTGCGGCAAGTTCGATGGCCGCCCGGAGTTGTCTAGCGTAGATGAGGATGTCGTAGGTGTACCCGAACTCACCTAATCGGGCAATCCCGCCCGCAAACTCTGGTCCCACCAGAAAATCGTCGTCAGGCTCTGCTTGCGCGATGTGTCGGAATCCGCAAAGCTTTTTGAATCGGGAGAAGAATTGCAATCTTTCCGCAAGGATCGGTGAGCGAAGATCAATCCAGCCCACCACACCCGCTATGCGCTCGCTGCGCTCGGCCAAATCCAGTAGAAACAAAGTTTCCTTCTCGGTCTGATCGACCTGCACCGCGATGGAAGCATCAACGCCGTTTGCGGCGGTCTCACTCTCCAATTCCTCCGGCAGAAAGTCGCGCTTCAAAGCAGACATAGCGTCCGTGATCCACCCGTGGCCCGCCGCATCATACCTCCAAAAGTGCTGGTGCGAATCAATCGTCGCCGGCTGATGATTCTGGCCCATTGACGGTCTAGTGGCCATCGAGGTAATGCGTTTCGGCTAGATTTCTCAATCTCGCCGCCGCCCCTTCCGGGGTGATATCGCGCTGCGGGCCCGCGAGCATCTCGTAACCCACCATGAATTTCTGAACCGTCGCCGATCGCAGCAGCGGTGGGAAATAGTGGGCATGAAAATGGAACTCGGGATGGCTCTTTCCATCCGTTGGCTCCTGATGGAAGCCCATCGAATACGGAAATGCCGTCTCGAACAGATTGTCGTAGTGAATCGTCAGCCTTCGAAGAATGCCGGCGAGTTCACTCGACTCCGTTTCGTTCAATCCAGTGAGACTTGGCACGTGGCGGCGGCTCAATATCAATGTTTCGAATGGCCACACCGCCCAGTAAGGCACCAGCGCCACAAATCCGTCGTTCTCGCAGACTATCCGTTCGCCATCTTCGCTTTCAAGCCGCAAGTACTCGCACATCAGACATCTCTGAGTTTGCTCCACGTAACTGCCCATCGCCGATAGTTCTCGTAAGGGCACGTTGGGCAATTCTTCATTCGCCCAAATCTGGCAGTGCGGATGCGGATTGCTTGCTCCCATCAAGACGCCGCGATTTTCGAAAATCTGTACGTGCTTCACCCACGGCGCTTCCCCCAATTCCCGGTATTGCTTTGTCCAAACATCTACCACTCGCCGCACTTCCTCCTCTTTCATCCGCGGAATCGTGAGGTCATGGCGAGGAGAAAAACACACCACGCGGCAAATCCCTCTCTCTGCCCGGCCGATGATTAGCTCGTTCTGCTCCATTTCGCTTGCCGAGACTTCCGGCAGCATCGCTGGATAGTCATTGTCGAATACAAACGTCTCCGAGTAGTGCGGATTCCTGTGACCTTCAGCGCGCACATTTCCGGGGCACAGATAACACTCCGGGTCATATTCGACGGCAGGTATGGCCGCCTCCTTCTCGACTTTCCCCTGCCAAGGTCGCTGCGTCCGGTGTGGCGAAACCAGCACCCACTCCCGCAAAAGCGGATTCCAGCGGCGGTGCGGCGTCGTACGGAGCTCAGTTCCGATCATGTTTGGCATAACCTATCCCGCCTGCTCGGCCCGCTCAACCAGCCCGGCGCCCTCGGCGGGCAAACACGCATATATTCCCGGCACGATGCCTGTTTCTTTCTGATAGGCCTTGCCCACGTTCTGCGCAAACTCCGCGGCATTCGCGGCTTTCACTAGGTTGATTGTTGATCCCCCAAATCCGCCTCCTGTCATCCGCGCACCGTAGACCCCAGCCTCCCTATTCGCTAGATCGACCATTAGATCCAACTCCGCGCAGCCCACTTCAAATAAATCGCGCAAACTCTCGTGCGATTCCGCCATATACCTGCCAAAGCTATCCAAATCTCCCGCTCGAAGCGCTCCCATGCCTTTCAGCACGCGCTCATTTTCCGTGATGATATGTTCTGCTCGTTTATACGCTATTTCCGAAAGCAGTCCTCGATACTCTTCCAGTTGTTTCATGCTCACGTCCCGGAGCGCGCGAATCTCCGGCAGCGCTTTCTTGAGAGAACGCACCGCTTCTTCACACTCTTGCCGCCGGCTATTGTATTCGCCCCCGGCCAGCTTGTGTTTAACTCCCGTATTGCAAATGACCAGTCGCACAGATTCCGGAATCGGTACAAATTCATATTGGAGCGAGCGGCAATCCAGCACCAGGGCATGATTCGCTCGCCCGTGCAGTGAAATAAATTGGTCCATGATCCCGCAACGCATCCCCACGAATTCGTTTTCCGCCCGTTGGCAAATCTGTGCCAGCCTTGTTCGGTCGATCACAAGCCCGGACTCTTCGGCAAGCGCGAGCGCGGTGGCGACTTCGATCGATGCGGAAGAGCTGAGCCCGGCCCCGATGGGGACTTCCCCATGAATCAGCAAATTCGCTCCGTTCACATGGAAACCCGCATTTTCGAGTTCCACCGCGACTCCCACCGAATAGTCGCTCCAATTCTTCGACGGCCGTAGTGGCCTCGCGGCCAAATCCACTTCGGCATGCTCGGGAAATTCTTCAGAAGTGATCACCAGCCTTCTGTCCGTCCGCGGAGCCGCAGCCACCCAGCAATAAAATCCAATCGCTGCCGGCATCACGAACCCGTCGTTGTAGTCGGTGTGCTCGCCGATCAGGTTCACGCGGCCTGGTGCGCGGTAAACATGCGGATTCATCCCAAACTTCGCGCGAAATTTTTCCGCGATGGTTCTCTGCACGCTCATTTTCGGCTTATGAAATGCCCTTCAAATTGTTTAGGGGGTTGCCAGAAACGGAGGAATGGTGCGCCCTGGGTGATTCGAACACCCGACCTTCTGCTTCGTAGGCAGACGCTCTATCCAGCTGAGCTAAGGGCGCACGGTTTAGAAATGTTAGCATAGCGACGCGGCGCTCATCTACCCGCACCGTCTCTCACTGGGAGACGGGCGCACGTGCCGCTCTTCCCGGGAATACCCCGTCCACCAGCCCCCCGTCCTTCACAACCAGAACTCCATTCACCAGCACATACTGGATACCCTCCGAGTACTCCAGCGGGTCTTCATAAGTTGCTTTGTCGATGACACGCTGCGGATCAAACACGGTGATGTCGGCGTCGGCTCCCACGCTAATTCGGCCTTTGTGCCTGAACATCGGCGCTCTCTTCTCCAGCCGCTGCGCCGGCAGGAGCGTCATCTTGCGAAGCGCGGTCATCAAGTCCAGCGCTTTTTCCTCCCCCACATAGTGCCCAAGCACTCTTGAAAACGTGCCTTGGCCTCGCGGATGCACCTTCGCCCCGGTGATTGGCATACCGTCGCTGGCGATGATCACCATGGGATTCGCCACCGCTTCCCGCGCCGCCTCCTCCGGAATCGAGTGTATGACCACGTTGCCGCCGATTTTCCGGTATTTCTCGAAAGTTTCCGCGGTCAATCGCTCCCCTGTCTCCGTCCACTGCAGGTCCTTGTAGGTAATTCCCATATTCTCCTGCCAGCCCGGGTCGAAGATCGCAGACTGCAACGCGGTGCTCCCGGCGGTGTACGGATAGCATTCCGTCGTGACGTCAAGCCCATGGCGACGGCCTCCTTCGACCATGGCGATCAATTGCGGAGTAAACTTCAGTCCCATACTTGTGATGTGCACGACGTGCAGCGGCGCTCCCGTGGTCGCAGCCGCCGCGAGCACCTCTTCCAGCGCGGCAAGCCCTGTCGTCGGCTCTTTTAGTCCGCCATACCGCAAGTGCACGTGTACGGACGCTCCGAAGCGCTCCGCAATTCTGAACATTTCCACAATTTCCCAATGGGTCGCGCCGGCCGTGTAATTCACTCCCATTCCTTCCGCCAATGCGCCCTCGCGAAATCCTTTTTCCATCCCCGCGCTGATTTCCTTCAACTCCTCCGGTGTTGCCTCGCGGTGTGCCGCATCGCCTGTTGGCAGAAACGTCCCCGGATCATGCATGACTTTCATCCGCACCGGTATATGTCCAATGCTGACCCCGAAGTTGATCAGCGACTTCCCTTCTCGCTGCGCATACCAACTCGCCACATCTGCTGTCCCCAATTCGAGTTCAAGGGATGTGGTCACCCCGTCGTGAGCCTGGAATTGATAATTTCTCGGCTCTTGTCCGTGTTCGTGCAAATCTATGAATCCCGGCGCAACGACCAGCCCCTTCGCGTCCAATGTGGTCTTTCCCTGAAGCGAGTTCGCGCTAATCGCCAGTATCTTTCCGCCCCGGATCCCCACATTTCGCACGGCGTCCAACCCCGATTCCGGATCCATCACTCGCCCGTTAGAAATGACGATTTCGTATTTCTCGTCCTCACGCGCGAGAGTCCTGCCAACCACAAAACTCATGGCAATTGCGACGCTCACGGACGCGCATCCTGCTGCTCGCTTTTTCCAAACTCGTCCTTTCAGCATTCTTCATTGCCTCCCGGGTCGTGGCGGCGCTAAGTGTCTTTCCCCAAGGGCATCGTGTCAAAGGAATTCTGAGTCCATGAACGAAGTGCCCGCCGGTTCCTCGTCGATCTTACAAGTCCAGGCGATTCGACTCCTCGGCAAGGGTCGGGAAAATAAAAACCCCGAGTCGCTGGGGGGAGCGACCCGGGGTGGGGGTACTGCTGAGGGGGGCCGGAGGAAACTCGCAAAATCCTTTAGTTCACTTGTTGCACCGTTAACATGCAAATCTTTCTGAGCTCTTCGTACGTGAAGAATGTTTCTTCCTGGTCTCCGGCACACTCTCGGTGGCCCAATCCGGATTCATGCGAAAGCCGCGAGAGTTCGTCCTCGGAAATTCCGAGCAGCAGCGCCGCTCGACCCTGCGTCACGTACTTTGGCACTTGGCTATTCACAGTTCCTCCTCACGCCGGAAGTAACGTCATAGCATCTTGCTCAACGGCCAGGATCATGGTCTTGTAGATGTCCACATCCCAGCCTTCTCCGATCCTCATCCGCACCGTTTCGCCGCCATCTTTCAGCAGCGTGCCACGAAGCGGCACCCGAATATCTCCCACGGCCACTTGCAGCACGACCGGCTGGCCAACCCAAGCTGCGTATGCGCTGTCCATGCCCCCTCCGCAAATGTTCAGGCCTCGCTGACGGGCACAGAATCGCTAAACGCGCCGCCGCCTACAATGGTACAGAGAGGGTACTAGCCTAGTAAGTTGGTACTGTTGGGCTCCCGGCATGGGGCTTTCGCCGATCCGGCACACAAGTACGCCCGTACCGTATTTTCGGGACGCCCGGTCCATTGGGAAGAATGCTGGCGAATGGCATTCTCTTCGCATGACGCACGCCCATCAGCTCGCACTGAACCAAGGGGCAACGCCCTCGTCCAAAGGGACAGGCATCGGCCTGGCTTTAGGCGGCGGCTTTTCTCGCGGTTTCGCTCACCTTGGCGTTTTGCAAGTCCTTGAGCAGAATCGCATACCGGTCTCCTATATCTCCGGCACAAGCGTCGGCAGCATACTCGGGGCCGCGTATGCCAGCGGCGCGCCTCTTGCCCGCATCATGGCCACCTGCCGCACCATTCGCTTCCGTGATATCGCTCGATGGCGCGTATCCCGGCTGGGCCTCGCCAGCAATCACCGGCTGGGAGATCTGATCGAGCGGGTATTCGAATCTCGGCGCTTTGAAGATCTGGCGATTCCCATGGCCGTGGTAGCAACTGACCTCGCGAGCGGTGAGCCTGTCGTCTTCACCCACGGTAATTTGTCGGATGCCATACGTGCGAGCTGCGCTTTTCCCGGGTTGTTCGAGCCTGTGCAAATTGGAACCCGGTGTCTTGCGGATGGAGGACTTGTCGCGCCCGTTCCCACGCGAGCCGCACGCGAACTTGGAGCCCGCTGCGTCATCGGCGTATCGGTCGGCGTCGAAGACGGCAGCCGCGGCGCCCCTTCCAACATATTCCAGGTGGTTTGCCGGGCGGTCAACGCAGCCCAGAAGCATCAACTCGAAATATGGGAGCGCCACGCGGACCTGGTTCTTCGTCCGGAAGTTCAATCTCTAGCTTGGGATGATTTCGATCGCGCCGACGAGGCGATTGAGGCTGGAGCCGCTGCAGCCCGCCGGGCGCTTCCGCGCATTCAGAAGCTGCTTAATCCGTCCGTTGAATCCGCCTTTGATTTCGAAGCCCGGCTCGAGGCGGAAGCTCAAAGTTATCTGTGGCTCGCGGAGGCTTCCCGATGATTCGCCTTGCCGTAGTTTTCGGCGCCATTATCGCATTCCTCGTTCTTTGGTATGAATGCGGAGAAGATATCGGCATTTTCTGTTACCGTATTGGATTGGGTGCTTTCGCGACGTTGCGCTCGCGCGCGCTCGTCCCGGTGCCCATCTCTCAAATAAACCTGTCGAGGAAACGCTCCGCTTGCTCCAATCCATCCTCAACTTTCTCCACTCGCTCTACAGCACAGACGGACTTCGAGAGCTGATTCGCTCTGGCGGCGCTCCCCTTGTTTGCACCATCGTCTTCATCGAAACCGGGTTCTTTGTCGGATTTTTTCTTCCAGGTGACTCCCTCCTCATTACGGCTGGCATCTTTTCCTATGCTGGAGTGATACCCCTGAAGTGGCTATTGCTGCCCGTGATGCTTTGCGCGATCGCCGGCGACCAGGTCGGCTACTGGATTGGCCGCTCGGCTGGGGCCGCGATCTACCGTCGAGAAGACTCACTCTTTTTTCGCCGCAGCCATCTCCAGCGAGCCCATGATTTCTATGAGAAATATGGCGGCCGCGCTGTCATTCTCGCGCGGTTCATTCCCATTATTCGAACCTTTTGCCCTCCCGTCGCGGGCGCCGCAAAAATGCCCTATCCGCGCTACCTGCTTTTCGATTTTTTGGGAGGGACCTTCTGGGTCGGCGCGACGATCCTCGGCGGCTACTCGCTTGGGCATTTCATCCCCAACATCGGCAATTATATTCACTATGTAATTGCGGTGGTTATCTTCCTCTCCATCCTCCCACCCATTATCGGCATACTGCGGTCCAGAAAGGCATCCAAACCAAGCATTGATCCAGTCGTATTCAACCAGAAGGTTGAATGAGCCATGCCCGCCACCCAACTCCGTGCCATCATTTTCGATATCGGTCGCGTGCTTGTTCGAGTCGATGTCGCCCGCGCCATGCAGGGGCTTGCCTCAGGAACTTCGCTCAGCCCCTCCGAACTCTGGTCGGCTATCGAAAAGGATCCTCGCTGGCCCGATTGGCAGGAGGGGCGTATCACACCGCGTGACTGGTATCACCATCTGGCTAATCGGCTTGGCGGCGGACTCACGTTCGAGCAGTTCACTGAAGTCTGGAACCTCGCCCTGGACCCAGTTCCCATACATGCTGATTCCCTCTTCAAGTCGCTCGCCAGGCGCTATCGGCTTGCCCTGCTCTCCAATACGGACCCCATTCATGTTCGCCATCTGGAGTCGACCTACAGTTTCTTCGCCTACTTTCCCTCAAGGATCTATTCCTGTGCCGTCGGAGCCAGCAAACCTGCCCCCCTGATCTATCGCGAGGCCCTTCGCGCCGTTAAGGCCCGTGCCGAGGAAGCCCTTTACATAGATGACATTGCGGCCTATGTCGAAGCCGCTCAGCGCCTTGGGATGAAGGGCATCCAGTTTGAGTCCCCGCATCAATTAGCTTCCGCTCTAAAAAGCTTCGGCGTGGACGTTGACTGAGGCCGTTCGCAAGCGTAAGAAACTCCGTAACTGGCTCATTGCGGGTAAAGATTGCAAGGACTAGTACCGTCCTCCTTTGCAGGTCCCTTTCGCTCTCGCCACTTAACCCATAGCAATTCATCCATTTACAGCGTTCTTCGCTCTCTCTTCCCCCGCTGCTATTTGGTTCGTCACTTGCTCCCCTCTTGTCACGGGCCGGTTAAGATTTCAAATCGATCGCCCGATCAGGGTGAGGAGAGAATAATTCTTATGTCAGAGGAACACACATACGAAACAAGAAATGGATCTTCGTGGGTATTGCCAGCGGTCATCGTTCTGGGATTGGTCGCGATTGGCGGCTTGGGATTCGGCTGGAACGCATCTTCCAAGCTTGACGCCACGCAGCAGGCCGTCACAGCACAAGTAAAGACCGTTCAACAGTCGGTGGAGCAGGACGTGTCCTCGCTGAAGGACCGCATTGCTCAGGATGAGAAGACGAACTCGGATCTTCAGGGCGACCTGAAGGTTGTTACGGACAAGCTTAAGATCACGCAGGGCCAGCTCCGGAAAGCGCGGCAGGAAACCGCCAAGCTGAGCGATGAGGCGACCCAGAAGATCAGCGCTCTGGACACTTCTGTGCACACAGAATTGGCCACCAAGGCCGGCACGGATGACGTCAAGAACGTGGATACAAAGGTCACAGCGGTGAGCTCGGACCTGAACACGACCAAGGAAGACCTCAAGATGGCCAAGAGCGAAATGGGCACTCTAATCGCTCGCAACCACGATGAGATTGACCAACTCCGCCGCCTTGGCGAGCGCGATTACGTCGAATTCAGCATCGCGGGTAGGAACAAACCCCAGAAGGTCGGCAATGTCACGGTCGAACTGAAGGGCGTCAACCAGAAGAAGAATCAGGTCAGCTTCGCAATGGTCGTCGAGGATAAGCGCTTCGAGAAAAAGAACCGAGCCCTCAACGAACCCATTTTCTTCTACACCTCCGGCACGCGACTTCCTGAGGAGATCGTGATCAACAAAGTTGGCAAGGATCAAATCAGCGGCTACGTCAGCATTCCGAAGGCGAATGCGCAGCCGGCCAGCGCGTCCACGACTTCCGGAAAGTAAACACAAAGAGCAAGCTCGGCCGTTCAGGCCATTGATTTGGGCGAAGCGGGCAGGGGTTCCTGCCCGCTTCGTTTTTCCCTCCTCCGATTCTTCGTGATTCTTCCGCCATTTTCCGGTTTCCAGGTAATCTCCGCTAAGATGGAAGCGCACCCGAGGAAAACCGCTTGCGTCAGACTTCCTTAATCCTTTATATCGCGGTAGACGGATTGATTCCGGCCCACGGAAATGTAATCCCCGGTCTTGACGAATTCGCCGCGGCGCTCGACCACCGTGGTATTCCCGCGGTGTGGCTTACGAGCCGCACACGGCACCAACTGGACGATCCGCGTCGCAAACTGGCCCACTCTCATCCTTTCATCGCGGAGGACGGTTGTGGCGTATTCCTTCCCGAAGGCTATTTTCATCTCCGGCCTCAACCCTCTCCCTCGGTTTCAGAGGCCGGGGCCACAGTTCGACTTGGCCGATTCACCTGTCTGCCCGTAGCGGAGCTTCTGCCGGCGGCCTCAGAAGCTCTGGAGACGCTTTCCGAGGAAACAGGCGTCCCGGTCGTGCCGCTGCGGTCGCTTCCGCCGCGACAACTGGCCCAGAACCTGGGGTTGCCTCCTCGGGAAGCCGAGTTGGCGCGCCAACGTGACTTCGATGAACTCTTTTTCTTTGCAGGAGCCTCACAGCCCGACATCGACAGATTCCTTCGCGCCACGGAAAGTTCAAGCACTCAGATCCGTCCTCGTGGTGTGCTTTGGTCGCTCGCCGTCGGCGCAAACATCCGTCGCTGCGTTGGCGAGCTCTCCAAACTCTACGATCGTGCACTCCGCTCCCACGCGCGCAGCATCGCACTAGCCACTGCAGGGCAGGAAACAGGCCTTTTCCCCGCCTGCGATCGCTCCATCTTGCTTACGGAAGGAGATAGCTCGATAGCCGAAACGCCTTCTCGACGGGGCAATCGAGTAATGGAAGTACCACTGGGTACACCCGAAACTTGGGAACTGGTTCTTGCCGCGCTAACTTCCAGACAATAGACGACAACAGAGTCTCTCGGAAGCAAAGTGTCGGTTATTCCACTGTTTTTTCACACGGTTAAACAGTATCTGATGTTCGAGCTTACCCTGACCATTCCCAAATCTATTGTTTTCGCCATGATAGCAAAATAGGGCTCACAAAAGTCTTGGCCATTTGATTGCCCATTAACCTATGGATGGACGGTACACGCATATCTATCCACGCTGTCGGTTTGGATGGCTAACTGGGGAATTCAGCGGGCGGAGTACTAGGAGATTCAAGACTATGGCATGGCTCATTCGCAAGCTTCGCATCCCGGCCTCTGAATCCTCAATGGGAATCGTGTTGACCTTTTGCGTTCTCACCATGGGCCTGATGTCAGTCGCCCTTATCTGGCAAGCCCAGGTTATTGCCAATCAACGCGAAGCGATTCATTGGCTGGAAACTCTTAAGTTTGGTGGATAGCTTCCTTGCCCAGCCCCTGCTAACACCGGGCGCGCACCCCTCTGCGCGCCTGGTGCCCCTCCCCAGCCACACAGCGAGGGTCTTATCTACCACTACGTGCTCCCCTCGAATCTGCGGCGACTTTCCGGTAATCCTGTGGTTGAATACAACTATGCTGGATTTCTGCTTACCCGGAGCCACCGCTTGAAACGTACTTTGGCCGTCATCCTGTTTGCGCTTGTGCCTGCTCTTTTTGCATCAGCCCTCACGACTTCATCTCAAACGCGATCGCCGGCTCGCTCAACGGCCGTTGGCGGCACTAACCATGCGCAATCCTCTAATCCGGCTTCGTCCCACGACCGGCATCATCGGAGGCACCGCAGACTCCGTCATCACCATCACCGCAGCTCGACGCAACCGTAGTCAGAGAAATTAAAAGGGGGAACCGGGCGGTTCCCCCTTTTTTTGATTTGCTGTGTCGTCCCGGAAGCGCGCTAATTGCACGTATGTTTCACGAGCGACTCGCACCGCAAGAGCGGTGTGCTCAGCTTTGGTTCAGCTCTAAGCCCGGTGGAGTCATGTCCCCTCCGGAGCTCTGCGAGCTCTCTGTTACGATGTACTCCCTCACTTAGTCAATTGCAAGCGAAGAATTTGAGAATAGAACAATTCGCGGCGCGGCGGCTTTCCAGGAGTGGATTCGCTTTTACTTGATGAACAGGGTTTCCCGAAGTTGATCCCGGCTCACAAACGACTTCATAGTACGGAACCGAATGAAAAGGTCCTGAATCTCCCGGTTCTGGTAGACCTTCTGCGCCGGACACAGGGCAGTCGCTGAAATAATCTGAAGCGAGTTCGAATCCGCAATCCGGTAGCGCTGAAACCCTTCGGGCTTCTTGCTGTGGAAGAGCGCAAAGACCACGCCGCCGGGGCGCAGCAACTCGGTTAGATTTGCGATCGTCTGCTTCGCTAGCGCCGGCTCCAGATAGTCCAGTAAATCCCAAACGAGAACCGCGTCGAAGGAAGCCCGCGGATATTGCAGATTGGTCTCGAGGAATCGCGTCGCTCGTCCGACGGGCGTCATGTCCAGAGACTCGGGAACGACACCAGCGTCGCTCAACCGCGCCTCTTCTTCCTTCAGAAATTCTTTCCATTCCCGCAAGATGTCTTCCGAGGAGACGCGAAAGCCACGCTCGATGAAAAAGCTCAGCGTTGTCTGCCAGGCCGGCCCCAAATCGAGCAACGTCCCACGCCCGAGCCCATCCAGATTCCACAAGAACTCTTTCAGTCCATTAGACATCCGCGTAGAACCCGGTGTCTCGGGAGGTCTGGGCGAGCCTACCGCCGGAGCGGGTGCCACATTGCGGGTTCGGCCATTCGGAGGAATATGGCGGGAGACTTCGCGGCTTGAACCCGTTGCGGTGCCTATACCGAGTTTCTGGAGAAAGCTCATGGATCAGTCCGCCGCAGTTCCGGAATTCACGGAAACGGGCTTCGCTCCACCAGAAGAGGCGCCGGCAGCGGCCGCAGACTGGGCTTCCGCAGTCCGGGCAGGTTGTTTCCCCGCCTCGACCTTGCCGCGCAACATGGCGCCATCCTCGATGGCCAGCCGCTCGGTCTGCACCTCACCCGTGACTTGCCCGGTGCTCCACAGTTGCACTCTGTCGCGCCCTGAAACTTTTCCTTCGACTTTTCCGCGGACGATAACTTCGCGGGCGGTCACATCCGCTTTCACTTTTCCGTTCGGACCGATTGTCAGACTTCCGTTGGTCAGACTAAGTTTGCCGTCCACATGTCCATCGACGAAAAGATCCTCGCTTCCGGTTACCTCGCCCTTGATTCGGATACCTTGACTGATGCAGGCAGCCGCGCTCGAAGAAACTGGTAAAGAGGACTGAGTCTCACGGATTGGAGCTGAGTTTGAAGGCGCAGCGCTCTTCGTATCTGTAGGAACTGTGGAAATCTCGGGCATTCCCTGAGGTTTTCCGTCTTCTTTTTTCCACATCTGACACCTCGACATCGAAAATTGGATTTTCGAAGCCGCCGATCGAGTGCTGGGTAGGAGCCGCGACTCAGAAGCGTGAAGATAGTACAGCACTTAGCCGCTGTAAACAAGTATGCGGGGTAGCAAATCTTGAGTGTTTCCTGAATCGCTATACCACATCTAGTAGTTTCAGTCCGGCTAGGGCCACAATCCCTTGGGATTCTTTGGACAGGTTCCCCGTCTCCCCGTTTCTCTCATGGGCAGGGGCCACCCGGTTTCTTGCGGACTGTTACTCTTCTTTTCTCTAATCAACAAATAATATTCCGCCGCCAGCGTTCCGTCTGCGCCATGCCCGCGATTCGTGGCAAGCACAAGCACCCGAACTTCGTCATTGCGTTATTATCACTCGCACTCGGCGGACGAGGCGCTTCAAAATCTAGACCGCATCGCTCTTTCTGCCGACGCCGATCACCGGAAACTCGGCTCAGGAGTTCGGATCCAGAGATCGCAAATGGGCGGCCGCCTGCTCCGGCAATTCCGCGTTGAAGTAAACTTCCTTGATGCTGTACGACTTGCTGCGCTTTTCCACGATGGGCATGATTTCGATGTGCCAATGATAGTCATCCGGCAAGGTCTTCCAATAACCAGCTAATTCGCCTTTCTTGCTCTTGGTATTTGGCGCCGTATGCACCACTAAATGGTATGCCGGAGCGACCTTTTCGAGCCTTCGGAGGACGCGCCCGAGGAGCGCGGCCAGCTGTTTCCTGTTTGAACCCGGCCGCGGCTGCTCAAACGCCTGATTGTGCTTCCGATGCATCACCCACACTTCGTAAGGCACGCGGGAGGCGTAAGGGCAGAGAGCGTAATAGTCTCCCTGCACGTCCACGATGCGCTTCCCCTGCTTTTCTTCCTGGCGAACGACATCGCAGAAAATGCAGCGTTCCTTGTCCAGATACCAATCGTGCGCCGCGTGCAGCTCGTACTTGATCCGCCGCGGCACAAAAATAGTCGCGGTCACTTCAGAGTGCGCGTGAGGCCACTCTTCCCCGGCGGCGGGGCCATGGTTCTTGAAAACGCTCACGTATTTGAACCGGGCATCCTTCTTCAGGTCCGCAATCCGCGCGCCCCACACCGATAAAACGCGGTCGATCTCTTCATCGGTGAACTGTGTCATGCGTTTGTCGTGGCTGGGCGTTTCGACGACGACTTCATGGGCCCCGAGCGGCCCCATTTTGTCGTACATGCCCTCCGCCAGGCGCGCGGGATCTCCTTCCAGACGGTATAGCGGGTCGGGATGGGGCACCACGCGAACCTGCCAGGGCCCATCAGGGGGCCAGCTCATAATTGGCTTCAGAGTTCCGATTTTTTCGGGTTCGAATGGACATTCGGAGATGGACTCGCCGCCGACTTCGCGGTGTCCAAGTATGATCCAGCTTTGTGTGATGGGATCTTTTCGGAGTTCCATTCAGATTTCTTCAACGAACTTTGAAACCGCCCCACGGTCGCTGCAGATCAAATGGGGGCCGTGGCGAAACCCGGCTGGAGACGCTTGCATCCGGAGATTCTGCATCGCCGTAGTTTGTTTCTCCAGTTTCTAATTGTCAAGCAACACGCGTTGGGATACCGAAGACGGATCTCCTTTTGGATTCGTTCTCAATTTGAAGTCGCGGGGATCAGGGACCAGCGCTTTCCCCCGCTCCCTCAGGTTGTGCTCTCTCTTCTTTCTGTCGGCCCTGTTTTTTGAATGATGCGCTCCGCTCGCGTGTTATCCTCGCGCAGAACATGTCTCAGGCAACTGCAGCCGACTTTTCGTTTATGCAACTTGCCATCGAGGAGGCTCGGATTGCGGCCGCCGCGGGCGAAGTCCCCATCGGCGCGCTCCTGGTCCATGGAAATGAAGTAGTGGCTCGCAGCGGCAATCGCACCATTCGTGACGGTGACCCGACCGCACACGCGGAGATCGTCGTCATTCGCGAGGCGGCTCGCGTTCTGGGGAATTATCGACTGGCTGGCACGACTCTGTACGTCACGATTGAACCTTGCAGTATGTGTGCAGGTGCGATGATCCAGTCCCGCATTCCTCGGCTCGTCTATGGTGCTGATGATCCCAAAGGCGGAGCCGTCCGCTCCTGTTTCGAAATTCTTACAAACCCAAAATTGAATCATCAGGCTGAAATTGTGGCAGGGGTTCTCGATTCGGAGAGCGCGGCGATAGTGCAGTCGTTCTTCGCCGCGCGCCGCTAAGGCTTGCAAAAGGTTCGAGGCAGTTCGGGCGCACCGTATCCCAACCCGCGCCCCAGGCCCTTGCGTGCATACAGCCCGCGCGTTTCGCCCTGGCAGAATTGATCAAGCAAGATTGCCCGGAGGGGAATCCCTTGCTACGATTAAGATTGCAACGACCGCGGAGAGGTGACTGAGCGGTTGAAAGTACTCGCCTCGAAAGCGAGCGTACGGGGAACCGTACCGTGGGTTCGAATCCCACCCTCTCCGCCATTTCCGGCTTACTCCGGTTTTCCTACCCCGCTAAAGCCATGGCTGCCTTGACGCTCAATACGTTGTGCACTCGGCGCACGCAGCCTTGCGCGGAACTCTCGAACAAGTCAACATAAAGTGGAAGCTCAGCTGTGCATACACCGCCCTCTACCGGAAGAGCTGGAGTCCACCGAACGCTATGATTCTACGCACCGTTGAGCAAGTCCGGCGCTTGTCTAGGATTGTTGGTGGATTCACTCTTTTGCTGATTGGCATAGTGATGCTGGTAACGCCAGGGCCGGGCTGGCTCGTGATTTTCCTGGGCTTGGGCTTGCTGGCGGCGGAATTTGTTTGGGCCAGACGGCTTATGGATCGGATGAAAAGAGAAGGCCAGCGTGTGCGAGGCGCCGTCTGGCCATCTGCAAAGAATGAACCGACGAAGGAGTCAGTGGAATCCAACGAAACTGCAGAGACATGACGGTTGAGTTGCATAGGAATTGAACGAAAGCTCGAACTAGGAGGGCGCAGGACATGGATGCTGCTTTGGTCGGGATTGGGAGAATGGGCTCGGGAATCGCCAAGAGTTTATTGCGCGCAGGACACCGAATCATCGTTTACAACCGCACGCGCGAACGAGTTGAGCCGCTCCGCGCGCTTGGCGCGAGTGTCGCGGCATCCGTCAAGGAGGCGTGCCGCACAGAAGTGCTGTTCACGATGGTTGCGGATGATGCGGCGCTGGAGGCAATGGTCTTCGCTGAAGGCGGCATTTTGGCGTCGCTTCCGCGCGGCTCCGCTCATATTTCTCTCAGCACGATAAGCGTCGCTCTCAGCGATCGGCTTGCGGCGGCACACGCGAAAGAGGGGCAAGGTTATCTCGCCGCGCCTGTATTTGGGCGTCCGGAAGCGGCGGAAGCGGGGCGGCTTGCGGTGGTTGCCGCGGGAGAGGATGCGCTCGTTCAAAAATGCAAGCCGCTGTTTGACGCCATGGGGCCAAAGCTTTTCTATGTTGGAGAGCGTCCGTCGCTAGCCAACGTGGTAAAGCTCTCGGGGAATTTTCTGATTGCCACGGTGCTTGAATCGCTCGCGGAAGTTCTGACGTTTGCTCGAAAATCCGGCGTGGATGCAGGCGCGCTCATGGAATTCTTGACCAGCTCGCTGTTCAACGCGCCGGTTTACAAGGTTTACGGTGAATTGATTGCGGAAAGCAAGCATGAGCCGGCGGGCTTTCTGCTGCCGCTGGGATTGAAGGACGTGCGCCTCGTCTTGCAGGCGGCTGAAGCCGTGAGCGTCCCGATGCCGATTGCGAGTGTCTTGCGCGACCGCTTCCTCACCGCAATGGCGCGGGGAAATCAGGATAAGGATTGGTCGGTCATTGGCCGCGTGGCCGCTGAGGATGCGGGACTGACGCAATCCGCGCGCGCAGCACGCTGAGAGAATCGCGCTGCGCGCCCGGCTCGCATTAGGGCAGCTTACAGCAACTTGATGGAACTGACTTTCAGCGTGTTTCCCTCTACGTCTCCGCTAACATCCACGCGAAGATGGTCCTTCTTGTCGGAGGCTTTCAGAGCTTCCGTGATCTTCGTGTTGCCTTCCGCATCGAACTTAATAAACTTCTTGTCTTGAGTGATGATGCCATACCCGCTTGCGGAGCACTTCAAGGCGCACGCGCGAGTATGCGAATCCGGAGCGGCGGCCGCTCTCGCGGAGCAATTCACGTCCACAACCGAAACATTCTTGTAGGTTTCCTCTGCCGCGAAGGTTGGCAATGCAAACAACCCCAACATCACGAAATAGCCGATTTTTCGCACAATTTCCTCCAATTGAGTCTGATTTTTGATCGCCGATCAACTTTACGATGAACTTCGCACATCTTGTTGCTGTTCCCCCTGGACTAACTTGACTTGTCCCTCGCGCACTGCCGTGATTTGCGAGAGCGCGAACGCTCCCACCGCAATCTCCACGTCCCGCACGGCGAGATCGTAGAACATTCCGGTGGTCAGAAGGTTCGCGGCGATGGCCAGCAGCCAAAGCATCACGATGTAGCTGCCGATCTTCGTCCATCGGCTCAAGACAATAAGGCCTGCGATGACCTCGATGACGCCAACCACGTGCATGAACGTTGTGGAGCTGACTGGAATGACCTTCGTGGCGAGAGGGCTGAGGTACATACTCCAATCGGTCAACTTATTGAAGTATTTGTCCACGCCCGCGATGATCGGTCCTAGTCCTACGGCGATTTTTAGCGCCCACCAACTGGCATTGAGGCGGCTGTCGAAATCTTTCATCACTGGCCCCCATCTAAGTGAGGTCTTAGGCAAGCTTTCGGTTACAAACCTTTTACCGGACGCAGCGCCCAACTGCGCGAATTGGATTGGCTAGGTGACTCTTCTCCTCGATCAGGAATGCTGAATGTAACCATTGCTGCTCTCGGTGCTCTATAGTAGGAGAGCCATGGAAGGCACTGGAATCCTGGAAAAGGCCAGAGTTGAGCGGTGGTCCGACGAAGAGGTTGTCGATCGGGTGCGGGCTGGAGAGACCGCCCTGTATGAAATTATTATGCGGCGGTACAACCAACGCCTCTACCGCGTCGCGCGATCTATTGTGCGCGATGACGGCGAGGCCGAGGACGTCATGCAAGCCGCCTACGTCAGTGCATACGAGCACCTCGGACAATTTGCTGGCCGCGCGCCCTTCTCGACCTGGCTGACGCGAATTGCGGTGCATGAAGCCCTCCTGCGCCTGCGAAAGCGGGGCCGCTTCGATCAATTGGACGATTCCGAGTATGGCGATGGACCTGGAGCTAACATGGTTGAGACCTCTGCTGACCCCGAACAGCTAACCACAAGAGCGGAACTTCGCAAGCTATTGGAGGAGGCCATTCTCGACCTTCCGGAGCAATACCGTTCCGTGCTGATGTTGCGTGACGTTGAGGATTTGAGTACGGCAGAGACCGCGGAAGCCTTGAGCCTCACGGAGGAAAATGTGAAGGTTCGTTTGCACCGCGGGCACGGAATGATTCGTTCATGGCTTCTTGCCCGTGTCGGCGCAAACGCAAAAGACGCCTTTCCGTTTATGGGTGTGCGCTGCGATCGCGTAGTCCACAATGTTTTCGCAAAGCTCTCCGGCTCCTGCGCACCCGCTACAATCCAATAAAATCTTCTCCCTCGCTCAGATAGCTTTCAGGAAAACAAATCATCGGCCGCACCGTGATACGCTCAAAGTGTATTCGGGAGAATCGTGCGATGAAACCCTGGTCTGGACAGTGGGCGCTGGTTACGGGAGCGAGTGCGGGAATCGGCAAAGCTCTGGCCGAGGAACTGGCGCGCGGCGGAACGAATCTCGTTCTGACGGCGCGGCGGCTGGAGCGCCTGGAAGAGCTGGCGCAAAAACTAGCTGCCGAGTGCAAAATTCGAACGAAAGTCTTCGCTGCGGATCTGACGCATGCTGATGCGCCGGAGAAAATATTCGAGTTCACGAAAGAGCATGGAATTGCAGTCGAGTTGTTGATCAACAACGCCGGCTTCGGAGCCTACGGCGAGTTTCACACCATCGAGGCTCGGAGGCTCGGGGACATGGTCCAGGTGAATTGCGGCGCCGTCGTCCAATTGACGCGGCTGTTTCTTCCGGAAATGGTGGCGCGCCGGCATGGTGACGTGCTGATTGTTGCGTCCACAGCGTCATTTCAAAGCGTCCCTTACATCTCGACGTACGCGGCCACCAAAGCTTTCGATCTGCTTTTTGCCGAAGGCCTGGCCGAAGAAATGAAGCCCTATGGCGTGCGAGTGTGCGCGCTGTGTCCCGGTTCGACGGAGTCGGAATTCGCGGAAGTCGCCGGGCAATCGCGCATTGCCGCGACGAGGGCGAATCGCGAGACTGCTGAAAAAGTGGCACGAAACGGATTGCGGGCGCTTGCCTCTGGTCGGAGTTACGTAATCTCCGGGCTCGGCAACTACCTGGGCGTGCTCGGACAGCGGCTTGTCTCCCGCCGGATGGTAGCGCGCGTTGCGGCGCGCATGTTTCGGCCTCAAAGAAACTCCTAGATTTCTCGAAACATCCGAAGAATTCTGAGCCCTTCACAATACGTCGCTCGGTGAAGTTGCCTGCCTCACGCTTGTACTAACCACCCTTCGGGACTACGCTTGGCCGACACGCGGCGCCCCGCCCGTACGTCCCAACCATTGTGAAGCCAACACCTGCCAAGGAAGAGTGCCTGCAGCCTAATCGCGAGGGGAACTTTTTGCAGCCCGGCCGGGAAATAGAAGAGAGCGCACAACAAGCACCGCGAACCGGCCGGGACGCCGTAGCAGGGGAGATCAGGATCGCATCGCACGATAGAGATGACCTGCTGTTGCGTCGTGCCGCGCGGGGAGATGAAGAGTCGTTCGCGCTTCTCTACCGGCGGCACCAGGGCGGGCTGTACAGATTTGCGCTGAGGATGACAGGGAGTGCCTGGGGAGCAGAAGAGATCGTGCAGGACGTATTCCTCACACTGATCCGCGAGCCGAAAAAATACGATCCGGACCGCGGTTCTGTGGGCGCACTGCTCTACGGAATTGCCCGCAATCGTGTGATGAAGCATCTGGAGCGCAGGCCGCGAGAGGTTCCGCTGGAAGAAAAGAACGAGGACGGCACCGGTACGGGAATTGTTCTGCAGGACAATTTTACTCCGGCGAAGTGGGCGGAGGCGCGTGAGCGCAGGCGGCAGGTGAGAGCAGCCGTGTTGGAGCTGCCAGTCGAATTTCGCGAAGCCGTGGTGATGTGCGAACTGGAAGAGATGAGCTACGAGGAAGCCGCGCAACTGGCGGGCTGTCCGATTGGGACGATCCGGTCCAGGTTGCACCGCGGACGCGCGCTGTTGCTCGCGAAGCTGGAAATGTTGCGGGACGCGCCCCGGCGGTTGAAAGCAGCGAGGTGAAGAAATCTTGGATGCGTTTGGAAAAAATGTGATGAATTGCGAGCAAATGGAAGCGATCCTATTCGACCTCGATCGGGATGACTCGCCGAATTCTCCCGAGAAGGCGGCGGCTAAGGCCCACTTGGCCCAGTGCCCGCGCTGCACGGCGTTGCAGGAGTCCTGGCTAGCGGCGAAAGAAGAATTGCGCGCACTCGGCGAAGAAACGCAAGAGGCAAGCGCGCCTACTCGGGTGGAGATGCGCCTGCGGCAGGAGTTTCGCACACGGCATCGCACAATGGCGGCTCGGCGCAATGCGATCGTGGCGGCGTGGGTTCTAGCTGCGGCAGCGTTATTGATCAGTGCGGTGAGCTGGTGGAATTGGCAGGAATCTCGTCATACAGCAGTCGCAAAACAGCCGGTTGCTGTGCCGGGCGCGCCGTCAGTGCACGAAACTTCACCCGCCCAAAGCCAGGAGCGGGATACCCTCTCCGCCGGCCTCTCCAGCGCGGAGGAGCTGGGAGACTTTACTCCTCTCCCTGGAACCATGCCCGAAGACTTTGAACAGACGGGGATCCTTCACGTGAGGATGCAGCGCGGGTCGCTTGGCGCGCTCGGATTGCCGGTGGATGAGCAGCGCGCGGGCGACTGGATTCAAGTGGATCTGCTGGTGGGAAACGATGGGTTGCCCGAAGCGGTGCGGCTGGCGCAGGAAGAAGACTGAAAAGATTGCCGCGATGAATCAAGCAATGCGGCCTGGGAGAGAAGAGGAGAAGCAATAATGAACGCGAAGATGAAAATGTCTCTGGCTGTGAGCGGGATGCTCGTACTGAGCGCTGTAGCGGTGCAGGCGCAAAGACTAGGACCCGGCGGCGCTACTCCCTTCGGCGCCCCAATGGAGTTGATGGGCTTCGAAGGCATGCGCGGTGGAGCTGTAGTGAAAGGCGCTCCTTTCAGCGCGACAGCCACATCGGAAACGACACAGACGCTCCAGGACGGTTCGCTGATCCACCGGACTTCCCAAGTGACCATGTACCGGGATAGCGAAGGCAGATCGCGTCGTGAAGCGACTTTTACTGGGTTTGGGCCGCTCTCTACATCGGGCGCTCCGAAAACGCTAGTGACAATATCCGACCCGGTAGCGGGCCTGCACACCATGCTGGATGCGGAGAATAAGGTAGCTCACCAGTCAGCCGTCCATGCGCGAAGCGGAAAAAATGGAAGCACAGATTCAGCACCTGCCTTTGAGGGGAGAATGCAGGAGCGCATCCAGAAGGAACAAGCCGCCGGTCTTCTGAAGAAGGAATCGCTGGGAACCCAAATGATAAATGGTGTCGTCGCGGAAGGAACTCGGATCACGCACACCATTCCCGCGGGGCAAATCGGAAATGATAAAGCACTTCAGGTGGTTTCAGAGCGGTGGTACTCGCCGGATCTTCAGATCGTGTTGAAGAGCACGAGATCCGATCCGCGGTTCGGAACCACAACCTACACCGTAACCAGCCTCCAGCGGACCGAGCCCGCGGCAACGCTTTTTACGGTGCCAGCTGATTACACGGTGCAGACACGCGCACATGGCCGAGACGGCCGCGGGGGCCGCACTCAGATTGCCCCGCCGTCGGTGAATTAAAAAGAGACTTCCTGCGCTAGGCGAATTTATTGGCGCAAACAATTCAACGATCTTCTCTCCTGAAGACGACGCGCCCTTTCCGTATTAGCCCCCATCAATGCGGAAAGGGCGTAGTCGTATATGAAGGTAGTAGGCAAAGGGGCAAAGGGAGATCGATGATGGCGGATAGAAAAAACGTCGCGGGTCCTGCTGCTCGGCTAAAATTCCAGTCAGGGAAATTCATTGGCTGAAGTGCAGGCTGGTGTTGCACCGCCCCTAATTCAAGGCGTAGACGTTGCCGTCCGCGCTGCCGATATAAATAGTGCCGTCGACGATGACAGGCGAGGAAAGTACTGCGCCGACGGACATCATTTTTTGCACGCCGGATACCATGTCGTCGTAGAAAAAATCGAAGAAGGCAGCCTCGTACTTGGGCGAGCCGTCGGGTTTGGTGTAGGTCGGGCCGTTCGTCTTGGAGCCGTCCGTCTGGAAAGTCCAGGCAAGTTTCTGCGACTTGAGATCGACAGCGAGTAGCTTGCCTTCGTGAGAGCCGACATAAAGGAAGCCGCCGGCGATGGCCGGAGAAGAAAACATGGGCCAGTGCTTATTGTCGAGTGAGAAGAGACTGGCGCCGGACTTCGCGTCGACCGCGTGGAGGAGGCCGGAGTCGGACGTCGCGAAATATACCTTGTCGTCGAGAACGGCAGGCGAAGCGATGACCCAGGAACCCTTGTTGGGAAAAAACCAGAGTTGCTTGCCGGTCGCGGCTTCGACAGCGTAAAACTTGGAATCTCGGCATCCGAAATAGACCACTCCATCTGCAACCGCTGCGGACGACTGAATGCCAACCTGATTGTGGATTGCGGGATCTTCACCTGTTTTGAATCGCCATTTCACTGTTCCCCGCGCGGCATCGAGAGCATAAAAATAGCTGTCCCAACTTCCGGCATATAGCGTGCCATCGGAGAGGGCCGGGGAAGCGTGCACGACGTCGCCGGTTTTGAATTTCCATTTGAGAGCGCCCGTGGCGGCATCGAGCGCAAAGATGTTTGTGTCGCCGCTGCCGAAATAAACGGTGCCATCCGCGACGACTGGCGATGAAAGATAAAAGTCGAACGGGTCCGGCATGGTTTCGGCGGCCGGTTCCGCGCCGTGGAGATGCGTGGCCGCGAAGCGACGCTCTCCGGCTGTCTTGAACTTCCATTTCAACCGGCCTGTTTCGGCGTCGACGGCGTAGAAATTGCTGTCGTAGCTGCCGAAGTAGACGACGCCTTCCGAGACCGCTGGCGAGGATGTGACGCGGCCATCGGTCTTGAATTGCCAACGGAGCGCGCCGGTCGAAGCGTCGAGAGCGTAGAGATTGTGATCATCGCTCCCGATGTAGACCGTGCCTCCAGTAACGGCCGGGGAGGAGAGGACCTGGCCTTTCGTGTGGAATTGCCACTTGATTTTTGTGAATTGGGGCACCGCGGGGCCAGCGTAAACGCCTGTGTGCTGAGGATTGCCGCGAAACATAATGTCTTGTGCAATGAGCGGAGGGCACAATACCAGAGTCGAGAGAAGAATCAGACGTTTCAAGCGAGCAGCCTCCGTTGTGTAGATAGACGGACTAAGCTCAAAAACGTTTTCGAGAAATAGAATGTGGCCGTGCTCAATGGATGGAAAAGCGATGGCACGAGGAAACTTCTCGGAGAGCCGCGCAGCGGACGGCCGCGCGGAAGTGTGTTAGTGTAAATTTCCAAAAATTGAGTGCAAGAGGACGAGGAGTAACGATGGCGAAACCTAGAGTTCTGGCGACGCGGCCTCTCTTTCCCGCAGCGCAGGAAATCTTGAATGCCAACTGCGAAGTGGAGTATTGGACGAAACCGGAGCGTATTTCGCAATCGGAGTTGTACCGGGGAGTGAAGGACAAAGAGGCTCTGGTGTGTCTCCTGACGGAGCGGGTGAACCTGGAATTATTGAGCGCGGCGCCGAAGCTGCGGATTGCCGCGAACGTGGCCGTCGGATTCGACAATATCGACGTTGCAGCTTGTACGAAGCGAGGCGTGGTGGCGACGAACACGCCGGGCGTGCTCGACGAGACCACCGCGGATTTTGCCTGGACGCTGATGATGGCGGTGGCAAGACGTTTGGGCGAAGGCGAAGCGCTGGCGCGCTCCGGGAACTGGAATGGGTGGGACCTGGATCAGTTGGTCGGCACGGACGTTTGGGGAAAGACGCTGGGGATCGTGGGATTCGGGCGAATCGGAAGAGCCATGGCGCGAAGGGCCCAAGGATTTCAGATGAAGGTAATCTATACCGATGCGGTTCGCGCGCCAGAGGCGGTCGAGAAAGAGTTGAATGCGACGCATCGCGGATTGAATGAATTGCTGGCGGAGGCGGATTTCGTCAGCGTGCACGTGCCGCTTCTGCCGGAGACGCGGGGAATGTTCGACGTGCCCAGACTCTTCCGGATGAAACCGACAGCCTATTTGATCAACACGTCACGCGGACCGGTGGTGGATGAAGCGGCGTTGGTGCACGCATTGGAAACCGGGAAGATCGCGGGAGCCGCGCTGGATGTGTTCGAGAATGAGCCATTCATCCATCCTGGATTGAAGAGACCCAACGTCGTGCTGGCGCCGCATATCGCTTCTGCGTCGATTGAAACTCGGACGAAGATGGCGTGCATGGCGGCGGAGAATGTCGTGGCTCTCTTCAACGGCCAGCGTCCGCCAAACATGCTCAATCCGGAAGTGCTGAAAGCGGGCTGAATCTTAGTCCGCGGCTCCTCCATGGCGGAATTGAAGAAACTCGCCTGCCAAATCTTTCATCAGACACTCGCGGCCATTGATATTCCCGCGGCGATGCAGCGGAAGCTGCAGCGCGAAGGGATGGTGTTGAGGTTCAGTGAGGCGGCGGTGGACCTGCGCGCATTTGGTCGCGTGCGCGTGATTGCCATTGGAAAAGCGGCTCACGGCATGGTGGAGGGTTTTGCAAGCCTGTTGGACGGGATTGTGCCGTTTGACGGAATTGTCTCCGCGCCGACTTCGCCGGCGAACGCCGTGGAGGGAATGAAGTACTTCGTTGGGGGCCACCCTACTCCGGATGAGCAGAGCTGGAAGGCTGCGGAAGCGATTCTCGCGTTGCTCCGCGAGAGCGATGAAAGAACGCTCCTATTTTTTCTCCTTTCGGGGGGCGGATCGGCACTTGTGGAGTTGCCGCTCGATGCGAGGCAGACGCTGGACGATGTACGGCAACTTCATCGTGCGCTCGTGATGTGCGGAGCGCCGATCGAAGCGATGAATACGGTCAGAAAGCATGTGTCGGCAGTTAAAGGGGGCAGGCTTGCCGTCGCAGCGGGGCGCGCGACAAAGATTACGCTGGCGGTGAGCGATGTGCCCGCCGGAAAAGAATCGGCGCTGGCCTCCGGGCCAACTCTCCCGGATCCCACAACCATTACGAATGTCCAGCAAGTCATCGCGAAGTATTCCTTGCGGGAGAAATTGCCCGAGAAACTTTCAGGTTGGATGGATAGCGGAAAAATGCCGGAGACACCCAAGGAGGGCGACACGGCGTTTTCCAACGCGCACTTCTGTCTGCTGCTCGGGTTGGATGATCTGTTTCATCCCGCGCATCACGCAACGGAAGCGCATGGCTTTGTGGCGTGCTGCGACAATGCGACGGACGATTGGCCGGTAGAGAAAGCCGCGGAATATTTGTTGGAGCAGCTTGAAGTGATGCGCAGGGCAAACGCCGGGCAGCGCGTGGCAGTGATTGCTGACGGTGAGGTCAGCTCGCCGGTGAAGGGCAAAGGAATTGGCGGGAGGAATGCCGCGTTTGTGCTTGCGTGCGTGAAGAAAATTGCCGGCAAACAGATTGCCGTACTGAGCGCGGGAACCGACGGAGTGGATGGAAATAGTCCCGCCGCAGGCGCGGTAGCGGATGGAGAAACTTTCGAGCGCGGGCAGGCGGCTGGACTGGATGCGAGACATATGTTCAGTGAGAGCGATTCGCACAGCTATTTTGCGGGGCTGGGGGACACCATCGTTACGGGGCCGACGGGGAATAATTTGCGCGACCTCCGGATTTTGCTTGCAGAGCCTGAGGAACGAACGAACAAGAAAAAGAATTAACACAGTGGACCTGAGCGCGGCACAGCGGCCGAGCGGAAAACGAGGCGCCGGGACAATTCGGCGCGCGAACCATAATCTTTCGCGGAAGCTTCAAGATTTTGGAGGCGGGAGCCGCGTCTCGATCGTTTTAAGGCGATCGTTCATCTCTTGCATGAGGTGTTCAAGCCGGTCAAGGCGCTTGTCAACGGCGCCTTGATTAGGGTTGGCCGCCGGTGATGCTTCTTCGGCCTCTTCACCTTCTTCGGATTCTTCTCCAACAGCGGCGCCCTTGCCGCCCGAGGGCTTTTTCAAACGGGCAATCTGACGTTTAATCATCGGGGCCATTTCAATGCTGAGATCATCGCTCTTCAGGAGGGCCTCGAGAGCGGGAACGGCGGAGGCGTCGCCGCGGGCACCGAGTGCAAAGATCGAAGCCATGCGCACGGGAAAATGAGGTTCGCTGAGGTATGACGCGATTTGATTTGTGACTTCCTTGTTGTCCTTCTGAAGCTGAGCCAGACTGGAAATTGCAGCAGTGCGCGATTCAAAGGGCTTTCCCGGAGCGGACCACTGAAGCAGCAGCGGGACGGCCTTGTCATCGCCGAGGGAACCCATGGCGCGGAGTGCTGCGTTGCGAAGATATCCATCGGGAGAATCGGCGGAGACTGCGGCATCGAGTGTGGTCAATGCGCTTGCGGTTTTCAAACGGCCCAGTGCATGAAGGGCGGAAGCGCGAGCGCGAAAGGAAGTGTCGTCGCTGGCGATCGCGTTCAACTTGGAGACGATGGCGGGATCGTCCTTGAAATTGCCCAGAGCCGAGACGATACGATTGCGCACCCACGGCTCTTTGACGGTGTCAAGCGATTCGACGAGCAACCTGGCGGCAGCCGTGCCGCCCACTTGTCCGAGAGCATCGGCAGCATTGGCTCGAATTCCCCACGCTTTGTCATTGCGAAGCGCTTCGCCGAGAGCGGCGATAACATCGTCGTCATTCTTGAGCTTGCCAAGAGCTGTGATCGCGTCCGCCCGATCGGCTAGATCGCTGGCGTGCTTCAACTGGTAGAGCCATTCCTTCTTTTCCTTGTGAAACTCCACCGACTTGAGGACATGGCCGCCCTTATCGAAGAGAACCATCAGCGGCAGGGAATCCGATGGAAACTTGAATGCTTCGGAGTCCTTCGATACGGTAATGGGGAAAAGCCTGGGGCCGGTGGCCGTGGTGATTTCCACCTCCGTTGGGACGCGGAAAAGCCCGACGCGGCCTTCCACTTTTTGGGTTTGCTTGACGATGAGCGCGACTTCGTGTATCGCGCCGTCGTACTTGTAGCTGAGATCGAGCTTCGGAGCGCCGGCGCCATAAAGCCACTGGGAGAAAAACTGATCGACATTGGTGTGCGTTGCTTCTTCCATGGCTTTCGCGAGATCCGCTGTAACCACATTCTTGCCGCGATTGACTTCCAGATAATGTTTCAAGCCACGATAGAAGGCTTCTTCGCCGAGTTGGTGGCGAAGCATGTAGAGAACCCAGCCACCCTTTGTATAGGCGTTGCCATCAAACTCGCCGGAATCATGGAAGTCGTGACGGACGATTGGTTTCTCGAAGAGATTCGTCTGGCCGAACCATTGGCGGGCACTCTCCCACCTTTCATAGTCGGCCTGGTCTTTGCCGAAGTGAGCTTCGCTCCAAACCGTTTCCATGAATGTGGCGAAGCCTTCGTTGAGCCAGATGTCGCCCCAATCCTTGCAAGTGACCAGATCGCCGAACCACTGGTGCCCCAGTTCGTGGGAGATGAGATCGTCCTCGCCGGTGAGAAATTCAGGAGCCAGTTTGGGATGCTGAAGTGAAGAACTGGTGTTGGTCGTCGCGCTGGAGTTTTCCATGCCCCCTGCGACGAAATCGTCGACCATGGACTGCGCGTATTTTTCCCAGGGATAATCGACGCCGAGCTTTCTGCTGAAAAGTTCGATCATCTGGGGCGTGCGTCCGTAGTTGATGGAAAGGCGGTCGCCACGGCCTTTGGGGGCGTAGTAGTTGACGGGAATGCCGCGCCAGGAATCCTTCACTTCCTCGAGTTCGCCGGCGACGACGGTGATGAGATAGGTGGAGCTTGGGAGGGATTCCCTCCAGGTCCACGTCTTCATCCCGTTGCGGGCCTCAGAAACGCTGATCAGCTTGCCATTGGATACCGTAATCCAAGAAGCGGGAACGGTCAGGATGGTTTCTGTGGTGAGGCGGTCATTCGGATAGTCGTACGTTGGCAGATAGTAGCGGGTGTCTTCGGACTCGCCCTGCGTCCAGATCTGTTTGGGCCGGTCCGGATAATCCTTGTCTGGGAGAATGAAATAAAGGCCTTTCGTAGGCTTGCCTTCATAGCGAATGGCTACATCGAATTTTTCGCCTGAATGCGCCGGTGATGAGAGAAGGACGATGAGTTTGTCATCTTTGACTTCGAACTTGGCGGGTGATCTGTTGACAGCCACGCTCTCGATCGTGAGACCTGCGGAGTCGAAAACGATTTTGGATGTAGAGTCGCGGAGGATAGCGAGCGTGTGCGTGACGTCGCCGATGACTTTTCGCTGATCGAGATCGAAGCGGAGCGCGATGCGCGAGTGCTGCAAATCATAGTCGCGGCTGCGCGCGTACGGCTCATCGGCGCGAAGGCTCGGGACCAGAAATAGAACCGCGAGCAGCACAGCGAGGCCAAAGCGCCTCGACCGGCTGGTATTAGGAAATGAGGCGATGCTCATTGCGATTCGCTCCTTTGGAATGTGTGTCCCATTTTCTCAAGAGTGGAGATGGCCGCGGCCAGGTTGTCAGATGCAACGAGAAGGTAATCCGTATCGAAAGTGGAGAGGACAAACAGGCTGATCCTGGAAGCGGCGAGCGGGCCGGCAAGGGCGGCCAGGACACCTACTTCCGATAGTACAAAAGGACCGTGCACTTTGATCGCGCGCCAGCCGCCCTGAAAGCGAACTCCTTGGGGAATCAGCGATTCCTCCACGACAATCGAGAGCTCATCGCTGGTGCGGGTCACTGAGAAGAATGAACCCTTCAGGGCCCATTCAGGGAGATCCGCGCTGGGCAAGAGTCCGACAATGGCAAAACTTTCGGGCAGAAGGGATAGTTGCAAACGGCGCAGAGAAAGACTCATCGCGTTAGAGGAGACTCCTGAGCATGCCGCCGTCGAAAGCGATGGAAACGCCCGCGGGTTTTGCGAGCGCAAACGGAGACGCCGGCGCTCGTGCTGTTGAATTCCTCCGCTACGGCATGCTTGAGCCCTTTGCGAGTGACAAAAACCAAGGCTGAGCGGCACTGTGGGCCTAGATGCAAGATTGCTCCCCCGTCCAAACTTGGAATGGTCTCGCGAAACTCACATTGCGTCAAATCGACGCGAGCGTCTGAAGGGCTTGATTGCAGGCAGAGCGCCAGGTTCAGATCGCCCGTAGTTCGGCCTCTGGAGCAGCAATGAAGAGTTCTGCGTCCAAGATACATGCTTCACAAGTTGTGGGGTTGCTCAGGCGTAGCCGCTTCGTGGGAAACCGCCAGACCTTGCAAATGCGGCCGGCGGCAGAATTCCCGCCGGTTTGCAGAGGCAGGAATGCGTCGGTTAGTACCCAGGCCGAAATGAGACCCCTCCCCCCCCCTTTTTTGTAAGTGTTGCATCTAAAGGGCTTAGGTTTACTGTAAGCTATTTAGAATCAACACTTCCGAGGTGGTCCTGCAAGTGTTGATTCTACAGGACTTAGAATTGCACTAAAATTGTGCATGTCCTAGCACTTCGGATGGGGCCGCCGCCAGTGCTTCAGACGAAGCTGTCGCAATCATGGAAATGCGATTTCGCGCTGTGCGGAAAGTGAACACATTCACGGAAACCAGTTCCACCAAAAGAAAAACGCCAATCGAGAGATTGGCGTTCGTCAGATAAGAGGTACAAAGTTACCTAACGTTTATTATGCTCTCCGTGTATACAGTTGTCAAGCAGGAAAAAGGGAAATCGAAAAAGCGACCAAGGCAAGAGACGAGAAACGAATTTCTAGCTTCGGCCGCTCTTGCACTGTGCTACTTGTCGCCCGCGACGGGGCCGTGAGACGCAAGGTAGGTGCGCGCGTGGGCGAGCTGTGGAAGATCGGAGTCGGCGGATTTCCAGGCGGCTAAAAAGTCCGCGTAATCGGAAGTGGCCGCCTGGACGTCGCCAGCGCGTTCGCTGGCCAAGGCGATACCGTAGAGGGGAAAACCGGAGCGTGGCCGGTCTGCAAGAGCTTCTTTGTAAGCTGCTTTTGCTGCCATCCAGTCGGAGGCTGCCAGGAAGGCTGCCGCTTCCGTTTCACCGACAGGTCGTATGTAGGCGGGAGGCTCGCGGTAACCGAGCGATTTTTCTTTCTGCGCGGCTTGTGCGTAGAGTTTCTTCGCTTCTTCCGTCTCTTGTTTTGCGAGGTGCAGACCGGCGCGCAACTCCAGCGACATGACGGATAAATTGTTTACCAAAGGCTTGGGCAAGGCATCGGGCATCACGCGCAACTTCGGCGCGCCCGAATTTTCGTTTTTTTTGTCTTTGCCTTTTTCTTTTGCCTTGGCGTCTTCTTCGACTTTCAATCGTTCGGATACACGCCACAATCCCGCATCAAAATGCACCGATGCCGCTTCCGCGCCGGACGTGTCGTGAGCTTCCAGCGCCTGCATTCCGAGAACGAATTGGGTCAATTGCTGCGCGAGGAACTGCAGATTCGGAAGCGTGGCCAGCAGGTTGGCGGACTTCAGCAGCGAGAGCGCAGTCGCCCAATCCGCAGCCCGGAGAGCGACGGGAAGCCGCGGATCAATTCTCGAAACCGCATCCCGCGGAGACCAGGGATACAGCGTGTTTTCAAGCTCGCCGCGGGCGTCCCGCAATTTCGCGGAGAGAGCCGTCGCTTCGCTCAACTGGCCGGCTTCCATCAAGTTTGCGATGGCGTACATGAGGTTGTGCACATAATTCCAATCATCATCCACTTGCACGTGCTGTGCCTGCATGTACTGTTCATCCGCTTTCATCGAAGCGGAAAACGAATCCTTCGCGCGCGCGTAATCCCCGGTGCGATAGAAAATATGGCCCGGCATGTGGACCATATGCCCCGAGGTTGGCGCGAGCCGCCCGAGAATCTCCGCGCTGTGCAAAGCTTGCTCGGGGTGGTCGCTCGCTTCGACCGCGTGGATCCAGTAGTGGTTTGCGGCCGAGTTCTCGGGGTCATCCTTCAGCACATTTTGTAGAATCGACAGTGCTTCTTTCTGCCCCGCAAGCGGCTGATTTTCGTCGTCGTAGCCATCGGAGAGGGCCTCCGCAAGAAATATTCGCGCCTGAGTGTCCCTGGGATTGCTCTTGACCAGTTTGCGATAGATTTGCACTTCCCTGGACTCACCCTTATTCTTTTCTTCATTCTCGGAGTTTTCGGCGGCATCAGCCGCGGCGCTTGCCTCGATATAGAGGCGTTCCGCTTTGCTGGCGCGGCCTTTCAGGCTGACGGCCTTGGCCAAAGCCTGGCTCGAGAAGTATTTGGAATTGCTGTGGCGAAACTTCTCCGCCTGGTAGACGCCCCAATAGCACATGGCACATTGCGGATCGACGCGCACACTCTGTTCGAACGCGCGAACCGATTCGTAGTCCCAGAAATCGTGAAGCAGGTTCAATCCCTGGTCAAACCACACCTGGGCGTCAGGGGTAGCGGTAATGCGGATATGGGCGTTTCCAATGCCGGTGAGCTTCTGGGGAGGAGGCAGTTTTTCCGGAGCGACTTCGTCGCGCATTTCCATGGCATGACCGCTCATGCTGGTTTGCGCCGCGAGCGAGCCTCGAATGGAAAAGACGAGGATAGCCGTGCTGAGTGCAATGCCCGCGGACTTCCGCGGAGACAATTTGGGTGACGACGTAGGCTGAGGCACGTACTCTCCCTCTACCGGCAATCTCAGACGTTATTCTAGACGAAAACGGCGACGATTGAAGATCGGGCGGGAAACGGGAGGCCCGTTTACAGTTCATTTGCGCCGTGCGCGGACCGGCGCTAAGATGCACGCAATTCCCTGTCAGTGGAGGCTTCCATGAAACGGCTTGCGCAAGTCCTCGGGTTTCTCGGTTTGCTCGTTTTCGCCGTTCGCCCCGCGAGTGGACAGCAGATTGGCAAGTACGTCCCTATCCCGGCTGGTTCCGATGCGGATCACGCGCTGACGGAAATCAACGCGACTGCCGACCCGGCCCAAAAGCTGGCGCTCATTGACAAGTTTTCCTCGAGCCTGGGCCAGGGCGACATGGCCATTGTGGCTGACGATCTCTACGTGAACTATTACATCAGCCAAAAGAACTATGACAAAGCGTTCGAATACGGGGACAAGCTGTTCTCACTCGATCCGGATAACTTCGCGAATGCGGTGAACATGGTGCGCGCCGCGAGCGAGAAGGGCGATAACGATAAATTGATGACCTACGGCGAGAAGGTTCCCGGCATCCTGCAGCGGTTCAAGGCGGCGCCCGCGCCAGCCGGGATGGACGCTGAGACTTGGCAGCGGCAAAAGGATTCGACACTCGAAAACAATCGGGACAACATCAATTATATTGAGCAGGCGATGTACATGGTGGCGTATCGCACAACTACCCCATCGAAGAGGGCGGTGATGTTCACCCACTTCGCGCAAATTTTCCCGGATTCTCCCTACGCCAACCAGGCGCTTGGCGTTGCAGCAACTTCGTACCAACAAGCACAGAACGTGCCGAAGATGCTGGAGGTTGCGAACGGGCTCTTGAGCAAGGATCCAAATAACATCGGAATGTTACTTTTGCTGTCCGATTATTACAGCGAGAAGGGCGAGCAACTCGACAAGGCGGAGGCATCGGCCAAGAAGGCGATTACGCTTCTGGGAACAGCGCAGAAGCCCGAAGGAGTTACCGAGGAACAGTGGCAACAGCAGATATCGCTCCAGAAAGGGCTCGCGCTCAGCTCGCTGGGACAGGTGAATCTTCAGAAAAAGGACAACACGCAGGCCGTTGAGAGTTTCAAGTCCGCGGCCCCGCTGCTTAAGGCGGATGAGGGAAGCTATGGGCGCAACCAATACTGGCTGGGTTTCGCGCTTCTGAATTTGAAGAAGAACGGCGAGGCCAAGGAGGCATTTACTCAGGCAGCCTCGGTGAATAGCGCTTACAAGGCGCTGGCGCAGGCGAAATTAAAGAATTTCGAGGCGGCCAGCAGAAAAAAGTCTTAAGACTGGGATTTCCAGCTAATAGCCGGTGCGCTCTCGGAAATACTCAGAGGATGAGCAGTTCAGCCGCTGTAAGACGATCGGAATCTGGGGGGGGTTTTCAGGCATCCAATAGTCCGAAGTTGTCAGGTATCGCCGGCAGTCGCGAACGCGACCTGGTCGGCCAGGAAGAACAGATCGAGCAGGAGAGCACAATGCCAGAGATTGCGACGTTTGGAGCGGGATGCTTTTGGGGAGTGGAAGCCGCGTTTCAGCAAGTGCCCGGCGTGATTGACACAGCCGTGGGGTACAGCGGCGGAGAAACGCCGAATCCAAGCTACAAAGATGTTTGCACCGATGAAACGGGGCATGCCGAAGTGGTGCAAGTGACTTTTGATCCGTCCAAGGTCACCTACGAGCAGCTTCTCGACGTGTTCTGGAAAGTCCACGACCCGACGCAAGTCAACCGGCAGGGGCCGGACTTTGGAACGCAATATCGCACCGCAATTTTCTTTCACTCGCCGGAGCAGGAAGCGCTGGCGAAGAAATCGGCGGCGGCGCTGGCGGCAAGCGGCAAATTCAAGCGGCCCATTGCGACGGAAATCACTGCGGCAGGAACTTTCTATCGCGCCGAAGATTATCACCAAAAGTATCTGCAAAAGCGTGGAGTGGCGTCCTGCCACTTCTGATTCTGCGAAGTTTGAGAAAATCCCCAGTCGGACACAACTTTCCGAGTATTCCAACCTTGGTCAGGAGTCCCCTTCACAAATTGAGCCTAGAAAATGGCGGAGAGGGTGGGATTCGAACCCACGGTAGGGGTTAACCTACACACGCTTTCCAAGCGTGCGCCTTAAACCGCTCGGCCACCTCTCCAGCGACGTACGCAACCTTACCAATTTAGCAGAATCCGGGACTGTGCGCATGCTCACGCGGCTTCGCACAATCTTTTACCTCTGCTAAACTGTTTCATGCGGTTCCGGGATAGTGCAATCGGTAGCACATCAGCCTTTGGAGCTGAGAGTCCTGGTTCGAATCCAGGTCCCGGAACCAAACTTTTTCTCCGCCGGAAGCGCCGTTCGAACGGGACCGATCCAGAGCGAACGGTGCCAAGCCAGAGCAGTGCTGATCGTTGAGCGATGCGCCCGAATTGCCGAGCCATTTGTAGCGACGGTCAGTTCCCTGTCGCGGCGCTTTGGATGATCGATCGGACGAAGTTGGCTTCGTCTTTACTGTAGGGCTGGCCGTTGGTACGGAAGATTTCGTGGAACCACATGGCCGGCTGGCGATGCGTGTAAGGATTCTTCCAGGAGTCCCAGGGCAAATAGGTTTGCGTTTTGCCGGCGACCAATCCCCAATTGATTGCGGCGACGTGGTATTTCTTTGCGATGGGCAGGGTGCCCTGAAACGTACTTCCATTCCCGCGGGCCATGTACTCCGTGCATAAAATGGGCCGATGATACTGCTGCAGGGACAGCACGCGCTTTTCGAATACATCCGGAGGATCGTAGCTGTGGAAGGAGATTACGTCGGAGAATTCCAGCTGTATCTTCTCAGTGCGTCCGAGCTTTTCGATAGATGCCCAATCCCCTTTCCAAACTCCGCTCGTCAAGGGTTGCGTAGCGCCTGCTTCGCGCGCCCACTCGAACACTCGAGGCAATAAGCTTTGCACAAGTTCAACTTTGTTGGGCGGCTCCGAACTCGCGTAACTGCCTTCGTTCAGATTATCGGGCTCGTTCCAGACGTCCCAACCCAGAATCCTTTTGTCGCTGGCAAACGCGCCCACCACTCCTTTGACATACGCCTCGAGACGCGGATATTCGCCGGGATCCTTGAGAGCATCCGCACCGGGACTTTGCACCCAACCAGAATTGTGCACTCCCGGCGTGGGGGCATGCTGTTTGCCGAGCCTGGGATTGGGATCCCAGCAGGAATCGAAGAGCACAAACAACGGCCTGATTTTGTGTTTTTGAGCGATTTTCAGAAAAATATCGAGGCGCTTCTTGAACCGTTCCGGATCCTGCTTCCAGAGCAAGTCATGCAGGAACACGCGCATCGTGTTCAAGCCGAGCGACTGCGCCCAGCCAAGTTCCAGGTCGATGCGCTTGGGATCGAAGGTCGTTGGTTGCCACATCTCGAGCTCATTGATGGCTGTGGATGGTATGTAATTGCTGCCAACGAGCCAGGGCTGTTTTGCGTACCAGTCGTTCGCGGTCTGCTCCGTCCAACGGGTTGTTTGAGCCTGGGAATTCAGCACAGACCCCAAAAAGAGCGCTAATAGAGCGAAGCCGCGTTTCATGAGATTTATTCGTCTCCGTTTTCGGATGCGATTTACTCGAGGCGCCACACGACGGCGGCGTTTACAGCGCCCCGGCTTTTTGCAACTCCGCCTTCATCCCAGCCCAGCTCTGCCTGCTGGATTCCTCTGGCGTGCCGGCGCCGCGCCAGTGCGTTTCCAAACTGACGGCGAAGCGGTAACGGTCGCGCTTGAGCGCGGCAAACTGTCCTGTCCAGTCGACAATGCCGCGACCCATGGCAGCCCACGCGTAGCCTTTTCCGCCTGGTTTTTTTGAAACGTCTTTGCAGTGGCAATGTCCGATACGCTCCTTCGGTAACAGCGCATATCCATCGGGGAAGGCTATTTCACCCCGCGATGCGGCGTTTCCGGGATCCCAGTTCAGCATGAGCGAAGGCGACTTCACCTCGGAGAGAAATCTGGCGGCTTCCGCTCCCGTGGCGGTATTGCAGGAGGGCTCATTCTCGAGGAGAAGAATGATGTCCTTCTTCCCCGCCGCAGTCGCGGCAGCAAGCAACCTCTCATTTATAGCCGACCTGTAGGGTTTTTGGTCCTGAAGCCGCCAAAAGTCGAAGCAACGGACCCGGTCCGTCCGGAACGCTTTCGCGAGCTCAAGGCTGCGTTCGAGCACTTCGTCCTGCTGCGCGTAGGTGAAGTCGGCGTTGAACTGCGCGCCTTTGGGGCTGAACTCGGATTTCGGAGCATCCGGCCAATCCACTTTGAAGAGCGGACTGGCAATGTCGGTGACGCGCAGTTTATATTTTTCGAGTATGGTCCGCGCCTCGCCGACTTCTTTCGAATCGAGACTAAGGAGATTTTTGCCCCACATGCCGCGCAATTCCACCCACTCCATGCCAAATTCGCGCGAGATGACTTCGCAGGTCCGGCCAAAATCCTGTCCAACTTCGTCGTTGATGACGGCAACCCGGAATGGAGAGTTCATACCTTCAACCCCAGCTTTTCTTCGACATATTCCTTGTTGATGACTGCCGATTCCTTTGGCGTGCCGCCCTTCTCCGGCACGGCGTCCAATTCAACGATGCCCCAGCCTCGAAAATCTATTTTTCGGAGCGCATCGAGCACGGCAGGCAGGTTCACAAGACCGCGGCCCAATTCCACGAACCGGTATGATTTCTTCGCGTCCGCGCCGGGGTGCAGATGCTCAACATCTTTCAGATGGAGGAAAAGTAGCTGCTCGCGGTATTTGCGCACGGCCTCCACGGGATCGCCGCCGCCTTGGAAATAGTGAGCCACATCGAGCTCGAGCCTCGCGTACCTCGGATCGCAAGCAGCCATGATTTGTTCGAGGCCCTCGGGGCTCTGTCCCATGGCCCCCATGTGATTGTGGTAGCCAAGCTGAACGCCAAAGTCGGTGATGCGCTTACCCAGAGTAGTCAGCAATTGCCCCAGGCGTTTGTAATCCGCTGTCGTAATCTCGCGGCCTTTGGGCCGATCGTCAATAATTTGAAGATACAACCCGCCGGCATCGTGAAGAAATTTCGCGTTGGCGACGTGCTTGGCAAGTTCTGACGATTCAACGGCGGGATCGATGTTCACGTTTCCGCTGGAGAGAGCCACCATTTTGAGGTGTTTTTTTTCGAGCACATCGCGCAATGCGGAGCCGGTGCCGAATTCCTGGACGGCGTTGGCGCGGATCTGGATGCCCGGATATTTTAAGGAGGAAATGTCCTCGATCGCCTGGCGATCGTTTCCGCCCCAAGTGATGGATGCGTACCCGATGTGCAGCTCGAACGGCGCGGGAGGAATCGGCGTATCAAAGTAGGACAAGTCGGTCGGCGGATAGAGCCGCTCTCGGGCAGACAGCAGGGCACGCGGAACAGCCGCTGTAGCGGCCAATGCCCCCATGCCTGCCAGAAACTCGCGGCGAGGTCTGCGAAACTCCATAGAAGCTCCTTTCTCGTTTTTATACCTGGACAAGATACCGCAAGTCATTGCGTCTGGACAGTATTCTCGCAAGAAAAACTTGTGGTTTGGCACCGGCCTGAGTTGAGGGTTTGCCAGCGCCGCTTTCTGACCTTATGATTTCAGAGAAGCAGGGCTGAGCGTTTTTCAACGAACGGCTCGAGGTCTGGATGGCCGAGGAAACAGCGCAAAATCCGCAGCATATTAATCCGTGGATCATCGCCGTTGCAGTCATGCTCAGCACTTTCATGGAGGTGCTGGACACTACCGTTGTAAACGTTTCTCTCCCTCACATTGCCGGCAGCCTTTCCGCGACCGTCGAAGAAGCCACGTGGACGCTCACCTCCTATCTGGTTGCCAACGCCATTATTCTCCCGCTTACCGGATGGCTTTCGAATTTTTTTGGACGCAAGCGCATGCTGATGTTTTCCGTTACGGGCTTTACGATCGCGTCATTCCTGTGCGGCCTGGCTCCCACTCTTCCCTTTCTGGTCGGCTGCCGCATTGTGCAAGGCGCTTGCGGCGGCGGGCTGCAGCCCATCTCGCAAGCCATTCTGCTGGAATCTTTCCCTCCAGAGGACCGCGGAAAAGCAATGGGCTTCTGGGGATTAGGGATTGTCGTTGCGCCAATGCTAGGACCAGTGCTTGGCGGATGGCTCACCGACAGTTATTCATGGCGCTGGGTCTTTTACATCAACGTCCCCATCGGGATCGCTTCGATCCTGATGACGTCGCTATTTATTTTCGATCCTTCCTACATCCGGCGCGCTTCGGAAAAAATCGATTATTGGGGCATCGGAATGCTGGCGGTCGGAATCGCAGCTCTGCAGATCGTGCTCGACAAAGGACAGGAGAAAGACTGGTTCGGCACCCAGTGGATCACCATGCTGGCTGTTATTTCCGGCGTAGTCCTTCTGATCTTCCTGTTCTACGAGCTTCGAGTCGAGCATCCCGTCGTCAATCTTCGTGTGTTCACGAATCGTACGTATTCGACGGGCGTGTTCCTCATGTCTTTGCTGGGAGTCGGCCTGTACGGCACAACCGTGCTCATCCCGCTCGTGCTGCAAACGCTCCTCGGTTATCCCGCCATTCGCGCGGGCTTGGCGATGTCGCCACGGGGGCTCGGGTCGTTCATCGCCATGCCGATCGTCGGCATAATCATGGCTAAATTCGATCCCCGCAAGATGCTCACGCTGGGGCTGATCGTGTGCGGCATTACACTTTTTCAAATCTCCCGGCTGAATCTTAACGCGGGTTTCTGGGACTTCTGCTGGCCGCAATTCTATATGGGCCTGTCGCTCGGACTGATCTTTGTTCCGCTCACGACGATAAGCATGGCCCCGATTCGCAAGGAGAATATGGGCAATGCCACAAGCCTCTTCAATCTGGTCCGTAACATGGGAGGCAGCATCGGAATTTCCGCAGTGAGCACCATGCAGACCCGGTTTCAGCAGAGGAACTTCAACCAGCTTGGTTCGCTGGTGACACCCTACAGTCTGACGGCGCGCGGCATGATGAATTCGCTGAAAGGAATGTTTATGTCCCAGGGTTCGGATGCTGTCACCGCGGCTCACCAGGCGCGCGCGGCGATCTTTGGCCTGGTAGAACGGCAGGCGAGTATGCTTGCTTACAACAGCATTTTTCTGATTCTGGCGGGATTGTTTGTCTTAATGCTTCCGTTTATTTTCCTGATGCAGCGCCCGCAAGGAAGGTCCGGCCCGCTCGCTTTGCACTAAGCTGTCCAACTGTTGCGCTGCGGGCGGCGGAATTTCGATTACTGCTCCGGGTCGTAGGCCACTGGGCCGGTCAAGGGCTCCATAATCTCTTCGGTGGTGACTCCCGATTCTTTCTCCGCGGTTTTATCCAGCTTCCGTTGCGCGCGCTTTTCTTCCTTCATTTTGCGCTTTTCCATGCGCTTCATTTCTTTTTGCCGCTTCTGGAATGTCGTTGTCATAGTCTCTCCTCACAAGCGGTGTCCGGCGCAGCGTAGCCGCCGCCGTCAAGCCCTACCAAGATTTCTTACCAGCGCGGTTCGCGGGGCTGTCGGGCCGATTCGCGGTAATCTTCATTCGAAAAACGGTCCCGTCCACCGCCTCCGCCCTTGCCACGGCCGCCTCCTCCACCGCCGCCCGGCCTTCCAAAGCTCTTTGGCCCGCGCGGCGGCCCGCCCTCTCCCTTGGGCCGCGCTTCATTCACCTTCAAATTACGCCCACCCAATTCCTTGCCGTCGAGTCCGGCCATGGCCTTCGCCGCTTCCTCGTCGTTGGGCATTTCAACAAAAGCGAACCCGCGCGCGCGGCCTGTTTCACGGTCCATGGCCATGTGCACGCGCGTGACTTGCCCAAACGGCGTGAACAGTTCGCGCAATTCGCTCTCCGTGGTCTGAAAACTGATGTTGCCGACAAACAAACTCTTCATCTTGATTCTCCCCGTACTCTTCGAAGCACCATGAGTGCAGGATTCAGGCGAATTGCCGTTTCCCGGACGCGTCGATGCGCTGGCCTAAAATTGGCTGAAATCAATGGAGGGGGGCCGCAAAGCGCGCCCTTCAGGGAGTTCAGGCAACCCTACTTCGGGAGTCTACACAAGGACAATAGCACATTTGGCGGTGAAAACCTTCACGGTGAATTGCGTCGCAACTGCGTTCACGGAGACGGCGTGCACGCTCTAGTCGCTCAAGATTTCGCCAACGGCCCGCCACGCCTGATCAATTGCCACATCCGAATATGCGCTGGCACCGGCATCCGAGTTCGCTATGGCAATCCTGCCAAAGGATTTTCGGCCGACGACCCACGGTTTTTCTTCCTCTTTCCAGTCTGGATCGAAAAGTGAGTTCGGCGTGTACGCGTATCCGTGCGCCCAGCGATTCACCGTAATTCCTTCGATGTCTTTTGCCGGATCGAAACCCGTGCCGCCAAGCATTCTGGCAAGCTGGTCCCGGATATTGCGTTCGAAAGTTGAGAAGGGAGTATCCATCAGTTCCATTCGACCCGCGCGAAATTGTTCGCGCATCCTCAGCCCGGGCTTGCACGGAGTGCGCAGCATGAAGAGGACCATGGGTTCTTCGGGCTTGCTCGGAAAAGCGTATTCCCCGATGCTTACGGGAAAATCCAGCGCCGTATAGGTGTGATATCCGCCGGGCGCAACGATATGGCGCACGCCGAGCTTGGCAAACGAGGTCCAATTCCGCAGTGCGACGTGCGTGTACACCAGGGGCGTCTTCACAAGATAAGAGAGCGCCTCCTTCTGTTTCTGCGGCAGCTCCGGGCAAATGTAGGGAATCATCATGTTGTAGCAGGCCAGCACACAATTTTTTGCCTGCACCGAATGCAACTTATTTCCGCGCATGTAAGCAACGGCCACATTCCTTGGTCCGTCGCCGGTCCGGCTGTGCTGCACGTGCATCACGGTGCTGTTCAGCCGTATGCGCACCGGCGCGCCTTCTACGTCGAGTCTGGTGTAGTCCGCGCGCGCCGTGACTACATCTTCCATCGAGTGCCCCGGCATTGCTTCGGGAATAAGCGAGCGCACCAGCAGCCGCGCGATGGACGCGTTGCCATCCGGAAAATGAAAAATGTAGGGCTCTTCTTTTTCGTGCTCGCCGATGCCCAAACCATCGAACCCGGGATAGATGAACGAATTATAGTCGTCTCCGGATTCGAAGCATCCCAGAGCGGGAACTGCATCAATCCCGACGCCATACAGATCATGGGGAAATGTCTGAAAAAACGGCAGAGCCTCGACGTGAACGTTGCAATACTTCGTAAGATAATCCGCGTAGCTTATCTTCGCCAGCGTGGCGCGCTTCTGTTCCTTCGTTTGCCCCGCTAGATAGTCGACCTTTTCTGTATAAACCCGAGCGATATCCAGCTTCGCAACGGTGGAGAGAGGCGCCTTCGCCAGAAATTCCGGCCACGGCGTCGTATTCATCCCCGTAATTAGCCTGTCTTCGCCGAATGTTTCTTTGTCGAAGAAGGCCGCGGTCCCCAATTTCGCGTAAAGCGCGCGGTCGTAATCCTTGTAAAAGCGCTCCGTTTCAATGCCAATGTCTCTGAGCAGACTTCTGGCTACCTCGCTGTATTTCCCCGGGCTCTCAATCGATTGCGTTCCACCGTAGCTCAGCACCATCCGATTTCCGGCGCGAAACTCGTTACGTTTGGCATGCCCGCCGAAATCGTCGTGGTTGTCCAGAATCAGAATTCGCGATTTTCTTCCGGCCTTCTTCTGGTAGAAATAAGCTGCGGCGAGACCGCTGATCCCGCCACCAACGACCACCAGATCGTACGTCCCGTCGGTGTTTGCTGCGGGGCCATCCGCATCCCAACTCGCGCCGTCGCGAAGCATGTGCGCATTCGTAAACGAGCCGTCATGATTCCCGCGCATGCCCATCAGAGCCGGAGGATAGTAGTTCGCTGCTTTTTCAGGTTCCAGGTCTTCGGATTCCGCTGCGGCCAGAAGTGTTTCTGTTGCGAGGGCGCTGCCCGCCAGCGTCCCACCCACGCCAATTGCCACGCCGTTCAGGAAATCGCGCCGCGTGATCGGGCAGTGCATTCCCAATTCGCGATCCTTCTTGTCCGCAGCCATTCTTTAGCCTCTCCCGATCGAAGGAACGGGCAGAATTATAGCCCGGGACAGCGTTATGCGCGCCAAGCTGGATTTACAGATAGATTTCGGATTGAGAGGCGGTCGTCCTCTACAACTCCCGCAAAGCTGTGGCGACTGGCAACCGCGCCGCCCGTATCGCCGGAAATATCCCGCCCAGCACGCCCATCACCAACGCAAACGCCACGCCCATCACCATCAGCCAAGGCGTAATTTTGAACGCGAACGCGATGTTGGAGAACGTCTGAAAATTGATCGTGCTCGTCGTGAATCCGTTCAACCGCAGCACCGCCAAACATCCCAGCGCCCCGCCCACAAACGAAATCAGCAGAGCCTCAACCAAAAACGAAAACACGACAGCCACCTCGCCAAACCCCAGCGCCCTCATCGTAGCAATTTCCCGCCCGCGATCCGCTACCGCGGAATACATTGTGTTCAGCGCTCCGAAAATCGCTCCAATCGCCATGATGGAAGCTACAAAACGGCCAAGAATCGTAATAAGTGTAGTCATCGCTGTTGATTGCTTCGAGTAATAGTCGATCTCGCGAGTAACGTCCACATTGAGCCGGGGATCCGCCGTCACAGAATCCTTCAATTGAGTCAACGCGCTTGGCGACGTGAGGTGAACCGTCACGGACTGGAAACTATTTTCGGGCCGGCCGTAGGCTTGCGAGAGCAGATGCGCGTCACCCCAAACCTCGGAATCAAAGGAGCTTCCTCCCGCGTCAAAAATCCCTACAACCTGCCAGCGCTGCGTGCCCAGCGAAATCGTGTTGCCGATGGTCAAGCCGGAGTACGTCTTGGTAGCGTTCTTTCCTACGATCACTTCCGCGAGGCCGCCGTGAAACATCCGTCCCTGCGCAATCTTCACTTGCTTTCGAATTTCGAGCACATTCGGCGATACGCCGCGAAGTTCGACATTCGCTTGCGTACCGGTGGAGATTAGGGGGATGGGAGCCATGAGCACCGCTTCCGGCGTCACCAAAGGGCCGTCGGCTCCCCGAGCAATGCCAGGCTCGTCTTGAATAATCTTTACGGAGTCAAGGGGAACGCCACTGGTCATTTCCGAGGTGGCGCCCGCACGCACGATGAGGGCGTTGTCCGGCGAGCCGGACGCGACCAGAGTGGCCTGAAAACCTCGCGCGAGTGAGAGCATGGCCACAAATACACCGACGGTTCCTGCGATTCCGAGGACGGCGACGATGGTAGACGTCCACCGCGCCCTTACGCTGCGTAAGTTGTAAACAATCGGGATCGCCACGTCAGACCCTCCGCAATGCGTTTACCACGCGCATTCGCATAGCGCCGATTCCAGGAATCAGCCCGCTCGTCAGGCCCACGAGCACCGCAAACAGCAGTCCAAACGACAGCAGTGCTTTCGAAAGAATCAGCGGCGGCAGGAATCCCGTGAGCTTGGCGCTCATTGCCGGAATGGCCGCCCACGCGAGCAACAATCCCAACACTCCGCCAAAGAAGGCAATCAGCATCGATTCGGCGAGCACCATGAACAAAACTGAGCCGTCCCTCACGCCGATTGCCTTTAACACCGCCAATTCGCTGATGCGTTCCCGTACTGAAATCGCCATCGTGTTACCCGTCACCAACAGAAGCGTGAAGAACACCACGCTGCCGATGCTGAGGATCAGAAACTCAATATTTCCAAACTGTTTGGCGAAACCAGCCTGAAAGGCTGACTCCGTTTCCGTTTTAGTTTCCCACGAGGAGTTTGCGTACTTCGCGTCGATGGCTTTTGCAACACGGACCGCGTCGTCTGGGCTGTCGAGCCTCAGGATATACCAGCCCGCCGTGCTCTTTATCGCAGCGGGAACATTTTCATCGAAGTTCTTCCATTGCAGCCAGAACTGGCTTTCGTCGCCGTCGGCCGTCTTCGCGTGGTAGATGCCGTCGAGATTCAATTCCCATGTTTTTGTGGGGCCGTACAGGGAGTTCTTTATAGGAATCCGGTCACCAACTTTCCATCCGAATCGCTTTGCTGTCTTCGCGCCGGCAATCGCGCCTTGCTGATCCTTCACGAAATTGTTCCACTCATCGTCGGGCACGGAGAATTCCGGATAAACTTTGAGGTGGTTTTCCGGGTCAATCACGAACTGTGGAAAAAAGTTTTTTTCTTCCTGATAAACCCCGCCAAACCAGTGGTCGTGCGTGACGTATTTCACCCCGGGAATCGCCCGCACCTGGTCCGCGTACGAAACCGGCATCGTCTGCATTAAACCAACTCGGTTTTCAATGACCAGGCGGTCTGCTCCGGCAACCTCAATGCCCCGGTTGAAGGCGCTGTACACCACGGCTAGGAACGTGAAGAGAATCAATGCAATGGCGAACGAACCGATCGTGAGGATAAGGCGAATCTTTTTGCGGAAAAGATTGGCCAGGATGAGAGAGCGGAATTTCATCGGATACCTCCCGCGACAACGCCTTGCTCGAGCTTCGAAGCCTCGACCAGCAAGCCTTTCTCAAGATGCAGCGTGGTGTGCGCTCTCGCCGCCACGACCGGGTCGTGTGTCACCATCAATACGGTTTTGGCATGTTTGGCGACAAGCTCCTCGATCAGGGCCATGATTTCGTCGGCGCTTTTCCGGTCCAGGTCGCCCGTCGGCTCGTCGCAGAGCAGAAAGGTAGGGTCGGAGACAATCGCGCGCGCAATGGTGACGCGCTGCTCCTGTCCGCCAGAGAGTTGCCGCGGATAATGACTCATCCGGTCGGAGAGTCCAACGACGCTCAACGCAGTCTCGACGTGTTTCCGACGCTCGGACTTTGAAAGCTTTGTCAGCAAGAGCGGCAATTCCACGTTCTGATACGCAGTGAGCACCGGAATCAGGTTGTACATCTGGAAAATGAATCCCACATGGCGCGCGCGCCATTGCGTAAGCTTGCTTCCGGACATGTGGGTGATCTCATCGCCGGCCACAGTGATGCTTCCGTGCGTCGGCACATCCAGCCCGCCCAGCAAGTTCAGCAGCGTGGTTTTTCCTGAGCCGCTAGGTCCCATGAACCCAACGAAGTCCCCTTTGTCCACGTCCAGATTCAGCCGCTGCAGCACCTGGATCTCTTCCCCACCGCGGCGGTAGTTCTTAGACAGTCCGCGGACACGAATGAGACTGTTTGCGCTCCCTTGGCCATCCACTCGAATCATGTTCGGCGCTCCTATTTCTTGATCTGAACCGCCTGCCCATCCTGCAATTTGGCAGGCCCTCTCAACACCACCGCATCTCCCGCGACCAGCCCGGACAAGATCTCCGTCTGAGTTCCCTGGGTGTTTCCTACGGCGACAGCGCGCCGTTCCAACCTGTCGTTTTTCACCAGGAAAACAATCTTCTTGCCATTCTCATCATGCAAAGCTTCGTTTGGAAGCACTGCCGCCACAACCGGCGCGGAGGCGTCTTTCTTCTTCACCGGTGCATCCTCGAGAAAGGTCACTTTGACGCCCATGTCCGGCAGAATCCTTGGATCGAGTTTGTCGAAGGAAATCCGAACTTTGACGGTGGCTTTCTGGCGATCCGCCGTGGGAATTACCGTGCGCACGTGGCTGGGGATTTCCCAGTTGGGATAGGCGTCCAGAATCGCCGTCACCGGCTGTCTGTCTTTCACGCGCGCGATGTAGGACTCGTTGACATCCACTTCGATCTCGTTCGAATTCATGTCCACGATGGTAGCGATGCCCGTGCGGGTGAACCCGCCTCCGGCCGAGTTGGGAGACACCATCTCACCTACTTGCGCATCCTTGGAAACAACGATGCCGTCGTAAGGCGCATTGATCACGCAATTATCGACAGCCTGCTGCGCCTCACGAATCCGCGCATCCGCGGCTTGCACCTGCTCCTTGGCCAGCTCGATTTTGGCTGACAGGCTGTCGGCGGCGGAGCTTGAAGTGTCCAGTTGCTCCTGGGACTGCACTCCGGCCTTGCGCAATTCCTGCGCCCTCTGGAGCTGGATTTGCGCGAGATGCAGTTGCACCTGAAGATCCGCAATCGCAGCTTGCGAAGCATTGCGGTCGGCCTTCGCCGAATCCAGCGCACGTCTCGCGTCAGCGTCGTCCAGGGTGGCCAGCAATTGCCCTGGATGCACGTGAGTGCCTTCGTCAAAGAATACGCCTGTAACCCGCCCTGTGATTTTTGCGGCGATCGTGGCCCTCCTTCGTGGCGTAACATAACCGCTAGCGTTCAGGATCGCCTCAAGGCCTCCTGCCTGCGGCTTCTCAGCTGTGACGACCTCGACGATGGGCGTCTGATTCCGCAGGGCGAACGAAGCCCCGGCGATCAAGACGACTACGCCAAGCGCGGCGGACGCATAGCCGAGAAATTTTCCGGTCTTGCCGCCCGAGCGATGGCTGTCCTGGATCCGCAGCGAGCTCAGATCCGGCTTTGCTTGAAATTCCGTGGCGGCCATCCATCCCCTTCTCGTTGTGTACAGACCTCTACAATTGCCATTACGCAGCAAGTAGATTAGATGTTACAAACGGCTTCAAGAATTCAGCCGTAAAACCTCACCCAAAATCATGGCCTTCATTCAGCTACAGCCCACCGGAAAAGCGAACTCTCTGATTATCTTGGCCCCCCGGGCTGCTGTCTGCATTCTGATCTTCCCGCTTGTTCCGGGCTGGTGTATACTTTGAGTTCGCTAATTATCTTAGTTTGTGAGATATTTAGCTGTCAAGATAAAAGGATCTGTCTACTTTGCCGCTCAAACGCAACGAACTGATCAAGAAAGTTGGGCTGGAGCTCGGCCGCGAGCTCGGCACCCGCGCTGTCTTTTTCCACCAGGCCATTGCCAGCAGACTCGATCTCAACGTCACTGATACCAGATGCTTCGAGTTGATGTCCCGTTATGCGATGCAACCCCTCACCGCCGGTGACCTCGCACGCGCCACCGGTCTCACCACCGGGGCCATTACAGGCATCCTCGATCGGCTGGAAAGAGCCGGGCTAGTTGAACGCTTTCGGGACCCAAGCGACCGCCGCAAGGTGTTCGTACGCCCGCGGCCGGCGGCGCTCAGGCGCTTCGGGCGCTTGTACAAAGGCCTCGCCGGGGCTTCGTTGAGGCTAGCCTCCAGTCTATCCACGAATGACCTGGAAATAATATGCGATTACCTGGAGCGCAGCCTGCAGATTTTTCGGGTGCAATCGGCCAAGCTGAAACAAGCTCGTCAGGTGCGGTAATCCCGTCCGATCCTGATACGGAAAATCCCATTAACGAACAGATGTAGGGTCTTCAAGACAGGACTTTCGAGGCTAAACACTCCCCTCTCAATGCGTTACATGCCTAGACTTGGAGGCCCGAGAGATGCCCAATAAAGTCACTTCCAATTTGGGGAGCTGAAGCCAATGCCGCACTTCTTGACAGACATCCGATACGCGTTTCGTACGCTGACGAAGAACCCTGGCTTTGCCATCATCGGAATCGTCACCCTGGCCCTTGGCATGGCTGTAAACACAGCACTGTTCAGCGTCATCAACGGATTTTTGCTTCGACCCCTGCCTGTTCCCCACCCCGAACAGATCACCGTCTTCTCCCTGCAGCAAGCCTCGCTCCCAGATTTTCATAGGTTCTCGTATCCTGATTTCGAAGATTTGCGCGCGCAGACCGAAGCCTTCAGCGATATCCTGGCTTATCGCGTATCCCTCGTAGCCATTTCGGTCGATCAAAAGGCCGACCACTCGATCGTCAGCCGAGTCTCCAACAACTTTTTTTCTGCGCTCGGGGTGCAGCCCGCTTCCGGACGCCTGATTCTTCCATCTGAGGGCCTTACTCCTGGCGCCGATCCCATCATGGTCCTTGGGTATTCCTATTGGCGGAAACGGTTTGGCAATGACCCCGGCGTCGTCGGAAGGAAAGTGGAAGTAAATGGCCGCCCATTCACGATCGTCGGAGTGGCCGCGCAAGATTTCCATGGTACCTACTCCGTGCTCGATATGGATGCCTATATCCCATTCAGTGCGGAAACGGCTGAGGATCCCGACGCCCCCGTCCAGAAAATTTGGCAGAGCCGGGGCTCTCGCACCCTTACGCTCATGGGCAGGCTCAAACCGGGTGTAGACATCAAACACGCAGAAGCCGCTCTCGGGGTTGTCACTGAGAGAATCGCTCAGCAGCACCCGGATACAGAGAAAGGCCTTACCGTCCAACTTTATCCGGAAAAATTGGCCCGACCGGAGCCCGATCCTCGCAATCCTGTTCCCATGGCCGCGATTGCGTTCATGGCCATGGCTGGGCTGGTCCTTCTCGTCGCTTGTTTCAACATCGCTAATGTTCTCTTGGTGCGCGCTACAGTTCGCCAGCGCGAAATGGCTATCCGGGCCGCCCTGGGAGCCGGACATGGCCGTCTCGTACGCCAGTACCTTACGGAAAGCCTGCTGCTCGCATTCTTGGGAGGTGGCGCCGGACTGCTTCTTGGTTCCTGGGCCGCTGGGCTGCTTGGCTCACTTCGTCTAGGCACAGATCTTCCTATTCAGTTCGATTTCCACCCCGATGCGCGGGTTTATCTGTTCGCGCTAGCCGCCGTTTTGCTGACAGGTATGGTGGTTGGAATCATGCCGGCTCTGCGCGCTGCCCGGACCGACGTCATCGCCGTTCTGCATGAGGGAGGCCGGGGCTCATCCTCGGGACCGCGAAGACAGCTGGCAAGAAACACGTTAGTCGTGGCACAAGTGGCGGGTTCTCTGGTACTTCTGATCGTGGCTGGGCTATTCGTCCGCAGCCTGCAGCAGGCGCAGAAAATCAATCTAGGGTTCAATCCCGACCATGTTCTGGACCTCTCCGTGGACCTCGCCCAGATCGGCTATAAGGAGCCCCAAGCTCGGCAAGTCTACCGCGAAATGGACCAGCGCATCAGAGCTCTGCCGGGCGTCGAATCCGTCGCGGAGGCTTTCACAGTCCCTCTCGGCTACGTCGGCGCGGGGGACCGCGTCTGGATTCAAGAACATCCCTATCAGCCCGGCCAGCAGCCCCCCGATGTCTCCTACAACATGGTGACGCCCACCTATGTGGATACTCTCCAGATTCCATTGCTGCGCGGGCGGAGATTCTCCGACGCGGACGGCGAAAAGGCTCCTCCGGTCGCTATCATCAATCAAATCATGGCAAAAAAGTTCTGGCCAGGCGAGGATGCCCTCGGAAAAAGTTTCGGCACAAAGGGAGCCAATGGCCCGTTCATCGAGGTAGTCGGAATCGTGCAGGACGGGAAATATCAAAACGTGGCCGAAGACCCCCAGCCGTTCTTCTATTTACCTCTCGAGCAGAGTTTTGTCTCCATGCGCACCATCCACGTGCGGGCTTCCGTCCCTCCGGAATCGCTGGCGCTGCAGATCGAGTCTCTATTCCACGAACTTTCTCCCGATCTTCCCGTGACTCAAGTTCAGACGATGACGGAAGCGCTGCAAGGCGCGAACGGGTTTTTCTTTTTCCGCTTTGGCGCGCAATTGACAGGCGTCATGGGAGTCCTCGGGTTGATTCTCGCAGTCGTGGGAATCTATAGCGTGGTTTCCTATGCTGCCGTCCAGCGGACCCAGGAGATCGGCATTCGCATGGCTATGGGTGCGGCCCCACTAGACATTTTGAAAATGGTTTTGCGCCAGGGGCTTGGAGTTGTCGGCCTCGGTCTGGGACTTGGCTTGCTGATTGCGCTTGCCGGCACGCGCGTGATGGGAACTCTTATTGTCGGCATCAAGCCCACCGATCCACTCACGTTTGGGGTGGTGGCGCTTCTTCTCACCGCGGTCGCCCTCTTTGCCTGCTGGATTCCTGCGTACCGCGCCACGCGGATCGATCCATTGGTTGCTCTACGCTACGAGTAAATAGTCATTCGGAAAAATAAAAGGCCCGATCCGGTTTCCCGGGTCGGGCCCTTCTAACTCTGTGACTTACGCTGCCAACTGCTTTGTCATTGGCACCGTCTTGATTTCGATCTTCCTCGGCAATGCCACCGCGGCCACCGGGGCCGTGATTTCCAGCACGCCGTTCACGAATTCGGCGGAGACTTTTTCCGTGTTCACGCCCTCGGGCAGCTCGAGCGTCCGCTCAAACTTCCCGTACGCAAACTCCTCGTGGAAGTAATCTGCTTCCTTCGTCCTCTTTTCGAGCTTCCTCTCGCCGGCAATCGTCAGGAGATTGCCTTGCACATGGATCTGGACTTCCTTCGGATCGATTCCGGGCAGCGAAACCTTGCAGAAGTACTTCTTGGCGTCCTTGTCCACATAGGTTTCGATGGAAGGCACAAAATTTAACCCAGTCCAGGTTGCCACTTCTTCTTTGCCCCATGGCTTCACCGTCAGCATCCGGTTGAAAATCTTGTCGAATTCACGCCGGACATCAAACAAATCCTCGAACAGATTGTCGCGCAGTATCAAATTTGTCATTTCCTTTCTCCTCGTTCAATTTTCAATATCAAAATCTATGGAATTTCATATTTTCGAGCGGCGATTGGGGCCTCAGTAACTCCGGCCGTGAACGGCCGGAGCGTCGCAACATCGGGCGCTTCTTCTACGCTTGGTGCCCAGTCGCCGCCCGGCAGTAGGAACCAGTTCTCGCGACGGTCTGCCCCATGGGCTTCGATCTCCTCGCGCCCGCTGGGTGAAACTGCTGAGCCCTACATCCAACCTCTCAAATCCAGCTTTGGCAGCTCGCTCCCATTCGCATTCTGTTTCCTTCTACGCCTCTCTTTTAACCTCCACACACCTCAAAATCAGTGACGCGACTTACGCCTTTGGGTGTCGGCCGTCACTTTGTTTAACGGCACACATCGCCCCTTGCGCCGGTGGAACCATCCCCCCAATATCTCCGCCCGGCTTATAAGCTTCCGGTTAATCTTGGCTTTAAGCTTTGCTTCCCTCGAAAAGGGTTTATCGTGTCCTACGAGCACCTCCGCCGCAGCACCCGCATCCCCAAGGAACTCGCTGTCCTTTTGACCGGAAGCGACATGGAGGGCAAGGGCTTTTCCGAAATGACCAAGACCGTGCTTCTCAGCCGCCACGGCGCCGGTATCAATTCGAGTTACAAGCTTTCCGCCGAACAGGAAATAATCCTCCGCTATCTGGATACCAACAAGGAGGCCCTAGTCCGCGTCGTCGGACGTATCGGTTCGGAAGGAGAGATTTACACGTACGGAGTGGCCTTTGTGGACCCCTCCACGATTGATTTCTGGGGTGTCGATTTTGCGCCGGTCTCGGAATCCGAGAAACGCGCGCGGCGTGTGGTGCTCGAGTGTGGCAATTGCAAGAAGCGCGAGACTGTCGAGCATAGCGACGTGGAGTCGGATGTCCTCATCATCAACGAGGGGATCGTTCGGTATTGCAAGCAGTGTGGGGATTCGACGCTTTGGAAGCGCTCTTCTGAAATTCCCTCCACGGCTCCCGATGAGCAGCCTGCTCTGGTCGGCGCCGGGAGGGATTCCGCGTCTGGTTCGTCCACTAGAGCCGGGAATCCTGGGACAGACCAAGTTGCCGGGAGCCCGTCGTCAAGTCCGACAGCACAATCTCCATCAGCTTACGCCCCCACTTCCGACCGCAATCCCTCAGGTCCCTTGGACAATCGGCGGAAGCATCCTCGAACTAAAGTTAACTACAAAGCTTGCATTCGCCGCTCCGGCTTTCCCGACGACGTCGTCACCTGCGAGGACATGTCCAAAGGAGGCATTTGCATCCGGAGTCGCAAAAAGTATTTTGAGCGCACTGCAATCGAAGTCGCCGTTCCCTACTCCTACGGTGCCAACGTCATTTTCGTTCCCGCCGAAATCGCCTGGGTCGTGGAAATTACACCCGACAAGCTATACAAGTGTGGCGTCGCCTACCGCCGCGCCTTCAAACCTGCTTAGTTTGTATCGCTTCATCACGGACACCGCGTGCCGACGTTTTCTTTTCTTCGAAGCTGCCCTTCCAATCCTATGACCCTATACAATTGTGGGTGCGCGTCTTCAGCCACACGGAAAGGCCGGTGATAACCGGGGAATCCGACCTCGATGTCTGCGCTTTCGCAAAACTCGCTTCGCGTTTCAGCTCTCGCCGTCATTTGCACCTTCTCCTGCCATTTTGCGGCTAGGGCGCAAGACCAAGGCGAAGAGGTCATTCACGTTGGCGTAAATCTCGTCCTGCTGGACGCCACCGTCAAGTCCAAGACCGGCCAAATCATGGCCGAACTAAAAAAAGACGATTTCGAAATCCGCGAGGATGGCGTCGCGCAAAAAATTGATGTGTTCAGCCGCGATGCCCTGCCCATCAATGTCGCGCTCGTTCTCGATCTAAGCGATTCGATCGGCCCTTTCCTCGGCCCGCTGCGCGATGCCGCCAACACCGCTCTTTCGGCTCTCAAGCCCGATGACGAAGTCGCACTCTTTACCTTTTCCACCGAAGCCCAGCTCCGTGTTTCCTTCACGTCGGACAAGATCGCTATCGCAAATGAGATCAACTCCTTCCATGCAGGAGGCGCCACGAATATCAACGACGGCATTTTTCTCGCCTCTCAATACCTCCTCAAGCTCCCGCCGAAAGGCCGGCGAGTCATTATTCTCATCAGCGATGACGTCGGAACCGATGCCGGCGGACAGGGCACCCACGACATCGTCACCGAAGCCATCGCCGCCGACGCAGCGCTCTATAACCTCAAAATTCCTGGCTATAATCCGCCGTCTACTTTGTTTGCCGCCAGTATGATTCCGGGCCTCGTCAACATTCGCAAGGTCGCCGACCAGACGGGCGGTGAAATCTTCAATGTGCAGGACGTCGCTCACCTCGACGCGGTTTTTCGCGCTCTCATCGAACGTATCAAGACCCGCTACACCCTCGGCTACTACACCAATGCCACCGCCGCCGTCGGCAAGCCCCACAAGCTCGACGTCCACCTCTCTTCGTCCTTCGGCAAAAAGAACCGCGATTATTTCGTGCTTTCCAAGTCCGGCTTCTACGTCCATTGAAGATTTACGCTCAGCCGTGAGCCCAATTTCCCCTGTTGACATCCCACAGGTGATTGGCGATACTCCTGTGGGTACACCACAGGAGGACGAGTGGCCTTCGCGACCGTCGCTTTGCCCGGCATCGCGGAGAGGAGATAACCCATGTTTGCCTGGATACGTTCGCTCGCTTCCAAGATTCGTTCATTGATTTCACCCCGCCCGGCGGAACAAGAGTTCGAGCACGAGCTGGAAACCCATCTCAACCTGTTAGCCGAAGAAAATGTGCGCCGAGGAATGCCGCCTGAACAAGCCAGGCGCGCAGCGCGCCTCCGATTGGGCGGTCTCACGCAACTCAAAGAAACCAACCGTGAACTCCGAGGCCTGCCCATCCTTGAGACATTCTTGCAAGACACACACTACGCATTGCGCACGCTTCGGAAGAATCCTGGCTTCACTGGCGTCGCCGCGCTCACGCTCGCTCTCGGCATCGGCGCGAACACGGCCATTTTCAGCGTTGTGTATGCCGTGCTGCTGAAGCCCCTGCCTTTTACGAATCCCGATCAGTTAGTCACCGCGTTTCAGGCGAACAAGCAACAGGGGGTCGCGGAGACAGGCTGTTCGTATCTGAATTTCGAAGAGTGGAGGGCGCAGAATCATGTCTTTAGCGAAATGGCGGGAAACCTAGCGCACCAGCTCACGCTGACGGGCCGTGTCGAGCCTACCGTTGTGAACACGTCAGTCGTGACTCCGGAGTTCTTTGCGCTTCTCGATGTTAAGCCAGTCGCGGGACGCATTTTTTCCTCCCAGGACGGCAACCAGGGTGCGCCGCCCGTGGTTCTCGTAAGCGAAGATCTGTGGCGGGGCCGGTTCGGTGCGGATCCCAAGATTATAGGAACGTCGATTAACCTGGACCAACGTCCCTTCACCGTAATTGGAATCATACCCGGCACTTTTCACACCCCTTTTTTCACCACCAAGCAGGAAGTGTGGATCCCGCTCGTTCAGGATCCTGTCTTTAGCACCCGCATGCCTCAGCGAGGGTCACATTTATTACCAGTTATTGGGCGGCTGAAACCGGGCGTTTCCGTGGCGCAGGCTCAGGCGGAAATGGACGCCATCAGCGGGAGGCTGGCCGCGGAATTTCCGGCGGAGAACAAAGGTTGGACGGTCCGCCTGGTGCCGCTGCAGAAAGAAATTGTGGGAGACGTAAGAACCGCGCTGCTGGTGCTCCTGGGCGCCGTAGGCCTCGTGCTCCTGATCGCTTGCGCCAATATCGCCAACTTACTTCTTACGCGCGCGACCACCCGCTCGAAAGAGATTGCCGTTCGGACGGCCCTGGGCGCCGGGCGCACTCGAATCATCCGCCAGTTGCTCAGTGAGACCGCAGTACTCGGTCTGCTTGGCGGAGCTGTAGGAATAGCCCTCGCCTACTGGGGCGTTAAAGCCTTGAGTTCGCTCCTGCCGTCGAGTTTGCCGCAGATGAACCCCGTTCGTGTGGACTATTTTGTCTTGGGTTTTGCGCTTCTCCTTTCCGCTATCGCAGTCGTGGCCTTTGGCTTAGTTCCGGCCATGTTCGCGGCGAATGCCGATATCCAGAGCAGCCTTCGCGAAAGCGTGCGTACGGGCGAAAGCCGCATCCGCCGACGTGCGCGCAGTTTCCTTGCCGCAGGAGAAATTTCGCTCGCGCTGGTCTTGCTGGTCGCGGCGGGATTGCTGCTGCGCAGTTTTTCCAAGCTGATGTCGGTCAGCCCAGGGTTTGACGTCCAGCACATCGTGAAGGCGGATATCTCGCTGCCGCAGTTTCAGTATTCGAAGCCGCAGCAATGGACAGCTTTCTCAGACGAACTGCTGGCGCGAATCCAGTCCGATCCTGGATTGCAGGATTCGGCCATAGCTGTACCGCGCCCGATAGCCGACCTTCGCGTCACCCTGCCATTCGTTATCGTGGGAAGCCCTCCGGTATCCGCATCCGGAGCCGCATCCAGGACGACGAGCTATGTATCCATCAGTCCGGGTTATTTTCACGTGATGAGCATTCCATTGTTGTCCGGACGTCTCTTCGATCAGCGCGATAGCATGTCCTCACCGAGTGTCACGATAATCAGCAAAACAATGGCGCAGCGTAACTTTCCAAATCAAGATCCCCTGGGAAAGCAGCTTATCTTTGGTTTTCCCCCTGCTCCCGGAACTATTCATGAAATCGTCGGAATCGTGGGCGATGTCAGGGACGATTCCTTGGGTCAGGATCCCCGTCCAATGGTGTACGTGCCATACACGCAAGCGCCTTTTTGGGGCGCGAATGTCGTCGTAAAAAGCACATTGAGCCCCTCCAGCGTGGCTGCCACGATTCGGCAGGAAGTGCAAAAAATAGATAAGGACTTGCCGGTTACCGACGTCGCGATGATGTCGGACGCCCTCGAGGCTTCTGTAGCGCAGCCCAGGTTTCGCACGTTCTTGCTTGGCCTGTTTGCCGCGATGGCTCTGGTACTGGCCGCTACGGGTATTTTCGGCGTGATTTCTTATTCGGTATCACGCCGAACCAACGAAATCGGCATCCGCGTCGCGCTTGGTGCGTCGCGCAGCACAATTCTTCGCATGATCTTGCGTGAAACTCTGGCACTGACTTTCGTGGGCATGGCAGTCGGAATCCCCTGCGCACTGGCGGCTTCACGCCTTCTCGGGCACATGCTCTTCGGTGTCTCCGCTACTGACCCGGCAACGCTCGCCGTCGTTGCACTCGTGCTCGCGGTTGTGGCTTCACTGGCTGGATTCGTGCCCGCGCGCCGCGCCATGCGCGTCGATCCCATTGTCGCACTTCGCTATGAATAAGACTCCGCGCGCCGGAGGGGCGGGCCGTGCTTGCATGTTGTGGGTGGGTGCATTGTTCCCACGTAGAGCTTGACCGGATCCGGCGCAGTCGGACGGGCTGTTCAGCCCTCATCTTTCGAGCCCATCGCTCCCTCATCCACTAGTCGCAGGCAGCCCCAGCGTTCCATCCACGACCTCCACGAACGTTCTCTCTTCCCGCAGGATGATTCGTTTGCTTTCCGCCATCGCAAAATTCATTCGCGCCTCCTTGTCCATGCTCAAGCGCTTGCGGTAATCCTCATACGCCGAGAGGCTGTCGAACGCAATCAATCCCCAGGCGATATCGTTCGTCCCTTCGTGAGGAACAAAATATCCCACCAAGTGGCCCCCGCACCGGGGAATGATCCGTCCCCAATTCTCGGCGTACTTCAGGAAGTTATCCCGCTGGAACGGATCGATCTGGTAGCGGATGAAGCAGGTGATTGTCATGGCTGTGCTCCTGGCACCCGGTTTAGCTTCGGAACCACCGAGCGCAAGCGCCGCGCCAATTGCCGCGATCCGCGAAATCGCTTCGCGGCGCCTGATCGGCTCGTTCGAGGTTGCGGCCGGAATCATCGCCGCAGTATGTGGATTGCCACGTATCAACACTTCGTCTACCATCAAATGATGGATGTCAAGGCCCACGCTGATGTTGCAGCCTCTCGCATTGCCGCCGCCATCGGCGAACCCGCTCGCGCTCGCATGCTCTATTGCCTGATGGACGGCCACGCCCGCACCAGCACTGAGCTTGCCGTCGTCGCGGGAGTGAGCCCCTCCACCGCAAGTGTTCACTTGAACCGCTTGAAATACGCGCGCCTCGTGAATGTCCTGGTCCAAGGAAAGCACCGCTACTACGCTCTCGAAGGCTCCGATGTGGCCGCTGTCCTGGAAGGCTTGAACGTTCTCGCTGGGGGCCCTCGAAGCAGTTTCGTTCCCAGCACCCCGCCGGGGCTCCGCGCCGCGCGCACTTGTTACGATCATATCGCAGGCACTGTAGGGGTCTTGCTCCACGACCGTTTTCTCGCCCTGCGCTGGTTATCGACCGGCAACGGCCAAGCCTATGACCTCACCCCGTCCGGCGCGGATGCATTCGCGGCTCTCGGCATCGATCTCGCCGCAGTTCGCACACTCCGTCGCCGCTTTGCCTGTGCCTGTCTTGATTGGAGCGAGCGTCGGTTCCATGTCGGCGGCGCGCTCGGCGCAGCTCTCCTGAAGATCGCCGTGAAACGCAGGTGGCTTCTCCAGGAGCTGGACAGCAGGGCTCTCACTCTTACAGCATACGGTCGCCGCGAATTCATTTCCCGCTTCGGCCTTTTTGTGTGAGGGCACGCGACGCTCCCTGCCGCCGCTAGCATGGCACTGCCATGTGGATGTTTGGCATTTTCCCGGTCGGACAAACGCGCAAGGTATCAATGCATTGTGGGTGTTTGCCAGAAGGTTTACTTGCAACGATTCAAGAAAGCAGAAAGTGCATCCCCGTCCTGACGATCACGAAACACATCTCGCGAACCACGACTCATGATGTTCTGCTCACTGGTATTGCGCCACCACTTCGCCATTCTCAATCTTCAAATCAGAAATCTCGGATGGCAGCTTCAACTTGTCTCGATTTTCCGGCGATTCCATCATCCTCCGCACTGCCGCTTCGAGAGTCGCCTGAGGGATCGGCAGCGCCCCGATCTGCCCGCTTACTGGTTCAAACCGCAGAAACCCGTTGGCCGCGCCCAGCTTGCCTTCCAGTTGCAGCGTCATGTCCTTTCCATGAACGTCGAACATCACGTACGCCCGCACGCGGTCTTCGATCAACTGCACCTTCACGTCTTTCACGTTCGAGCGCATCTGCTCCACGTCACTCGCCGTCGGCGCGTTCGAACCAGGCGCCCCACCCGACGTATCGCCCGGCCCCGCACGCTGTACTACGGCCACTTTGGTATCGGCCAGGCCCAGGTGCGACGCCAGGTACGAATTCAACTCGGTCTCGTCCATGCGCAGCGTAGCCGGCTGGCCTAGCGCCGCAGCTTGCTGGACATCTTGGACTTTTTGCTCCGCCCGCGCGGCGGCCTCCGCGTTCGTCTCCACAGGCGGAGGGGCAACCTTGTGCAGGAGCAGGACCAATGCCAGGAGCGAGAACCCGTACACCGTCCATCGCAAAATTCGGAAGCCCAACACCAATCTGCTCATTTGTGAAGCGTGGGAGTCAGCGACAAGGTACTTCCCGGGCGCGCGGGCAATATTCGGCATGACTTGCTCCTTACTCTTCTGCCCCGATCTTAAGATGCTGCATTTTTGTACTAAGTTACTTTAGTTCAGCGACTTAGCGAAAAAGCGAGCGACTCTGCTCCCAAACCCGCTGTAGATAGCCTTGTCGCCCAACTCTAACCATAAGTTTGGCTCACAGGTGCACAAAGAGAACCAAGGTACTTTCTACGCGAACTCGACACCTGGCCGCTTGTCCCTGTCCGGCCGTGGTTTCAACATTTGCCTGGATGACTCCAAGAAATCCGGAGAAACGGAACACGTTCCGACGCGTTTAGATACTATATCGCTACACGTCATAGTATGGCGTATGACGATATATAGAAGAAAAGGGACAGCTTCCACCCGGAAGACCAAGCCTGCTAGAGTTCCATCGGGAGCGTTTCGATGCAAAAGGTCATTGCATCACTCTTCGTCGCCTCATTGGGCGGCGCGATTGCGATGCGCTCCATTCACGCATCGCAAGTGCGCGCAAGTTCGGCACCGTCGCCCCGGGCGCAATTCACGCCGAGCGGCGATCTCCGTCGGCCGGAAGGCTACCGCCGCTGGGTGTACGTCTCCTCAGGTTTCGGAACGAGCTATAACCCTGCCGCAGGCGGAATCGACGCCCCTGCCTTCACGAATGTCTTCGTTGCTCCGGAGGCTTACGATTTTTTCCAGGCCAGCGGAAAGTGGCCGGACAAAACGATTTTCGTGCTGGAAATCTACGGCTCGACTTCCCGTGGCTCCATCAATCAAAAGGGCAGCTACCAGGAGTCGCTCGTGGGCCTGGACGTCGAAGTGAAAGATGAGTCGCGATTTCCGGACAAATGGGCGTATTTCAATTTCAATAAATCCGCGAAAACAGCGAGTGTAACCCTCCCGAGCAAGAATGCCTGCTGGACGTGCCACGACCAGAACGCCGCCGTCGAGCACTCCTTCGTGCAGTTCTATCCGGAGTTGCTGACAGTGGCTCGCGAAAAAGGAACGATCAAGACCTCGGTGCAACTGGAAGAGAAAAAGTAGCTCGGACGAGGGCGGACGGTTCTCGAAATTCTGAAGGATCGCGGCTTGCTCGAACCCGCGCGCTGAGACAAACTCGGAATCGCTTCCAGCATCCCATTCCGCTGGAACCGACCCGAGGAGGTCTTCATGCATCGCGCGATCCTCTGTTTCCTGTTGCTGATTCCCATCTGCGCTCCAGCCCAAGACATTCCGAAAGAACCAGTCCGCCGGCTGCGGATCGGCGTGGCCTTGGAGGGGGGAGGTGCGCTGGGGCTCGCGCACATCGGCGTACTCAAATGGTTTGAACAGCACCACATCCCCGTGGACTATGTCGCGGGAACCAGCATGGGCGGCCTCGTCGGCGGATTTTACGCGGCGGGAATGTCCCCGGAGGACCTGCAGAAGCTGATCGAAGGAGTCGACTGGAATCAGGTATTGGGCGACGCGACGCCCTATGAAGATCTTTCTTATCGCCGGAAAGAGGATCAGCGCGCGTATCCGAATGCGTTTATTATCGGGCTGCGCAACGGGCTATCCCTTCCTAGTGGTTTGAATTCCGGCCAGCAGATTGGCTTGTTAATCGATCGAATCACACTACCTTACTATAACTTGGAATCCTTCGAGCAGCTGCCGATACAGTTTCGTTGTGTGGCAACGGACATTGTGAGCGGCAAGGAGGTCGTCTTCGAGCGGGGTTCGCTGGCGGAGGCATTGCGCTCGACGATGTCGATTCCCGGTGCGTTCAAGCCTGTATTCGACAAAGACCGCGTGCTCGTCGATGGCGGGCTGGTGAATAACCTTCCGACCGACGTCGTTAAGCAGATGGGGGCGGACATCGTGATCGCCGTGCATTTGGAGACGGCGTCTGTCGAAGCGAAAGACATCAAGTCTCTCTTCAATGTGCTCGATCAGGCGGTTCACGTGGTGGTCGCGGAGAGTGAACTGCGCGGGCTGGCGCGCGCAGACGCCGTGGTCACCGTTCCCCTGGGGGGATACACCTCGACGGATTACAAGAAACATGACCTCATCATGGAGAAGGGTTATGAGGCGGCTGGGGAGAAATCCAAGCTTCTCGATAAGTTCGCGCTGCCCGACGCGGAATGGGGGGACTATTTGCGCGATCGCGACGCGCGAAAAAGAACCCTCGCACCAGTCCCTCAATTCATAAAAGTGGAAGGGGCGGACACCGCGCAACAGACGGAGAGCATAGAGCATTTTCTAACGCCGCTCGCAGGCAAGCCGCTGGACACGAAAAAGCTGGATCAGGCTTTGACGCGGCTGACGGGGCTGGGACGCTATGACACGGCGGGCTACCGGATTTTGGATCGCGACGGGAAACTCGGCTTGCAGATCAAGGTCAGCGAAAAAAACTATGCCCCTCCAACCGTCCAGCCGGGATTTGAAGTGGATGGCTCGGCCAGTGAGGAAGTGGGCTTCACAATGGGCGCAAGGCTCACCTTTCTGGATGCCGCCGGTTTTCGCTCCGAGTGGCGCACGGATTTTCTATTCGGAAACACCTACGGTCTGGGGAGCGAGCTGTACAGGCCTTTCACACCGCTGAGCAAGTGGTTTATCGCGCCGCATGGTGACGCCAGTACGCGGGTCTTTAAACTCTATGAAAAGGGAAATCCGCTGGCCGATTACAAACTGGGTAAAGCCACAATAGGAATGGATCTGGGCTATGGCTTCAACCGCTTCAGTGAAATACGTTTCGGCTATGAGGCCGGGTATCTTGACGCTCAGTTGCGCCTGGGTACTCCGGTATTTAATTCTGTCAGCGGGCGTGTGGGCGACGCAAAATTGCATTACCTGTTCGATCACACGGATAGCCCGGTGATTCCACGCAGCGGCGTGCGCTCCGAAACGACATTTCGATGGTTTGATACGAGCCCGGGCACCTCTAGTTCATTCCCTTCCTTACAATCGAATTTCGAATATTTTCAGCCGGTCTCGAAGATGGGTTCCGTGTTCGCCTTTGGGCAAGGCGGGTCAACATTTGGGTTCCGCGACACTGGAATTCCGCAATTCTTTTTGGGCGGGCCGCTGACCCTGAGTGCCTACGGGCTGAATGAACTGCAAGGAAATCAATACTACCTGTTCCGAGCCGGTTATCTGCACGACTTGTGGAACCTGCCGCCGCTTGCGGGAAAAAGAGTTTTCGTGATTGGCTCGTACGAATTCGCAAAAGTGTACGGCTCCCCAAACGAAAGCAAATTCCCGAATGATTTTGCGGCAGGTGTCCTTGCAGAGACGGTGATCGGGCCGCTGTTTGTCGGAGGCAGCGTCGGCGACTCAGGCCATCACAAATGGTTTTTCCAGCTCGGCCGCGTGTTCTAGTGGGGAGCATCGGAGCAAAGCTGCCAGGGTTGGAGAATCACGCGCGAATATGCGGCAGCGAGGTTGATGGGTTCGGTTGGAGGCGGTGCTCCGGGTAAGTGAGAGCCCAAAGCAATCGAGAAACTTACCAGTCCCGATTGATAATGTAGCACTTGCACTCTAATCTTGACGCAAGTCGATTTTCGAAACACCAGAATTGGGGTGGACGAATGCATCCGCTTGCACAAAATCTCCGCTACACGTTTCGACTATTGGGCAAGGCACCTGGGTTCACGCTGGCCGTCGTGGGCATCCTGGCAGTGGGAATCGGCGCCACCACCGCGGTTTTCTCGCTCGTCGAAGGCGTGCTGCTTCGCCCACTTCCCTTCAAGGATCCCGATCGGCTGGTTCTGTTGGGAGACCACCTGGGAGGCCGACCGGCCATCTCTGTCGCTGCCCGTGAGATCGGAATGTACAAGTCAGCGACCGGGGCATTTTCTTCCCTGGGCGGTTTTATTACCGCCAGCTATGAGCTCTCCGGTGGCGCACAACCTGAGGAGATCAACGCCGCCCGCCTCTCCGCCGACGACTTCCTCACACTCGGCGTTCAACCAACGCTTGGCCGAGTCTTCACCCAGCAGGAAGAGGATGCTCATCTGCCACTCGCCGTGATCAGTTATGACTTGTGGCGCAGCAGGTACAATGGCGATCCCGGCATTCTTGGCGGTTCCATCATTCTCGATCGCAAGACCTATTCCATTATTGGCGTGATGCCGCGAAGCTTCGAGTTCCCCCTGCAGGCCGGCCGTTTGTACCGAGCGGAGCTCTGGGTACCCTTGAGTCTTATGCCCGACGAGGTCTCGGATCAGCACGCGGGCTTTTGGGGTTACCACATGATTGCGCGCCTGAAGGATGACATCACGGTCCAACAAGGAGCGCAGGATGCAGATCGCGTGGCGCGACAAATCATGGGCAGTTTTCCCGCCAGTATGTCGGCGATTCACATTCGTGGTGATGTTGAAGTCTTGCGTGAGTCTGCGGTCGCAAACGTCCGGCCGCTGCTGCGAACCCTTTTCTTCGCGGTCTCAATTGTCCTGCTGATTGCCTGCGTGAATGTCTCGGGGCTGCTGTTGGTGCGGGCCATCCGCCGGCGTCGCGATTATGCCGTTCGTCTAGCTCTCGGCGCTCCTCCGACGGCTATCCTACGGGAATCAGTGTTCGAAGGACTGCTGCTCAGCTTTGCCGGTAGCCTGCTTGGTTTGGCGTTTGCGGCAACGATCATTCGCACCGCGTTGCGCCTCCTGCCCGACTCCATGCCGCGGATCGGCTCCATCTCCATTGACGCAACTGTCGCAACCTTCGCGCTCTCCCTCGCCCTCGTGACTGGCGCACTTTGCAGCATGGCACCGGCATTTGCTGCCTTGCGAACCGACCTCATGGAAAGCCTCAAACAGGGAGCCCGGATCGGGACGGGGGCCGCCGGTCTTACGTGGCTGCGCTCAGTTCTGGTCGTCTCGGAAGTGGCCATCGCGCTGGTGCTGCTGACCATAGCCGGCGCATTCCTGGTCAGCTATGAAAAAATGCATGCGGTCGACCCGGGCTTTCAGCCAGACCACGTGCTCGTCGCAAGGTATCAATTGCCGCTGAGCCAATACTCAAGCGAAGCGTCCGTGGAGACGTTCAACCGTTCTCTTGTCGACAGGCTTTCGAACTAGCCCGGAATGGTTGCCGTGGGAATCACTAATTTCCTCCCGGACTCCGGCAGTTCGGGACTATCCGCCTACACAATCGAGGGTGTTTCCGTCGACAGTTGGAAGCTGAAATTCGCCCCCTTCGCGACCAGCTATGGAGACTACTTCAAGGCGCTGGGTATCCGGCTACTCGAGGGTCGTACCTTTAACTTCTACGACGATGCCGGAGCGCCGCTGGTAGTCATCGTAAACGAGTCAATGGCCAAACACTCTTGGCCTGGTCAAAGCCCAATCGGCAAGCGAATGCATGCCGGCAACCCGCAGAAAGGTCTGCCGTGGGCTACCGTTGTGGGTGTCGTCGCCGATACCAAGGTCGGCTCACGCGATGAGCCTAGCGGCGACCAATGGTATGTGCCTGAGCTGCAACCCGCCACGCTTTTCGGCCCCAACCCCTCGGGGACACTCGCAGATCCTGTCGGCGGATATATCGCAGTGTCGTCAGCACTTCCTCCAGAGCACATGACACAAACTTTGCGCTCCACCATAGCCGAGATTGATCCACTCCTCGCGATCGAGGACGTGAGGCCTATGACTGACGCGATCTCAAACATAGAAGCGCCCCGCCGATTTAACACCGTCCTGATTGCAGCCTTCGCAATCGGGGCGCTCCTGTTTGCGGTCAGTGGGATATATGCTGTGGTGGCTTTTTCCGCGTCTCTACGCACTCCGGAGATCGCGGTGCGGATGGCTTTAGGCGCGCAGCCCAAGATGATCGCACGTCTGGTCCTCGTTTCTGCCGCCAAACTTGCGCTCCTTGGATGCGGGTTAGGTGTTCTCGGCTCTATCGCCGCATCACGGATTGTCAGCTCGTTCCTTTTCGAAGTCAGTGCAACGGACCCATTCATCTACCTGGCCTGCATCCTCCTCATCATGCTCATGGCGCTTCTCGCATCAGCACTACCAGCGGTTCGCGCCGCATCCGCGGACCCCATGGAAGCGCTTCGCTCGATTTAGCAAGCCTGTCCAACTGCGAGAAGTAGGCATGTGTGCCAAACCGAAGCGAACTGCTGCAGGGCGCCGCCTCTCCGTTTGAACGGTTCTTGTCCACGAGGCGTCACAGGGCACTCAAGAACGCGGCCAAGCCAGATTCTTCCTGTGGCGTGAGTGCGAGTACAAAGCCGTCTCGTAAGAATGCACCAGGTCCATGTGAGCATATAATCCGTGGACGTAGCTGAGACCGGAATCATGCCGGCATGAGTTCCGGCTATAAGGTGGTCCTGTTGTTTGGACTTCGGGGAGGAATCATGAATGCTATTACTGCTCGCACTCAAGGGAAATTGTGGCCCGAACTCCCTCTGGATCAATGGCGGGACACTTACGCCACACTGCATATGTGGACGCAAATTGTGGGCAAGGTGCGGCTGGCGCTTGCCCCAAAAATAAATCATTGGTGGGGAGTGCCTCTGTATGTGAATGCGTTTGGGTTGACCACATCGGCCATCCCTTACGCGGGGGGAAATTTCGAGGTTCAGTTCGATTTCATCCATCACCAACTCGTCATTCGAACCAGCAACGATGCCATTCATACCATCGCTCTGGCTCCGAGAAGCGTGGCAGATTTCTACCGGGAGTTCCTGGCAGCAGTGGCTTCACTGGGAATTGCCGTGAAGATCTGGAAGATGCCGGTCGAAATCCCCGATCCGATCGCGTTCGACGGGGATACCAAGCATGCTTCTTACGATCCCGAGTATGCGAATCGATTCTGGCGTGCTCTCGTGTGTTGTGATGCGGTGTTCAGCGAATTCCGAGCGGAGTTTATCGGGAAAGCGAGTCCTGTCCACTTTTTCTGGGGCAGTTTCGATCTGGCGGTAACGCGATTTTCCGGCCGGCGCGCGCCGAAGCGCGAAGGGGCGGACTCCATCACCCGCGAAGCGTATTCGCATGAGGTGAGCAGCGTGGGGTTTTGGCCGGGGGGCGGGGACATCAAGGGAGCCGCGTTTTATTCGTATGCCGCGCCAGAGCCCGCGGGATTCGCGGAAAGCCCGGTGAGGCCCCAGGAGGCCTTTTATCATCCGCAATTGAAAGAATTTATCTTGATGTACGACGACGTGCGCCGGGCGTCTTCACCGCGAGAAACGTTACTGGCCTTTTTGCAAAGCACGTATGAAACGGCTGCTAAACTTGCAAAGTGGGATCGCAAAGAGCTGGAACGTTCGCGTGGCTAGCGGCAGAGCGAAGTCCGGGCCGCGGGGAATTCAAGAAACGAAGTTCGACTCGAGGAAAAGATTGTTGAGGGATTCAGACAAGCTTGGATGCGAGAAAACGCCATCGCGAAGAGTGGTGAATTGCAACTTGCCCATCATGGCGAGCTGAAGCATGGACATCACTTCGCCGCCTTCAAGCCCGAGAACAGCAGCGCCCAGAATTTGTCCGCTGCCGGCGTCGACGATGGCTTTCAGAAAGCCGCGGGTCTCGTCGACTTCTAAGGCGCGGGCGACGTAGGACATCGGCATCTTCGCGACTCGGATCTTCAGGTCCCTTGCGCGCGCTTCCGTCTCCGTGAGTCCGACGCGGCCGAGTTGCGGATCGATGAAAACGGTGTATGGGACCAGCCGCCCCTCCGTGCTGGCACTGCCGTTTTCGAGGAGATTCGTGCGGATGATCCGGAAATCATCGTATGAAATGTGCGTGAAGGCAGGGCCTCCCTTGATGTCGCCAAGTGCATAGATTCCAGCCATATTTGTTTCAAGTCGCGAATTGACCTGAAGAAAGCCGCGGGCATCCGTGGCGATGCCGGCGGCGGAAACATTGAGATTATCCGAGTTGGGAACGCGTCCGGTGGCGGCCAGAACATGCGAGCCAGTGAACGTGCGTTCTGCCTCTGCAATGGCGACGGTTAATTTGATTTGCGGGCCTTCCCTGACGACACGCTTGACTCTGGCGTTCAAAAAAACTTCGATTCCGTCCTGCTGCAAAATGTGCAGGATTTCGATGACGACATCGGAATCCTCATCCCGGAGCAACTGGGAACCTTGCTGGAAGATCGTTACGCGGCTGCCGAGGCGCCGAAAGAGTTGGCCGAATTCGAGGCCGATGTACCCGCCGCCAATGACAAGGAGATGCTCCGGGACGACGTCCAGCTCCATGATCGAAGTACTGTTGAGAAACGGGATATCTTGGAGACCGGCGAGCGCGGGTACGGAGGGGCGGCAGCCGGCATTGATAAAAAATCTGTCGGCAGTGAGCACGCGCTGGGAGCCGTCTTGCAGGCGAACCTGGATCGAGCGCGGCCCGGTGAAGCTGGCTTCTCCAAAAAGGAGATCAAGCCCGGGAGTCTTTTCGATGCGCGCCTGGCTGCCGTCGCGGAAGCTCGCTACGATGTCCCGCTTGCGCTCGCGGACGCGGTTCATGTCAATCGTGATACTGCCGGTGTGGACGCCGTACTCGGCGCCCCGGCGCGTCAAATAAGCTACGCGGCCGCTTGCGACCATTGTTTTAGTGGGAGTGCAACCCTCGTTGATGCATGTGCCGCCGATGTGTACGCGTTCCACCAGAGCGGTGCGGAGGCCGGCCTTCGCCAAAGCCTGGCATAGAGGCGTCCCAGCCTGTCCGGAGCCGATCACAATGGCCTGATAGTGATTGGGTGCACTCATGGACGGCCCTCCATCTTCGGCGACTCTACGCTCGCAGCTGATAGGATGCACGAAGCGTTTGCATGAGTCATGCACTTGCGAACGAGATTCTCGCGCCAGCGATGGACTTCGAAGAGTTGGAACATGACGGCGCCTAGGTAGTGATTTGCGGGACGGCAGGTCCGGACGCAGATGGAGGAGTTGCTGGGACAAGGCGTCGCGCCCGGAGGGAGCCGATGAGCAGAGCGAGGTTGGTAATCAGGATGATGGCAAATACCAGTGACGGCAAGAATTCGAAGTTTGCGCCGCGAGCTTCCACAATCTCTATTCCGAGCACGGCTGTGATAAGGCCGCGCGGAAGAAACCAGGTCATGAGCTCGCGCTCGTGAGACGTAAAGTCTCGCCATGCGAAGCGCCCCAATTGCACGGCGAACCAGCGGGCGATCAAAAGCGACGCGAAACATTCCAATGCGAAAACCGCATGCTCCCGCAGGCCGCGGAATTCCAGCAGTGCGCCCAATAAGACGAAGAAAAACGTGCGGATGAGAAAAGCCAGTTCGCCATGAAACGTAAGCATTTGGCCGTGACGGTGCGCCAGAGTGTGCCGGTCTTCTGACTCGATGGGTGTCTCGGCAAACCAGCCCTCACTCTGCTGGTCCTTCCCGAGATGGACTCGTTTTTGCGCGGCGGGGTAATTAGAGAGCGTGAGTCCGAAGAAAAGGACTGCGACGAGGTTGTTGCCGTTGAGCGCGTGGACGCCGGCATATAGCAGCAGGACGGCGGCGAAGGTGAGTACGTGCCAGAAGCGCTCTTCGGAAAGAAGCGGGAGCAGATACGACCACAACATGCCAAGGAGCACGCCCGAGGTAATCGCGAGAATGACGCTGGAAATGAGACTCCAGGTAATAATTCCTGCGGAAGCGCTCCCCCCGGCGGCGACATCGAGGAGAGTAGCAACAGCCAGGACGGCAAGGGCATCGCCAAAGGTGGCTTCCACGAGCAAGGTGACCTTCACTTCGCGGCGAAGATTTACTTGCTGGAGCACGGGAAGAATGATGGAGCTGCTGATGCAGCCAAGCGCGGCCCCCACCAGAAGCGCGTGGATCCAGGGAAAGTAGAGCATGTGGCGGCAAATAAGAGCCACGCCGGCCGCGCTTAAGATATAGCTGAAGATGGCCAGGAACAAC
>Ga0209166_10000111_pt1 | contig 106514 bp, 80 predicted proteins | sample Coa_R1_3_FD_187151 | JGI IMG/M metagenome (GOLD analysis project Ga0209166, IMG submission 187151) | Surface soil microbial communities from Centralia Pennsylvania, which are recovering from an underground coalmine fire - Coalmine... | ecosystem: Environmental > Terrestrial > Soil >... | reverse complement strand
TCGGGCATTCTGATGGAGGTCCATTCGTCTCTCTCCCCAAGAAGCGGATTGGTTCGCACCTTCAGCTTCTCCGGTTTGAGTTGAATGGACTATTCACTTCTAAGGAACAACGTGTTGAAAGATCACAGCTAGGGATCAGGGGCTAGGAGTCAGTCGACCTACCGACCGCTGACTCTAGCCTCGGATCCCTAGCCCCTGACTCCCTAAGCAACTGCTCGCGTTGCCTCGGGAGGGATGCTGACCGACATCGGTCGGCGTATCGGGATCGCACCGTGCCGCGCCTGCAGCACATTCGCGATTCTGCGCGCCGCTAGCCCGTCACCAAACAATTTTCGATGCTGCGCCATACGGCCGTACAGGGCCTCATTCTCCATCATCTCGGTAGCAGCGGTCACAATGACCTGCGGATCCACTCCTACCAGCAACGCCGCGCCAGCGTCCACCGCTTCCCGACGGTCCGTCACTTTTCGCAAAATCAGCGCCGGTTTGCCCAACCAGGTCAGCTCTTCGGAGAGCCCGCCGGAATCCGTCAGCGCAAAATGCGACACTTTCATCAACCCGATCATTTCCTGGTAGCCGAGAGGCGCGCTCAACGTTACATTCGCCAAGCCGCCCAGGCAGCGCTGAACCGTCTCCCTCACATTCGGATTCGGATGCACCGGGATCACCACGTGCGCGCTGTCTTTGTATCGCCGCGCGATCACGCGAATTGCCTGGCAAATGTCCTTGAGGGGAGCGCCGTGGCTCTCTCGGCGATGAATCGTCGCTACTAGAATCTTCCGCTTCCCCAGCGGCAGCTTTTCCAAAACAGTGCCCGCGACCGAGAAGGGCAACGCCGATACGTGGCATAGCGCATCGATGCAGGTATTGCCGGTGACAAAAATGTGATCGGGAGAATTCCCTTCCCGCAGCAAATGGTGTTGCTCAATCGCCGTCGGCGCAAAGAATACATCCGAGATTACGTCGATGACTTTGCGGTTCATCTCTTCCGGAAACGGCTCCAGAGGGTTGTTCGACCGCACACCCGCCTCGACGTGCGCTACAGGAATTTTCAAATAGCACGCAGCCATGGCCGCGACCATCGCCGTTGTCGTGTCTCCCTGCACCAGGACCCGATCGGGCCGCTCTATCCGCATCACCTGGTCCAGGCTCGACAGCAGGAGCGAGGTCAGGCCCGACAGTTGCTGGTTGGGTAACATCACTCGCAGTTGATGCCGCGGCTTAATGCGAAACAGCGTCAAAACCTGGCTCAGGAGTTCCTGATGCTGCCCCGTGGAGCACGCCACGCACACGTTCTGCGGCTCCGCGCGCAAGGCCTGCAGCACCGGCGCCATCTTGATTGCTTCCGGTCGAGTTCCGAACACAACCAGATATTTGGCCATCTATTTAGTCGGACGATTGCGTCTCACCAATAGCTTCGTTCTCAAAGGGTCCGCTAACCGCAAGCGGTCTGCCGGCCATCTTCGAATACGCTCCCGTCAGGAAGTACCACCGTACCAGCAGCAATTCCGCCAGCATGCGAGCGCCGTCCCGGTAAGGGCGGATCTTGGAACCTTCCGCATAGTAGATATATTCCACGGGGACTTCGCGAACCGAGAACCCTAGCTTCCTCGCGAAAAACAAAGTTTCCGCATCGAAGCCCCATCCGGGAATTTTCTGCAATGCAAACACCGCCTTGCCGGCGGTGCGAGTGAAAGCCTTGAAGCCATTTTGTGTATCGGTGAGATCGAGTCCGAGTACAGTCCTCAACAGCAAGTTGTAAAGCCGCCCGTTCAGGCGGCGATACCAGGGTTGAGGATTCGACTGGAGCTTGCGATCGACCCATCGTGAGCCGATCACAATGTCAGCGCCGTCGGAGATCGCCGCCAATAGCTTGCCGGCATCTTCGATCGGGGTGGAATCGTCAGCATCGGTGAACAGGATGACATCACCCGTCGCGTGCAGAACTCCATCGCGAATGGCGCTTCCTTTCCCCGCATTCACCGGATTATCAATCAGGCAGACTGCCGAATTACGAAAGCAATAATCTCGGACCACGTCCGCGGTTTCATCGGTCGAGCCGTCGTTCACAACGATCACTTCCGCCTTCCAGCCCTTCGCGGCAAGAAAAGAAAGAATGTGATCCAAGGTTCGCGGAATCCGCTTCGCTTCGTTGTAGGCCGGGATCACGATGCTGAGGATCGTTTCCACGGCTGCATAAGATGCCGAATTCCCAGCCTTTGTTGCAGCCCATTCCCCCGCCTAGGTTGTGGAAGGAAGCACAGGCGCAGCGGCTGGTCCCGTCGCATCCAGCGGCGGCTGTTGCGGCGCGCCTTCCGCTTGGCCGGATGTTATGTTCGCCTCTTCTTCCGCTGCCTCTCGGGCACGCTGATACGCCATCACAATCGTGATCAGGCTTACTCCAAACGGAATGATGCCCCACATGATTCCTTGCCAGCGCGGTGGGCGCAGCGGAGAAGGAATCGGCTTTGCCTCGGGCACACCGGGACGATCCCAGATCGTTGTTTGCCCCGCATCGACCGTGCCTATCTTTCGCCAGCCACCGAAGGTCAGCATTGGCTCGTAATATTCGTCGTGCGAGAAAACATAGCGTAGTCCGTAACGATTGGCGTGCTTCAGCATGTCAGACAGCGACAACATGCCTTCTGAGCCGTAGAATTTTGAGCTGCTCAACTGCGCCGATCCGTGCGAAGTCACCTCGGGCAGTGATCGGCCGGAGTTGTATTCACCATCGATGCTGGTGGCGTTCGTATAACACGCAATTTGCGAGAGACCATTGCCGAAGCCCAGGGTTAAGTATCGATACTTATCGTGTCCATTTTCGTTCAGGAACTTAATGACGGGCGCCGTGTTTACCGCCGGCCCAAGCACATTGAAATAGACGTTCCACGACACCGACATTGCCGCTTGAGCAATGCACGCCACAACCAGCAGTACCGCCGCTTTTACCTCGAAGCGGTCGATCAAGTAAATTCCCATCAATCCCACGATTGGCATTGCCAACAGGAGGGCCCAGTACGTAAACCGCTCGAAGGTCAGGATCTCAAAGGCTCTGCCTAGCACCCACCGTGGCAGCGGAGTCGTGCCTCCCAGGCCGAAAATCAATGCGAAATAGAATCCGAAGAACAGCGGCCGTAAGCGTTGCTCCGCGCACCCCTTCCAGAAAATATAAGGCAGCGCCAGAATCAGCAGCCCCATCGGGATCACCCAGAAATGCATGCCCCACATGGGTGAGAGTATGAAGTTCGCGCGGCTTAAGTGTGGAATGGGCGTCTCGGTGATCGGCGCTTTGATCAAAATCAAGAGATACGGCAGCAGCACGAGGGCGATCGCCACGGCGGCGAGGCCAGCGAATAAAGTCATGCGCCGCAGCGGTTGCGAAATCGAGCACTCGGGATTGGCTGTGCGCCAGTCTTTCAGCATCAACCAGAACACCGGAGGAATGAAAAACACGAGCCCGAAAAACATGGTAGCGTGGTGCGCCGCCGCAGCTGTGCACGACAGGCCCAGTCCCGTCCACAGATCTTTTTTCGTCCCCTTCACTACGTAGTCGTAGGCAAAAGGCAGCGCCAGCAAAAACAAACTCGTGGCTGAAATCGTTCCAATCTGTCCTGCGTGATATGCCAGCAGACCGAGCGATCCTAGAAAAATCGAGCAGAACGCTCCATAGCTTGCGGCCCGTTCGTCCACCCATAACTTCGAAAAACGGTATACCGCAATGGGCAACAGCAGAATCCCTGCTCCCAACACGACCATGAAGCCATAGGCTAAGCCGATCGCGTGCGAAAGCATGGCAATCCACTGGTGAGTGAGCGGCGGATAGGTCGTCTGGGAAAATCCTCCCAACGACTTTTCATTCCACGGATCAAACCAGTGCTCCGCGTACGTTGACGCCATCGACATGTGGAAGTGCGCGTCAAAACTATGTTCGGGTAACCGCATCACGAGAAGAGGACCGTGAAATGCAAAAGCGCAAGCCACGATCACCCACAGAGGAATTGCGCGGCGCAACGGCGCGGCAGCGGCGCTATTCATGGCAGACTCCGAGATGTGCCGTGATGAAAACGGGGCTTCTGAGATGCCGCCGTCAGGAGGAATGGTTGGTTGCCGCGACGCCACAGTGCTGGCTTCCGTCCATAGAGGACGATCTCACCCGCGCCGGTTCTCCATACATTCAAAATTTAGTGACGTGGTGATGATACTGGAATTCCAATTGGGCTCACGCACCCCTCCAATTCCGCAATTTCTCGTCGTGCAATTCGTGACGATAACCCCTGTGTTCTTAAGATTTTGCGTGTAACTCCTTATCTCGCAATATTTTACAGCCCGAAGAGGCGCCAGCGCGTGAGTAACTCCATTAAATTCAATATTTTACAAAATTAGGGATGCCAAAATGATGTGCGCTCCTAAAAATTTAAATTGGCCTGTGATCGCCTCTGCCGTTCCACCGTTTCCTTACAAACCCGCCCACTCACATTCCGCATCCACCACTGTACGTTTGATCAAAGATGGAGAACGAATGAGCAAGAAGAAAGCCATGGCAGATCCCACGCGGCTGAGCCCCGCCGACGACGAAGACAAGCAGATGCTGCGCGTCGTGATTGAAACACCAAAAGGCAGCCGCAACAAATTCGCCTTCAATCCCGACGAGCATACCATTGAGCTGAAGACAGTTCTGCCCGCAGGGATGACTTTCCCTTATGACTTCGGATTTGTCCCATCCACCGAAGCCGACGATGGCGACCCAATTGATGTATTGGTGCTTATGGACGAGCCTGCATTTCCCGGTTGTGTGCTCTCCTGTCGTCCGATTGGCGTGATCGAGGGCGAGCAGGAAGGCAAAAAGGGCAAAAATCGCAATGATCGAATTATCGCAGTGGAACGAGACGCGCACAGCTGGGCCGACATAAGAACGGTGGACGACCTGGGCAAGCAATTCTGCCGAGAACTGGAAGAGTTCTTTGTCAATTATCACAAGCTCACGGGCAAGAAGTATCGCGTGCTCGGCATGAAAGGTCCGGATCAGGCGCGCAAGCTGGTGAAATCCGGCCGCGTATGATGGAGATTCTTATCCGTTTCCTGGTCGGAGGAGCAGTCGTTTCTGTATTCGCCATCATTGGCGATCTGCTCAAGCCCAAGAGCTTTGCTGGACTATTCGGCGCAGCGCCTTCGGTTGCGCTTGCCACATTAGCCCTCACGGTCAGTTCCCAAGGGGCCGGCTACGCCGCACGCGAAGCGCACTCCATGATGGCGGGTTGCATTGCTTTCTTCATTTACGTCTCGGTCGTGAGTTGGGTCATCATGCGCCACAAAATCAAGGCACTCTGGGCTGCACTCTGCTTCATACTCGTGTGGTTCGGCGTCGCGTTCGGACTGTGGAGCATCGGTTGAGATCACGATGCCCGTCAAAATGGATCTGTCGGGGCTGAAGCGCACCAAGTGGCACGAATATCTCGTCCGCTTCGCCTTTGGTGGATTGATCACCGCCGCAACAGGACTCATTGCGAAGAAATTTGGCCCGGAAGTCGGTGGCCTCTTTCTCGCATTTCCCGCGATCTTTCCCGCCACGGCAACCCTGATCGAAAAACACGAGACAGATAAGAAGAAACAAAAGGGAGTGAAAGGGATCGTGCGCGGCCGCGACGCGGCCAGTGTCGACGCCGCCGGTTCGGCAATGGGCAGCATCGGCCTCTTCGTCTTTGCCGTGCTGGTGCTTCATTTCATCGAAGGCCACAATCTCTGGCTGGTGCTAAGTGCAGCAACTTTGTGCTGGCTGGGAGTTTCGGTGGCAACCTGGTTCGTTCGAAAACGGCTTCTCTAAATGCGAGCTTCCGGGTGGAGCTTGCGCAGAATTTGTGCGCGCTCGCCAGCATGGGCAGTAACTGTCCTCAGGCAGCACGCCATCAACCAGAAAAATGCGCATGCCGAAAAGGGCAGGCGCAATCATGTCGAGGCTCATAACATCTCGGTCGCTAATCTCAATTCCTTCGGTCATCGTGCTCTCCTTCGCACGGGTGGTAATTTTCCGGTCAGCCCTTCCTGGCTTTCGGTTCGGCTTGCTTGCGGTGCAACTCTGCCTTAGCCGACTCGGGCACGAATTTGCCGAGTTCGCCTTGGAGTTTCGTCTTCATAGAGGAGGCAAACACATGATCCTTGCCGGCCATCATGGCGTCGAATCCCTGTTGCGCGACTTCCGCCGGATCATTGGTGTACTTGCCTTCGGAGCCTACCTTCGTGTTGTCCATGCCGGCGCGGTGAAAGAAGTTCGTATCGGTTGGTCCCGGCTGCAGCGCGGTCACGCTGACACCAGAATCCTTCAACTCATGACGGAGCGACTCGGAGAACGAAAGAACGAAGGCCTTGGAGGCCCCGTATACGGCCTCAAGCGGCGTGGGCATAGTGCCGGCGATCGAAGAGGTGAACAGGATGCGTCCGGCCCGGCGAGGCACCATGTGCCGCACGACTCGCTTGGCGAGGTGAACGGTGGAGGTGACATTGAGCTCAATCATGTTCAGCTCTTCTTCAAGATCGGTTTCGTAGAATTTGCCTCCGACACCGACACCGGCGTTGATGGCGATGGCATCGAGCGGGCGGCCTGTATCTTCGACGGCGCGCCATAGCTTCTCGACGCCCGAGTACTGCGCCAGATCGGCCTGAACCGCCAGCACTTCCGTTTTTCCGGCGGTACCGAGATCGCGAGCGGCCTTCTCGATGGCTTGGGTGCCGGAAACCACGATCAGATCGTAGCCGTTGTTTGCAAAGACGCGTGCGAGTTCGTATCCAATGCCGCTGGAGGCACCGGTCACGACTGCTAATGGACGATGATTGCCGTTCATAAACGTACTCCTCGAGTTTCAAAAATTGTTCGGTTTGATGACAACTTTGATGCAGCCGTCTTTTTTGTCGCGGAACTTCTTGTAATACGCAGGGGCGTCCTGAATCTTCACCTCGTGCGTAATGACAAAGGAAGGATCGATCTCTCCACGCTGTATTCTTTCGAGCAGCGGCTTCATATAGCGATGCATATGGGTCTGGCCCATCCGAAAGGTGAGGCCCTTGTTCATGGCGGCGCCGAAGGGGAACTTGTCGATGACGCCGATATAAACGCCGGGGACGGAGATGGTGCCGCCCTTGCGACAGCAGAAGACAACCTCGCGCAGGACGTGGGCGCGATCCGTTCCCAGGAACATGGCGACTTTGGCGCGATCCAGGAGAGCGTCAATGCTACCCCCGGCGTGCGCTTCGGTGCCGACGGCGTCAATGCAGCGGTCCGGTCCTCGGCCCTTGGTCATTTCCATCAGCCTGTGATAGACATGCTGAGTCTTGGTGTCATTGTCCGGATCTTTCTCACCGAAGACGATGGTTTCGGCTTTGCCCTGTGTTTCGGCCATGCGCAGGCGTTCTGGGACATTGTCAATGGCGATGACGCGTCCCGCGCCGAGCATCCACGCGCTCTTGATGGCGAACTGACCCACCGGCCCACATCCCCACACGGCGACGGTATCGCCGGGTTCGATGCCGCAATTCTCGGCAGCCATGTATCCGGTGGGAAAAATGTCGGAGAGGAAGACGACCTGTTCATCACGAAGGTCGGATTCGATTTTCAGCGGCCCAAAATCGGCGAAGGGGACGCGGAGATACTGCGCTTGTCCACCTGGGAATCCGCCCATCAGGTGCGAGTAGCCAAACAGACCGGCGGGAGACTGGCCCATCACCTTCTTCGCCATTTCGGCGTTGGGGTTGGAGACGTCACAAAGAGAAAATAGTCCCTTGCGGCAAAAGAAACATTCACCGCAGGAGATGGTGAAGGGAACAACGACCCGGTCGCCTTTCTTAAGATTTTTTACGGCGCTTCCAGTCTCGACCACGACTCCCATCGGCTCGTGACCAAGCACGTCACCTTTTTGCATGGTCGGCATGAGATCGTCGTACAGGTGCAGATCTGAACCACAAATTCCCGATGCCGTGATTTGGATGATTGCATCGCGCGGGTCTTCTATTTTGGGATCGGGAACATTTTCGACCCGGACATCTTCTTTTCCGTACCAACGAACAGCTTTCATAAAAACTACGGGGCCTCCTAGCGGTTAGGTTATGTCGGCGGAGTTACAACAATGGTAGACGGCGGGGTGAATGGAGCAATACCGGGCGAGGTGTAATTGCTCCTCGGAAAAGCCCCAATGGCTGTTGCAGCAGAAGCGGCACGGACGCGTGCGCCCGTGCCGAGTAGGCCGTTCACGAAAGTGCGGCTGCGTTCTTTGCTCTATGCGGCTCTGTCCGCCCTGGTATTCGCCGTATCGGCGATTTGGGTGAGAACAGCATCCGCGTGCTTCTCTTCGTCCAGCGTCCGCTCAAGCAGGTCCGCTTGATCGCTCAAGCCGAGAATCTCAGCCCAAGTCCTCACTGTTCCGTAAGCCGCCATTTCATAATGTTCCACTTTCTGCGCGGCGGCGATGATTCCGGCGTCCCGAAGGGCTTCGGGTTTCGCATCGGTGATAATGTCTTCCCCTTCGGTGATGAGGGCGGCGATTCCCTTATTTTTCTTGGAATCCACCTTGCCCGCGCTGCGTTGCAAGATTTGTTCCAATCGGGCCACATGCCCTCGGGTTTCCTGCAGGTGAGTCTCCAAGCCCTGCTTCAATTGAGGATCAGTCGCCTTTTCAATCATTTTCGGCAGCGCATCTGTAATCTGGGTTTCCGCGGAATGAAGGTGCTGAAGCTCACTGACGTATAGAGCTCTAAGATTTTCAAGATTTGCTGAGATGAATTTCATTGAACTATCTCCGACAAGAATTTTCTTACTGTTAAATACCAGATTTAGATCGGGGAAAAGTGAATGGCAATACAGGGAAGAGGGCATATTCCCTCGTCGGCGAAAAGGTTGCAGATGGGCTGAACACCAGGTTCAGAGACTGGGCGAGGCTGGAGCTACGATGGAAGGGGAGCGCGGCAACACGACGCGAACTGAGCAGCCGCGAACGCCGTCCCGATTGCTGATCTCGATTCTGCCGCCGTGAGCTTCGGCAATTTGCCGGGAGAGAACCAGGCCGACTCCGCTGCCGTTGGGTTTGGTCGTATAAAAAGGCGTGAATACGTTGGCTGGATTCAAGAGCCCGGGACCGTTGTCGTCAATCGTCAAGATCACGTTGCTGGAATCGGCATCCCAATGAACTTCTACGTGTTGATTTTCTGCTGTAACTTCCGATTTGCCGTTATTAGAAATGGGAGCCATTTCCAGGACAGCATCGGCGGCGTTGCGAACGAGATTGATGAGCATCTGTTCCAGCTGATCAGGGTCCGCTTGAAAAATCACATCGGGGCCCGGCTGGACTGCGACCTTCATTCGCGTTTCGAGACTGGCGGCGCGGCTGATGAGAGGTCCGACCTTGACTTCGCGCAGGGCGGGAGCGGGCATCTGCGCCAGGCGGCGATAGGCCTCAAGGAAGCGGTGCAATGAGGCGGAGCGGGCTTCGATAATTTCCAGGCCGCGCTGCAGATCGCTGCGGACTGTGGGGTCCATGGGCGTGGAGGAGACGCGAGAGCTGAGGCTTCCGGCGATGGATTTAATAGGTGCCAGCGAGTTGCTTAGTTCGTGGCCGAGCACACGAATCAGCCGCTGCCAGGCGCGCCGTTCTTCCTCGCGAAGGGCACGGCTCACGTCAGAGAGAACCACAAGAGTGTGGGGCACGCCATGCTGACGGAAGGAACTTCGTCGCAAGAGCCACCGAGCCTGCGAGTCGTTGAGGTTCAACTCGACCAGGCTTTCGTTTTGCGCGGTCAAGCAAGGTTGAAGATTGAGTTCTGAGGCGCTACGACCGAGCACGCGGGCTTGGGTCTTACGAAGCAGATGCTCGCCAGCAGGATTTACCAGGCGCAACTGAGATGCAGGATCGAAGGCAAATAAAGGAGCGTCAATTTCGTCGACGACTCTCTGTAACAGAGCGGTGGCTTCGACTGCGCGTACCTTCTGGCCAGAAAGCGAGTCGGCAAGGGCGTTGACTTCCAGAGAGAGTTCGCCAAGCGCGTCGTCAGGAGTGGCGTTGCGAGCGCGGAAGGAAAAATCTTCCTCGCGAAGAGAGCCGATGACGTTGGCGAGAGTCTGCAAGGGGCGAGTGGTCTGCTCCTGCAGGGCCAGCGCGAGGAGCCACCACACGAAAAGTTCAGCGATGATCAGCGCGATCCGCGACTCGGTGCTCCAGGGCTGCATCCAGACCAGAATGCCGCTCACCAACTGGGCGGGGAGAGCCACCAGAAACGAGTACAGACTGATGCGTTGTTCGTAAGGGAGACGGGCTCGTTTTCGCTTCGCAGGTTTTCGTCCGGGAAGGCTAGACGCCATACTTTTCCATCCGCCGATAGAGCGCGCCGCGACTCAATCCTAACGCCTCCGCGGCTTGGCTGACGTTGCCTTGAAAACGCTGAAGCGCCTTGCGGACGAGGAGAGCCTCAACCGCCTCAAGGCTGAGATCTTCCAGATTCTGTGTTTGCGTGCGTTGCGAACTCAAAGAAAGATCCGCAGGTTGAATTTCCGCGGAGCGAGACATAAGAACGGCACGTTCGATCGTGTGTTCGAGTTCGCGCACGTTGCCCGGCCAGGAATATTGCAGCAATGCCTGGATCGCGGCAGGATCGAAGCGCTGCACGGGGCGGCGATAACGGGTCGCATAGCGGGCAAGAAAATGCGCGGCAAGAAGAGGAATGTCTTCGCGGCGCTCGCGCAATGCGGGCACATGAATCTCAACGGTATTGAGACGGAAGAGAAGGTCCTCGCGGAATTGTCCGGCGGCGCAGGCTGCGGGCAGATCGGTGTTGGTGGCCGAAAGAACGCGCACATTCACACGGCGCGGGCGGGACGAACCCACACGCTCGATTTCTCCAGACTCGAGAACACGCAGAAGTTTGGCCTGCTGGCGCATGGGAACGTTCCCGATCTCGTCGAGGAAGATGGTGCTGTTGTCGGCAAGTTCGAAACGGCCGATGCGGTCGGTACGGGCGTCCGTAAACGCGCCCTTGACGTGACCGAAGAGTTCGCTCTCGAAAACTCCATCGGGAATGGCACCGGTATTGACTGCGACCAGCGGCCGGGACGAACGGGCCGAGAGTGCGTGCAGCGTTTGTGCCACGACCTCCTTTCCAGTGCCATGCTCGCCTGTGATCAGCACGTTGGCGTCGGAAGGTCCGACACGCGCAATGGTCTCGAGCACAGGTTGCATGGCGGGCGCGGTGGCGAGGAATTCCGGACGGCCCTCGGCGCGCAGAAGGCGATTCTCAGCTTCCAAGCGGGCGGCATGCTGCAGGGCACGATGCAATTCGATCTGCGTCCGCAGGATAGAGACGAGCCGTTCGTTTTCCCAGGGCTTCTGAATGAAGTCGCGTGCGCCGCGGCGCATCGCCTCCACTGCGAGTTCCACGTTACCCCAGGCGGTCATGACGATGACGGGAACAGTGGCGTCGAGAGCGACGATTTGCGACAGCAAATCAAGGCCCTCCTGGCCGGAAGTGGTATCGCGCGTGTAATTCAGATCGATCAGGATCGCGTCGTATGAGTTGCTGGCGAGCGCCTCGCGGACGAGCGCAGGCGAACGAACTTTATCGACACGATAGCCCTGAGGATGAAGCAGCAAGTCGAGCGCTTCCAGAATGTGTTCCTGGTCGTCGGCGGCAAGAACACGAATGGGCGCGTCAGAGTCGTAACGGAACGTGGTCAGATTCACTTCTCCGGGTTTGATGGTCGTCGGCATGGAGGCTCATTTAGGGCGTGTGGCGCGAAACCACACCACTGATGGCATCCTGAATCAGTATGCCATTATGGTCCAAGGTCGTCCCCGTAGCACGGTCCAATTCGACTTTGGCTTTTTGATAGGTAGTCATGGCGCTGACTAGATCCAATTGCGCCAGGGCGAGGTCGCGCTGGGCGGAGAGGGTCTGGTAACTGGAACCGGATCCCAGTTCCTGTTCTTTCTTGGTGATGTCGAAGGTGCGCTGGGCCAGGTCGCGCGCCTTGCGGGCTGCCTCGACGCGGGCTCCAGTTTGCTCAAGCGCAAACTGGGCGTTGCGAACTTCGATGCGAACCTGCTTGCGCAGTTGCTCGAGGCGCAATTCGGCCTGGCGAAATTCAAGTTCAGAACGGTATTGGTCGGCCTTCGCGACTCGATTTCGAATGGGGATATTCAGATTCAGCCCAACGTAATAATCAGGAGCAGTGCCGCTGAATGCATTCTCCACAGCACCGCCGAAATCGGTGGGAACGGCGGAACTGTTTGTCCCATGGAAGGCGGGATTCAGGATACCGGCAAGGCCGGATCCGCCATAGAAGCCGACCAGAGATAAGGATGGCAGCAAAGCATTGCGCGCCGCGCTACGACTGATGCGTCGGTTGACGAGATCGACGTCGGATTCGGCAAGCTCGGGGCGATCTTTCAGCGCGGTCGAGATGAGGTCCTGGATCGGCGAGGAGGCGGCGGTTTGAACGGACTCCATGCGGTCGGTGGGGACGACTGGCATGGCTTCGAGAGTGGGATCGTCCAGACTCTTGGTGATCGCATTCTTCATGAGCGTTTCCTGCAACTGCAGGCTGGTGCGGGCAACGGTTAGTTCCTGGTCGCGCTTGGAGAGTTCGGCTTCAGACTTCATGACGTCCATCTGAGGAACGGCCTCAAGTTGCAACTGCTTTCTGGTGTTTTCGAGAGTCTGTCGCGCAAAGGCCTGTGATTGTTCGTTTACCTGCGTTTGTTCGTAAGCGCTCACGAGGTCCCAGTAGATATTTTCGATCTGAGTAACGGTGGCGGTGACCTGGTCTTTGAAGGCGATATCGGAAATCTTCTTGTTATTGCGGGCGATGCGCAGATAGCGCAGGTTGGGGCCGAAACCGAATCCGGCGAGCAGTTGTTGCTGAATTTCGACGCGATATTGCGAACTCAGGACCGGGGAGAGATTGGTGAAGATACTGTTGGTGGTTTGACGGAAGTTTTGAAAACCGAAAGTAACGGAAGTGCCGGTGGCGAATGCCTGATTGTAGAGGAAGTTGTATTGTGCGGTGTTGGTCTGCAAGGTGGGCACGCCGTTGAGAGTCAAGTTGGAGAGCGGAAGTGTCTGGTGCTCGACGCCGAGGTTTGCGTTGATGGAAGGATCATAGGACGAGACTGCGGTTCCGGCTCCGAGAGTGGATTGAACCAGGCCCGAGGCTCCGGCTCCCGCACCGCCCGCGCCGCTGGTGGTGCCGCCAGCGCCCGCGCCGGGAGCGCCTGTTCCAAAGCCGCCGACGCCGCCACCGGGAGTTCCCTGCACGACGCCCGTATTAACGCCGCGGAAGAATCCACCAGCTTGTGTGCGTAGGATATCCGTATTCGCGATGGGAAGATTGTAGCGAGCGATGGCGAGATCCAGATTGTTCTCAAGAGCGAGCTCGATGGCATCTTTCAAAGAAATGTAGAGTTTGCCGTCGCGGATGAGTTGGTCGAGGCGGGACGAATTCGCCAGGACCGGCTCAGGAACACTACTGGGCATATATGCGTTCAAGGGATTGTGCGACTTCGGCATCTGGAATTGGAGACGCCCATTTACCTGCGGAGCTGGCTTTTCGGGCTGAATCGAAGGAGATTGTGACGCAGCCTGAGGCGTGGAACTTTCGGGTTGGATCGAAGGAGTCTGCGAGGCAGCTTGAGGCGCGGAGGTTTCCGGCTGAATGGACGGCGGCTCCGCAGTGGACTGAGTCTGGCCGAATAAGCTCGCGGCGAGAAGAGCTGGGACGATAACTGAAACTACTCTTTGGATGCTGCGGGCGAGTGAGGTCACGATGCGCTGACCTCCGTGGTCTGACTGAGAGACGGGTTCGACGTATCGCCGACCATCCAGCCATCGCGAAGCTGAATCGTGCGGCTTCCGTAGGCGGCATTGGTCTCGGAGTGCGTCACCTGGACGATGGTGGTGCCGTGCTGATTTAAGTCGCGAAATAGTTCCATGATCTCCTTTGCTTGACCGGAGTGAAGATTTCCCGTGGGCTCGTCGGCGAGTAGCAGCGGCGGTTTATGAATAACCGCGCGGGCGATGCCCACGAGCTGCTGCTGGCCTCCGGAAAGCTGGCTGGGATACAGATCCTTCTTGCCGACGATCTGGAAGCGATCGAGGGTGTCGGCGACAAGACCCTGTCGCTCCTTGCGGGGAATATCTTTATACGAGAGCGGCAGATCGATATTTTCCTGCACAGTGAGATCGTCGAGCAGGTGATAGCTCTGGAAGACCATGCCGATGTTGCGTTTGGCCACCTCGCCGCGCTGCTTGCGCTTCATGGCGTGGATGGCTTCGTCGCGAAACCAATATTCGCCCTCCCAAGCATCGTCAAGCAGCGCGAGGACATTTAACAAGGAGGACTTGCCCGCGCCGGATGGTCCCATGATGGTGATGAACTCGCCTTCGCGAATTTCCATGTTGATGCGGCGCAGGACCCAGGTTTGGCCGGCGGGAGTTTTGTAACTGCGTTCCAGGTTCTTCAACTGAATCATTTTGATCTCCGGTTTCTATTCATATCTCAGTGCGACTATCGGGTCGACTTTGGCGGCCCGACGACCATAGAACATTGCGAATCTCTCTACTCATAGCGCAGCGCCACCATGGGATCCACTTTCGCCGCTCGCAGAGCCGGAAGGTATGCCGCGAGCAGTCCGACAAATGCTAATGCCGCGCAGACGGTTGCCATAACAAAGGGGTCGCGCGCTCCAGTGCCGTAGAGCATGCTTTTCAGCACCGATGCCGAAGCCAGTGCGGCGATGACGCCAATGGTGATGCCGACGAGCAACAGAATGGCGGCATCGCGCAGGATCATCTTCAAGACCGATCCACGCTGCGCGCCGAGAGCCATGCGGACGCCGATCTCGCGGGTGCGGCGCGAAACGGAATACATCATGACGCCATAAAGTCCGACAATAGTAAGGACAAGCGCCAGCACCGCGAAGGTACTAAGCAGAACCATGGTGAAGCGCGGCTGGGAAAGTTCGTTGTACATGAGCTCGTTCATGGTGCGGACCTTGGTGACTGGGATGTCCTTGTCGAATGCCGAAACGATGCGTTGGACGCTGGCCCCCAGACTGGTCGGATCAAGGTACGAACGGACGACGGTGTATAAGCAGCACCAGGTATTAAGTTGGCCTGATGGTAAGTACATCGCGGGGTCCATCTCGCGGTCAGTCACACCGAGCCGGATGTTCCCTACAACGCCGACTATCTCGCGCCAGGGCGCACCGCCGGGCTTTCCAGTGCCCGCTCCGGGCCGCAGCTTTTTGCCGAGCACGCTTTCACCGGGGAAGAACTTGTCGGCGAATGCCTGGTTGACGATCATAACCTGCTCGGAGTTGTCGACGTCACGATCCGAAAAGTCTCGGCCCTGCAGCAGCGGAATTTGCATAGTAGCGAAATATTGCGGCGTAACGGGGGTGAGGTTAGCGTTCGACCGCTGTCCCTCAGGCGCCGGATGCTCGGGATCCTCGAAGCTGACATCGATTTCGTTGTTATTCATGGGCAGGACCATGACCCCTGCGGTGGACTGTACTCCCGGGAGTGCCCGAACCTGTTCGAAGTAGTTGCGATAGAGCTGAGGACGCGAGTTCTGATATTGCGCGTCCGGCAGTTCGAAGGAGAGCGTGGTCAGGTGGTCGGGATTGAAGCCGTTATTGGTATGAAGCAGGTGAGAGAAGCTAGAGACCAGCAGTCCCGCTCCGGCGGTGAGCATCAGACCAAGCGCAACCTGTCCCACAATTAGAGAAGAGCGCAGCCAATCGCGGCCAAAGACTTCACTCCTACCGCCTTCTTTGAGAGTCGAAACGAGGTCGGTACGCGAGCCGGCGATGGCAGGCACAACTCCAAAGATCACACCAGAGAGGAGCGAGAGGGTAAAAGCAAAAATCAGTACGCGCAAATCCACACCTGCATCCGTAGCGCGGGGGACACTATCGCCGATCAGCGAAAGAATTGCTGGAGTCGACACATAGGCGAGGACACATCCGGCAACTCCGCCTCCAACGCTCAGCGCCACACTCTCTGAAAGTAACTGGCGAATAATGCGCCGCCGTCCCGCGCCCAGAGCCGATCGCAACGCGATCTCGCGTTGCCGCTCGCGCATCCGTGCCAGCAGAAGATTAGCGATGTTGCCGCAGGCGATTAAGAGGACAAACACAACCGACCCCAACACGACCAGCAGAACCGCTCTGGTGTCCCCGAGGAGGGCATCGATTTCAGGCAGTGCTCTGACCGCGTTATGCCGCGTGTTGCTTTTGGGGTATGCCTTGGCAAGATTATGAGCAATCGTATCCAGGTCGCGTTCGACTTCACCAACCCGCACCCCCGGTTTCATGCGTCCGAACACATCCAGAAAGTGCGCTCCGCGATTGCGCGCAATGGGATTTGGGTCCTTGGGATCATCGTCGACTGCCACCGTTGTCCAAATGCCATTTGTAGGCCGGCTTATGGGGAAGCGAAACGACTTGGGCATGACGCCAACGATCGTGTAGAGCTCTCCACTGAGGTGAACGGCGCGTCCGACAATGGCTTGATCCGCGCCGAATTGCGAAACCCACAAAGCGTGGCTGATCAACGCGACGTGTGTCCCTGTTTTTTCTTCGTCGGCGATGAATCCCCGGCCAAGTTCCGGACGTACCCCAAGCGCCTGCACGAGGTCCCAGGAGACGACTTCGGCATCGACTTGCACGGGACGCTGCAGTCCTGACAGCACGAAGAGAGTGTCATGGTAGGAAACCAGGTGTTCGAGGGTGTGGTTCTGAGCGCGCCAGTCGAAGAAATCCGGATAGGAGACGTCGTTGGCCTGCGCACCCCGCAAGCTTACTGATCGAGCCTCGACAAGTTGCTCGGGGTGATCGTAGGGCAAGGGACGCAGCATGACCGTATCCACCACGCTGAAGACAGCGGTATTGGCGCCGATGCCGAGAGCCAGCGTGATGACTGCGACCGCAGTGAAGCCAGGATTTGTACGCAACTGGCGGAAGGCGAAGGTTACGTTCTGAAAAAGTGCCATGTTCAAAATCTCCTATTCGTAACGCAACGCGACCATGGGATCGACTCTCGTAGCGCGATAAGCGGGTAAATACGCGGCGAGAAGCACCGCGGTTAGCAGAAGCAAAGGCACTAGCGCCATCGTCGCGAGATCGAAACGGCTGACCTGATAGAGCGTCGATTGCAGCGTGCGAGAAACAAATATCGAAAGGCTAAGGCCGAGGACACAGCCTGCTACGCCGAGCAGGGCAGCACGCCTGAGCACCTGCCAATAAATGGAGGTGCGGTTCGCGCCCAACGCGATCCGCACGCCAAATTCGCGCGTACGTTCGGCCACGAAATACGAAATCACACCGAACAGTCCGACCGCCGCCAGCAGTAGGGTAATCGCTGCGAAATTTCCCAGCAGCAGCACGGTGAATCGTTTTTGCGCAAGCGATTCTGAAACCAGGGTGGCCAGCGAACTGGAGTTGTAGATCGGCAGGTCTTTGTCCACGGCCCAAACCTGACGCTGCACGCTGGCAAATAATCCCTGCGCGATGCCTGAATTACGCAGCACGAATGCTGTGCGCCCGGTCGCGCCGCTTTCCACTTGAAACATGGAGTTGTAAATCATGGGAGGAGGGTCGGCGTCGAGGGCAGAAATGTGCACGTCGGCGGCTACGCCGATGATGGTGAAGAGCGCGCGATCGCCCCAGTGGAATCTCTGTCCTATCGGATCTGCGCCAGGAAAGTATTGTCTGGCCATGGTTTGGCTGATGATGGCAACTGCGGTGGTATCAGGGCGGTCTTGGTCGGAGAAATCTCTGCCTTGCAGTAGTGGGATCTGCATGGCGCGGAAGTATCCGGAGCTGACGAGCGAGTTTTCTGCCCAATGAAAGTCATCCGGTGCAGCGTGCTCTAGGCGAAAGCCGATCTGACGCGCATCACTGAGCGGCAAATGGCTGGACGCTGCCACCGCCGTGACACCCGGCAATTGCCGCAGACTTTCGAGCAGTTGCTGCTGCACTGCCGTTCTTTTTGCGACATTGGGATAACGGCCGCGATCGAAAATCGTGCGCACGATGTAGGCGCCATCAGGATTGAATCCGGGGGGAGAATTCAGCAAGCGAATAAAACTCTTCAAGAGGAGCCCTCCGGTGACCAGCAGCACGACCGCCGCCGTCATCTCAAAAATTGTGACGGAATTTTGCAGCGTGCGGGTGCTGCGGGCGGGTCCGGCTTGCGTCGCTTCCCTGAGAGCCAACACGGGAGCGGTTTTCGACAATCGCCACGCGGGAACAAAACCAAACACGACTGCAGAAACCAGAGAAACGCCGAGCGTGAACAACAGCGCAATGGGGTGCAGGCGGACATCGTACAGTCGGGGGACATCCGTGGGACCGAAGCGTTGAAGTGCCACGACGAACAACTGCGCAAAAATAATTCCCGCGGAACCTCCGGCCAAGGCCAGCATCAGGCTTTCGATCAGGCATTGGCCAAGAACGCGAGTGCGGCTGGCGCCAATCGCGCTACGGATTGCCATTTCATGATGGCGATGGCTGGCGCGCGCGAGCAGCAGGTTGGCAACGTTGGCGCACGCAACGAGCAAGACGCAGGCTACAGCAAGCGCCAACAACCACAGCAGTGGCCGTGCTTTTTCGGTCGTGTGCCGGGCGAAGGCGTAAGTTTTCGGTACCACCCGGATAGTTCCGGAGTATCCATATTGCTGCATGAAATGGTTTGCGATGCTCTCGACATCTTTCTGCGCCTGAGTCAGCGTGACACCCGTCTTCAGCCTGACGATCAGGCCTACGCCAAATTCTCTTGTACGGTTCTCAGGCGCCAGGAGGGCGGGATCGAAGGCGATGGGCACCCACAGGTCCGCCATTTCAGAAAGCGGCGCACCGTCGAAAGGAAAACGGAACGAATCGGGCATCACGCCGACCACGGTGTAGGGCTGCTCATCCAGCTTGACAGTGCGGCCCAATATGTTTGGGTCAGAACCGTAACTGCGCCGCCACAGGCCATAGGACAGCACGACTACTTTGTCCGAGCCGCTGCGATCTTCATTATCGGCGAAGGGTCGCCCGAGCCGCGGGGACACACCGAGAAGAGGGAAAGTGGAGGCGGAGATTCTTGCTGCGTTTACGCGTAACGGCTGACCCGCGCCAGTCAGATTGAAGCCCTCTCGTTCGTAAGCGGCAACCTGGGAGAATGAGCGATTCTGAACGCGATAGTCCTGGTACTCGCCGGCGGCGACTCCGATCTCGTCCGTCCCCATTTCTGGCAGAGTCTCGGTTACGGTCACTAGCTGATCGGGCTCGTAGTAAGGCAAGGGCCGCAGCAAGACAGTATCGACAACACTGAACAGCGCGGTGCTCGCGCCGACGCCCAGGGCCAGCGTGAGTATCGACACGATGGTGAAGGCAGGCGACTTCCGCAGAACGCGCGAGCTGTAGCGAATGTTGTCACTCAGTGTTTTCATAATTCCTCATTCATAGCGCAGCGCCACCATGGGATCGACCTTCGCCGCGCGTCGCGCCGGGATATAGCAGGCCAGTAGTGCGACCCCAATCAGCACGACGCCTGCGCTGGTGAATATCCAGGGATCGTCGGCACCGACGCCGTAGAGCAGGCTGGCCATGGTGCGGGTAAGAAGAAAGCCCGCGGCGGCGCCCGCGCACACGCCCGCGATGGCGAGCCTCGCGCCTCGCGAAACCACCATGCCCAGCACTTCAGTTCTTTGGGCTCCGAGAGCCATCCTGATACCAATTTCCCGGGTGCGCTGAGACACTAATTCCGCCAGCAGGCCGTAGAAGCCTGTCGCCGCGAGCAGGAGCGTGAGCCCCGCGAGAATTCCCATCAGAATGGCGCGAAAACGAGGATGCGCCAGAAATTCCGCGTAGCGCTCGTCCATGGTCTTGATGTCAAAGACCGGAACATTCGGATCAATGCCGGAAAACTCGCGTTGCAAGGTCGGTCCCATTGCCAGAGGCTTTCCCGCGAGTCGAATGACCAGACCCATGGTCGTGTTCGCGTCCTGCTCGACGGGAAGATATACGAGGGCGGGCTCGACATAGCCCATTTCCTGATAGACCGTCGTACGTTTTTCACTGCTGGCTTCGCCGATGATCGTGAGCCAGGGAGCTTTATCCCCGGGCTTGCCCAGCATGATCTGCCGCCCAATGGGATCGTCGTGCGGAAAATACCTGCGCACCAGTTGGTCGTTAACGATGGCAACGGGCTGCGACGTTTCCCGGTCGCGGTCATCGAACATCCGCCCGCGAAGCATCTGTATTCCGACTACACGAAAATAATCGCTGCTGATTTGTAGCTGGTTGACGGCGTCGAGAGTCTCTGTTGGAGCCTGGCCCGAGAGCGTCAATTGGCTGGATGCCCCGCCGTTGTAGGGAGCCAGGGCAGAACACAATGCCACCGCTTCCACACCTGGCAAAGCGGAGAGCCTTGCCAGTGCCTGTTGATAAAAAGAGGATCGTTGACTCAACTTTGGATACGCAGCGGGAGGAAGAGCCACCTCGGCCGCCAAGATTTGATCCGGGCGAAATCCAAGCGGAACAGCATTCAGGCGCACAATGCTCTCGATGGTCAGGCCCGCGCCGGCCAACAAGATCATCGACAGAGTTGCCTGGCCAATGACCAGCAAATATCTGGTGCGGTGCCGCTCGCCTGCACTATTTCGACCCGATTGTTTCAGTATTTCGTTTATGTCAATGCGGGACACTCGCCAGGCAGGCAACAGGCCACAAAGCATCCCGGCCGCGGCCGCGAGAAAGATCGAAAAGCCCAGCACGCGCAGATTGACTGACACATCATTTCCGGGTGGGAGTTCAATCAGATTGGCGGAGTTGAAGTAGCGCACCGCAAGCGCGGCGATGATCACGCCCAGAAGAGATCCGACGGCAGCAATTAAGGCGCTCTCAGTCAGCAAGTAGCGAATCAGCCGGGAGCGGCCTGAACCGAGGGCCGCTCGAACCGCCAGTTCCCTCTGCCGTTCCGACGCCCGGGCAAGCAGGAGGTTCGCGACATTGAGACAGGCGATCAAGACGAGCAGAGCAACCGCAACCGATAGAATTACAAGCGCAGTGCGTAGATTTCGCCCGGCGAGCCAGGTGAACTGCTGCCGCAGGTCGCGAACGATGGGAACAACGTGCGCCACCCAGTTTCCGGCAGGCGCTTTCTGGATTACGCGTTGATGAAGACCAGCCAGTTCGCGCTCAGCGCTGGCGCGACTGACGCCCGGTTTGAGGCGCCCGAAAATGCCTACCACGGAATCAAGAGGCTCCCGCGAAAACTTGCTGCCCGGTGTGATGAGGGTCCACAGCGAAGTTTGTTTTGGATAGAAGTCGAATCCGCGAGGCATAACGCCTGCCACGGTGCAGGCTTTATCGCTCAACACCAGCGTCGATCCGGCGATATCCTTTGGAGCCCCCAACTCTGTCTGCCAAAAGGCATGGGCTAGAACGACCGAGCATCCGCGTTCAATATCTTCCGGGCCGAAGGTACGCCCGATCTCAGCGGGAATTCCCAACATGGAGAAAAACTCGGGGCTTGTAGGAATGGCCAGGACCTGGTGTGGGGAATTGCGCCAAGTAAGAATCTCGCCGGCGCGCGCCCAGGTTAAAGCGCTGACTGCTTCGAACGTGTGATTACTTTTTTTGAACTCTTCGAAATCGCTATAGGGCGCGAATAGTTCTGAGCCTGGCTGACCGACTTCGGTGACCCATACAGCGACGAGCCGATCTGCATCCCGATAGGGAAGTGCTTTCAGGAGGACTGTATCCACGACACTGAAAACAGTTGTGCCGGCTCCGATTCCCAGTGCCAGTGTGAGCACGGCAACCGTGGTAAATCCCGGACTCTTGCGCAAGAGGCGCAACCCGAAGCGAACGTCCTGGAGGAACCCTGTCATAGATAGGACTTCTCACCTTCACTCATAGCGCAGCGCCACCATGGGGTCGACTTTCGCCGCGCGCCGCGCCGGGATATAGCACGCCAGCAGTGCGACGGCGGCTAGAATCAGCGCAACAGTCCCAAGTACAAGGGGGTTTTCGGGTTTCACGCCGTAGAGCAAGGTTCCGAGAAGATGGGTTAAGCCGAGGGAAGCGACGATGCCCAAAGCTATTCCAATGAAGACCCAAGACATGCTCCCTCTCAAAATGAGTTTCAAGACATCCGCCTTGCGCGCACCCAGCGCCATTCGGATACCAATCTCTTGCGTGCGCTGCGCCACCGAGTAGCTCACAACTCCCACGATTCCCACCGCTGCCAGTACCAGCGCCAGCCCGGCAAAGCCGGAAAGTACAAAGGCCGGAAAACGTCGCGACCCGATCGAGTCTTGCACAATGTCCTGCATCGGCATGACATCGGATACAGGCCGGGTCGGTTCAACTTCGGCCAGCGCCTTTTTGATTGCGGGGGTGTATGTGGCAGGTGCTCCCGCCGTTTTTACCACGACGCTCATTACTGGCCAGCCCGCCTGAGGATAAGGCCGGAAAAATTGCGGACGGGCGGGTTCGTCTAAGCCGGTGTGGTGAACGTCTCCAACCACGCCAACAATCGTGAGCCGGGGGCCGTCCATGCCACCGAGTCGAATCGCTCTCCCGACCGCTTCTTCGTCTGGCCAGAATTTATGCGCCATCGCTTCATTGATCACGATAACCGCCGGGGCTCCGAGAGAATCTTGATGGGTGAATTCTCGGCCCTTGAGCACGGGCACACCAAGAGCACGAAAATAATTAGGACAGGCCACCGTGTAATTCGCGCCCGGTCGATTGCCAGGCCCCGGATCGGGACGTCCTTCAATTACGAACCCGCGGCCGGCATTGCCCTCCAAAGGCAGATGCGCGACCGCTCCCACTGCCAGGACTCCGGGAATCGCGCCCAAATGTTTATCTATGTCGCGGCAGAAAAGTGGGTGGTTGGGAGGCCCTACATAAATGATGTCTTGCGGTAGAGACATCTCCATCGTCAGCACGTTCTTGGCGTCGAAGCCGGGATTCACCCCAAGTAATCGGGAGAGGCTTGCCATCATCAATCCCGCCCCGCACAGTACGACCAGCGCCAGCGCGACTTCCGACGCGACCAGGGCATGACGCAAGCGGCTCCGCCCGGTGCTGGCTCCGCGGCCTCCTTCTTTCAAAGGCCTGGTGAAGTCTCCCCGAATCGTGCTAATGGCGGGAATCATCCCAAACAGAATTCCCGTTAGGCAGGAAACCACAAACGCGAATGCGAAGATTCGGCGGTCCAGGTGCAACCGGGTGAGATCGCGCAGCGGCAGATTACCGGGTAAGAGCGAGGGCAGCGCGTTCAGGCTCCACGCCGCCAATATGACGCCCAGTGTTCCACCTAACAAAGCCAGCAGAACGCTTTCTGTAAGCAGCTGGCTGGCGATGCGGATGCCACTTGCCCCAAGAGCTCGCCGCAAGCCAAATTCCTTTTGGCGGACAGCGCCCCGTGCCAGTAACAAATTCGCGACGTTGACACAGGCGATCAGCAGCACGAACCCGACGGCGGCAAACAGCGTGATCATCGTGGTCCGCACCCCCGACATGTCGACATCAGCCATCGGCTGGACGGTCGCACTCATGTTGACGAGTTCCTTCGGATATTGACGAGATAGAGCAGTGCCGATCGACGCCATCTCTGCTCGCGCCTGCGCGAGCGTCACGCCCGCCTTCAATCGCGCGATGCAAACGAAACTGTTGTCGCTGCGCCCCTTGTCAGTTTCGGTGTACCCCACAGGAACCCAGAGCTGGCGGGGTCCGCTCCAGAACTGCCATTGAAAATCGCGCGGCATCACTCCGACGACTGTGAAATCTTCGCTATCGATACGAATCGTCTTGCCTACCAATGTGCGATCTGCACCATAGCGGCGCTTCCACAGCCCATAGCTAAGAATCACGACGTGCGCTTTTCCGAGTTCTTCCTCTTCCGGCAGGAAATTGCGTCCCAGAAACGGATGCACCCCAAGCACCGGGAAGAAAGTCGACGAGACGCGCAAGCCCGAAACCTGTTCGGGTTCACGGCTGTCCCCAGCCGGCGAGAGGTTGTAACCGCGACCGGCGGAATCAAGAATCGCGATGTTTTCGAAGACGTGGTTTTGGAGGGCGAAGTCTTTGTAATTCGGCGCTGAAATAATGTTCACGTCGCCGTTATTCCGGGAGAAAGTCTCCCAGACAAATACGAGTCGCGACGGGTCAGGGAATGGCAGTGGTTTAAGGATGGTGGCGTTCAAGATGGTGAAGATCACGGTGTTGGCCGCGATTCCAAGCGCGAGCGTCATAACCGCGACGGTGGCAAAGCCGGGATTCTTGCCCAGTTGCCGCAGTCCATATCGAACGTCTTGAAGAATTTTTGTCATTTCTCACCTACTCGGCACGCAGAGTTTCCACTGGATCCAAACTTGCAAGGCGCAACGCCGGCAGGACGCTGGCTAACACAGCAATGGTGAGGATTGCGCAACCAACCATCACGAGCGTTATGGGATCGTAGTAGCGAATACCGTAGAGCACGCTGCGCAACACCCGTAGGACGAAGAGGCTGACAAGAACTCCGAGAAATAGCCCGTACACTGCAGCTTTGACGCCATCGGAACCGACATCAAACATCGCTGCCTGAATGGAAGAACCAAAGGCGATACGAATGCCGAACTCGCGCCTGCGCTGGACGATCAGATTCGAGACCAGACCGTAAATGCCGATCGCGGAGAGCAACAGTGCAAGCCCTGCGAAAGTAGCGATGAGCCCGACTTCAATTCTTTGTTGAACCAGGCTTTTGGCCAGGATCTGCTGCATGGAATGAAAACCTGAAAACGGCAATTGCGCGTCTACGCGAGCCAGAGCCTGCTGCATGGCGTGCGGAGTTCCCTCGAGAGGCTGGCGAGTGCGGACAATCCAGCTTGGCTGGAACCATACGTGAGCAACGTTGATTAGTCCCTGAGGCGTCTGGGCTGCCGGCAGGTAAAGGACAGGTTCAGTAGCAATGGGCTGATCGCCGCCCATTCCAGGCTTTTTGGCAACATTCTCCACTACGCCGACGACGGTGTAGGTGTGGTCTGAGGTCTGAATATGACGCCCGATGGGAAAAGCTTCGCCGAAGAATTGTCGAGCGAAATCAGAATTGATCACTGCTACGGGCAAGGAACTTGGCGTGTCGGTATCGGCGATGCCGCGGCCGGCGAGAACCGGAATTTTCAGAGTGTTGAAATATCCCGGCGTGATATAGGCCATGCTTGAACCATCGTCTTTGCCTGCGAACTTGCCATCAAGAATCTTCACTCCTTCGTTGAGGCCTCGCTCGTAGGGCAGGCTCAATCCCACGGCGGCATCCTCCACGCCGGGGATCTTCCGCATTTCAGTGACGCTTCGATCCAGCAGATTTTGAAAGGCGGCGGCGTTGCGATAGCGCGCATCGTCGAGTGACAACGACGCGGTCACAACGTTGGTCGGATCGAACCCTTTGGGCAAGGACTGCAATTGAATGAGCGTACGGGTCAGCAAGCCTGCTCCCGCTAGCAGCACAATGGTGAGCGCGACTTCGCCGCTTACCAGCACACGACGCAAACGACTGGAGCCCTGAACCACGGTGTGACTGCCAGCCGCAATTGAAGAGCGAAGATCCAGTCCACGAACCTGCAAAGCGGGCAGTGCGGCGAACAAAAGGCTGGCAAGAACAGAAGCTGCGAAAGTAAACGCAAGCACTCGCGCGTCAATCGCGAGGCCACCGAGTGGCATCATCTCCTCGGGAATAACTCTCCGCAGCACGGAGAGAGTGAAGAAAGCGAGCAAGAGTCCGGCGGCAGCCCCCAGCACAGCGAGGACGAGCCCTTCAGTCCACAACTGCCGCAAAATTCCCCACCTTGTGGCTCCCAGGGCGAGACGCGTTGCCAGTTCCGCCGTTCTCCGGCTGATGCGCACCAGCGTGAGCCCCGCGAGGTTGGTGCAGGCAATGAGCAGGATCAGGCCGACAGCGACCATGAGCAGCAGAACCGGCTGCCCCATACCGTTGTCGACATTGCGCGCGAGCGGCGAAACGTAGAACCAGGCGCGGGTGTTTTCCTTGGCTACTTCGTCGAGCCAATCTTTTCGTATGCGAGAGAGTTCAGCGGCAACCTGCTGCCAAGTAGCGCCCTGCGCAAGACGAACAATAATTTCGCAGTTCTGGCCGCCGCATTCCCCGCTCTGATGGGGCTGGAGCGGAGTCCAAAGATCAGGGCGACCGCCCCACGCGCTTACCTGGACATCTCGCGGTAGGACCCCAACGACTGTGTACGGCTCGCCTTTCAGGGTCACTGGCTTGCCGACGATTTCGCGGTCGCCGTGCAAGGCTGACTGCCATAGCGCATAACTCAGGATGACGGCATTGGGACCGTTCGGCCGGTCTTCTTCTTGCGTGAAGCCGCGGCCGAGAATGGGGGCGATCCCCAACACGTTGAAGTACTGAGCCGAAACGCGCATGTCGTTCACGTATCGAACTTCCGCGCTGGGCCTGGAACCCGCCACCAGGTTGACGCCACTGGTCCCTCCAAAAACTGCAGCGTGCACGGATGGAATCTGATCACGAACTTCCTCCCACGTCTTTCCATCCTGAGTCGGATCGTCGTCTTGCACGAACTCACCTGATCGTGGCGATGTGCCCTCAACGTGGCGAATGATTACTGCCAATTTGTCGGGCTCAGGATAGGGAAGGGGCCGCAGCAAAAAGGCATTCACCAGGCTGAAAATAGTGCTGTTGCAACCGATGCCGAGAGCGAGGGTGAGGATTGCGATCGCCGCAAAACCCGGGCTCTTGCGCAACTGGCGAAGAGCGTAACGTAGATTTTGAAGTAGTCCTGTCATTGCGATCCTATTCGTAGCGCAGCGCGACCGATGGATCGACCTGGGCTGCCCTGCGGGCGGGGATGTAAGTGGCCAGCAGGGCGGAGACTCCAAGCAGAAGCGAGACTGCCGCGAGCGTCGGCACATCCCAAGAGCGAACTCCAAAAAGGAGCCCGCGAATGAGGGTCGCGACGGCCACGGAACATGCCAACCCAGCCGCAATCCCGACCGAAATCAACCAGCCCGCCTCTTTCAGAATGAGTTGGTAGACAGAACGGCGTTGTGCTCCGAGAGCCATGCGCACGCCGATCTCGCGCGTTCTCCGGCTTACCGAGTATGCGATGACTCCATAAAGGCCGACCACGCCCAGCAGCAGAGCCGTGATCGCGAAACCTCCGACCAGCCAGGCCGACGAGCGGTGCATATAGGCACTGGGCGAATCGTTAATCTTGCGCGCCATGGTCATCTCGTTCATGGTGCCGATGCCGGGATCGACTTCATGAATGGCCGCCACGATGGATGAAAGCAGTGACCCTTCGGCCTGCGATGTGCGCACAACCAGGGAGAAGTACGTGTCGGGACTCTGATTGAATGGATAGTAGACGGCGGGCCAGATTTCAGAATCCAGCGAGCCATCCTTCACGTCCTCGACAACGCCAACAATTTCGTAAATCGACTTTGGCGAAAGGTCCGTATCGCCAATCTTTTTGCCGATAGGATCTTCCCCGGCAAAATATTGCCGCGCTAACGTCTGATTGATGAGCATCACGTGAGGCTTGGTGGAATCCTCAGCGTCGCTGAAGTATCGTCCGCTTAGGAGCTTTGCTTTGATGGTCGAGAAGTAGGCGGAGCTGACATCGCGTTCGTTGACCTCGTTGTGCTCCCCGTTGTAGGGATGGCCGACAATCCTGATCCATGTGGTGTTGCCGTTGAAGCTGACGGGCAAGCGGTTGGTAATGCCGGCCGAAGTCACGCCAGGCAGATGCGAAACGCGATCCAGAATTTGGCGAGCGACCGCGACCTGTTGTTCATCTTTCGGATATGCCGTGTCGGAGAGGGCGATTCCGACGGTCGCGAGATGATCCGCCTCGAATCCGATATCGACATGCAGCAAGCGATAAAGGCTTTTACCCAGCAATCCAGCGCCGACCAGCAACACGACCGCAACTGCCAGTTCGACCACGACCAGATTGGCACCGAATCGACGCCAGAGCGTTCCGGCGTATCCACGACCGCCTTCGTTGAGGCCTTCGCGTATATCTCTCAGCGGCAAACGCAGAAGTGGCGTAAGGGAGAACAAGATCATCGCGCCAACTGAAATGGTTCCAGCGAACGCGAGGACATGAAGAGTGAGGCCCAGCCCACTTAGGTAGGGCATGCCGACCAAGATGTCTTTCGAGATCAGGCTGGTAAGAACCTGCATGGCGGCGCGTGCGAGGAATACGCCAAGCGCCGAGCTCGCCGCCACCAGAACAAAGCCGTCCGTCATAAATTGGCGTATCAGTCGTAGGCGGGACGCTCCGAGCGCACCTCGAACCGCGATTTCACGCTTGCGGCTTTCTGAGCGGACGAGCAGCAGGCTTGAAACATTCACGCAAGCAATGATCAGAAGAAGTCCAGCGCCCCCAAGCAGAGCAAGCAGGATGGGACGGACATCTTTAACGATCACATCGGACAGCGGCGCGACAAACGCGCCCTGACCTCTGTTATCGGCGGGATATTGAATTTCAAGTTGCCGGGCAATGGCCGTCATATTCGCCAGTGCCGAGGAAACGGTGACGCCATCTTTCAAACGACCGACTCCGGTCAGGTCGTGGCAGCTTCGGCGGCGAGAACACGAATCCGTGGGATGAAGCGTGGCCCAGAACTCGCTGCTTCCTTGCTCAGCGAATTGGAAGCTCTGCGGCAGAACCCCGACAATGGTGTAGGGGACCCCGCTCAGCGAGACCGGTTCGCCGATGACATCCTTCCGGCCACCAAAGCGCTTCTGCCACGTTGCATGGCTCAAGATGACGGTGTTAGCCGCTTCGGGCAGATCCTCTCCGGGATAGAAGTCCCGTCCCAGCATGGGAGCTATTCCCAAGGTCCGGAAGAAGCCATCGCTGACGCGAGTGGCCGAAACCGGCTCCGTCCCGGCTGGTGTGCGCACCAGAAAACCTTCATCGCGGTACACGTCCATCGATGTGAACACCTGGTTGAGCTTCTTCCAATCGAGATAGTCGGGATACGAAAGATTTGCGCGCGGAAGAACCGACACGCTCCCAGTCACCATCACGAGTTGCGAGGGATTCTGGTAGGGCAAAGGCTTGATCAACGCGGCATCGACGAAGCCGAATATGGCGGTGCTGGCCGCAATGCCGATCGTCATAATCAGGATGCCCGTCGCTGCGAAGCCCGGGCTGTTGCGCAATTGGCGCAGCGTGTAGCGAAAGTCCTGTGCGAATCCCGTCATATATTTGTTCTCACTCGTAACGCAGCGCGACCATAGGATCGACCCTGGTCGCACGACTAGCTGGTATGTAGGAAGCGACAACGGCGACCAGCGTCAGAACCGCCAGCGCCGTTGCCAATGTCCAGGGATCGTCTGGCGAAACACCGAACAGCAGGCTCGATGACAGCCGCGCCAGCAACAGAGCGGCGGCGAGGCCGATTGCCTCTCCGACAAGCACGAGACCTATCCCGCTGCGAAGGACAAGTTGCAGTACGTCCTGCCGACGGGCACCGAGGGCCATTCGGATTCCGAATTCATGGGTGCGTTGTGATACCGAGTAGGACATCACCCCGTACAAGCCCAGTGCAGCCAGGAGCAACGCTAAGATGGCAAAACTTGCGAGCACCATGGTGCTGGTACGACGCAAGGTTAAGGACTGCGCGGCCAGCAGCGACAAGGGCATCGAATCGAAAATCGGCTGGTCCTTATCCACGCGCCAAACGGCTTGCTGCGCCGATTTCAGCAGCATTGCCGGATCGCCAGTACTGCGCACGACGAATCCCAGGAGAGGGAAAGTAACCTGTGCCAGGGGACGGTAGAGATCGGCGTGAGCGGCCTCTTCGGGACCGAAAGCTCTCACATCGGAGACGACACCAACGACACGCCAACGCTTGACCGGGGCGTCGTCACCTTCCAACTCGACAATTTTTCCTACAGGATCTTCGTTGCCGAAGTAGCGATGGGCAAGGGTGGAATTCATGATGGCGACTTGCTCGGAACCGAGGCGATCGGAATCCGTGAAATCGCGGCCCTGAAGAAGGGTGATCCCCATGCTCGAGAAGTACCCCGGAGTAACAAGGCGGCTGTCAGCGGTGGGCTTTTGCGATTCGTTGACGGGCGTCCTGCCTTGGATCACGAAGTCCGTTGTTCCCCAGAATCCGGTCAGTGGAAGATAATTGGTCGCGGCAACCGACTGAACCCCGGGCAACTCCTTTAAATTCGCGAGAACGCCGCTCACAAACGACAATCGCGTTTGGGGCTGCTCAGACGGGTAGCGGTTCCGAGGCAGAAAGATCTCGAGTCCCAGAACATGATCGGGCTGAAAACCTAGGTCCTGACGATATACCTGGCGAAAACTGTCGATCATCAATCCAGCGCCGGAGAGGAGGACCAGGGACAACGCGATTTCGGCCGACGTGAGAATGCGTCGCGTGCGCGCCGACGGAGCACCAGAACCCAAAACCCGACCGGACTCTTTCAGTGCATCGCTCTCGTTGGAGCGGCTTGATTGCAACGCAGGCAAGACACCCAGGAACACCGAGGAGAGCACGGTGATTCCAAGTGCGAACCAGAGAACAGGAGCGTTCAAAGGGATAGACTCCACCTTGGGAATACTCAGGTTCGCGACATTGTTCGGGAAGATCGCTACCAGAAAACGAGTACACCAGAAGGCGAGGCCGACCCCGAGGAGACCGCCGGGCAATGAAAGCAAAAGGCTTTCGATGAGGAATTGCCGCACCAGACGGAAACGAGAAGCGCCCATGGCAGTTCGAAGCGAGACCTCAGCCCTGCGTCCTGCAGCGCGAGCGAGCAGAAGACCCGCAATGTTCACGCATGCGATCAGCAGCACGATGGCGACAGCTCCCAGCAATACCAACAGCGGTTTGCGGATATCGCCGGACAGTTGGTGCCGGATAGGTTCGACCCAGGTTTCGTTTCCGGCTTCGGTCGCCGGATGCAACGCGGCGATTCGGCGTTCCAGCGCATCCATGCGAACTTGCGCTTCCTCAACAGAGATGCCCGGCTTGAGTCGCCCAATAATCCGGAGATAACGGCGGTCGTAATCGCCTGAGTCGGCGGAGAGCGAAATAGGCATCCAGAGCTCAGTCTGTGACGGATAGTTGAAAGTGGGGGGCATCACGCCAATCACGGTGTAGGGCTTGGCATCGAGGCTTATCGCCTTGCCCAGGACCTGTGCGTCGCCATGGAGAGTCGTCCGCCAGAACTTGTCGCTGAGCACGACAACAGGCGCTTTCGATTGTGCTTCCTGTTCGGTGAAGGTTCGCCCCATCTGCGGAGCCACATCGAGAATGCGGAAGTAGTTCGGCGTAAATGCGTAGCCAATTACCAGCTTCGGGTCGCCCGAACCGGTAAGAGTGACTTCGTTGTCATAGGAGGCGGCAATGTCTTCGAACACATCGTTTTCTTGCTTCCAACTGGTGAAGTCCCCGGGCGAAATGGGGAATGCCTTCTCGCCGCGCGTTCGGTTCGCCTCCCAGATCATCATTAAGCGGTCTACCTGGCGGTACGGGAGAGGAGCCAACAACACGGCGTTGACGACGGAGAAGATCGCGGTATTCGCCCCGATGGCCAAGGCGAGCGTGACGGTGGCCACTGCCGCAAAAGCAGGGCTCCTGCGTAATTGGCGGAGTGCGTAGCGAAAGTCCTGTGCTAGTCCTGTCATGATGTTCTCACTCGTAACGCAGGGCGGTGATGGGTTGAACTTGTACGGCGCGGCGCGCCGGCACGCAGGCCGCAAGCAGGGCGACAGTTGAAATCGCGAGAGTAACGATTCCCAAAATCGCAGGGTCGCGATAGGAGATGCCAAAAAGCTGGCTCTTCACAAAATTGCCGAGTGCCAACGACATGGGCACCGCAACTCCCACGCTCCAGGCGGTGATGGTCAGTACCTCGCGCAGGACCATGCCGAGGACTGCCGTTCGAGTTGCACCTAGCGCCATGCGGACGCCGATTTCACGCGTGCGTTGGGCAATGGAATAGGCCAGCACACCGTAGAGGCCGATCGCGGTAATGAAAATTGCAACCAGGCCAAACGTGCTGGCGAGGAAAGAAAGCATGCGCTCGGAGGTCAGCGTGGTATCGATCTCCGAGTTCATGGACTGCAGCGAGTCGACGACCAACTTCGAATCGATGCCGGCCACGGCTGTACGAACCGTGCTGGCTGCAGCGTCGGGCGGCTGGCTGGTCCGGATGTAGACAGCGACTGAGGCCGGTTCTGTATCTTGAAAGATAGGCGTGTAAAAGATCGGCTCCGGTTTGTCATGCAAACTAAAGTGTTTTGCGTCTTTTACAACTCCGACAACGAGAAGAGCCTTATCTTTGGATTTCCCGGCGGAAAACGTCTTGCCAATCGCCTGATCTGCCGTCCCGAAAAATTTGCGCACGAAGCTTTCGTTGATTACGACTACCTTGGCACTGGCCGGAGTATCGGAATCATTGAAGACTCGACCCAAAACCAGAGGAAGCTGCAACGTTGAGAAGTACCCGGGCGTCACATGTTCCCACTCGAAGCTCATGCGTTCGCCTTCCTGCGCCTGGTAGCCAGGAACTTGGATGGAGAACGTGTTGTCGGATCGGGCCAGTACCGGATCATCGGTCATTCCCACCGATCGCACTCCCGGTTGAGCGCTGAGAGTATCGAGCAAGCGCTTGTATAAGGGCCCGACGGCGCTCGACTGATAGCCGGCAAGGTGCGGATCCAGTTGGAAGGTGAGCAGATGATCGGTGACAAAGCCGACGTCCTCGGATTTAAGATTCATGAGCGTTCGGCTGAACAACCCTGCGCCCACGAGCATCAAAAGACTCAGACCAATCTGCATACCCACGGTCAGCCGTCGAAACCGCGCATGCGTGAGTTCGACCGTTCCCGTTTGCTGTTTGAGCGCTGCCGTAACCTTGGGCCGGTAAAACTGGATGATGGGAGCCAGACTGAAAAGCATGCTGGCAATCACCGAAACCGCAAAACAAAATAAGACTACGCGGGAGTCCGGAGTTGCCGAAAGCGAAGTCATACCCGACGTTGTCGCGGTCGGATTGATCAAATCGATCAGCCCCTTAGCGCACAACGGCGAGAGCGCCAGCCCGCAGATCCCACCCAGAAGGCCGAGAGTGAGGCCTTCTATCAGCAACTGGCCGATGACGTGCTTGCGAGTTGCGCCCAGGGAGTAGCGTACTGACATCTCCCTCGTCCTGCCGGCGGCGCGAACCAGCAGCAAACTGCCCACATTTGCGGTCGCCATCAAGGTGAGAAGTCCGACCATGCCCATCAGAATAAGAAGCGGTACGCGCAAATTTTCGCGCAGAGGAGAGAATCCCTTGGAGGCATCGAGCAGTGTCAGATAGCTCTTGGCAACGAACTGTTCGCGGAACCGCTGGCTCTTCGTGGTAATACTCTGGAGTTCCATCGTCCGGAGCGCCTTCCACAAGGGATTGATTCCGGCCTCGGACTGCTGCACGGTCATACCTGGCTTGAGGCGCGCGACGATGTTCAACCACTTCGACCGGCGATCTTCCAGTTCGTCCCATAGCGGAGTCATCTGCGCCTTCATCGTGATCGGAACAAAGAAATCGGGCACGGTTCCGCTGATCACGCTGTCAAAGCCCGGCTGCGCCACCCCAATGATCGTGAAGGGATTGCCATTAATCAGAATGCTCTGGTTGATGACGGAGGAATCGGACGCGAAGTGTTGTGTCCAGTAGCGATAGCTGAGAACAACGTACGGCGAGGCGCCACGACTGGCGCTATCCACGGGAATAAAGAGGCGACCCAGCGCTGGCCTGACTCCCAGAACAGAAAAGTAATTCCCGCTGACGAGTTCGCTGTTCGCCAAGCTCGGAGTGTTTCGCCACTGGACTCCGACCTGGGCGGGGAACATCGCCAGCACTCCAGAGAAGACACTATTTTGATCGCGTAGATCGCGATACATCGGGTAGGAGAAATAATCCTCCGCGACGCCTGCATACGCGCTGGTGTGGCCCGTTTCCGAACCCGTGAACTTGAGCATGACAAGGCGATCCGGTTCGCTGACCGGCAAGCGCTTCACCAGAACTTGATCTACAAGGGAGAAGATGGCGGCGTTGGCGCCGATTCCGACCGCTAGAGTGAGCACCGCGACGGCGCTGAATCCTGGATACTTGCGCAACTGGCGGATTGCGTAACGCAGGTTCTGCATCATAGTTTGCATAATTCCTCACTCATATCGCAGTGCCACGACGGGCTCGACTTTGGCGGTGCGACGGGCCGGAATCCAGGCAGCGGTCATAGCAACAAACACAAGCGCCACCGTTGCCCCCGCTAACGTGACCGGGTCATTGGCTCGAATGCCAAACAGAAGGGAATTGATCCAACGAGCTGCGGCCACGGAACCGATCGCTCCCAGCAGCGCTCCGATCGCGATCCACAAAGAGGCCTGCCGCACCATCATCGTGACCACGTTCTTGCGGGTCGCGCCGAGCGCCATGCGGATGCCGATTTCTTGCGTGCGCTGGTTTACCAGTAAGGAGACGAGTCCATAGACTCCCAGCGCCGTTAAGAGCAGGCCGACGACGGCGAAAAATGAAAGCAGGGCCGCGCTGAAGCGCGGGCGCTCGGCGAGTTTTGCCACGCTTTGGCCCAGGGTGGTTGTCTCGACTGGAATCGTGGGATCGAGCGTGGCGATGGCGCTGCGCAACTCCTGGGCGACCGCTTGCGGCTGGATTGCGCCGCGGACGATGATGCTGATGCGCTGCGAGTCGGGATAGTTGAAGACGATGTCATTGTCGCTGTGATGGCGCACCATGTAGTACTCGGGACCAGCCTGTCCCCCCAATCCCTGGTTCTGCGTGTTGGCCGTAATTCCGATCACCGTGAACGGAGCGCTCAGGGCCGCGCGATCCGTGTGGAACTGAATTAACTTGCCCAGGGAATCCTGGTTAGGGAAGAGACGGTCGGCTAAGCTTTGATTAAGAATAATGGTGTGAACTTCAGGGGCACGATCCTGTTCGTTGAATGGCCGGCCGCGAAGCAGCGGTATCGCAAGCACAGAAAAATAATTCGGCGTAACGTCGCGCCACCCAACGACCCCGCCAACGCCCTCGCTTTCGGCTAGTGGAGGCTGCCCCTCGGCCTGCAATGCAAAGAACGGCATGGTGCGGTCTGGCGCGTTGGGCGGAAGCGAATCGGAAAGCGCCGCAGCATCGACTCCAGGAAGTTGTTGTAGCTTCCTCTCAACCTCTTCGAAAAATAGAAGCCTCTCTCTGGCTGTGGAATATTTCTGCTGACCCAGAGTGAACTGCCCGGTTACGACATTTTCCGTGTTGATGCCAAGAGGCTCGGTTTCGAGATTGCGGAGGCTACGAACAAATAGAGATGCGCTGGCAAGCAAAACTACGGCGATCCATACCTGGCTGACTAATAACAGCTGCCGCATATGACCCCGGCGAAGTGCTGAAGCGCCCTTGACGGCGAGCATTTGGACCGGTCTCTCCAGCGCCGGGACCGCCCCGAACAGGCTTCCTGACGCAAGCGACAGCAGAAAAGCGAACAGCAATATCCGAGGATCAACCGAGGCTTGGTAGAGTCGCGGGATTCCTGCGGGAGCCAGCGACACGAATGTGTGAATGATGAAATAAGCCAGAGCGGTGCCGCCCGCCCCACCCAGAATTGCTAATGCAATGCTCTCTGTGAGCCGTTGCTGGAAAAGGCGGAGGCGTCCGGCTCCGAGCGCGGAACGAACCGCCAGTTCCTGGCGCCGCACCGTAGCGCGAGCCAGCACGAGGTTGGCCGCATTGGCGCATGCAATCAGGAGAACCGCCAGTGCCGACAACAATAGCAGCCATGCAGCCCGACGCGAATCGTGCACCTGCAGATCCCGGATGGAACGAATTTGCAGCCGAAGCACCTGCCGAAAATTTGGCGGGGCTGATTGCACGAAATCGTTGAATAGAGGCTGCAGTTCTGCCTTGGTTTGTTCGGCAGTCGCTCCGGGCTTCATCCGTCCGAAAACACGTACCACTGGGCCGAGTTGATGGCGCTGCACGATGGATTCATCCAGCGTTTGAGGAACCAGCAAGTCGGTGTGGGCAAGAGTTGGAAATTCGAAGTCGCGCGGCAGCACGCCAATGATCTGCGTCGTCTGACCGTCCACAGAAATGCTACGGTTAACCACGCCGCGGTCACCGGCGAAGCGGTCCTGCCATAAATGATAGGACACGAGCGCGACCCTCGGAGCATTCAGCTGATCCTCTTCCGCGCTGAAGTTGCGGCCCAAGATCGGCCTTATCTCAAGCGTCGGCAAGAATGTGGAAGCGACCGCTGCGCAGGCGAGCCGCACCGGATGATCGTCGGTAAGATCGCAATCCCGAACGCCCGTTGAGGAAGTGAAGCTGGCGAATACGGTCTGATGTTGTTTCCAGTCAAGATAATTGCCGGCGAAAAGGAATTCGCCATCAATGATCGGCGCTGTCACTCCGACGGAGACGAGTTCTGTGTCGTGCGGATAAGGCAGGCTGCGGAACAGGATGCGGTCGACAAGGCTGAACATCGCCGTCGCAGCCCCGATCCCTAATGCCAATGTCAGCACCGATGCCGCCGCAAAGCCCGGATTGTTGCGCAGCTGTCGAAGCGTGTAGCGGATGTCCTGGATCAGATTGTTCATCAAAGCACGCTTACTCGTCCCGTAGTGCCACCATAGGATCGACTTTCGAAGCGCGGTAAGCCGGAATGATGGTCGCTAGAAAGCCGACGACCATCAGCAATGCGGCTACCGCTACAAACGTCAGGGGATCGCTGGGCGCGATTTGATAGATCAAACTGGACATCACGCGACCAAAAGCCAGCGCTGCCACGACTCCGATCGCCAGACCCAGTAGCGTCGGTTTCATGCCCTCAATTACTACCATTCGCAGCACATCGCCAAGTCGTGCTCCCAAGGCCATGCGGATACCGATTTCACCCACGCGCCGTTTCACGCTGTAGGAAAGAACGCTGTAGATTCCGATGGCCGCCAGGATCAGGGCGAGTCCTGCGAAGGCGCCGAGCAGCCATGTGTCAAATCGCTGTTGCTGCAATGAAGTTGCTACCACGTCGTCCATGGTCAGGATGTTGCGCAGGGGAATATCCGCATCAACCTGATGCACCGCATCTGCGACCGCTGACACGACTGCTGCCGGACTTGTGGCAGTACGCACCACCAGCATCATCGGGAATGAACGCCATCCCCCCATGGCGGGCACTGACACTTGATCGAGCGACGAGTAGAGCGCAACCGCGGGCCGAGTCTGGTCCAAGCCATCGAGCTTGACGTCGCCGACAATCCCGACCACTTCGCGTGGAACATCCGGGGAGAAGGTAAGCGTCAGGTGCTTACCAATGGCGTCTTCGTCAGGCCAAAATTGACGAGCCATGGATTGGCTGATCAGGACAGCGCCGGGCCCCCCCGCTACGTCGGTGTCGTTGAGATCGCGTCCACGCAGAATAGGAATGCGCATGGTGCTCATGTATCCGGGACTGGTGAGGCGAACATCGACCTCGGGCTGCTCGGACATTGGAACCACTGGCCTGCCTTCGATCGCAATGGGTTGGTGGGATCCACCTCCGTCCAGAGGGATGTCATCGATCACGCCGGTGGAAATGACGGACGGAAGAGAGCGCACGCGCTGGAGCACCTGATCGAAAAACCGTGCCTGGCCCGCGGGCTGGGGAAATTTCTTCTGTGCGACTTCCACGCTCGCCGTCAGAACGCCATGAGAATCGAATCCGGGATTCACATTGTGCAGACGCTGAAAGCTGCGAATCAACAGCCCGGCGCCAATCAGAAGAACGAGCGAGAGCGCAACCTCGGAGACGACGAGAACGCTCCTTGTGCGATGCCCGGTCGCATCGGTGTCGGTGCGGCCCAGACCCTGCTTAAGAGTCTGACTTACATTCTCGCGAGCCAGGCGCAGAGCCGGGAGAATTCCAGCGAGGATGCCGGTCACCAAGGAAATCGCTGCCGTGAAGAGAAGCACGTTGAGATCGAGGCCGATATCCATCGATTGCGGCAGCTTATCCGCGAGAAACGCCTTGATTAGACGCACTCCAAATGGCGCATACGCCAAGCCCAAAGCTCCGCCTACGAAGGAGAGCAAGACCGATTCGGTAAGCACTTGTCGCAAAACGCGCGTCGAACTGGCGCCCAGCGCTGTCCGGATCGCGATCTCTTTCTGACGGCTGAAGCCCTTTGCAAGGATGAGATTTGCCACGTTAACGCAGGCGATCAGCAGCACGCAGGCCACTGCTCCCAGCAAGACAAGCATGGCGGGACGAACGTCACTGACCAGGTCCTCATGCAGCGGCACCACGACCGCTCCCCAGTCCTTGTCATCTGCGGGGTAAAGTTGTTGCAGCCGGCTTGATATGGTGTTCATCTCCGCTTGCGCACGCGGCACATCCATCCCCGGCCTCAGGCGGGCGATGACTACATAGTGATGTTCGCCGCGCACCGCACGTTCCGCGTCCGTCCAGGCCATAGGCGTCCACATCTGAGCAAATTCAGGGAAGCGGAAATCCGGCGGCATCACGCCGGCGAGTAAAAAGTTTCGGCCATCGATGGTTATGTCGTGGCCGACGATATCTCGATTCGAGCCAAAATGTTCCTGCCAGAAACGGTAGGTCAGTACGACAACGTTGGACCGGCCAGATTGCTCTTCTTCTGGTAATAGGATCCGGCCCAGCAGCGGCTGAACCCCCAGCGTCTCGAAAAATTCGGGGGACACGGCACAGGCATCGACCTGCTCGGGTTTACCAGTGCCGGTAAGCGTAAAGCCGCGATAGGTATAGATCGCCATCTGCTCGAAAACATGATTCTGGTTCTGCCAGTCCAGATAATTCGCTGCGGAAACCGAGAACCGGGTCATCCCCGGAAAGCTCTTGGCCGGCGGGACATGCCACACGCGGACCAGCCTGTCGGCATCATGGAACGGGAGAGGGCGGAGGAGCACGCTGTTCACGACGCTGAAAATTGCCGTGTTGGCCCCGATGCCCAGAGCCAAAGTGGCCAAAGCCACCGCGGTGAAGCCGGGACTCTTGATGAGTTGGCGTAGTGCGTACCGAATGTCTTGAAATAAAGTCCCCATAACTACCCCTTGTTACTCATATCGCAATGCGACAATCGGATCGATCCGGGCGGCGCGCCATGCCGGCACGGCGCAAGCCATCGCTGAAACCACCGACAGCAGCAGAATCACCTCCACATAGGTGACTGGGTCGAGACGCGAGACGTCGAACAGCATGGCTGCAATCGCTCGACTCGCTGCCGCCGCCGCAACCACGCCTAAAAAGGCGCCAACCCCGGTGAGGGTCATGCCTTGGCGCAAGATCAGTGCGACGATGCTGTGACGGGTTGCTCCGAGGGCCGAGCGCACACCGATTTCCCGGGTGCGTTCGGTAACGTTGCCGGAGAGAACTCCATAGAGCCCGGTCGCGGCGAGCGTCAGAGCCACCAGCCCAAACGCCTCGAACAGGAGAAGAACGAAATGCCGTTGGGCGGCCGAGGAGGCGAGCAAGTCGCTAAACACGGCAACTCGGACAATCGCCTGTTCGTTGTCCACGGACCAGATCGCCTTTTCGATCGCACTTACGTAACCCGCAGGATCGCCGTGCATTCGAACCACCAGCGATCTGGTTCCATCTGCCCAATGCCATTGTGTGGCGGTGGTATAGACTGCATCGTCGTCGTTCAGCCCCAGCGACATCTGCTTGACATCCCCCACAACACCAACCACGGTGTACATCGGCGAAGTGTCAAGGCCGCCAACCCGAACGCGTTTGCCCATCGGATCGCCGTTCTGGAAGCGGCGCCTGGCCAACGACTCGCTAATCACCATGACTGGCAGCGTTTTCGCGGTGTCATGCTCATCGAGCAGGCGACCGCGGAGCAGCGGGATGTGAAGTGTTTCAAAATATCCGGCGGTCACGGCATATCGATAAACGGGAGTCGCAGCCTCTGGTCCGTCTTCTTCAAAACGCGCGCCGTACGCATCGGAATCGCCGCTTAACGGGAGTTGGCTGGTGAATGCCGCCGCGGTTACTCCGGGAACCTGGCGCACCACCTCGAGTGCTTGCTCGAAAAATTGATGACGGACACGATCTTCGTGGTACTTGTACCCGTAGGTTTGCACTTGCATCGTAAGCACGCCGGAAGCATCGAAGCCGGCAGGCACCGCAAACAGTCGCCGCAAACTGTGGAGCAGCAGTCCGGCGCTTACGAGAAGCACCAGTGCCAGGGCGACTTCCGCCACCACGAAAACGCGCCGCGTTACTTGATGGGTTCCCGCGCTACGCTGTGAGCTCAGCTGCAACGATTCATGCAGGTCGCGGCGTGAGGCATGTAGCGCAGGAATAATTCCCACGACCACGCCAATGAAAAGTGTGACCGCAAGCGTGAAAGCCAGCACGGCAGAATCCATATGGATCGCACTCACGCGCGGCAGTCCTGCGGGACTCAGGGCTACAAGCAGGTGGATGCCCCCTTGTGTGACCAGCAAGCCGAAAGCGCCCCCGATCAGGGCCAGTAGCAAGCTTTCTGTGATCAGTTGGCGGATGAGTCGCGGCGGCGCAGCGCCCAGCGCGGCCCGCATGGCAATTTCTCCTTGCCGTTGTGATCCCCGCGCGAGCACAAGGTTGGTGACGTTCACACAGGCAATCAGAAGGACAAGCATCACCGCCCCGAAAACCGCCAGCAGCGCAGGTTTGACGCCTCTGGTGAGATCGTCCTGCAGCGCATCCACCATCATCCCGTTCTCCAGCGCGGCCCATCGAGGCCGGGGGAATTCGGCGACTGGAGTTTTCGCGATCCAGGACAGATCGCTCTTCGCTTGTTCCTGACTCACGCCCGCTCGCAAGCGGCCGATCATGCGCAGGTGATGCCCCCATTCCCGCGAATCTGTAGAACTGATGTTGCCCGGGTTGTATTGCAAGGGCGACCATGCTGCTGCGGACGAAGAGAGCACATTTTCGAACGCGCTCGGCATCACGCCGATGACGATATAGGCCGTGCCGTTGAGTTGAACCGGCCGGCCAATTATTGATTTGTCCGCTCCAAACCGGCGGCGCCAAAGGCCTGAGCTGAGAATCACAACCTTTGGACCGTTGAAAACGTCATCGGCTGGTTGGAAGTCCCGCCCTAAAGCCGGGACCACGCCCAGCACTCGGAAATAGTTGGCGCTGACTTGCTGTCCGTCCAGTTGCTCAGGTTGGTCCTCGCCTACGAGCGTGGGTTGCCAGGGCTTCATCACCGAGAGAGATTCGAACGACCGGTTGCGTTCGGCGATTTCCTGGAAGGTATGGAATGTCTGTGGAGCGCGGATTCCCTCGCCACTCGCATACCAGATCGTCATGATGCGGCTGGCGTGTGGATACGGTAATGGCTTGAAGAGGATGGGGTCGAGCGTGCTAAAGATTGCCGAAGTGCCGCCAATCCCCAGAGCCAAAATCAGCGCGGCGGTGCAGGTAAATCCTGGAGCTTTCCGCAATTGGCGCAGCGCGTAGCGAACGTCTTGGAGTAGGGTGCCCATAAGTTCTCATTCGTAGCGCAGAGCCTCCAGTCGATGGACCTTAGCCGCGCGTCGCGCTGGGTTGGTCTACTTGGAGATCTCGGGAACCTCGCGACGCAAAGCGTCCTGGCAGATGCCGCTCATGCCTGCACTTCCGCCATGAGCTTCTTCAGTTCTTCTTCGGCCACGACTTTCCCGTCGAACAGATGTACTTCGCGTTGCGCATGCTTGGCGAAGCGCGGATCGTGGGTCACCATGCAGATGGTGGCTCCGTCGCGGTGAAGGTCGGCGAGCAGTTCCATGACGGCTTCACCATTGCGGGAGTCGAGGTTTCCGGTAGGCTCGTCCGCCAGCAGGATCGACGGCTTGCCTCCCAGCGCGCGCGCTACGGCCACACGCTGCTGCTGACCGCCTGAGAGTTGAGAAGGATAGTGCCGGACGCGGTGCGCCATGCCCACGCGCTCCAGCGCTTCCATGACGCGCGTCTTGCGCTCGGCCGAGGGCATTCGCTGCCGGTAGGTCAGCGGCAGCTCGACGTTTTCATAGACGGTGAGATCGCCGATGAGGTTGAAACTCTGGAAGATAAAGCCGATCTCCTGGTTGCGGATGCGGGCCCGATCAGCGAAGTCGAGGTTCTCGACCGGCTTGTTGTTGAGGAAATAACGGCCGCCAGTCGGAGTATCGAGCAAGCCGATAATCGACAACAGCGTCGATTTGCCGCAGCCCGACGGGCCTGACATGGCGACGTACTCGCCTTTGCTTACGGAAAGGTGCACACCGGAGAGCGCATGCGTCTCAATCTCATCCGTGTAGAAAACTTTCGTCATATCCGAAATCTGAATCAGCGGTTGGCCAGCTTCTGTCATGAGTTCCTCGCTTGTATTTATTAGTCTTGGAGCCGAATACGGTCAGTGTTGTCCCAACGCGACATGTCGGAGAGCACGACGGTGTCGCCCTCGCGCAGTCCATCCACCACCTGGATGGAATTTACCGAGGCCCGGCCAACTTTGACCGGAACGCGCACGGCGTCGTGCCCATCGGGATCGAGTTTGAAAAGGCTGATCGTGCTGTTTTCCTGCCCGAAGGCCGGGCGCCCAACGTACAGAACATTGTCGAGCCGTTCGAGGTCGATCGTTCCGTCTACGCTCAGATCAGGCCGCGCACCCGGAGGCAGATCGCCGATGAGTTTGACGTCCACGGTCACGGTTCCGTTTTGCACTGCCGGATCCACGCGCATTACCGTGCCTGAGATGACGCCGTTGTGAGTGTCGATAGAGGCTTGCTCTCCATCGTGCACGTCCCGGGCCTGAGTTTCAGCCACTTTCAGTTCGGCCATGAGATGGTTCGGTTGCACGACTTTCGCGAGCATTGCGCCGGGAGCAACGTGTTCGCCCACGTGAAGCGGCAGATCCACCAGGATGCCTTCAATTCCGGCACGGACTTTCATAGCGTCTAGTTGTTTCTGTTTCAGCTCCGCCAGAACTCGCATCTGCTCGACTTTTGCTTGCTGTTCGGCCAATTGCGCGTCAATCGCCTTCTGCGTGCTGGCCAGGCTCTGATCTTGCAGGCTGTTGCGGACCGTGAGTTCATCCGCTTTGCCCTTGGAGGCTTTGTAGGCCAGCCCCGAAATTACTCCGAGGTCGTACAGCGCCTTATCCGTTTGCGACTGCAATTGGGCCTGGGTATAGTCGGCCTTCACCGTCGCCGCGCCCGCCTTCTGGTTCATGTAGTCGCTTTCGAGCTTCATGCGCTGGCTCTGCAACTCGGCCTCTGCAGCCTTCCACTGGAGGTGGGCGTCCACAGCCGCTTGCTCGACCTGCGGATTGCTCATATCTAATAGGACGCTGTCCGGCTTCACCTGTGAGCCGGGCAGCATGCGAATACGTACAACCGTCGCTTCGGTTTGCGCCGGGATCTGCAGCACCGACTCTTGCGACGGCACCAGAGACCCAATGCCGCGAACCTGCCGCAGCATCGAGCCACGCTTCACCGAATCAGTCCAGACAGTGCCGCGCTCTACGGTGGGCGCAGCGGGCCTCAACCGGTAAACGATCACTGTCAATACGGCGACAACAACCACGACGATCGTCCCAATCACGATCTGGCGGCGACGTTTCTGTTCCTTAAACTCTGGGCGGGCGATATCCATCACTGAAGGAATTGGCAACTTCCCGGCCAATCCAGTGGACAGCCAAGCGGCTGAGATGATTGAAGATATGCTCTGGACATAACATTCTGACTGGCCTCAGTTGTCCGCTAGGGGATTCAAGTGTCCACAGATGGACAGTTGCGGCTCCTCGCCGAAAAAAATCTTTACTCGTTGAAAACCGCGGAGGTTTCGGTATCTTCTTATTCGGCGCCCAGCGAAATCGCATAGCTCAGGGAGGACGCATGTACGCAATGGCCCGAAACATCCAGTTTGCCATTCGCCGTCTGATGAAGGCTCCCGGTTTCAGCGTGGTAGTGGTCCTTACCCTGGCTCTTGGAGTTGGAGCGACGACGGCGGTCTTTTCCCTGATTGAGGGAATCCTCCTTCGGCCGTTGCCTTTCAATCATCCAGACCGTCTCCTATTAGTAGGCGATCATGTGGGAGGCGGCGCAGGTACGACCGTTACCGCTCGCGAGATCGCGACATATTCGAGTGCTTCGCGTGCGTTCTCTTCTCTCGGCGGCTTCATCACTACCACCTTCGAATTGTCAGGAAATGCAACTCCGGAGGAAATTCCCGCTGCTCGATTTACCTCTGGCGTCTTCCCAACGCTGGGCGTGCAGCCTATTCTTGGGCGGTTCTTCACTCGCGAGGAAGAAAATGGCCACGAGCCAGTGACCGTCATCAGCTACTCACTCTGGCGAGAAAGGTACCATGGCGATCGACACGTGCTTGGCAGCATGATTGCCCTCGACCGCAGGCCGTACTCGATCGTCGGCGTCATGCCACGGGAATTTGAGTTCCCGCTCGAATCCGGGCGTCTGGACCAGGCGCAGCTCTGGGTACCTATGGGCCTTACGCCTGACGAACTCTCTGACCAGCATGCCGGTTATTGGGGATACCAACTGGTCGCCCGTCTGAAGGATGGAGTAACCGTCGCCGCGGGAGCACAGGATGCGAATCGGGTTGCCCAGCAGTTTATGCGCACCTTGCCCGCGGGAATGACTCCGATTAACGTTCGCGGCGACGTTACACCGCTGCTTGAGTACGATGTGGGAGAGGTTCGACCTTTACTTCAGACTTTATTTCTTGCGGTCACGGTTGTGCTGCTGATTGCGTGCGCCAACGTCGCAGGTCTGCTGTTAGTGCGTGCCATCCGGAAACGTGGCGAATACGCGGTTCGATTGGCGCTCGGCGCCGGCTCCGGCGTGATCGTGCGTGAATCGGTCTTTGAGGGGGTGCTTCTCGGAACAATTGGAGGAGTTCTGGGGCTGGCGCTCGCAGCAGTTGCGATCCGGGCAGCGCTCTATCTCGTGCCCGAATCCATGCCGCGAATAGATTCCATCACCATCGACGCGACTGTCGTTGCCTTCTCTCTGATTCTTGCTTTAACGACCGGCGCGGCATGCAGCTTTGCTCCTGCGTTCGTGGCCTTGCGGACGAATCTTACCGAAAGCCTGAAAGAAGGCCTGCGCAGCGGCAGCGGGGGATCCAGTCACAGCTGGTTGCGCGGCGCTCTGGTAGTTTCTGAAATCGCAGTCGCGCTGGTGCTGGTCACAACTTCCGCGTCCTTTCTGCGCAGCTTCCAGAAAATGCGCGCCGTCAACCCTGGATTCCAGCCTGACCACGTGTTGGTAGCCAGCTACCAGTTGCCTGCCAAACAATACATGAGCAATGCCGCCGCCGAAGGCTTCAGTCGAAGTGTTCTCGATCGACTCGCGGCCAAGCCTGCCATCAATGCGGTGGGAATCACCACGGCGCTGCCTGCCTCGGACATCAATCCTATGTCCGCCTATACGGTCGAGGGCGTACCGATTGATGCCTGGAAGCTGAGCTTCGCGGGATTCGCGATGGTCAACGGCGACTATTTTCAGGCCATGAAGATTCCCTTGCTCGAGGGCCGCTACTTCACGGGGGACGATCGGGCCAACGCGCCGCTCGTACTGATTGTCAATCAATCGATGGCAAAACATTGCTGGCCTGGCGAACGTGCGATCGGCAAACGCATGCATGCCGGCAGTCCCAAAAAAGATAATCCTTGGGCCACTGTGGTTGGCGTTGTAGCCGACACAAAAATGGGCTCTCGTGATGAGCCCAGTCTCGACCAGTGGTATACGCCTGCTGAGCAACCCGCGATTCTTTACGGTTCGCAAGCTGGGGACCAGCTCACAGAACCCACGAGCGGATATATCGTTCTGCGCTCCGCGCTGCCGCCTGAGCAGATGGTCCAGACTCTGCATGTTGCGGTGTCTGAAATTGATCCGTTGCTTGCGCTGCGGGATGTTGAACCGATTACGGAAGCTATTGCCAACGTGGAAGCACCGCGGCGCTTCAACACCGATCTGATAACCGCATTTGCCATCGCGGGCTTGTCGCTCGCGATCGTAGGGATTTATGCCGTGATCGCCTTCTCTGTCTCGCAACGCGGGCAGGAGATCGCGATTCGCATGGCTCTGGGCGCGCAACGTGAAAGCATTGCACGTCTCGTGCTTGGCGCAGGTGTGAAGCTGGCGCTTCTCGGATGCACTCTGGGTGTGCTCGGTTCGCTGGCGGTGTCGCGGATGGTGAGCGCGGTCCTCTTCGAGGTCAGCGCGACCGATCCCCTTATCTACACGGTGTGCGTCGTCGTTATGGTGCTGATGGCGCTGCTTGCGTCCGCTATTCCTGCCAGCCGCGCTGCGGCTGCCGAACCGATGGACGCATTGCGGTCCTCATAGGTTCGAGGTCGCAGTAAGGCGACGTGGCAATTGACGGAATGTTATTTCTTCCCGCCGGTGGGGAAATTCTTGGAGAGGTTACGAATTATGTCTTCTCCTGGATTGCCGCCTTTACATGCCGGATGACCAAAACCGGTTGCGCTGACGCCATTCTGAATATCGAGAATCATATTGTCGTTATGATCGGGAGATGGTCCCATGGGAACGGCATCCAAGTGCAACTCATGCCGGACTTTCCAAGCTATAACATGATCGGCGCAGGACGTATCGCCACTTAAGCCCAAGGCTCCCACAATTTCACCTTTCGCGCTATACAAGGCTAGTCCGCCGCCGAAAACAATGATGCCGCCTACTGGTTTGCCTACGATGGGATCATTCTCCTGACCGAAGCTGGTGGGATCTCCGAATGCGGCCTGGGGATTGGGAGGCGCTGATGTGATCAGGCTGTAGAGGCTCTGCCCCGGTTGCGAGGCGAAATAGACGTTCGCGGTGGATAGAGCGTAATCGGGCCCGCTGAGCCCGTTGGCTGTATTTGCTTTCTCCGCGGCAATCATTCGGCTTCCAGGCCATTGCTGGCTGCGATTCTCGCCACTAAACGCGACCGCGCATCCGATCCCGTCACGATCGACGACCACGGCCCACTCTTGATTACCCATTCCGCCGTTCTGCTGTTTGCCCTCCTTGACCACCGATTGCAGAACCGTTCGGAGCTTGTTGTGGTCAGGTAATGCCTTGCATCCAGCGGGTGCTTGGCTCCATGCCAGGGTGCATAGGATGGGCATCGCTGCAAGGGAAATCAAGAGAGCAAAAGCAGGAACTCGATTTTTGCGCATCGCTGTCTCTCCGTACTAGTTTGGCCAGATTCGGGTTGATGAAGGTTTGCATTGGATCATTTCAGTTGACGCAAGAATGCGACGAGGTCGCGAAGGTCCTTGCCGTTGAAGGCGGTCAGGTCGGGCATTTCGGCCCCAGGTTTCAGCGACTGCGCATGCGTCACCCAGGCTTCGAGATTGGCATCGTTGTTGTCGTAAGAATTTGCCGCGATCCCACGCCGGCTGGCCATGTGGGTGAGATCCGGAGCGACTCCGCCGTGCGCTACCGTTCCTCGAATCTGGTGGCAGAAAGCACAAGCCGCGCCCATGAACACATCTCTTCCGTGCAGAGCATCGGCCGTCGTCGGCTCGCCGGCGGGATTCAGTTGCTGCGAATACCACGCCTCATAATCCTGCTCTGGCTGCGCCACGACCAATAGCAGCATGTGCGCGTGTTGAGCCCCGCAGTATTCGGCACATTGGCCCTGGTACTCGCCTGGATGACCGGCTTCCACACGAATGTAGTTGCGCTGGCCGTTGATCAGATCGACTTTGCCATGCAGTTCCGGAACCCAGAAGGAATGAATCACATCGGTCGTCGCAAGTTCAATGTCGACAGGTCTCCCAACCGGGATGTGAACCTCATTTGCGGTAGTGAATTGTCTTTCCGCGGGGTGTCCCAGATATTGAACTTCCCACCACCACTGATGTCCGACGATTCGAATCTGAGGATGGATCTCGGTGGCGGCGTGGACGGGGAACTTTCTCAACGAGGAAATTGCGAATACGAAGAAGAAGAACAGGATCAGGACCGGAATCAGGAAACCGCCCACAACAATCCAGCTCTGTCCACCGCCTTCATTCCATGGATCGTGGGTGTCAAGCGTGCCGCGACGGCGGGCCGCAGCCCAGCTCAACAGAACCCACATGATCAGGGCAACGGCGCAGAAGCTGATAAGAACCGCCCACTCCAGCGTTGCGATTGTGCCAGCGGCTGGCCCGCCTGGATTTAAGGTGGAGTGCGGTGCGTTATTGCAGGCCGTCAGCGCAAGCGTGACTGCTGTCCACAACACGCGGCGGAGATGACGCCTATCCTTCATTTCGCTCCGCCTCGTTTCACTTCAGGCTGCGGAGGGACTATGGGGGGATCAGGTTCCTCTGGGGTGCGGATGGACTTGATATACGCCACCAACTTCCAAATCTGATCTTCTGGAATCTTGGTTCCCCAGGCGGGCATGCCTTTCCCGCGGCCTTCCGCAATCGAAGCAAAGATGTGCGCATCAGAGTTCCCGTAGAGCCACACTGGATCCCGCAAGCTTGGCGCCATGCCGCCGCCGCCGTGACCGCCATGGCAACCGGAGCAGTTGTACCAGTTGAACAATCTCCAGCCTTCCCGTAATGCAACCTGGTCGTGAGTGTAAGGATTCGTGGGAAGGTTGAGCGCAAGCTTCGGACCAGGCACCGGGCCGACAGGAATTCCGATTCCTGGCGGGGCGGAGGACGCCGCGGCATGTGTTACCTGTTGGTTGCACCCCAGTGAAGCAAGCATCAGCAGCAATGCAGCGCCGAAACCGACATATCCCATGCTGCACCTCATTTGCACGACCTCGAAGTCGCAAGGTGGTCTAACATTGGAATCCCATAGCTCTGCAGAAGCGCGTGAATATCGTCTCGACGCCGAGCAATCTCCTGATTCAATTGCTGCCGTAGCGCACTTTCGTCCTTGCGCACGCCAATGGAAATAGCGAACGAAACAGGGAGTGACGTCTTCAGGCTGTCGGCACAGATCGGGGTCAGTTGCAGTGGCACACTTGCATGCTGCGCAAAATAGCCGGCCAGAGGTCCCCACACGATCGCCACATCCACCTTCCCTTCCTCAACGGCGCGAATCAGGTCGGCGGAAGGATTTTCCTTTGCCAGATTTCCGAAAATGCTGTATCCCACAACGTTTCGAATGATTCCTCGAGTGGCGAGTTCCTGCGCAGCCGGCGTAAAACCATCGTCGACGACGTGCAGTCCGATTTTTACCGTTCTCAAATGCGGATCATCGAACGACTGCACTGCGAGGTGCCGGTCGCGTTTGCTCACGAACACATAGCTCGAGCTGTAATAGGGCTGCGTGGGCGCGGCGAGGCCATAGTCTTTCGAAGGAATTCCCATCATGATGTCGCACGCCCCCTTGCGAAACAACCTTCTGGAGAGCATGGGGCTGGCAGGCCACCAGACGTATTGCAGCCTGCGCCCCAGATCGTGTGCCACCATTTCGGCAAGCTTGTTTTCGAATCCCTGCTGCCGGTCATTGGAATAGGGAAGGTCATTCCGGTCCGCGCAGACCCAGAGGTCCTGGGGTTCGGCAGCCAGGGCGAGAGTGCCGGCGAAAAGCAACAGGAAGCAAACGGCTCTAGAGACTGAACACATATAGAAGGTCTCCCGGCCCCGTTACCTGCTTGATCTTCTTCATTGCGCCCGTGATGCCGAGTGCGGCATAGGGATCGTCGATGGAGACGGAGGGCAGCGCAGCGGCTCCCATCCATCCTCCGATGCCGGCGTAGATGGCAACATACTGTCTCCCATCAGGCCCTTTGAAAGTGATTGGGTCACCGACAATTCCCGACCCCAGCTTGGTTTGCCAGAGAACCGATCCCTTATGCGCGTCTACGGCGCGAAACCATCCATCCATCGTTCCATAGAAGATGAGATCGCCTCCCGTGGCCAGCACACCGCTGTACACCGGGAAATCGGGTTCTTTGATTCCCCACACTTGTTTGGCATTGGCGATATCCCAGGCGACAAGTTCTCCTTGATACCCACCCGGCCCGGGATACATCGTCGTGCTGGAGCCGAGATAGGGCGTGCCGGCGATGTAGTTCGCTTCCAGGCCTTCGTGATCCATGCAGGTGTTGTGCGCGGGAATGTAAAGCAGGCCCGTGCGAGGGGAAAGCGCAGAGGGAACAAACTCTTTGGCGCCGGTTGAGGACGGACATACCTGGCGCGCGTACACGCCGGTGTGCGTCACCTTGGCAGGATCGACTTCCGGAAGACCCGTTTTTAAGTCGTATCCCTTGGCCCAATTCGCAGGCTGAAATTTTTCTGCCGACAGCAATTCTCCCGTTTCACGGTCAAGAACGAAAACGAAGCCCGACCGCCCGGGATGGATCAGGAGCTTGCGCATCTGCCCGTGCCAGTTCATATCCACGGCGATGTTTTCCATGATCTCGTCGTAATCCCAGGCGTCGTGCGGAACAATCTGGAAGGCCCATTTGGCCTCGCCCGTCTCGGGTTTGCGGGCGAAAATGCTGATGCCCCACTTGTTGTCGCCCGGACGCATATCCGGATTCCACACGCCGGGATTTCCTGTGCCGTAAAAAATGAGGTCTGTTTCCGGATCGTAGGAAATCCATCCCCACACCGTGCCCCCGCCGAGCTTCCATGCGTCCGCCGGCCACGAGCTTACTCCCAAGTCCTTTCCCTGATCTTTGGGGTAGAAAGCTTTGAAATTGGAACCGATGAGAACGTCTTTGTCGGGACCGGTGCTGTACGCTGTCCAAATTACTTTTCCGGTTTTCAAATCCAAGCCAACTACTTTTCCGCGAACTCCCAGTTCCCCTCCGGCATCGCCGCTGATGACGACGTTCTTCACGACGAGCGGAGCACCCGTAGTGGTCTCGCCGACATTGATATCGCCCACCAGCGTTCGCCACACCTCTTTTCCGCTATTGGCGTCGACTGCGATGATGTGATTGTCGAGCGTGGCATACACGATCTTTCCATCGCCAAAACTCGCTCCGCGATTCACCACGTCGCAACACGCAATCCCTTGCGACACTGGATCCGGCCGAGGCTCGTACTTCCACTTCATGGGAAACCCTGGTTTGGTGAGGTCGAGCGCGATCAGATCGTTGGGAAACGGAGTCACAACATACATTGTTCCGTTCACCACCAGCGGTTGGCCTTCATGTCCGTGAGGAATGCCCGTGGACATCGTGCCGACGATCTTCAGGTTGTTCACATTTTTGGTATTGATCTGATCCAGAGGACTGAAGCGCGTGTTGGCGTAATCTCCTGCGGGCAGAGTCCATTGACCGTCGGGAACTGGGCTGACCAGATGAATGCTCGATAGCTCACCAGGAACCGTGGTGGTTCCGGCTGGGTTGTTGTGTTGGGCTGCTGCGAAAGAGATTAAGCCAATGACACAAACAGTCGTGACGACGAAGAGCAAAGTTCGACGGCTCATTTCTCCTCCCGCAAAGTGTAAAGATAGGCGGCCACATCGCGGGCCTCCTGATCGCTCAGGCCCAGGTCCGGCATGGCCGTCCCAGGCTCAATCGATTTGGGCGAGCGTATCCAGCGCACCAGATTTTCCGGAGAATTGGGGACCTCGCCGGCAATGAAAGTACGTTGAGCGAAAAACATAAGGGGCGGGCCCACCATGCCGCGCGCATCGTGAATCCCGGGAATGTAGTGACAAGCGCCACAGCGGTATTGATCGATTACGGCCGCACCGCGGAGCGCATCGCCGCCGGTTTCAACGGTGTACGCAGCCGTTATCTTCCCGCCGGTGCATGCCGCCATGAAAAGGGCCGCGAGGGAGATCACGATGACGAATGCCGGTACCAACTTTCTCATCGTGCCCTCACGCAAATGCCCAGGATGTAAATCGGGATCGCAAACCAGACAATCCCGACTCCGAGTGAAACGCTGATGAAGACTCCGACTAATGCCATGAACTGTTGGCGCCCGCGTCCTTCGGCTTCCAGAAATTCACGAGATTGAGAAAGTCTCCGCCAATTGTTGAATGAGACCAGACCTCCGGCGGTCGCGACGGCAAGAAGTCCGAAGGTGATTGCTCCAAGCAGAACGCGCATTCCAACGGACGTGAAGACGCCGGAACCGACCTCGTGACCCATGCATGCCACCCAGGCCAGCCACGCGTCGGCAAGGCCTGCAATGATCCACGCCACCGCGGCGCCCGAGAAGCCGAACCAGAGACGGTTGCGCGGGATATCACGTTCGGGAAAGTTCGCCTTAGTGTTCATGCGTAGTTATAGAGATTCGGCGCTACGTAGAGCAGCGCTACGATGAAGATCCAGACCGTGTCGACAAAGTGCCAGTACATGGCCACATTGTGATAAGGCCGATGCGGAGTGTAGAGAGCAGGTTCCCAGCGTGGCATCACCAGTACCCACGTCAGCATCAATAGGCCGAAAAGAACGTGCGCACCGTGAAGGCTGGTAATTGCGTAAAAGATGGAGCCGTAAGAATCCGTTCTCGGCGTCAGATGCTGTAAGTGTTCCATGTCCTCGAAATAAGTCAGGACTAGGAAAACAATGCCGAGAAGAATGGTGCCGATCAGCGCTATGCGTGCGGCCCCATATCGCAGCTTCTTGACTTGTTGTTCTCCCCAATACAGCACGGCGCTGCTGACCAGCAGGACTGCCAGCATAGGTAGCGCATAGTGAAGCTTGGGAGGAATTTCACCTCTCCACTGCGAGCTGGTTTTGTCCGTGTAGTAGTAAGCGAAAAACATGGCGAGGAACAGGGCAGCTTCCGTGGCAATGAAGAATGCCATGCCCCACGTACCGCGTTTATTGTCGACAAGTCGGACAGGCGGCGGAGCTTGCGTTGTCGGCGATGGTTTATCAATCAAGACAGGATTCATGCAAGCTCACCCTCTTGCGGTTTGGGCCAGAACCAGATTGCCGCAACGATCATGGAGAACACCACGCAGCCGAGCGCGAGCCAGTACCACTGGAACGTCAGTGCGATAAAGAGAACAAAGAAACCAAGCGCCAACAGTAGAGGCAGAATGGTGTCCTCCGGCATCCTCGCCAGCGAGATTGTTTCCGCGTCAAGCCAGGTACTGGACAGCGTGAGCCGATCCTGATCGAGTACTCGTTCCCCTTTCGGGTCTTCTTCTTCCTCATGTTCGTCCCACAGCGGATGCCGCGTAACGACGGTGGGAATGTGCACGCTGCCGTAGGGTGCCGGCGGGGACTCGGTCGACCACTCCAACGTGTCCGCGTTCCATGGATTCTTGCCGGCAAGACGGCCATTCTTGAGGCTCCAGAAGAAATTGATCAGCGAGAGCAGAATTCCGAATGCCAGGATGAAGGCCCCGACCGTGATCAGCATGTTGATTCCATCCCAACCAAGGCCCGGCTTGTAGGTGTAAATCCGGCGAGGCATACCGAGAACACCCAGCAGGTGCATAGGAAAGAATGCAAGATTGAACCCCACGAAGATGATCCAGAAGCTGATCTTGCCAAGCTTTTCGTCGAGCATCCTCCCCGTCATCTTCGGCAGCCAGTAATAAAAAGCGGCGAATACCGGCATCATGTTGGCGCCCACCAGCACGTAGTGGATGTGGGACACGACGAAGTAAGTGTCGGTCATTTGCCAGTCCACGGGGATTACCGCCGTCACAACCCCGCTCAGCCCCCCAACCACAATGAGAGCAATGAAGGCGATGGCGAAATGCATGGACGTGGTCAAGACAGGGTGGCCCTTCCAGATCGTTGCCAACCATGCCCAGACCTGCACGATCGTGAATATGGAAATGGTCATGCTGGCAGCACTGAAGAAACTCATGCCCATGTGTCCTTCGCCAATGGCGAACATGTGGTGCACCCACACGCCAAATCCCACGACCCCGGTCAGGACCGTTGCTATGGCGACGTAGGCATAGCCGACAATGGGCCGGCGCGAAAACACCGGAACGATCAGCGAGATCATTCCTGTCGCGGGCAGGAAGATGATGTAGACCCAAGGGTGTCCAAAAAACCAGAACAGATGCTGCCAGAGCACGACGCTGCCGCCGTAGGCTACGTCGAAAAAGTGCGTACCCCAGCGCCGATCCAATTCGAGGAAAATGTTGGCGGCGGTGAGCGAGGGTAGCGCGAAAACAGTCACGAACGAAACGGTAAGCGTGCTGTAGAGGAACAGCGGCATCTTGCTCACGGCCATTCCGGGCGCACGTAAGTGCAGGATCGTGACAATGAAGTTGATTGCACCGCCAGTTGTCGAAATGGTCAGCAGGATGAGGGACGTGTTATAGAAGTCCATTCCCCAACCGGGGGAATACGGCACGTTCGTGTAAGGCACGTAGGCGAACCATCCGCCGTGCGGCGACTGTCCCAGGAACGGGCTGATGTAGAGAAGAACTCCGGATAACAAATAGGTCCAGTAGGTGAAGGCATTGAAACGCGGGAATGCCATATCGCGGGACCCAATCATCAGCGGCACCAGGTAAACACCAAAGCCCGACAGAATTGGCGATGCGTACCAAAAAATCATCGTCATGCCATGCATGGTGAAGATCTGGTTGTAAGTTTCCGGGCCAAGGATTGCCTGATCGGGTCGCGCCAGCTGAATGCGCATGATCAGCGCTTCAATTCCACCAATGAACAAGAACACCATCGCGGTTGCGATGTACCGCTTGCCAATTTCCTTGTGATCTACCGTTGAGAGTAGGCCCTTAATAGTCTTCGGCGTTTCCCACAGCTCAACCAGGCGTTGTTCGACGGCCGTGCTCATCTCGTGCTGCTTTCGTTAAAGTCGGTGATGATGACGATCGCTCTTGGCAAAACGGTGAGTAGATGTCTGGCGCGGGGAAGCAGTTGTGCTGGTGTTGTAAACGCGTATTGCTTCTGCAACAACGCAGCCTTGGTGGCAGATAGCAAACCTGAGCGCATATCTGCAGATTTCCGAACCTAAGCAACTGCCAGAGAAGAATTTGCCGCACGCTATAATCATGTCGTTACAGGGTTGGCATCGTTGTGAACGAACGGTTCAATAATTCCCTGTAGCCTGGTCCATTCGCCATAGCAGCGAAGGGCCGAAGTCGAAGAGTCTTACTTCGCGTTCAGCTGCTGTTGGATCTGCTGTGCCTCATTCAGATGAGGCTGAAGAACCGGCAAAGTCGCCGTTGCGAACTGCTTAACGGTTTCGTCGTGGGCGTTCGCAGCCTCCTGCTGGAATTTGTTGACGTCCTTGGTATGCTCCTGCACCATCAGCAGCATGTAGGCCTGATCAAATTGAGATCCTGAAAGTCGGGAGAGGCGCGCTGCTGCTTCCTTATGCTCCGGATCCAATTCGACGGGCAGGCTGATGTGCTGGCTTTGTGCGATATTTTTTAGCTTGTCGGAGGCATCGGAATGATCTTTCATCATCCGCTGCCCGAAGCTCTTTACGGCCGCACTGGACCCTTTCTGCTGGGCCATTTGGCCTAGCTGAATTTCTGCTTCACCTCCGATGGCGGCTTCCTTCATGAATTTCTGGTCGGTTTCATCGACGCCCTTAGTCGGATTGTTTGCGCTAGGATGCGCGGTAATCGTCCGCTCCGGCGTTTTTCCGTATGGTTCCCTCTGTTGGTTTTGCGCGTTTACAACAGTGACACTCGCCATCGCGACCGAAGCGATCAGAGCATAACGGAATCTCACGACGAGGCTCCTTCCGGAACAGGAATGCAGTTGCCGCCGTTTTGAATGCACCAGGCCCCGGCTAGTTGCTCCTGGCCCGGGTTGCCGATGCAATGATGCCGTGGGTTCGTTCCTCAATCCCGGTGACGGCAGGAGGAGTGCTTTGCGGACGTGTTAATTTCAGGAGCGGGAATTGCCGTCCCCGCCCTCGCGTATGATGGCCCAGTCCGGTCGCATTCCAAGCCTGCGATTAGGGGTCGCAGTACGCTTCTGTCGGGCCGCGATCGCGCGCTGGCTGCGGGAGCGCGGCGGTTAGAAACAAGGAGGGTGCGAGTCATTGTGCACCCCATCGCTCTTTCGCCGGCACTGCTCCAGGTTGCCGACTCGCCATCGACGGTCTAGGCTCTGAGTCCTAGGCACATCTGGGCTACGAAATAAGGAGGCGATGAAGTGGACACGAAGATAGTTCAATTTTCGATCTTAATGGCGATCGTGCTTGGTACCGTTGCTAGAACGACCGCACAGGAACGGCGAATTACTGCGCGAGAAGTGGTTGCGGAGATACAGAAGCAGGTTGGGATGGAATGGCAAAAGGACACAGTAGATACGTTCAAAGCTGGAAATCCGGATACACCAGTGACGGGAGTTGCAGTGACCATGATGGCGACGATGGATGTTCTGCAACGAGCCTCGGGCAGGGGACTGAATTTCGTGATCACGCACGAGCCGACTTTTTATGCGCATCTCGACACTCCGGAAGGAATGCCGGAAAGCGATCCCGTGTGGGCAGAGAAAAGGGCATTTATTGAAAAACACAGAATGGTGGTATGGCGGTTTCACGATCACTGGCACATGCGCAAGCCAGATGGAATTGAAACAGGAATGGTGCGCTCGCTGGGATGGGGCAAATTCCAGAAGCCCGAGAATCAGTATCTGTTTGTTATGCCCGAGACCACAGTCAAGAGATTGGCGCAGGAGGTGGCGAACAAACTGGCCTCGCCGGTGGTACGCGTGGTGGGAAACCCGGAGATGAAGGTCACCAAAGTGGGGTTCAGTCCCGGGGCAGCAGGGGTCCAGAGGGAGACACAGGCGCTGGAGCGCGATGACGTGCAGGTATTGCTGGTTGGCGAAACGCGCGAATGGGAGACGGTGGAATATGCAGCCGACGCGGTGACACAGGGACGCAATAAGGCGTTAATTGTGATTGGGCACGTTCCCAGCGAGCAGGGTGGGATGGAGGAATGCAGACTCTGGTTGAAAGGGTTCGTGAAGGAGGTGCCGGTTGAGTTCGTGGCTACGAAGGAACCGTTCTGGACCGTGAGCGAAAAAGAGTGACGCGGCGGGGTGCGAACGCGTCCACCACCCGTCAACGACAATGAATTCTGTTCGGAGTGCGATGGTCCTGTTTTAACTATTGCGTAGTTAGCTCATGGCTCGGGAAAAACCGGTCGATTGACAGCGCTCCATCGGGAAGCCGCGGGGGGAAAATCCGACACAGCCCAAGAACCTGTCGCGGCACGATGAATTACCCAAATCGGTGATACCTCCTGGGACTGCCAGCATAAGTGTTCACAGGTGGGCCAAGGGAAATATCGTCATCGCTCGGTCACGTATTTTGCGACCTTATAACCCATATCGCTGCGCGAAAGTCCTAGCATGCGGGCGGCCTCAGCCTGCACACCATTAGCCCGTTGCAGTGCTCGCTCGATAAGGCTCTTTTCGATCTCGGTGAGTGTGTCTCGCAGATCAAGACTGTGGGGGAGGGTTCGAACCCACTCTCGCAATTCGACTTTGTGATGTGCAAGATCATTATGGCTAGGTGCGTCTACGGAAAGCTCGTCAGCAGCAATCTCGTGCCCCGGTCCCAGTATGTGCGCACGCTCTAAAAGGTTCCGCAACTCCCGTATATTCCCGGGAAATGCGTAGGTAATGATCTTCCGCAGGGCTTCGGGGCTCATGCGTTTGACGCGGACCTTCAAGTCTTTTGCAATTTGTGCTGACAAGACATCGCACAGTCCGGGAATATCATCCTTGCGTTCACGCAGTGGTGGGATACGAATCGGTACGACGGCTAGTCGATAGTAAAGGTCTTGGCGGAACAGCCCCTGCTCTACTCGTTCCTCAAGGTTGCGGTGCGTCGCCGCCAATACCCGGACATCTACCGTTCGGGGCTGCGTGGAGCCAACCCGCAGCAGTTCCCCATCCACGAGGACACGAAGCAATTTGGCTTGGGCGGACGCGGACATTTCGCCGGCTTCGTCCAAAAAGAGAGTTCCGCCATTCGCAGCCTCAAAAAGGCCTTGCCGGGAACGATCTGCTCCTGTAAAAGCTCCGCGCTCGTGTCCGAAGAGTTCTGTCTCGAGCAGCGTCTCGGTAAAGGCAGCGCAATTGACCGCCACAAGCGGCTTCTGGCTTCGGCGGCTGTTCCGATGAATTGCCCTGGCTACGAGTTCTTTGCCCGTCCCGGTCTCGCCGATGATCAGAACGGTTGCATCGGTCGGTGCGACACGTGCGATCTGATCGCGCACTTGCTTGATGCCTGCGCTGTTTCCAAAGATTGTGTCTCCCCCCTGCAGGGCGCCGACCGTGGACTTGAGCAACCGATTCTCTCGGAGCAGGCTGGTCCGCTCACAGGCGCGCCGCACAGTTGCTCTAACGACTTCCGGATTGAAGGGTTTTGTGATGAAGTCGAAAGCTCCCTGCCGCATGCTTTCCACCGCAAGTTCGATGGTCGGGACGGCAGTCAGAAAAATTACAGCCAAAGATGAATCGTTCTCGTGTGCTGCGGATAAGACCTTCAACCCGTCCCCGTCCGGCATTTTCTGATCGGTGATCACAACGTCGAACTCGCGATCGGCAAGCAGTGGCAAGGCCGCCGTCACCCCGTTCGCCTCTTCAATCGTATGGCCGTCGAGCCGCAGGTCTGCGCTCAGGACTCGGCGCAGGTTGGGTTCGTCATCCACAATCAGCAATCTACCCATGGTTGTTTGCTCCCGTCGCAGCCAGTGCCTGATCGACAATCGTCAAAGTGAAGCAGACGTGCCCAGGCTCGTTGCGGCTGACTACGAGATCGCCGTCTTGGGCTCTGGCGATATTCTTCGAAATGGCCAGCCCCAGGCCCGTTCCGTTCGGTTTCGTCGTGTAAAAAGGTTCAAAGATCCGAGACAGGACCTCTTCCGCAATCGGCGCGCCCGAATTTTCTACTTGCAGTTCCAAAGCGTTGGAAGAGTTATGGCGGGCGCGCAGCACCACACGTCCGCCCGAGGGAGTAGCGTCGATGGCATTCAACAGCAGATTGACCAGGGCGCGTTGTAACTGCTCGCCATCGATGTGCGCTCGGAGGCCATTCTCACTCTCAACTTCGATGCTAATGTTTCGTTTATCGGCTTGTACCCTGGAGATCTCCGCGACGTAGCCCAAGGCTTCTTCCACGCATACGGCAGTTCTTTTGGGCTCTCTGGGACGCGCATACGAAAGGAAATCACCGGTAAGTTTTTCCAGCCGCGCCGCCTCGCTGCGTGCGATGCCGTACATTTCTCTTCGCTCCTCGTTGCCCAACTCAGGACGTTCAGCAGTAACCAGCGAACTCGCGATGATCGCCACAGGGTTTCGGATCTCATGCGCGACGGCACTGGAAAGCCGGCCCGCCATGGCGAGCTTTTCCTCTACTACCAATTTTTCGCGCGTGCGCTCTAGTTCCTGAAGGCTATGGGAAAGCCTGCTCTGATCGCTGCGCAGCTGGTTCACCAGCAACCAGACGAGCGATCCCATCAGGGCGAAGACGACCGAAAGGACACCAGATTCAAGGTATTCGATGGCCTTGATGGGAGTGTGGAACTCGCCAAAATACCAGACCCAAAAGAATGTCATTGAGTCTGCAACCAGGATCACGGCGATGCAAGTAGGAAGACGGAAGCGGTAGGCAGCCTGCAGCACGGGCAAGGCCAGAAGTACAAAATATGGGCTCTCTCCCCGATTCGTGAGAAGGGTCAGCAGCAGTGCTAAAACGATATTCAGCACAATGGACGCCCAGACAATGACATCGGCCAGCGTTGTACTTGGGGTTCGAACGCCTGCCCAGAGCCAAAGCAGTTCCATCATTTTGAGGAGAAAAGCCGTGCCCAGCGTGATCAGTAACGCGGGCGACGGCGTACCCAGGAGGGAAGAAAACAGGGAATGCAGAAGAAGGAGAGCAGCAAGCAGAAACAGATTCAGGGTAGCGAAAACGATCGCCTGCTGCCGGAACGATTCGAAATCGAAACGCACCAGTGCGGGAATTCGTAGCGATTGTTCCGTGTGCAACGCCACCTCAAATTAGAGTACTCTCATCGCGACGAGTCAACCGGATAGTCCGTTTAGTCTTCGGCGTGTTCGAAGCAGCCCAGGTGCATCATTCCCGATGCTTGACGACAGCTCAAAGGTGGCGGTCGGCGCGCCGTGCGCCGCCGCCACGAGTGCTTTCAGGCATGGTTGCGCTTGCGCCTGCCGAATATTTCTAACACCGCGAACAGAGATAACGACAATAAACCCAAGACTCCTACTAACGGGAGAAGGCTGGCTGTTTTGGGAAGTTCTGCCGGTTCTGGTGGTTCGACCGACGCGACCAGCGATGGGACATCTCGCGTTGAAGATTCCAGCAGCAGGGGCCCCTCAAACGCCACATTCGTAGTAGGCGATTGTCCGGTGACAACACGGTGCCGTTCTATAACATTCTGAGGCGTCACGGTGAGGACTGTGGCATCAATCTTCATTCCTTTTCGCAGATCGAAAACTGTCTTGTCTTCACCGTTAACGTGGAAGACGATCCCGTCCGGTACGGTGTAAGACTTGGTTTTGTTATCAGGAAAGATGAGCATCAAGTGTGGCGCATGAATTTGCCACACTTTGCCATTTACGGTACGCAGTGTCGTGACCTCTTGCGGTGTAGTCACCGTGTGAATCTCTTGAGACACCTTCATCCCGGGTCTCAATTCATGCACGGTGAGGTCTTTGCCATCAATTTGAAATGTGAAGTTCTCATTCGGCAAATCCAGGAACTCCATCCTGCCGTTCTCAAGTTTCACGACGATTTGATGATTTGAAATGTGAATTACTTCCGCATTCTTGACGGCAGTTTGTTGAATTTCGTGCGTGGGTTCGCCCACAGTTTTTGTTGTTGAGGGATGGGTAATGTCCTGGGCGGCGATGCTTAGCGTCATTGCGCAAACCAACGCCAACAAGGCACATCCGACGCTGATAACTGTCTGCTTCGATTGCTTCATTGTAACCTCCCACTTTCACCTAGGGTTCGTCGAATGATCAAACGATTCATTGCTCAACGACGCTTCGACGATATAGCGACTTGGAGCAGGGCCTATAAAGCGAAATGGATAGCAAGTCACGAGTGTGAGCGAATTCTTTGCTCGAGGCTGCAAGACGCTGAGATCGGCCGGGTTAGTAACTCGGATCTGATCCACTTCGTAAACGCGTGTCCCATGTAGCGTCACCAGTTCGATAAAGTCTCCTTTGCTTATGTCTTCGAGGCGGCGGAAGAAACTGTCCCGGTGTCCCGCGATGGCGATGTTGCCTTGCTCTCCTGGAAACGACGTGCCTGCTATCCGCCCTACGCCGCGATGCAAAGTGAGCCCATCTGTTCCCTCCAACACCGGAACTTCCAAATGGAGCGCCGGAATCCTCAACACCCCCAGCGGTTCACCCGATTTCCCAAAGCCAAGCTCATACACTTTGGCACCCGCAAGTCGCCGCGATGAGGGTTCAACACTCTGCTGGGCCGTATTCTTTACTCCCTGTCCAACATTCATGTCCGTGGTCGTTTGAAGTGCTCCCTGTTTGGCTTTGAAACTAGCCATTGCTGCCCGAACCGAAATGAAACGTTGAACATGGACGAGCAAGAAGACGAGCAACAGCAAGACGCCCGCCAGGAGCAGTCCGCGACTAATGAGTCGGAATGGACCAAAGCCAACATTCATCCCGCTAGTCCTTCTCGTGCTCGGTTTCAAGTGGAACGGCAGCGTTGGTATCCGCGGCAGGAGAACTCACCATCGCCGTTACACCATACTCGTGAACCAGCCTGCCTCCGTTATGGGCGGTGTTGACGAGGAGCAAGATCCCCGCGCTATACAGGATCAGAAACGCCAGCGGCAGGATCGTGGTCGTCAGCCGGCTGTCCGTCCTGTTCAGGAATTGCGGTCCGGCCAGCAATGCAAGAAAGATGACCGAGAGCACGCTGAAGACGGCGCGCGTACGTTCGGCTAAGGATTCGTGCGTCTCGATCACTTGTTCGACTCCCGGCGCTCGGTCGGCGATTTGGGCGGCAGCTTCACCGGTTTCAACGGCGACGAACGTTCCTGCCGTCCCCAGTAGCAGCAGGGCCATGGCGGCCATAAGGTACGGCCGACCTCTACCCGGCGCCAGCAGCGCACCCAGAAGGATGAATACGGGCGCGATTAACAACAACGCGATCGGAAAATGAATGATCATCGGGTGCCATGCGTCCCAACTCGGAATTGGCGGGAACTGAAACATAAGTGCTCCTTAGTGAAAACGTCGCCTCATGGCGAACGGGTCCTTAAGTCACGCTCTCGAACTTATCTTTATGCGAGAAACATGACGGACACTTGGAAAACTCCGGTTTGGCACTCGTGAATCCGCAAACTCTGCAAACGAAGTACTTTTTTGCTTTTGAGTTCTTGAGTCTTTCCAAGTTGTTCAGGGCATCGGTGTAAAGCCTGGCATGTTCGGCCTCAGCCATTTGTGCGAGGTTGAGCGTTCGAACCGCTTCCCGGTTTTTCTCGGCGCGAGCCTCCTTGAGAAACTCGGGGTACATCGCATCCCTTTCGTAGCTTTCTCCTTTGATTGCGGCTTCGAGATTCTCCCTGGTCGACTTCACACTCGGCGTTTCAATCTTCGCTTCAGCAGTCCCACCTAACTGCCTGATCACCGCAGCGTGATTAGCGGCGTGAATGCTTTCCGCCCGGGCGGCAGCTCGGAACAGGCTGGCAATTTCGCCGTATTGCTCCTGATCAGCCTTCTCAGCGAAGGCGAGATAACGGGCGTGGGCGTTACTTTCCCCGTCATACGCAGTTTGCAGATTGTCCAGCGTTTTGCTAGCTGCGACAGCCACGGTTGGCAGAGCAAGCATAACGACGATAAGGGCCAGCAGAATAGAAGCAACCTTCTCCATAGCCAGAAATTCCTTTCCCGAGATGCGATCGTGCTTCATCAAATCGCTCGCCTCCCGTTAAGGCACGACATGGGCCAATGGTCGATCGGCCGCAAAATACACAGAACAAGTGGGAACAGTACATTCGGCGCGACTGCAGCCGGCCCGCATGTCAAAGGAATCGGACACTGGCAGTCAAAGGACTTGGACGGCACAAATATTCGTGAGGGGCTGGTCTTGTTTGTCATCGACAGGTTGCGGAGCCGGTACGGGGCTCACGGCTCTGAACGTCTTTGTTGTCATTTGTTTGAGCCACCATCGTTCGGGGGAGTTCCGAACCCGTAAGTATTTGTAAGCACTTTCATCGTGTCCGTTCCTCGGCACACCACGTGCATCCAGTCCAGTGCGACACAGCCGAAAGGCAGGAATCCATTTCGGCTGGCCGCTCTATTTGAAGGTTGATTGCCCTAAAAGAAGGACACCCGTGAGACGGTTCGCTGCAATCTCGGCATTGGTGGTGCTGCTCGTGGCGGTGTCACCCTCCATCCGGGCGAATTCCGACAAGTATCCTGAGGATTCTCAGGCGCAGAAGTCTGAACCACGGCCAAAAGTGAAAGAAGGCAGCAAGGATGACATCGATGCCATTGGCAACCGCGACATCGGCGGCGGGAAAGGATTGGGGAATTGGTATTCGATGGAGAGTGAGATTCAAATGGGCCGCGAATATGCCCAGATGATTGACAGCACGGTGATGTTAGTGAAGGACCCAATCATTACCGAATATGTGAATCGCATCGGTCAAAACATCGTACGGAACTCTGATGCGAAGGTGCCCTTCACGATTAAGGTGATCGACTCCCCTGAGGTAAATGCCTTCGCGCTGCCCGGCGGATTCTTGTACGTGAACACCGGGTTGCTCCTGGTTGCCGATGAAGAGGCCGAACTGGCGGGAGTCATGGCGCACGAAGTCGCTCATGTGGCCGCCCGTCATGCTGTCCGGCAAATGACGCGTTCCAATCTTGCAAATCTCGCGTCTATCCCGCTGATCGTCGTTGGTGGGGGGATTGGCTACGCGGCTCGTTCAGCGGCTGGTATCGGTGTGCCGATCAGCTTGATGAAATTCTCGCGAGGATTCGAAGAAGAGGCTGATTACCTCGGGTTGCAATACATGTTCAAGGCGGGCTATGACCCTCAGTCGTTCCTTAGCTTCTTTGAACAAATTCAAGCGAAGGAGAAGCAGAAGCCCGGCACGTTGTCGAAGATATTCGCCTCCCATCCGCCAATCGAGAACCGGGTTGGCAAGATCCAGCAGCAGACGGACACGAAACTGCCCTCACGATCCCACTACGTGGTTACCACGTCTGAGTTTGAGGATGTGAGACACCGTCTCGCGATTTTGGAGAATCGAGGCCGAATTAGCGATGAACCGAAGGAAAACAAGCCCAGTCTGCGGCGGGAAGCAAAAACGGCCGACGATTCCGCACGTGACGACGACCGCCCAACGCTCCAGCGCCGTGAAACTTATTTCAATTAGGAGGGGTACATGCAAATCGAGATTTGGGGTCGGGAGATAGAAATGAGCGAGCGGCTGCATGACCACATTGAGCGGCGAGTTCACTTTGCGCTGGAACGCTTCGCAGAGCGCATCAGAAGAGTTCGCGTGCAAGTGCGAGATTTGAACGGCCCTCGTGGAGGCGTCGATAAAAGCTGCCAGCTTGTGATCTCCCTGGTGCCCGCAGCTACGGTTGTTCTGGAAACCCGCGGCTCGAATATCTATGCGGCCATTGACTGCCTGGCGGCCCGGGCTGCCAATTCGGTCGCGCGCCGGCTAAAACGTACGCACGGACGCGGCCGCTTCGGCAGAATCTCGAAGAATCTTCTCCCAGGGGCGCAGGGCGGCGTGGTCGCGGTGGAACCAAGCTAGGGGCCGGCAAATCATGAATGCACAGCGCAAAAAGATTCTGATCGCGGATTGCCACGAAGAGATCCTCATCACTCTACAGAAGTTGCTTGAGGACGCGGGATTTGACACCACCACAGTCTGGACTGCGAAAGACTTTGTCCACTCGCTATATTCGGGTGCTTTCGATCTTGTACTCATTAATGAGTACCTTCCGGATGCGCGATGCGAAGAACTGTTGCACCGGCTGGACGAAGAACAATTGCCCTGCATCTTCCTGCAGCCGAGGGGGGCAACTTCCAGCCTGTTCACCGCGCAGGCTGCGCGAGCGGAGCGGGATGTCGTCTGTAAGTACGACTACAAAGAGATTGTGGAACGGGTGTGCCGCCGGCTTGGCGGCCGGAACGAGGGCGCCGCCGCTTAAGAGTATGAGGTCGATTAGATGCGCATCTGAGAAACGAGGTCCTTGTATGAACACGGATTCCTTGCTGGCCTGCGGCGTTCTTTGGCGGAAGATGGCCGATCCGGAAGCAGGATGGGATCTAGTAGACGGCCTCAAGTCTAGGGACCCAGAAGTTCGTGTGCTCGCGCACACCCTCCTCGTTGAGGGCGGAGATAGCTCGATGGAGCTATTGGAAAGCGCTCTCGCGCTGGGAATCGTAGACCCCGACGTAGCCGGCCCATGCATGGCAGAGATCTTGCGAATTCGAGAGGCAAAATCTGTGAAAGGGCAGCGCACCATCAAGCATGCGGTGACGCGGTGCTCCACTGGGAGGTGACGCATTCGAATCGAAGTACAGGCGGCTGAGACACGAGTGCAGTCTTATCCAGATTCAATGCCCAATCAACCCGGCAACGACTCTGGGATTTACTGGACTACAAAGTAGCCAACTGGGAATGAGAAGGAGGAAGAAATATGAGGTACAAGGACATTGTTCTGGCATCGTGCCTGGCGGCAATTGTCGCCGTACCGGTTGCTCTGAGCGCTAACACTAACGAATCCGTCCCTGATCCCACAAACGTGCAAGACATAGCAGACCATTTATCAGAGTTCGAACAGCGTGCGGCGCAAGTCAGTCTTGATGCCGAGATGGTGCGGTCGCTCTCACAGGACCATCAGATCAATTGGCGGACCCACGCTTATTACTTGAATAACCTCCGTGAGGATGTGAACAGCATGGGTAGGTTGTTGTCGGAACTGGAGAAAATGAAGTCAAACGGCAGTGAAGGACAGCAATTGGCCATTCAGAGGTCAAGGCCACACTTGGTTGCCTTGGCCGCCGAGACGACTGAGGCTCTCAACCTACTACAGGTGAGAAGCGAGAACGCGCTGCGGCCCCAATACAAGCAGACGGTTGCGGACTTGTCCCGGCAAGCAGGCATACTTTATCAAACACTGGACACAATCTTGGATTACCACGATGCAGAAGACCGCCTCGACAGTTTGGAGGCCTCACATAGTGGATCGGGCATTTGACGCGGGACGATTGCAGAAACAAACAACGAGGCTTGGGCTGTTGGCGCCGATTGCGAATGAGCAACAACAGCCCCACTCGAAATGGATCTAACAACGTTGCTGTAGGGACCTGAATCGAGTCATTTCGGAGGACGCGATGAAGACCGCAGTGGTGATGGCAGTCTTATTCCTGAGTATTACGGTCTATATAGACGATTGCACCGCGCAAAATTCAACGAACAATAGCACGCAATCAATCCGCAGCGCGGCTCTGAGCCCAAAGGGAGTTGACCGCGTTATGAAAGAGGTACGCCACGAACTAGTCATGCTTCCGTACTACGGCGTGTTCGACAACCTGCTGTACAGAGTGTCGCCGGATGGCACCGTGACCCTGTTCGGTGAAGCAAGCCGTCCGACACTCAAGTCAGACGCCGAAAGCGCAGTGAGAGAAATTGAAGGTGTTGAGCGAGTGGACAACCAGATCAGAGTGCTGCCCGTTTCACCCAACGATGACCGTATTCGGAGAGCGACTTATCGCAAGATCTTCGGGCACGACGTGCTCTGGCAGTATCAGTTTCGTGCCGTTCCTCCGATTCATATCGTTGTGGAGAATGGACACGTGACACTGGAAGGCACTGTGGCGCGCTCAATGGAGAAGCAGGTCGCTGGAATGCAAGCGAATAGCGTGTCCGGAGTGTTCTCCGTCGTCAACAATCTACGCGTGGAAAACGACTAGAGGCGCTGGTTCCCGAGGACGTTGGTTTCCCGGGGCCCGGCTCGGGAAAGAGAAGGTGCGACATGAAAGCGCTCGAGTTGATACCGCAGATCGCACTCAGGAACATTCTCTTCGCCACTGATTTTGAGGTGTCGGCCAGTCGGGCTTTGCCGTTTGCGCTTGCGCTGGCAGGTCGGTATGGAGCGAAGCTTTGCGCCGCATATGTCGTACCCCCGGACACCTATGCTCTTGCCCGTCCGGAATCAGTGGAGCGAATCTTGAAGCAAATCCAGGATTACTCGACCTACTCGCTAAACCTGATTGTGGACCTGGCAAAACATCGCGGCCTGCTAAGCGAGGCACTCTTGGGAGAGGGAGATGTAGCCGAGGTGCTCATGGAATTTGTGCGAACTCATGCCGCTGACCTGGTTGTGGTAGGTACCACTAGCCGGGCCGGATGGGACAAAGTAGTGCTCGGTTCGGTCGCTGAGGAAGTAATTCGAGAATCGCCGTGTCCAGTGCTCACGGTCGGGCCGCACGTCACTACACTGGCTTCGGCCGGATTCCATAGCGTCGTGTGCGCCACGGATTTCTCTCCCGCTTCGCTGCGGGCAGTCGAATTCGCGATGTCACTGGCTTGCGAATATGAAGCACATATCACGTTGGTACACGTCAGGGAAGGAAGTCGCAGAGACTCGACACGTCTTGCCATTCAACAGGACGAGAATCGCTTGCGCGAGTTGATCCCTCCCGAACCCGAACTGGGTTACCGACCGGAGGTCGTCGTAGGAACCGGAAGCGTGGCGGAGCGGATTCTTGACGTTGCAGCTGACTTCTCAGCTGACTTCATTGTAATGGGTGTGCGCGGAGCGGGAGCGTTCGCGCAGACCGCAAGTCGTTTTGGCTCCATTGCGCACAGGGTGGTAGCTCTCGCGTCCTGTCCGGTGGTGACCACTGGTGACCTACAGAATTTTAACGATGACTAGATAGAAGGAGATCGTTTATGGACTCAGCAACGATTTTGGTATTGCTCTTGGGCGCCGGCGTTGTAGCTCTTCTGGTGTGGTTTGAAGTCAACTCCCGCCGAAACAATGCTAGTGACAAGCAGAGGTTAACTCCAGATCAATTCGGTATGAAGTCCTTGCACAAGGAAGGTCAGATCAAAGTTGAATCTGAAACTCAGAAAAAGAAGGCCGCTTAGCCTCAGCAAGAACTAGGAGCGCCAGGAGATCGTCATGCAAAGCCCTTTCGCTATTGTCAGCGATGCTGATATGGAGAGACTCAGCCGTTTGGTTCGGGCACTCAAGCATTCTCTCTTTCGGGATCAGCAGCAGCTCGAACTTCTTGATCAAACGCTCGAAAGCGCAGAGGTACGACTTCCGGACCGAGTTCCGAGAGACATTATCAGGATGAATTCCCGCGCCCGTGTTTTCGATTTCGAGACCCGACAGACGGAGGTGTATACGCTGGTATTTCCTGAGGAAGCGAATTTCTCCTGGCGCGCGATTTCAGTTCTCGCGCCGCTGGGGATCGCCCTTCTCGGTCGCAAGCAGGGAGACATCATCGAGGCACGCGTACCTGGAGGGATCAGGCGGTTGCGAGTCGATCGCCTTCTGCATCGATCCTGCGCGCCTAGCGGAAGAGTCCGGGACGATCAAAGGGTAGGATCGAAGGGACACTTGGGCACGAGGGTTAAACCGGCACATTTAGCCGCTTGACTTTGGACAGCCCATCACTTTCATGCTTCCAGATATCGATCCGAGTAACGTCGGTGGTCTCTCTGATGAGGAGGTTGCTGGTCGCCTGCGGTCTGACGGGCCGAACGAGCTTCCGTCAGTCAAGCCCCGGGGACTGCTCGCAATCGCATGGGAAGTCGTACGAGAGCCCATGCTTCTGCTTCTAGTGGGTGCGGGAGCAATTTATCTGGCATTGGGTGAACTAAAGGATTCTGCGGTTCTGCTGGCCTCCATCTTTGTAGTTCTCGGAATCAGCCTGTATCAGCAACGCAAAACTGAACGCGCTTTGGAGGCGCTTAGGGATCTTTCGAGTCCGCGGGCGCTGGTTGTTCGGAACGGCAAAGAAAAGCGCATCGCAGGGCGCGAGGTTGTGCGCGGGGACATAGTCGTACTTCAGGAGGGAGACCGCGTCCCGGCCGACGCTCTGGTGCTTTCGGCTGTCAGCTTATCGGTCGACGAATCTCTGCTTACAGGCGAGTCAGTCCCGGTGCGCAAAGCTCCTGGAAGCACGGGCACCGACATCGCCCGTCCCGGTGGAGAAGACACGAACTCCGTCTTTTCAGGAACGATGGTCGTGCAGGGACATGGCGTCGGCAAGGTGATGGCCACTGGCGTCCGCACGGAACTGGGCAAGATCGGGAAAGCCCTCACCACCCTGCAACCCGGAGAGAGCCACCTGAAGCGAGAAGTGAGCCGGGTCGTCAAGATTATGGCGGCTTCCGGGATCTCTGTGTGCGCGTTGGTGGCCGTGTTCTATGGACTCACGCGGGGCAACTGGCTGAGCGGAATTCTAGTCGGGATCACAATGGCGATGGCGCTCCTGCCCGAGGAGTTCCCCGTGGTGCTCACAGTATTTTTAGCGCTGGGAGCTTGGCGAATTTCGCGCAGAAACGTTCTGACGCGCTCTTCCAGCGCCATCGAAGCTCTCGGATCGGCCACGGTGCTTTGTGTCGACAAGACTGGCACCCTCACCCAGAACCAGATGACAGTCCACAAACTTTTCGCCGCCGGGCAGTCCTGTACCGTGGACGACGCCATGAATGATCTGCCGGACCCATTCCACGAATTGGTCGAATCCGGCATCCTGGCTAGCCAACGGAAGCCTTTCGATCCTATGGATATTGCGTTCAGGCGGCTGGGCGAGCGTTGTCTCAGCAATACCGAGCACCTGCACGAGGATTGGAAGCTGCTGCGTGAATATCCACTCTCTCCAAGGCTGCTGGCAGTATCGCGCGTCTGGCAATCGCCGGATGCCAACTCTAACGTGGTTGCTGCAAAAGGGGCCCCCACCGCCATCGCCGAACTCTGCCGTTTGTCCTCTGCAGAATTGGATCAGCTCAAAAACAACGCAGAAGGTATGGCGGAGGAGGGCTTGCGTATCTTGGGCGTTGCTCGCGCTGAATTTCCCGGTGCTGTCTTGCCAGATGATCCGCACGAATTCCAGTTTCGCTTTCTTGGGCTGGTCGGCTTGGCGGATCCGATTCGGCCGGAGGTGCCGGCAGCTCTCCGGGAGTGTTACACCGCAGGCGTGCGAGTCGTGATGATCACTGGCGACTTTGCCGGAACAGCACGGAACATCGCGCGGCAAGCCGGTTTCCAAGCAAGCGAGCAGGTCGTAACCGGACCCGAGTTAGAGAAGATGGGCGACACCGAACTCCAATCCGTGGTGAGAACGGTTAACATTTTTGCTCGTGTCGTGCCGCAACAGAAACTTCGCCTCGTGGAAGCACTGAAATCAAATGGCGAGATCGTGGCCATGACCGGAGATGGAGTCAATGATGCCCCTGCTCTCAAATCGGCGCACATCGGCATTGCCATGGGTGGCCGTGGAACCGACGTCGCCCGCGAAGCGGCTCAGTTGGTTCTGCTGGATGACGCATTTTCCTCGATTGTCGCGGCCATTCGTCTCGGCCGCAGGATCTTTGACAACCTCAAAAAAGCCATGTCGTACGTGTTGGCCATTCATGTGCCGATTGCTGGTTTAGCCCTGATTCCCGTTCTGCTGAAGTGGCCGCTGGTATTGCTGCCACTACATGTTGTCTTCCTCGAGCTGATTATTGATCCGGCTTGCTCCGTAGCTTTTGAGGCCGAACCGGAGGAAGCGAACGTGATGACCCGCCCGCCTCGTGATCCGCAACAACCATTATTCGATCGCCGCACTTTGCTTTTGAGTTTGCTGCAAGGAATCAGTGTTTTCCTCATTGCGGCGGCGGTATTCGTGATCGCGCACGTGCGGGGCGAACCCGAAACCAACACGCGGGCATTGACCTTTACCACATTTGTAATCGCAAATCTCGCTTTGATCCTCGCGAACCGCTCGTGGACGCGGGTTATCGTGGCTACCCTGCGCTCTCCTAATCCGGCACTTTGGTGGGTAATTGGGGGAGCTCTGGGAGTCCTGGCCCTTGTGCTCTATGTCCCATTTGCGCGTGATTTATTCCGTTTCTCCAGACTTCATGGCGCAGATCTTGTCCTCTGTTTCGTGGCGGGAGTGTTCAGTGTGATGTGGTTCGAAGCCCTGAAGATTCTCGGGCACCGTCCGATCGTGCGCAGTGCTTGAGCGTTTTCCAATGCAGGCCGCCTAACTTTCCTCGCTCCGGACACGTGAGGCCGGTACACGGTCGGTCACTAGGTGATCCAGATTCGACTCCTGCAACATCTCAAGCAATACCAGGGTCACTGACAAAACGACCGGTCCGATGAAAAGCCCCATGACACCGAAAGCTTTCACCCCCCCCATCAGGGCGAAGAAAACCAGCAAAGTGTGCAGCTTTACTCGCTCGCTGATTACATAGGGCCGGATCAAGCTGTCGATTTGCCCGATTATCGCAATTCCCCAAACCAGCAAGATCAGACCTTTCCACCAGTGTCCGCTGGCCACCAGAATGATTGCCGCCGGCAGCCAAACTGCCGCCGATCCAATGATCGGGATTAATGAAAATAGGCCGGTCACTACTCCCCAGAGAATGGGGGAAGGCAGACCCAGCACCCAGAAGGCCAGACTCGTAAGAGATCCCTGGGCTACACCCACGGCAAGGCAGCCGTAAACATTGGCCACAATCGAGTCACCGACTCCTGTAAAAAGACGTTCCACTTGGCCGGACCTCAGAGGGACGATGGCCACGACGCGTTCTTTCATCGATCCGCCTTCGCGAAAGAGAAAGAACAGCGTGAACAGTGCAACCACCACCTCGACGAAGAAAGAAATGGTGTTGCTGACGACTTGAGCTCCCCAGGAAAGTAAGGTTCGGCTGATCTGTTCGAGCCAGCGCAATAGTGCGTCGCGCAAGTCAAGCGCCGAAAGATCGATGTACTTCCCGGCCCAGTTCAGCAGGCGTTCCATCGCATGCATGACGTAAGGATTCCAGCCTCCCTGCTCAGCGCTCCTTTCGTTTAACAACATGTACAGTCCCCTGATCTCCTGACTCACGACAACTCCCAGTCCGACGGCTGGGACAACCACGAGAAATAAGACCAGAAATATTGAGATGAGAGCCGCCCTATTCCGACTGCGGACGCGCGCCTGGATGCGTGTGTGAACCGGCTGGAACACAATTGCGATCATTACCGCCAGGAAGACAGGATTGAGAAAAGGTCTGGCGATGAGGTAACAGAAGTAAAGGGCGATCGCGGCCAGCGCCAACAAGAACGTGGTCGTTAGCTGCCCTCTCTCCATAAAGATGCGGCCCCTATTCTCAGGCCATCTGCGCTCTCGACCTTCTACCTGACCGCTCGCGACGTGAAATCCTTGTACCAGAACAGAAGGCCAATTAGGAACATTTCTTTGGCGCCTATCCGTGAGTCAACGGCCGTACTGTCAGCACTGGGCAAACTGCTCGGCACACAATCTTGTGCGCGACCGACCCGAAATGGCTGGCAACACGAGGTAACCCTCCGGCGCCATGTGCCCCGATGATGATCAGATCCGATGTGACATCGTGAGCCGCCTTTAAAACGACTTCCGCCGGCGATCCCATCTCGACGATAATCTCTGGCTCTGCCACGAAATCAGCTTGATTAAAAACCAGTTCGCGCAAACGAACCTTGGCCATTTGGCGGTGGAGATAGGGCGACTCTGTAAGACCTTCAAACCCGTGAACCAGAATCAGACGGGAACCATAGTTCTTTGCGAACGCAAAAACGTATGGTAGAGCCACGAGGGAATCAGCGGAAAAATCAGTTGCGTAGAGGATCTGGCAAAATTCAATGTCTTCCGCCCTGCGGCTTTCTGGACCCACCGTCAACACAGGACATCGCGATTCCCGAATGGCCTCTTCTGCGATCGAGCCAAGGAGGAACTTTCTAAGTCCCGTGCGCCCAACCGTTCCCATGACCAGTAGGTCGATGGAGTATTTCCGAATGAAGTCGCTCAAGCCGACCCAGATGTCGCCAGTACCAACCAAGCCCACGCAGGAGAGATCGAGGCAAAGAGCAGAGTTCAGGAGATCGTTTATTTTTAGCTCAGCTTCACGAGAAGCCAGTTGGGCTGCCTCTTCACCTGAATTCAGCCCAGAAGGATAGTCCTCAGGGGGTACGACGTGACCTGTAAACAATTTGGCATTGAACCGCTGTGCAATAGCTTTGGCGTACGGTAAGGCTTGTATCGACGCGTTTGAGAAATCCGTAGCGAAGAGGACGCTTTTCAAAGATATCGCGCCGTTCGCAGGGCTTGATGCTTTCATCCTGTAACTCCGAGCCGTTCTGCTGGGCAGCTCTTATTCGCTTCCTGCAGCGTTCGTTAGCGCTTCATGCCGACTAGTTCGGCTTCCTCGTGCTCCACTTCTTCTATCGTGATCCGTCCAGTGTGGAAGCGTTTACGCGTCCATTGCTGCACCGATTCCAGGTACGTATACACTACGGGCGTGATATAGAGGGTCATCAACTGCGAGAACACCAGGCCTCCGACGACGGCTACTCCCAAGGGGCGGCGCGATTCTGAACCGGCTCCCATACCGAGTGCGATCGGCAATGTTCCCATGAGCGCAGCCATCGTGGTCATCATGATGGGCCGAAAGCGGATGAGGCACCCGCTGTAGATGGCATCTTCGGCGCTCTTGCCTTCTTTGCGCTGCGCATCCAGGGCAAAGTCGATCATCATAATGGCGTTCTTCTTCACGATCCCGACTAGCATGATCACACCGACAAACGCGTAGACGTCCAGCTCCATTTTGAACAGCATCAGAGTGAGAAGCGCTCCGAACCCTGCTGAGGGTAGGCCGGACAAGATGGTGAGCGGGTGGATGAAGCTTTCGTAGAGGATTCCGAGAACAATGTAGATCACCAAAATCGCCGCCACTAAAAGGAGACCCAAACCTCGGACGGAGGACTGAAAGGCCTGTGCCGTTCCCTGGAAGCTTGTTGTGACGGAACCGGGCAACGTTTTGCGGGCAATGTTGCTTACCTGCTCCACCGCCTCACCGAGTGCGACGCCCGGCTTGGGATTGAACGAGATTGTCACTGATGGCAACTGTCCCAAGTGATTGACCGTCAGCGGGCCGGTGGTGCGGGTGAAATTGGCCAGTACGTTCAGCGGCACCAGCGCGCCATTATCGGCTCGCACGTATAACTTGGACAGGGCATCAGGATCCATCTGATATTCGTCCGCGAGTTCGACGATGACTCTGTAAGCATTGTTAGGCGCGTAGATGGTGGAGACCTGGCGTGCGCCGTAAGAGCTGTTCAGCGCATCGTCAACCTGGGCCGCCGTGATTCCTAGTGCCGCAGCGCGGTCGCGGGAGATCTGCACTTTTAGTTGTGGATTCTTGAGTTGCAGGTCGCTAGTTACGTCTTGCAGGGCGGGCAGTTCTTGTAGCTTGTCCTCCAACTGCTGAGCGCTTTCATACAGCTGCTTCGTGTCTGGCGACTGCAGCGTGAACTGATACTGGCTCTTTGTCATCATTCCGCCGATGCGGATGGGCGGCGGGTTTTGTGGAAATGCCCGGATGCCGGGGACGCCGTTCAAGGGACCGCGCAGTTCCTGGATCACCTCATCTACGTGCGGTCGCTGATCGCGTGGACGCAGGCGTATCATCATGCGACCCATGTTGCCCGTTCCGGTTCCGGCCGCGGACATAAACCGCTCCACGTACGGACTTTTTCTCACAATTCCGGTGAGCATCTGCTGATGTCGGACCAGCGAGTCAAAGCCGATGCCTTGCGAGCCCTCTGTCATCACGATCATCTGGCCGGTGTCCTCGCTGGGCAGAAAGCCTTTCGGGATGACATAAAACATGTATAGGGTTGCCGCCAGGATCAGGACAGAAAGCATAAGCGTGGCGAAGCGATGCCGCATCACTCCTCTTAGAGTGCGGTCATAGACACTGAGCATTCCGTTGAAGAACCGCTCGCAAGCTAGATGGAAGATCCCATGACGCATGGTGCGCGGCGGACGCAGGAAGCGACTGGCCAGCATGGGGGTAAGACTTAGCGAGACTACGCCGGAAACCAGAATGGCCGCGGTGATCGTCACGGCGAACTCGTGCAACAGGCGACCCAGAATGCCGCCCATAAAGAGCACGGGAATGAATACGGCTGCCAGCGACAGCGTCATGGACACGATCGTGAATCCAATCTCGCGCGCTCCGATGAGCGACGCATGCAGAGGGGTCTCGCCTCGCCCCATGTGGCGCACAATGTTTTCCAGCATCACGATGGCATCATCGACCACAAATCCGACGGAGAGTGTCAATGCCATCATCGACATGTTGTCGAGATTGAATCCCGCCAGGTACATCACCGCGAACGTACCGACGATCGACATCGGGAGCGCCAGGCTGGGAATCACCGTCGCCGACAGGTTGCGTAGGAACAGGAAAATCACCAGTACAACCAGCATGACCGTCAGCTTCAGCGTGAATTTCACCTCGTTCACGGAAGCACGGATCGATTCGGAGCGGTCGAAAAGAATCTCAAGACTTACCGATGGTGGAATCTGCTCGCGGAATTTGGGCAGCATCGAACGTATGGAGTTGACGACCTCGACTGTATTCGTGCCGGGCTGCCGCAATATAGCCAGTGTGATCGAACGGGTGCTGGCATCAGGAGTGTTGATCCAGGCCGCGACTTTATCGTTCTCTACCCCGTCGATCACCTTGCCCAGTTCTGAAAGCCTGACGGGTGCGCCGTTGCGATAGGCGACGATCAGCGGTTCGTAATCGGCGGCCTCCATGAGCTGTCCATTCGTTTCGACGGTGACGGATTCGTCGTTGCCGTAGAGAACGCCCACAGGCTGGTTGGTATTTCCCGCAGCAATCGCGTTCGTGACCTCGTCGATGCCAATGCGGCGTGCCGCTAGCGCAAGTGGATTGAGCTGGACTCGCACGGCATATTTCTGTGCTCCATAAATGTCAACCTGGGCCACACCGTTGATGGTCGAGATTTGTTGCGCGAGGATCGTGTCTGCATACTCGTTCACTTGCGAAAGCCGCAGCGTAGAAGAGCTCAAAGATAGATACAGAACTGGCTGATCGGCGGGATTCACTTTCCGCAGTGAGGGCGGCGCGGGCAGGTCGCGTGGCAGATCATGCCCTGCCTTAGCAATCATGGTCTGCACGTCCAGCGCGGCAGCATCAATGCTGCGGGTCAAGCTGAACTGCAGCGTGATAGTGGTTGAACCCCGCGAACTGACGGAGGTCATCGAATCCACTCCGGCAATCGTGGAGAATTCACGCTCCAGCGGCATCGCGACCGCGGTGGACATCGTCGTCGGACTCGCGCCCGGCAGTCCGGCACTGACAACGATGGTGGGGAAATCGACGTTGGGAAGATCGCTGACGGGGAGCTGAACGTAGCCGATCCAGCCAAAGAGCAGGATGGCCATCATGACCAACGTGGTCATGACTGGACGTTTGATGAAAAGCTCAGCGATGTTCATGAATCCTGCCTTCGACACTCCCTGGATCGAAGTGCGGCGAAACTATGCGGGAACTGTTGTGAGGCCTCGTGCCGAGAGAGAAGCCTACTGTCCCAGTATTTAAGGATGACTGGCGCCACCCCGTTGCGATGTGCACTCAATCACTAGCCGACGTGACGCATCACACCATTCCACAAACCGCGAGGAAACCCACCAAGCTTCCGACAAGCGACTTCAACTGGTGCCTGTCGCGCTACCAAGACCCGTCTAGCCTCGGCACATCGCTCTCCCTTTGCGGTAAGAGGCCGGCAGGTAGGGATTGTTTTTTATCTTGGACCAGTAGCTAAGCAGGGTGGCAAAATACCTCGATGGTCACCCTCGGTATAGGTTCGCGTTGGGTTGCTCCTCTGCGGAGCCTCCTTGTGGGCTTTGGCATCTTCTGCCTTGGAAGTCTGTCTGATCTTTGGATGCACCAGCACGCGGAGCGACTGTTTGTCGCAATCATCGCAGATGCGCTCATTGGAGTCGGGGTTGGTCTTTTGGTGCTTCTTTACGAGCGGCGGCAACGGCAGAACATAATCAGAAAACTGGAAGTGATACGGCTCATGAATCACCATGTCCGCAACTCTCTTCAGGTGATTTCCTTTGTTGCCTCAAGCCCGAATCAAGAGCCCGCAGAAGATCTTCGAGCTGCCATGGAACGAATCGAGTGGGCGCTTCGGGAGGTTCTTCCGGGCCAGAGAGAAGACATTAGCGATCTGCCGCTTCACCCCCACGCGAAAGAGTCTTTTCCCAAGCCAAAGATTGTGGCTTGAACAGGTACATGGAGCGGCGTAAGAAACCAAACTGACCCATTACTCGCCCATGCAACTGGTTAGCGATTCCAAAGTTTACTCGGGCCTGGGAGCCGACATTGTTTATGGAATCATTAGCTCAGTGACCTCAACAGGTAAGCTCTTGCGCAACGGTGGGGGACTTCCGTTAACTGCGAACTCCAATCCGTAACGCTAACCCGGACACGCTCTGGCACGCATTCACTTGGACAATCTTTCACAACATAACCGAACTCTTTGACATACCCCGGGCGAAGCGGCGAATCAGTGCTCATAAAGCCACCAACCGAAATGCAGGATACTCTCTTTCATAAATGACTTTGCCAGTACTGTCCGGAAAATAAGCGGGTCACGATCACCCGTGAAACTACGCGATCACCATTATTTTTGATTTTTCTCCATACAGCAGGGCATTCATGTTCGTAGCACGACAGAGTGCCTTTTGCCATACCACCTTTCACCTGAGATAGTTCGATGTTTGACAGGAACTGAGATACTTCCGGGGACGTTCTCTCGGATGAATTGCCGGGTGCCGAGTCCATCCCTGCTTCCGTGGTCTGCTTCGACTTAGAATGATGGTCGCTGATCTGGTCTGCTCCCCACGTCCCAACAGCAACCGTCACAATCTAACAGGACGGCAAGAACCTTGAAGTACATGGGAAAGCCAGGGCTTGCTGAATGGCGTTCATCCTTCAACGCCGCGCTCGTCAAAATCATTACCACACCAACAAACAGCAGCGCCCATCCCCACTGAATTTGGACAGAATCGAGGGCCAATCGGCGAGCCCTGCAAAAGGATTACCGGCGAGGTCCTTGTCCATCATTGAAGTCATGTGTTGTCTCATGACCTCGAAATTCACGAATGTAAAGGTGAGTACTGCGAGCGAGCCAGTTCCACTGAGCCAGAGCCCTTCGTAAACGCGTGTTAGCGCCAGAATCATCTAGGCGGTAGCGAGCACGAGGATGAAAATACCGTCTCCTTTGCCGTTTCCAAAATAGTTAATTGTCCCGGCGATTGGGAGGCTAATTAAAGGTACGTCGGCGCGACGCCAAACCAAACATCTTTAAGCGAAAATCTGGTTCACCTTCGCTCGCACCTGCTGACTGCGGGAAGGCTTGAGATAACGCATCGTGCTTTCCATTGAACTCGGAATCAGTGGAGGTATCACCAGCATACAACTAATTGATAACAAAAGGTCTGGCGGAGAGGGAGGGATTCGAACCCTCGGTACAGGTGTTAGCCCGTACAACGGTTTAGCAAACCGCCGCATTCGGCCACTCTGCCACCTCTCCGACCTTTGATCAGCACTCTGCGGGCGTGCTGTGCATCCGTGTTTTTCGGCTTCTCATACCACGGGCGGTATTAGGGATACGCGCTTGCGGCACACACGGCATGCCATCTGGGATATTACACCACGCGCGCACTCTACAGCCACCTCGCTTATGCTTCCCCCCGGCGTTCATTTTGAATGAGAACCACAGTTACTTCCCCATCTCGAGTTCCAATTGCACGACCGGGCTCAACGACGCGTCTGAAGCGCAGGCAAATTGCGGTAAGATGTGCGTTCTCTCACCCGACGTACGCCGCTTGTCCAAGGGAGCGAACATGACTTCGAAATTCAAACAACTTCTTATTCTTACGGCCACCAGTCTTTCATTCTTGGCTTTGTCTGCTTCGCATGCCCTCGCACAGACGACCCTCGCGGTCACGAACCTGCGTGTGGAGTACAAGACCAATCCCGTCGGGACCGATGTGCAGAAGCCGCGGTTCAGTTGGCAGCTGCAGGGTAACGAGAAAGGGGTTCTGGAAACCAGCTATGAAGTGCGCGTGGCCACATCGGAAACTGCATTGGCAAAAGGCAAAGTGACATGGGATAGCGGCGTGCAGAATTCGGACGCGTCTATCCAGGTCGAATACGCCGGTCCGGCGCTGGAAACGGCGCACATTTATTACTGGCAAGTTCGTGTAGCTGATAATCATGGCCACCTCTCGGCGTGGAGCAGCCCCGCTCATTGGGAGATGGGATTGCTCAAACCCGACGACTGGCAAGCGAAATGGATCACACCCAATCTCCAGGAAGATGAGGCGAAATCCAATCCGGCACCGTTGCTGCGGAAAGAATTCCAACTCAAGAAGAAGATTGAGCGCGCCCGCCTCTATGCCACGGCCATGGGCCTTTACGAAATCCAGTTGAACGGAAAGAAAGTAGGCGATCAGTTCTTCACCCCGGGTTGGACCGCCTACGACTTCCGCTATCAGTACCAGACCTATGACGTGTCCAATCTCTTGAACGCCGGGCCGAACGCAATTGCCGCGATGCTGGGCGACGGCTGGTTCCGTGGGCGCATGACTTGGGAGAACAAGAAGGACAGTTATGGAACAAAGCTGGCTCTTCTGGCGCAACTTGTCGTTACCTACACCGATGGAACCCGCGAGATTCTCGGCACGGACGATACCTGGAAGGCAAACACGGGCGCGATTCTTATGTCCGATATTTACGACGGTGAGACCTACGATGCCAGATTGGAACCGTCCGGCTGGACAAAGGCGAATTTCAATGCCTCGAATTGGAAAACCGTTACGGTATTGCCTGCTCCGAACGTAAAACTGGTCGCGCCAGCGGGACCGCCCGTCCAGGAGATCGAGCAGATTAAGCCGGCAAGAGTTTTGAAGACCCCCTCCGGCGACACTGTTCTCGATATGGGTCAGAACATGGTTGGCTGGATTCGTTTCGACTTGAAAGCTCCCGCAGGGACGACGGTTACTCTGCGTCATGCCGAAGTTCTCGACAGCGCGGGAAACTTCTACACCGAGAACTTGCGCTCTGCAAAACAGACTATTCGGTATACCGCTCGCGGAGAAGGCACGGAAATTTATCAGCCGCATTTCACTTTTCAGGGATTTCGTTACGTCGCCGTAAGCGGCTGGCCAGGAGAAGTAAACCCGGACGACTTTACGGGTGTCGTGGTTCATTCTGCCATGCCTCGAACCGGCACGTTCGAAAGCTCCAGCGCGCTGCTCAATCAACTGGAACACAACGTAATCTGGGGCCAGAAAGGGAACTTCCTCGATGTTCCCACGGACTGCCCTCAACGCGATGAACGCTTAGGCTGGACGGGCGACGCGCAGGTATTTGCACCCACTGCCTCTTTCAACCACGACACAGCAGCTTTTTACACGAAGTGGTTGAAAGATGTGGCTCTGGATCAGGAAGACGATGGCGCAGTCCCATTCGTCATTCCCAATGTGCTCTCGCACCAGACGCGCAAAGGCGCGGCCGCTTCTGCCGGTTGGGCAGATGTGGCTGTGATTGTGCCGTGGACCGTCTATCAAGCTTTCGGCGACAAGCGCATTCTCGAAGAACAGTATCCGAGTATGAAGGCCTGGGTGGAATATATGCGGAGCCAGGCGGGCGATCGCTATATATGGAGCAACGGCTTCAGTTTTGGTGATTGGCTGGCGTTCGCTACCGACGAGTCCGATTATCCTGGAGCAACCACTGACAAAGATTTCATTCAGACGGCGTATTTCGCCCATTCCACCGCGATCCTCGCCAAAACCGCCGCTGTTCTCGGCAAACAAGAAGATGCAAACCAGTACGCAACTTTGGAAAAGAACATCAAAGCGGCATTCTTGAAAGAATTCGTCACCAGCACCGGAAGAATCTCGCCCAACACGCAGACCGCTTACGCGCTCGCGCTCGAATTTGATCTGCTGCCCGAGTCTTTGCGAGCCGACGCAGCCGCGCGCCTTGCCGCCGATGTCAGGAAGTTCAAGCATTTGACCACTGGGTTTCTGGGAACGCCGGTCCTCAATCAGGCGCTGAGCGATTATGGGTACCTGGATGAAGCCTACATGCTGCTCAACCGCACCGAGTATCCTTCGTGGCTGTATCCGATCACTAAGGGTGCGACAACTATCTGGGAGCGATGGGACGGCATCAAGCCGGACGGCACCTTCCAATCTGTTTCAATGAATTCGTTCAATCATTATGCCTACGGCGCCATAGGAGAATGGATGTACCGTGTGGTCGCCGGCATTGCGCTCGATGAGCAACATCCCGGATACAAACACATTGTTTTCCATCCGCACCCCGGTGGCGGGCTGACCTTTGCGAAAGCCTCAGTCGACAGTATGTATGGCAGAGTCGCTGCCGGATGGGAGCTTACTTCGGGCAAGATGATTTTGAATATAGAAGTTCCGCCCAACACGATGGCCACAGTGGTGCTGCCTGACTCAATGTTGCAAACCGTCAGCGTAGGCGGACAAGCACTCGCACAGAGCGCGGACGTGAAGAACGCCCGTCAACTCGACAAGACGGTGCAATTCGATGTCGGCTCCGGAACTTATACGTTTGAAACTACGCTGCAAGAGCGTCAATAGAAATTTGGTTTCAACTTTCCTACAGCGAAAACTGGATCGACATGTACGCTGTCGAAGTTGTAACTCTCAAATGAAGGAAGCGCGGAACCTTTATGAGAGACGAGAATACCGATTCCCTGGACGAACGAGCACCCGAACGGAAAGAGGATTTAGAGGCCCAGCCTGACGAACTCGGCAAAGATCCGGCCCAGGTAGGCACTCAAAGTGCCGGCCAAAGCGTAAGTTCGCTGGGCCTCTCGCACACGGCAGACTCAACTGAAGAATCCGTAGAGGGACTTTCGGATACCGACCAGGCTCTCGAAGCAGCCGCGGTGGAAGGTGTCGAAGATGCGGCAGATCATCCTGAACGTCCTACCCATACCCACCAAGAATATGGCCGCCCTGACGATGTGCCGCCGCGAAAACGCGGAGATGAAGCGGCTTAGTTGCAATTGAAATAATTTCACCGAAAAACTGAGGACTTGCCCCCTGCCATGGAATCGGGGGTAAATTGTATCCCGCTCTCAGGGAATTGCTGTATTGGTCCTCTCCGGAGAACACAGGACAATTTTTAGGTCGAATTGATCGGCGCTCCGTAATTGGCTTGATCCCAATTCGCGAGCTAAGGAAATCCGACAACATAGCTCAATTGGAGGTTACAACATGCGACAGGTATTTCTGTTCCTCTCCGTTCTGCTGCTCGGCGTCTCCTGGGCCGTCGCGCAGGGAAGCCAAACCACCCCAAGTTCATCCAGCCCAAGTTCTAGTTCAGACCAGACAGCCAGCCAGAGTTCTCAGACCTCGGCCGGCGGCGAAACCACCGTCGAAGGCTGCTTGAGCGGCTCCAGCGGAAGCTACACACTGGCGGCCAAAGATGGCACAACCTATCAGCTCACTGGCGACACCGCCAAGCTGAGCGAGCATGTTGGCCATGAAGTGAAAGTCACGGGAACCGCGAATTCCGCCGCCTCGTCGTCGAGCAGCAGCAGCGCTAGCGGCACAGCGGGAACCGCAGGTTCTGAGAAATCGCTGCAGGTATCATCCGTGAAGCACATTTCCAAAACCTGCCAATCCGGCAGCAGCGGGATGTCGCACTAAGAAAAGTCTGTTGCGCGCAGCTTGAGTCGGATCAGCCCAGCATACGCTGGGCTTTTTCATTCTTTGCCGAAAATTTTAGGCTGCGTCGCGTGAAGGCGGTTGTGCCCGGATCGTCTCGGGTTTGCCGTGCGCGGGACGATGCACTTCCTGCTGCAGCGTCGGCCCTTTTTTCAGGTGCGGTAGCGCCAAATGCACGGTCCTTTTCATGCGGATCGATTCATAAAGCGCCTCGACGATTCTGACATCTGCCATCCCCTCGAGACCGGAAGGCTCCGGTTCTTTGTCCTTCAAAACGCAATCGGAGAAATAATCTATCTGTGCCGAGAACTGATCGCGCTTGGGGAAATTCATCTTTCGCTTTTTGTCGCCGGTTCTGAGCTCAAGCTTGATTCCCTGCGCATATTCATAGGCTGGATCTGCCCGCAACTCGCCTTTTGTCCCCAACAGCGTGTAGCGGCTCACATCTGCGGCGCCAAAACTGCAAGTGAATGTTGCCAGCCTCTCGTGCGGGAAACGCATCACCGCCGAAACCATCTCTTCGACGCGCGCAAAACGGTTCTCCGGTTTGCTGGCGCTCACGGCCGATACCTCCACCGGTTCGGAACGGAACAGGTATCGCGCCGCGTTGATGCAATAAACGCCCATGTCGTAGAGTGGCCCGCCTCCGCGCGACACACTCTCCCTCACACGAATATTCGACTCGTCCACGTCCTGCGAAAATTCCGAAGTAAACAGGCGCAGGTCCCCTAGCTTCCCATTGTTGGCTATCGCAATCGCTTGCAGGTTCCCGGCTTCAAAGTGCAGGCGGTAAGCAATCATCAGCTTGATGCGATTTTGGCGCGCTGCGTGAATCATCTCGTGGCAGTCTTCTGCCGTGACTGCCATTGGCTTTTCGCAGAGAACATGCACGCCGGCGGCTGCCGCTCGGACGGTGTATTCGCGATGAAGATGATTCGGAACTGCAAGATAAACGGCATCGACATTGGACAGAACTCTTCCGTAGTCGTCGTACGAATAGAGGTGCTCCAGACGATATTTTTTGCCCAAGGCCTTTAGTTTTTTCTGATCTCCCGATACAAGCGCAAAGAGTTCGGAATGGCGAGCGCTTCTGAACGCGGGAAGCACCGCGACTTGCGCAATGTGACCCAATCCAACTACTGCATATCGAACTCGACCGTTCGAGGGGCGTCGGTTCATATCACTCCTAACATGCTTAACTAGGGCTCACTTACAAATGAAATAGATGCGTTTTCACCGTTCAGAGATAAACTCTAAATGCAGGCTTCCGCCGTCTCCCCAACAGAATCCGCTAGAGGAATCATCGTAGGCTATCGTGCAGGATATCTCCCCAACGTCTACAGCTTCGCAGCGATAGTGCAATAGGCGATAGTCATCCTAAAAAAAGAGTGGCGAATGCAAGGCAAGGCGCAAGCCCGGCCTGCCGCCAGGCGGTGAGACATGCCGGCGCCCCGGGAAGTAATTCCAGTTCTGAAGTTCGTTTTCGTTTGTTTATTTGTCTTAGGACTCTGCTCCCTTCTGATCGTTCCACTTTCAGCCCAAACCAACATCGATGATGTCCACGTTACGTCACGGCAGACAACACCCGCGGTGGGAAGTAAGTCAGTCCAGGTCGTCGCCGGCTCGGGCCTTCATGTCATCAAGACAGACGTGAAACTCGTTCTGGTTCCCGTCAGCGTGACCGATCCCATGGAGCGGTTCGTCACTGGCCTCAGCCGCGACAACTTCGAGGTGTTTGAAGACAAGAAGCCGCAGACCATTAAAAGTTTCTCCAGTGAAGACGTTCCCATTTCCGTCGGCATCATCGTCGACACCAGCGGCAGCATGATGGATAAAGTTGACCGGGTGCGCGATGCAGTCAACGAGTTCTGCGACGCCGCCAATCCTGAAGATGAGTTCTTCATGATCTCTTTCAATGACGATCCCCGCCTGGCCGTCGACTTCACGACCTCCACGGACGAGATCAAGAAAGAGCTCGTATTCCTACGCCCCAAAGGCCGCACTTCACTACTCGACGCTCTTCGCATGGGCCTGACCAAAATGAAGCACGCCAGATACGGCAAAAAGGCTCTGTTGATCATTTCTGATGGAGGCGACAATCACAGCCGCTACGGCGAGCGGGAAGTGAAGTCTTTGGCCAAGGAATCCGACGTCATGATCTACTCCATCGGGACCTTCGACCGCTACGTTCCTACCTTGGAAGAGGCCCGTGGTCCTTCCCTGCTCTCGGACCTTGCCGACCCTACCGGCGGCCGAGCCTTTACTTTGGAGAATGCCAACGAGATGCCATCCGTCGCTCGGCACATCGGGCTTGAGCTGCGAACCCAGTACGTCTTGGCGTATCGGCCACAAGGTCTGGAGCGGGATGGAAAGTGGCGCAAGATTCGAGTGAAATTGAAATTGCCGCGCCGCTTCACATTCTTGCAAGCGCACGCCCGGACCGGCTACTACGCCTCCGCGCAATAATCGGCCGACCTTGCCGACAACTGCGAATCCATTCCGCGGCATCAAACCTGCCGCACGACAGAATAGTTCGCCCATATAGGGCTGGCAGTGCGTTCGCTGCTCGGAGCGAATTTGGTGCGTCCCTATGCGATTGTCCGTCTTCTCCGCTTTTGTTTTGTATTCGGTACTGACCTTCGCACAACTTGCCCCAAAAGCTCCCCAGGCCGCGTACGAAGGCCAAAACGTAAGCTCGATCGCGCTGATCGCAAACCCTCACCGCGACCTGACGTCGCTTTACCCTCTCGTCACGCAGAAAGCGGGAGCGCCATATTCTGAAAAGCAAATCAAGGAAAGCTCTCAGGCCTTGCAGAAGGCCGGGCACTTTTCCGAAGTTCGAGTCAACGTTGAACCCCAGATTTCTGGATTGCGCGTCAGCTTCTTGTTAGAGCCAGCCTATTATCTCGGTATTGTCGATTTCCCAGGAGCAGTAAAGCGTTTCTCCTATACGCGACTGCTGCAGGTTGCCGATCTTCCCGACGAGGATCCCTACGACCCCGCGCGCATCCCCATCGCGGAGAACGCTCTTCGGGATTTCCTGCACCGCCAGGGTTACTTTCAATCGACCGTTCGCGGAGAACGCAAAATTGACGATGAACATCAACTGGTCAGTGTCAGCTTCACGGTTGATTTGGGCAAGCAGGCCCGGATCGCTTCTGTCCGCATCGAAGGACCGAATCAATCCGAGGACGCGCATCTGCTGCACGAAGTACGATCATTGCGCGCACGCCTTAACGGCGCTCTGCTGAAGCCGGGCAAAACCTACAATCCAACTCGCCTCAACGCCGCCAGTTCTCTGATTAGAAAGACCCTCACCAAGCAGCATCGTTTGTCCAGCACCGTTCGTGAAAATCCTCCGGAATACGATGCACATACGAATCGCGTTGCCGTCTCGTTCACCGTCGATCCAGGTCCGCTCGTTACGATCCGCACTGTCGGCGCCCGGCTTACGCTTATTCCCTTTCTCGCCGGTCGACAAATGAAAAAGCTCATCCCGATCTATTCGGAAGGCGCAATCGACCGAGACCTGGTGGAGGAAGGACAGAACAATCTCGTCGACTACTTCCAAAAGAAAGGCTTCTTTGACGCGAAGGTGACCACTCAATTCGACAAAGGACCCGACCGGATTCTCATCGTTTACAAGATTGACCGCGGTCGCAAGCACAAAGTCGACCGCATTTTCTTCCACGGAAACTATGCCATTTCTTCCGACGAACTCATGCAGCAGCTCACGGTCAAGAAGTCGCACATCTGGACGCACGGGGCCGTGAGTCACAAGCTGTTGAAGCAAAGCGCAAAGAACATCGAGGCGCTGTACCGCGATCGCGGCTATGAAGACATCAAGGTCACCCCACGAACCATAGATCGCGAGCCCAAAATCGACGTCGCCTTCGATATTGAGGAAGGCGCGCAGACTTTGGTGGATGATATCGAGGTTTCAGGCAACCACCACATTCCGTTCGCGCAGCTTACGGCTCCGAAGGGATTTCAGCTTCGTGGGGGTGTGCCTTTCTCGCCGCGCAAGCTCGCGGACGACCGGAACCGCATCGAAGCCACATACCTGAATCACGGATTTCTCAACGTCGATGTAAAAACCGAGGTAGATCACATTCTGGGCGAGCCCAACCGCATCTACATCACCTATGCGGTCACCGAAAACCAACTCGTGCGGCTGAGCCAAGTGGTCTATCTCGGCCAGAAAGTGACGCGCCTTTCTTTACTGACAAAGACGGCAAAACTTCCGGCGGAGACTCCCATGCGCCGCTCACAAATGCTCGCGGCCGAGAGTCGCCTCTATGACCTAAGCATTTTCGATTGGTCCAGCGTCGGTCCGCGAAAACCGATCACTGTGCAATCCGATGAGATGGCCCTCGTAAAGGTGCATGAGGCCAAGCGCAACGAAATCACCTATGGCTTCGGATTCGAAGTATCACACCGCGGCGGAAACATCCCGGGTGGCACCGTCGCCCTTCCCGGAGGCGGAGGCACCATCGGCCTTAACGGCTATCAGGTCGCCCCAAGCCAGTCCACCTTCGCCAGCCCCCGGGGATTAATCGAATTTACTCGCCACAATATACGCGGCCTCGCCGAAACAGCCAGCATGTCAATACTTTTGTCCCGGCTGGATCAGAGATTTCTCACGACTTACGGCCAGCCGCATTTCGTCGGATCGCAATGGCAGTCCTTGACCAGCTTTTCTCTCGAACGCAACAGCGAAAACCCGCTATTCACCGCCGCGCTGGGTGATGCCTCTTTCCAGGTGGAAAGAGTCATCAGCACTAAGAGCAACACGCGCGTGCAGTTCCGCTACGACTACAACAAAACGGACTTGTCACACATTCTCGTTCCCGATCTTGTGCTCGATCGCGACCGGAGCGTGCGGCTCTCCACCGCTTCAGGCACGCTCATCCGCGACACGCGGGATAAGCCGCTGGACGCGCACCGCGGAATGTATTCGACCATCAACCTGGCAATCACCCCGACCGCATTTGGGTCGAGTGCAAACTTCGCCAAAATCTTCGCGCAGTATGCGTTCTACAAGCCCGTCCACTCCATGGTGTTCGCCAACAGCGTTCGGATTGGCCTGGCTGCGCCTTTCGCCGGCAGCTTTGTTCCCACCAGCCAGCTGTTCTTCTCGGGCGGAGGAACTTCGCTGCGCAGCTTTCCCATCGATGAAGCAGGACCCCAGCGCCTGGTGCCGTTCTGCAACGTGCTAAAAGGTCAGTCTGGATGTGTGAACATCACCGTCCCCGTCGGCGGCCGTCAGTTATTCATCCTGAACTCAGAACTTCGCTTCCCGCTGCACATCACCAAGGCACTGGGCGGCGTTGTTTTTTACGACGGCGGTAACGTCTATAGCGCGATTAACCTGCCGAGCTTCGTCAACGATTACACGAACACGATTGGCGTTGGACTTCGCTACGCCACCCCAATCGGTCCCATCCGCTTCGATATTGGACGCAATCTGAACCCCGTCACCGGGATCAATCCTTTGCAGTACTACATCACGGTGGGGCAGGCTTTCTAGGAATTGTCATGAGCGCAAAACGCAAAATCGGCTGGACCTTGGCGGGTATAGGAATTTTCCTTCTCCTACTTATCTCGGCAGGATACTTCTACCTGCGAAGCAGCAGTTTTCAGAGTTTCGCTCTCCACAAGATTGTCGAGGAGGCCGATCAGGCCACCGGTGGCAAAGCCGAAATCGGCGGTTTGGATTTCAAGCTTTCGACTTTGACCGCTCATCTTTACAACATCACTTTGCAGGGTACGGAAAGTCCTACTCAGCCGCCCCTGCTCCATGCCGACAAGCTCACGATCGGCCTCAAGATCATTTCGGTGCTGCGTCACAAGGTCGAATTGGAGGAACTCCTCATCGATCATCCCGTCGTGCACATGCAGGTTAGCCAGCAGGGGAAGAATAATCTTCCCACTGCTCCCCCCAGCCAGAGTAGCAGCCACAGGAGCGTATTCGATCTTGCCGTTCGGCACGCGCAACTCACCAATGGCGAGCTCGATTACAACGATCGCAAGACTCCCCTCGAAGCCGATCTCTACAATCTTCAAACGGATATTCATTTCGCATCTTTGGCCAAGCGCTACGATGGAAATCTTTCTTATGACAATGGCCATCTGAAGTATGCCCGCTACGCTCCACTGCCCCACAACCTTAATCTCAATTTCAGAGCAACGCCTGACCGCTTCGAACTTAGTTCCATGACGCTGAAAGTGGGATCCTCGGAAGTGCTTCTGCATGCGCAGGTCTCAAACTATTCGAGCCCAACCGCCGACGGCGCTTACCAAATCCGTATTCACACGCAGGATTTCGCGTCCATGTCGCCTTCGCTCCAGCCTGCGGGGGATGTTTCTCTGGACGGAAAACTCCATTACCAGGCAGCCGAAACCCAGCCCTTGCTGCATAATGTTTCGCTCGACGGTCGCCTGGCCAGCGAGATCCTCATCGCCGTGGGATCGGGCAGGCGCATCGAGGTTCGAAAGCTTGGAGGAAGATATCGTCTGAATGATGGAAATCTGCAGTTAACGGATCTCGGCCTCGATTCGATGGGCGGACGCATTGTTGCCGAGGCCCAGATGAAACACATCGACGCCACGCCCGAAGCCAGCGTGCATGCGGCACTCGATAACATCTCTCTGAAAGCGCTCCAGAACGCCTCCGGGATGCAGCCGAATCAAACTGCGGCGCTTGCGGGAACCCTCCGCGGCAAGGCAGATGCCGCCTGGACAGGAACGATCAACAATCTTCGTGCCCGTTCCGACTTGTTCGTGCAGGCTGTGGCTAGCAGCCGCTCGAATCCCTCTGCAAGAGAAGTTCCGGTTAATGGAGCTCTGCACGTCGCCTATGATGGTCCCCGGCAGACCATTGAAGTCCGCGACACGGCATTCCACCTACCCGCTGCAACCGTGACTGCGCAGGGATCTATCAGCAATCATTCCAACTTGCAGGTAAATGTTGTCGCCGATGATCTGCACCAATTGGCGGCGCTCGCCTCTTCTTTCCGTACTACGCAAACCGCGCCTCCCGCTGTGTCCGGCTCGGCAACACTGAATGCGTCGGTGCAGGGCTCGATGAAAAAGCCGGCGATCACAGCCCAGTTGAATGCCCAGAATTTGCAGGTCGAAGGCAGCCGCTGGAATACCGCAAAGGTCACCATGCACGCAGCCCCTTCCGGCGTAACCATCGACAATGTTTCGCTGGTCAACGCCCAGCGTGGGCAGGTGCTTCTGAGCGCAAGCGTGGGACTCAGAAACTGGTCCTACGAACCCTCCAATCCCATTCGAGCGCATCTCGACGCGCGGCAACTGCGGCTGTCAGACCTCGAGCAGCTGGCGAAAAAGGAATACCCGATTTCCGGAGATCTCTCCGCCAACCTCAATCTTTCCGGATCGCAGCTGGAGCCTGTCGGATCAGGTTCCATGCAGATCGCGAACGCCCGCGCCTATGGCGAACCGGTTCAAACCCTGGCCGCAAAATTCCAGGCGCAAAACGGCACCCTCGTTTCGACCTTGAATGTTGCGGCTCCCGCCGGAGCTATCAATGCCAATCTCTCCTACAGTCCGAAAACCAAAGCTTACAAAGTGCAGCTTAATGCGCCTGCCATAGTCCTGCAAAAATTGCGCACGGTACAGGAGAAAAATCTCAATGTGAACGGCACGCTTAACGCCTCGATCGATGGCGCCGGTACCCTGGACGATCCGCAGTTGTCCGCCACGGTGCAGTTGCCCCAACTCCAGATGCGTGAAGCCGTGATCTCCGGCCTGAAGGCAGACCTTCGAGTTGCCCAACACCGTGCCAACCTGAACGTCGACACGAATGTTTCACAGGCCTCCATTCACGCTCGCGGAACTGTCGCGCTCACCGGGGACTACCAAACAGACGCGTCAATTGATACCAATAGGGTGCCGCTTGCCCCGCTCATGGCGACGTATGCGCCCAGTGTCCCCCAGGGATTTCAAGGACAGACCGAACTGCACGCCACCCTGAAAGGACCGCTGAAAGATAAATCCCGCCTTGAAGCGCATCTGTCCATTCCCGTTCTCGAAGCCAAATATCAAGCTCTCGAAATCGGAATTACGCAACCGATTCGCGTCGATTACGCCAGGTCAGTTGTGACCCTCCAGCCTGTCGAACTCAAGGGTACGGGCACCTCGCTCCGGGCCCAAGGCCGCATACCACTGGGCAAAGGCGGAACCCCCACCCTCACCGCGCAAGGATCTGTCGACCTGCGCATCGTGCAAATCGTCGCGCCCACGGTCGCAAGCGCCGGCATTGTCGCGCTCGACGTTCGCTCTAGCGGATCGGCAGTTCAGGGGCAACTTAAATTCGAGAATGTCGCGATGACCACTCCCGATGCTCCGATTGGGGTTGAGAAGCTGAATGGCACGATGAACATCGGCAACGACCGCATCAGCGTCACGCAGATGACAGCCCAGGTCGGTGGTGGTCAAGTCTCTTTGGGAGGATCGGTTGCCTATAAGCCGAGCATTGAATTCAACCTGGCTGTGCAAGGTCAGTCTGTGCGCCTTCGTTATCCAGAAGGGTTAAGGACGGTGCTCAACACCAATCTCGCATTCACCGGTTCGACGCAGTCCTCTGTGTTGAGCGGGCGCGTGATTGTCGACACCCTTTCCTTCACTCCCGACTTCGATCTTTCAAAATTTGCCGATCAATTCAGCACCGCCAACACTCCTACGCAGCCGGGATTTGCCGACACTGTGAAACTCGCAGTCAACGTACAGACGGCGAGCAGCCTGAACGCCGTGAGTTCCCAGGTCAGTATTGCCGGCCAGGCTGTCCTGCAAGTTGGCGGCACGGCCGCGGATCCCGTTATTACAGGGCGAACCACGCTGACCTCCGGAGAGCTCTTCTATCGCAATCTTCGCTACGAGCTACAGCGCGGTGTCATCACCTTCGACGATCCCAACCAAACCCATCCTGTACTCAATGTCTCGGTGAACACCATCGTCGAACAATACAATCTGACATTGACACTTCGCGGTCCTCTCGACAAGTTGACGACCGAGTACGTTTCCGATCCCCCATTGGCGACTGCCGACATCATCAATCTCGTAGCGCGCGGCAAGACTACGGAGGAGCAAGCCGCCAGCAGTCAGAGCACCGATTCCATGATTGCTTCGCAAGTTGCCGGGCAACTCAGCAGCAGCGTGCAAAAGCTCGCCGGCCTTTCCAGCCTGCAGATCGATCCGACCCTCGGGGGCAACAATCAGAATCCCTCGGCGCGCATTGCCCTTCAGCAGCGCGTCACGAAGAATCTGTTGTTCTCCTTCTCCACGGATGTTTCGCAGCCGGGAAGCGAGATTGTGCAAGGGGAATATCAGATCAACCGGCGCTGGTCGGTCAATGTGGCGCGCGATCAACTCGGCGGCGTCTCGGTGGATGGGCGATACCACACGAAATTCTGACGGGCCGCGAATTATGAGATGCATCATGACGTGATCGTCATGATCTCCACATCCTCCTGCTTGCCTTCGCAGTGGACAAGGACCGAATCCCCTCTGCGTTCCAGCAACAGATCTACGGCTGCTCTGCCGCATCGCAGATTGCGGATCGAGAGCTGGGATATGCCTTCAGGAAGAAAGGGCCGGTCGAACACGATGCGGCCCAATTCTCCCATCACAGAAATCCCGAGGCATCCTTCCAGTATCAAAAACGGGGCCGCCGCAGCCCACGCCTGCGGCGAACACGCTACCGGATAAAGCGTCGGCCCTTCCGTGGGACGTCTCTTCAGCCCGCAGAATAGTTCCGGCAGGCGGTGCAACTCCACCTCGCCGCTCAGGTCCAGAAGCGCAATCAGAATCTGCCCCGCTATCTTCTTGTACCCGAACTTCGACATGCCATAAGCAATAATGGAATTGTCATGCGGCCACACCGATCCGTTGTGATACGACAACGGATTGTAACGAGCTTCGTTCGACGCGACTGTGCGAATTCCCCAGCCAGTGAAAAAGTCGGGCCCCATCAGCGTATCGGTTACAACCCGCCCTCGTTCCGTCGATGCGATGCCTGAGAACAGCGCATGGCCCGCGTTCGAAGTGCGCACCCGGCAGGGATTCTTCCGCCCATCGAGCGCCAGTGCATACGTCCCGAGCTCATTGCACCAGAACTTTTCTTCGAAGTTCGTTCTCAACGATTCCGCCTGGACCTCCAGTTCGCAGCACTGATCCACATTTCCCAGGATGCGGGTCATTTGCGCGGCAGCGAGTTTCGCCGCGTAGACATACCCCTGCACTTCGCACAATGCGATTGGCGGCTCGGCAATCTTGCCGTCGGAGTGAAATACTGAGTCATCAGAATCTTTCCACCCCTGTTGCACCAGGCCTTTGCCCGAATGCCGGGCGTACTCCACAAATCCATCCCCGTCCACATCGCCGTATTCATCAATCCACTTCAGGGCCCGCTGAATGTGCGGCCATACGCGCTTCAAGAATTGCCGGTCTCCCGTGCGCTCATAATAAGCGCCCGCGAGAACGATAAAGAGGGGAGTCGCATCCACGCTTCCGTAGTAGCGCCCGAACGGCACTTCTCCCAACGCCGCCATCTCGCTTTGCCGCATTTCGTGCAGAATTTTTCCCGGCTCCGAGTCCGCCACCGGATCTACCGAGTCCGCCTGCGTTGCCGCTAGAAACTCCAGTACGCCGCGGCCGATCTCCGGATTCAGCCACATCGTCTGCAACGCGGTGACGATCCCATCGCGTCCGAACACCGTGCTGAACCAGGGGACGCCGGCATACGGGTAATTGCGCTCCGGATTTCCCGTAATCATCATCTCCAGGTCCGACATGGATCGGGCGATCCAATCGCTGAATCTTGAGTTTGAGCTGCTGATTTGCGGAAATGCCTTAGTGGTCCCCGCCAGTTCGAAGCGCGCTGACGAGAGCGCCTCGCTGTAGCCGGTAAAATGGCTCGAAGCTTCAGAATTGCAGGCAATTTCCAGCTGAAGCGTTACCCGCTCCTTCGGTCGAAGGCTGATTTCAAATTCCAGGCCCGTTTCCGAAATCCGTCCCGGCGCCACATCGGTACGGATCGCCGTCTCCCGTACCACCCGGTCCAAGCCTTGGTACACCAGCGTCACCGAGTTGCTGTCGATCTTCGTATCTTCCCGCCGGCCGTGGCGTTCGCGGGTTGTCCCGCGCACTTCAAAGATGTCCGCAAAATCCGCATCGAACCCCAGATAAAGCGGGATATCCAGATCCTCCAGCCCGTGATTCACGAACAGCAGCTTCTCAAAACACGAGTTCCGCCATAAGAAACGTGACCGCACCAGGTGCAGGACTCCCCGATGAATCGCGATCGCCCCCTCCCGAAATACGTCCAGATTCGCTAAGTCCGCGGTGAACAGGAAATTATTGGTCGCTACGGTGGAACTCAGCAGCAGAGGGCGCGCATTCCACAGGTTCAGGGATAATTCCGACAGGTGTCGCATCCCGTCGTAGAACAGGCCTTGCTCTCCCAGGCCGGATGTCTGCACGTCCCCCAGACGGTCAAAAACGTAAAACATTCTGCCGTATTTCAAGACCCGGGCCCGATCGTCCGCCCGGGACGCGGTGGTCGCTATGTAGTACTGGGCGTTTGCGATTCCACTTCCATCCAATTCAGCACTCCCTCTTCGACCTCGATCGAGGCCGATTTTGGATGAATCAGGTTTTGATAAATGCTCAGGTAATTTCTTGCCATCTGGTCATCCGTGAAGTTTAGCTCGAAACAGCGGCGGCACTCACGTCGGTCAAAACCGCTGGTCTTCCTTACCGCCGCGACGGCTTCATCAACATTGTGCACCAGAAAACCGTTTACCCCATCGAATATGATCTCGGGAACCGAGCCGCGCGGGTGCGCAATCACCGGCGTCCCGCATGCCATCGCTTCGATCATTACCAGGCCGAACGGTTCCGGCCATTCGATGGGAAAGAGCAGAGCCGCTGCATTGCCCAGGAATTCGCTTTTCTCCGCATGTCCGATCTCACCGACAAACTCAATCAGCGGATGATTCAGCATGGGCCGGATCACCTTCTCGAAGTAATCCAGGTCCGCGCGATCGAGTTTCGCCGCAATCTTCAACGGCATATCCGACTTGATCGCGATCTCAATCGCCTGATCCACACCCTTCTCGGGCGATATGCGTCCCAGGAATGCGAGGTAATCTCCGCTGCATTCATCCCAGCCCAGTAAATCGACCGGCATGCCATGAGGTACAGTACCCACCCAGTTGACCCAGGGCAGGGGCTTTCGCTGCGCGTTCGAGATCGAGATCAGCGGTATTTCCCTGAACTCCTGATAGAGCGGAACTAGGTCGGGAATATCCAGCCGCCCGTGCAGCGTGGTGACACACGGAACCTGTTCCCGTCGGCTGCGAATGAAATGAAAGTAGTCCGTATGGAAATGGATGAGATCGAACTCTTGCGCCTGATTTAACACCTCTTCAATCATCAACAAATGATGAGCCAGTGGGTCTACGCAATCCGGATTCAGTCGAAGAGCTTCCTTACAGGAGGGTACCAATCGGGCATTGGTCACCGAGTCTCCACTGGCAAACAGCGTGACTTCGTGCCCCAGTGCAGCCAGTTTTTCCGTTAGCCAAGAAACGACTCTCTCGGTTCCTCCATAAAGTCGAGGGGGGACGCTCTCGTAAAGCGGCGCAACCTGAGCTATCCGCATCCAATGGGCTCCTTTTCCCTTACAAAATTACGGTCCTCCGATTGAGCCAAGCCTCCAGCCGGAGTTTTCGCGGTGCCTTGTTGAGATGTGTTCTACGGTGTTGTGGTTGGCGCATGCACAGCAATTGCTGTACATCCTACGCAGCGCAACCTTTCATGGTGCGCTTGCACCCAAAAATTCGGTGTAGGTTCCGGCGAGCCTTCGCCCGCCTATGCGTCGACACGAAAGAAGTTCGAAGCAGTCCTCACCTCACGTTCCCGTTCCACTACCGGCCGTTCTCTTCGATTTGGATGGCACTCTCATCGACAGCAATTACCAGCACGTGGATGCGTGGACCCAGGCGTTGCGCTCGGCGGGGATTGTCATTCCTATGTGGAAGATCCACCGCCGCATTGGCATGAGCGGGAAATCGTTTGTTCGCGAATTACTCCGCGAGATGAGGCCACGCAGGACTGAAATCAATATCGAGCGCCTGGAGGCGAAACACGATCGCATTTTTCGCCGGCAAATCCGCGGGCTTGCTCCTTTGCCGGGCGCGAATGAACTGCTGAAACATCTCTCGCAGCACAAGGTTCAGATTGCAATCCTACCACCGGCGGCCGGACGCAAACCGACAAGCTCTTGCGTCACCTGACGATTCCTTCAGAAATTGAAATCGTTACCGGGGACGACGTGGAAAAAGCCAAGCCTTCGCCTGACATTTTCATGTTAGCGGCGCAACGCCTTGGCACGCGCCTCAACGACTGCATCGTGATCGGTGACAGTGCATGGGATCTGCTTGCCGCCGGGCGCAAGAACGCATTAGGAGTGGGATTGCTCTCCGGAGGCTATGGACAGGAAGAACTGGAGCGCGCCGGCGCATTCCGGGTCTATTCCGATCCTGCCGATCTGCTAATGCACATTGAACAACTCGGATTACCGAGCCTTTGAGACCGCATCGTTTATCCCTAAATTTTTCCTAACTTATTGCAACCATTGTTCATCAGGGATTGCCCCGTCGCGCTTAAGGTAGGAGCCGTATTGTTCGTTCCCGCATGTTTTTTCTAAAGTAGATCGTCAGCCCTAAGCTGAACAAATTGTTGTAACAGCCTGGCTCCCCCTCCGCTCGTAGCCGCGGCCTTCCCAATCTGAGGTCTGAAGGACTATGAGTGTATTTCGCCCGGTTCGATCCAGACAGGTTTCTCACGCTCTGATTTTGATAATAATTGCAGGTGGAATCTCGACTTCCATCGCTTGCGGAACTGGTTCGACGAAAAACAGCACGACAGCCACAGCACCCGCCCCTCCACAACCTAATTTCCCATCCATCGCCCCGGAACCGATCAGTTGGCCCATTTCCAATCCCGCAGCCAGTCAGTTCCCTGCGCCGCCTGCCGAGGACGAAACCACTGCCCCATGGAAAAATGGCGCCAATGATTTCCCGCTCAGCGTGTCGAACCCGTTGGCTAACTCGACAGTCACTTCACCTTTAAACGTGGTAGCAACGGCGACGCCCAAGAATCCGCTGTTCTTCATGCGGGTATATGTCGACAATCTCGCCGTCTATTTCACCTTTGATAATTCAATCAATACGCAAATCTTCGTGGGTACCGGCACGCATACCATCACGGTGATGGCGGAAGACAAACAGGGCTACATCTCGGCGACACCGCTGCAAGTCACTGTGAGTGCCCAGGCGCCGTCGACGAACGGCCAGACAGTCATCAGCAGCATTCAAAATATGCCAGGATGGCAATCCTGCGGCGCCCTGTTTCCTGCTGGTTCGGGCCGTGACGGACAGATTTGCGCCGCCGGCGGTGGAACGCCTGCCTCCACTCTCACTCAAAATGTCTCCTCGCCGGCGATGGACGGTAGCTCCGCCAAGTTCAGTATGGCGCCTGCATCGCCCGATTGTCCGCACTATTGCAACATGCTGTACTTCAATCCCGTCGCGGGGGGCAACAACGTAACTCATTTCATTTATGACTTGTATTTCTACATCGATAATCCCGTAGCTCCGCAGGCTCTCGAGTTTGACGTGAATCAAACGTTCGGCGGCCAGCGCTGGGTTTGGGGATCGGAATGTAGTCAAAAAGGTTCTGGCTTTTGGGACATCTGGAATGACGCTCCGAATACCGGCTGGGAACCGACCACCATCCCCTGCAATAACTTTCAAGCGAATACCTGGATTCATCTGGTTTGGACGCTCGAACGCGTCGGGAACCAGGTGCACTACATCAGTCTGCAAGTGGGAGATCAAACTTACACCGTCGACACCTTCTATCCCAATCAACAGAATTGGACTCTGGAGGAAATTGATAACGCATTTCAAATGGACCTCGACGGCGTTGGTACTCCTTATAACGTTTGGCTCGATAAGGTGAACTTGACGGCGTACTGACGGTTTGCATCGGGAAGGAGAACGACTCTTTCCGCAGATAGAAAAAGTTAATCCGTAGTGACTTGGCTCCTGACCGCTCTCGGATGCTTGGGTCTCCTACAGAATCGCAGAGCATCGGAGAGGCGAATGGGGGCGCACAAAGGCTTGGGTGGCACCTGGCGATACGTTCTGGCGACATCACTGCTCGCTGCCGGCGTGCTGCTTTCAGTTTGGGCCGGCTGTCAGGGCTTGCCCAGGAATGTTGCGAACTGCCCGGTCACTCCAACTCCCCCCGCAAACCTTAGCATCGTGCCGCCTGCGGCCGAACCGCCGCCTGCCTCTCTATGCGGTTTCCCGCTCAGCATCACCAGCCCCATGAACGGCGCCACCGTAAGCTCGCCCATGCCCATCGTCGCTGCCGCTACGGCGCCGGATCCGATTTACACGGTGCGTTTGTATGTGGACGGCCTTGCCGTGCTCTACACCCCTAACGCTACCGTCAATCAGTTGATCTGGATGGCGGACGGACCGCATACGGTCGAAATTGTTGCCGAGGATACTGCCGGCTACATTGCGACTACCTCCATGCAGGTGAACGTTACAAGCCAGCAACCCGGCGCGCTTAATATCCAGGATATGCCGAGCTGGGTGTCCTGCTCAGCCGTAATAGGTGCCAACAACACCTGTGCCGCCGGTCTTGGAACCGCGCAATCGACTCTCACGCTTCACCAGAGCTCGCCGTCTCTCGATGGCTCGGCGGCGAAATTCACTCTCGCCGGCAACCACGCTTACTCCAACGAACTGTACTGGACTCCTCTGGGAGGTGGGAACAGCGTCAGCCATTTCACCTACGATCTATGGTTCTACATCGATAACGGTGACGCCCCGCAGTCTCTCGAGTTCGACGTGAACCAGGCCTTTGGCGGCACCCGCTGGACTTGGGGAAGCCAGTGCGACTTCAACGATACCCACCACTGGGATATCTGGGATCCCCTGAACGGGGTCTGGCGTTCGACCTCAATCCCGTGTAACCACTTTCCTTCGCAAACCTGGATTCATCTCATATGGCACTTGGAACGCGTGGGCAACCAGGTCCATTACATCAGCCTTGACGTCGCCGATCAGAGCTACACAGTGGACACCTACTACACCGCGCAGCCGAACTGGACGCAGGAAGAAATTGACATTGCATTTCAGATGGATGGCAACTACAAGCAACAGCCCTACACCGTCTGGCTCGATGAAGTGAATCTTCTGGCTAACTGAGATGCCGTCCTGTCTTGATTTCCTGCTACAGGGGATGAACCGTCTTTTTACAGAAAATCTTCGATGCGACCCTTGCCTTTTGACGTATTACGCTTTGTAGAAAGGAGGCCCATCATGCCCGAAAAACAAACCTTGGAACGTGCTCGGGAAGACGCTCGCGAAGGCAAGTCCGCCAGCACGCAAGCTGGCGAATTCGTGCGCGAGGAGATGCATCACATACGGGAGGGCAAGCATGGCGCGGCTTCGCCGAAGCAGGCAATCGCGATCGGCCTTTCGAAAGCCCGGCGCGCCGGCGTGAAACTGCAACCGCCCCGCAGAGGCAAAGCTTCCGCTGGCACTACCGAAAAAGCAGAACGCGACTATCGCAAGGGACAAAGCCACCCTCGCCGTAAGCCTTCAAGAACCCGTTCTCGTGCCACCAGCAGAGCGCTCAAGAAACAAGGCCGGAGTGCCGCATCTCACAGTTCGTTGTCGCGGCAGGCGCGGACCGCTGCCCGCAAGCGCGGTTCCAGTTCGCGTCACAATGCTGCCATGAAAGCAAGCCGCACTAGAAGGGCTAGAAGATAGTAGCGCCGCCGTCAGGCGCCTTGTCGCGAGGGCGTCCGCCGCCCTCACAGGGTCCAGCACAGCGGATTGCAGAACAGAGGAGCTACCCATGATTCGCAAACTCAAGTCCGGCCAATACCGTTTGTACTCGCGCAAAAAAAGTGCCAAGACTGGAAAGCGCCGCAATCTCGGAACCTTCTCCAGCAGGCATGCCGCCGAAGCTCACGAAAAGGCGGTGCAGTACTTCAAGCACCACTGACGAGTATGGCCGCCGCGAAGAAATCAGCCAAAAGGAAGAGATGGGTCGCTAAAGTCAAAACCGACTCGACTCATCCACCTGCAGGCCTGTTTACCAAAGACGCCGCGACCATCGCTCGCACGCTGGCCTCGCGGAGAGTTTCGCCGAAGGGGCCCAGCTCAGGCATGCGCATGCTCACCTATTTCATCAATCGCGGTGGACGAGGGCTCAGCGCAACCCGGCGCAAAGAACTGGAAAAAGCCAAGACACTCCTTTCCAAATGGATTCACAGCTCGAACCGTAACCAAGCCGCATAAAGCGTTTCCCTTCGCATATCGGCTTTTTTAAAAAACTCAAATCAGTCCGCCCGGTGTTAGCCCTCCTGAGTATTTCTCCTCCTCCATCTACATACGATTTCCTTTGACTCTCCAGTAAACGCTGTATACAGTGAACGAACTCCGCTCAGAAATTCTCCGCTCCCGCCCGACGGAAGCTCCGGGTCACAGCGGTCCCAGCACGATCCCAGGGTGTCCCCCCTCGTTTGGTGGACCCCATTTCCAACGGCCTTACGGGGTCTAGCAGTACAAATCCAACCGGAGAGAAATCGAAATGAAGAAGCGCTTCCTCATCTCAACGGCCATTTCCGTTCTTTTTGCGGCGTCTGCATTCGCCGGCGTGACCGTTACTTCTCCTTATAACGGCAGCACAGTGAGTTCGACCTTCAACGTAAAAGCGTCTGCCTCCAGTTCATGCTCGAAAGGCGTCGCCTCCATGGGGATCTATCCTTCCGCCAATTGGCTGGTCTACACCGTGGGCGGTTCAAGTCTTAATACCAACGTCACTCTCAGCCCCGGCGACTACAACATGGTGGTTGAAGAATGGGACAACTGCGGCGGAGCCTCGACTGCCACCATTACTATCACCGTCAAGAACAGCACTGGCGTATTCGTCACTTCTCCTTCGAGCAACAGCACGGTCGGCTCTCCTGTAAATTTTGTCGCCACTGCGACGACCTCCTGCTCGAAGGGTGTCGCCTCCATGGGGATCTATACAGCGCCTTATCAGCTCGCATATACCGTCGGCGGTGCAAGTCTGAATACCAGCCTCACTTTAAGTCCAGGGACCTACAACACCACCGTCGAGGAATGGGATAACTGCGGCGGAGCTGCCACCACTCCGGTCACCATCACCGTGAGTGGCTCGGGCAAGACCTTCACCAACTTGCAAAGCAGTGGAGGATGGAACGGCTACGCACAGCAGCCTCCGAGTTACGGTGACTGCACATGGTGTACTCCCTCGGGCCCTCAGACCACTTGGGCCATGTATCAGGGCATCAAGAATCCCACGCTCTCCGGCAGTTCCACGCAGTTCAATATCGGAGGCACCGAGGCCTACACCGACGTCCTTTGGAACAATCACCTCATAGGTGACTTCTCTTCTCAAGGACTCCCTGACACCAGCCACACTCTGGTGCCTACGCTGCACACGTTCACCTACGACGTGTACTTCTACGGCAGCAATCTCGGGGCTGCGCAGGCGCTGGAGTTCGACGTCAACCAGTTCTTCAACAACCAGGGCTACACCTGGGGCCACGAATGTCGCGTCGCGGGCGGAAACGAATGGGATGTCTGGGATAACGTCCACGCCAAGTGGATTCCCACCGGCATCGCCTGCAATCCGCTGGAGAACGCCTGGAACCATCTCACGATCGTCGTTCAGCGCACTTCCAGCAACCAGTTGAACTACCAATCCATCACGTTCAACGGGGTAACTCATACTCTGAACTGGACCTACGCTCCCTTTTCGGCAGTGGGCTGGTACGGAATTACCGTGAACTACCAAATGGACGGAAACAATAAGCAGACGTCCTACACGGTGTATGTGGACCAGCTGAACTTCACATATGAGTGAGCCTGCTTTCACTCCGCCTCGGCGTTGAAGTGCCTCTCAACGCCGGAAACTTTGCGGCCGGACTGATCATTCTGTGAACAGTCCGGCCAAAAAAGCCCGTACTTGCATCCACTGACTTATTATCGTCAGCCTCCCGTTTCCCAATTCAGAAAACCCGTCGGTAATCCATTAAAAACAAAGTGCTTAACAAAGATCTAGGCTCGGGCATCTCGGGAGTTCCTCTATGCAACTAACAAATTAGTTGACGTTTTTGATCCTCGAACGTCTGACCGACTAAGGACTGGGAGGCACCTTGGCAAGGACAAAATCTCTGACTCTGACCGAAGCAGAACTCCGCATTATGAATGTCCTTTGGGATAAGGGTTCGGCGACCGTGCATGAGGTCTTGGCTGCTCTACCCACCCCTCCCGCCATTGCTTACAACTCGGTTCTGACCATCATTCGCATCCTCGAAAACAAAGGGTACGTGTCCCACCGCAAGGACAATCGGGCTCACGTTTACATACCGAAGGTGGATCGCAAGGATGCAACTCGCTTCGAGATCGGCCACTTGGTCAGCCGTTTCTTCGGCAACTCACACGAGCTTCTTGTGCTGAACATTTTGGAAGACAAGAGCATCAATCCTGAGGAATTGGCGCGACTGCGAGCGCTGCTGGAAGGGAGCAAATAGCCTGATGACTCCCGCTCTCCACGCCATCGCCCAAGTGACCGCCCTTAGAGCGGTGGATTCCATCATCGAGGGAACATTCGTCGCGTTGTTTGCGGCCGCGCTTTTGCGCGCCGCGCGCCGTCACAATGCCGGTGCCAGGTTTGCCATCAGTTTTTCGGCCCTCTTGGCCATCGCGTTCCTGCCCTTTCTGAACATGTCGCGTCACAGCGGCATTTCCGCCACGAGCCACGCTGCCTTCACAATCTCAGAATCCTGGGCGTTGTATCTGTTCACCGCATGGGCGCTGATTGCAACCTCGTCTCTGATTCGCCTCGGGCGCGCCGCTTTGCACCTGCGCGTTCTGCGCAACGGTTGCGAGCCGGTGGATCTGCAACATCTCGATCCACTTCTACAGGAAACGCTCCGCCGTCATAGTGAAAAACGCAAATTCACGCTCTGCACGTCCGATGCGGTGCGCGTTCCCACCGCCCTGGGCCTGCTGAAGCCCGCCGTAGTCATTCCTCGCTGGATCATGCAGGAGCTTTCTCCCGCGGAACTGAATCAAATACTGGTTCACGAACTTGCGCACCTGAATCGCTGGGACGATTGGACGAACCTGGCGCAGCAACTCGTCCGCGCGGTCTTCTTCTTTCATCCCGCTATATGGTGGATCGAGAGGCGAATCGCTTTGGAGCGCGAGATGGCTTGCGATGATGCGGTCCTCCTCGAGACTGCAAGCCCTCGCGCCTATGCCGAATGCCTGGCTCGCCTGGCTGAAAGAAGTTTCGCGCGTCGCACGGTCGCCCTGGCGCAGGCTGCTCTAGGCAGAATTCGCCAGACTTCATTGCGCATCGCGCAGATTCTGAGTGCCGAGCGAACTGTACCCAACACTCGAAGCTGGAAACCGGCCGCTTCCTTGGTTGCCGGATTCGCCGTCATGTGCGCCTTGGGAATTTCACGAGCGCCACGCCTGGTCGCGTTTCAGGATTCACTTCCGAATCATCCGCCGGCGGTTACTGCGAACGGAGTCGGGGTTGTGCCAAACGTAAGCGCCCTCAACGCGCGAGTTCCATCCGCGCCCGTGGTGCAGGCCAAATTAAACACAAGAGTCGGCCGTTCCATGGTGAAGGTGCCGGTGATGCCCGTCAACGTGCGTTCGGACCGACCTAAGTCGGCCCGGAACACCATGGTTCACCTTGCGAGTTCGAAGACCAGGTCTGCACCGGCCACTGAAACATTTTTCTTCGTGATTCAGTCAGGAAACAGCGCCTCTGGCGATGAGGTCTATCAAATCCAGATGTGGCGGTTTACAGTTCTTCACTCAGCCGTCGATCCCAATAGCAAATCTCCGCACAGGACATAAATGAAGCAGATGAGAGGTAACTTCGCAGTTCGGCTTTTAAAACTAAGGAATTAGTTGCAAATCAAATTTTCGAAAAGGACACAAAAATGAACCCAGCAAAATGGATCAACGACCGCACAAAAAAATGGACGCGGCGTCTGGCGGTGCCTGTCTTGGCAGCCGCACTGGCGGCCTCGTTCGCAACGTACGAATGCGTCAAACCCGCTGCAGCAAGCGCCGCGATCGCAACTCCTGCGGCAAGTCCGCTCGACGACAACAGCGTTGGCGCTCTGCTCTCCCTTGATAAGGCGATGGAAACGCTCGCGGCTCACGTCACGCCCGCCGTCGTCAATGTCACCGTCGCTTCCAAAGTGAAGCCCGACGAATCGAATCAGCAACAGCAGGATCAGATGCAACAATTCTTCGGAGACCAAAGCCCGTTCGGACAGTTCTTCGGCCAGCAGTTCGGCCCGCACATGCGCATCCCCCGGCAGCCCCAGATCGAGCACGGCCTGGGCAGCGGCGTGGTGATCTCCCCCGATGGATACATCGTCACCAACAACCATGTGATCGAAGATGCGGTGGATATCCGTGTGACCACCCACGACCGCCGTGTTCTCAAGGCTAAGCTGATTGGCGCCGACCCGCTCACAGATATCGCGGTGCTGAAAGTGAATGCCACCGATATGGCGAGCGTCCCTTGGGGCGATTCGACGCAAGTCAAGCCCGGGGAAATCGTCCTGGCTTTCGGCAACCCTTACGGATTCCGCTTCACCGTTACCCGTGGCATCGTGAGCGCGATCAACCGCGGCAATCCCGATCCCACCAATCGCGCCAAGCCGGGCGAGTTCATCCAGACCGACGCAGCCATCAATCCCGGCAACTCCGGCGGTCCACTGGTCGACGCCCGCGGTGAAGTCATCGGCATCAACACCTTCCTGGTCTCTCCGTCGGGAACATTCTCAGGAATGGGATTCGCAATTCCAACCCAGATCGTGAAACCCACGGTTGACGCCCTCATCCGCGACGGCAAAGTACGCCATGGCCGCATCGGCATCAGCATCTCTAACGTGACGCCCGAGAACGCGAAGTTCTTCGGCGACTCGACCGCTCTGGGAGCGGTGGTGAGCCAGGTGGATCCGGATTCGCCTGGATCCAAGGCCGGCCTGGAGGTCGGCGACGTGATCACCGCCATCGACGGCCAGAAGATCAACGACTCCAGCGAACTGCAGATGATTGTGGAGCAGAAAACGCCCGGAACCCAGATTGAGCTGACGGTTCTGCGGAACAGCAAAACGATGAACGTCCCGCTCACCCTGGAAGAGCTCGGAGCCCACGGCGAAACCGGAGCGGCCTCCAGCGAAGGCCAGGGCAAAATGCGTTGGGGCCTCAGCCTCGGCAATCTCACGCCCGACGTTCGCCAGCAGTTGCAGGTTCCGGCCAACGTTCACGGCGTATTAATCGAGCAGGTGCAGCCGGGCAGCTCCGCTGACAATGCCGGACTGCAGCAGGGCGACATCATCCTCGAAGTGAACCGTCACAAGGTTCAGAACGCAAGCGACGTGCAGCAGGCCCTCTCCAGCGTTCCGAAGGGGCAGGATGCACTTCTGCTGGTTTGGTCCAATGGCGGCAACGCTTTTCTGGTGCTGCACTCCCCAGAGGGCAGCAGCGGAGCGTAATTCAGGCGCTGTGTAGCTGACTCTGAGCGGTGAGCAAGCTTGTTTTGCTCACCGCTCATTGCTCACTGCTCAATGCTGTCAGCCCAGCGGCGCCGAGACGTGCTCGTGGACGATCATCCACTTGCCGTCTTGGCTTTCAAAAATCACCGTCCAACGAAAGTTCCCCATGTTGACCTTCCCAGCCTTGTCGGTCATCTCCTCTTTGATGGTGGCAGTCGCCCACACCAGATCTCCGTGGGGATGGATTTCCGCGTCATCATTCACCGTGAACTTCGCGCTCTTGTAGCCCGAGAGGACGCCCTTCACCCCTTTTTCGTACTCATCCCAACTGTTGTACTTGAGCGGCGCGATATCGAAAAAGACGTGCGGGCCTTGGGCGTAGAACTTCGCCGTGTTGGCAGGATCCAGAGTCGCCCAGCCATCCCAGATTTTTTGTAAATAGGCCTTGTCGGGAGCGGGGCCGGCAGCAGACTTCTTCATGGACGATTTCTTTTGTGCGACGCCGGAAACACTGAGAGCAAGCAGGCACAATGAAACAGTAAGCAGACGCTTGAACATTGCGGGTTCCTCCAGAAAATTCGGACAAATTCTCGCACAGAAGCAGCAAGAACGACAAACCGCAGTGAACTTCTCCGCGTGCTCTGCGAATCCTCAGCGTCCTCTGCGGTTAAGCTTTTTTTTCGCTACATAGGAACGGACGCAACCCGTGAGAAAGCATTTAGTTTGACCGATTTCCACAGCGCACGATAAAATAACTGAGTTTGCCTGTACTCGCCGACCCGTTCTGGGGAGGCCTGCCTGGAGCGCTGCGGCGCCGGGGCGGAAAACACAGCAAGCATAGGAAATCAGCAGGCCCCTTCGGAGCGCCCGTGTGCGCCCTGGGATTCGTCGCAACTTCCTTTCGAGAGTTCGCGTACGAGCTGGATTTCAGACAAGTCATGGAGGACGTATGTACGCGGTTATCCGCGCCGGTGGCAAGCAGTACCGGGTGGCGCCCGGCGATGTAATTCGAGTGGAGAAGACGGGCACCGGCACCGATGGTC
>Ga0209166_10000109_pt1 | contig 108276 bp, 185 predicted proteins | sample Coa_R1_3_FD_187151 | JGI IMG/M metagenome (GOLD analysis project Ga0209166, IMG submission 187151) | Surface soil microbial communities from Centralia Pennsylvania, which are recovering from an underground coalmine fire - Coalmine... | ecosystem: Environmental > Terrestrial > Soil >... | reverse complement strand
TTTTGGTGGCTGCGTCTCTGCGCGTGCCGGTGTTACGATTTGGTGCATGTCCGCACTCACGCCGTCTGACTATGCGCTCGGTGATGCGCTGCACGCCGCGACCCTTGCGCGCCAAGCACAATCTGACGAACGCTTCAAGTCATACCGTTCAGCGCGCGCGCTTTATCGCGCAGCGGCCGATGCGGCGAACAGTGCGGCGAGACATTGGGAGCGTGCCGGTTTCGGTGCGCGCGCGCTCAAGATGCGAGCAGAAGCAACCGTGTACACGCGTGGCGCGGTTCGTTGCGGCATCAAGCTCGTCGCTTCGATGCCGAGGCACTGGCGTAGCGACTAGTCGTTTTGCGGCGTCATTGGCAGCAAAGGGTCGTGGGTGATGCCGGCGTCGCGGTCCCGGTCGGGGATACGCTCGATGCGCTGCACGAGCCGCCAGTGGCAGTGCCGTCGTATCCGATGAACGCCCCGCTCTCCGAGATGCAGTTTGGTGTCGGGTAACCGCCCTTCGTGACACTCGTGCACGCACCATCGCTGTACATGCTCACCGAGCCCGTACATCCAACACCTGTCGGCGCGCCGCACGAACACATCGAGCAGTCGCGCGCGTCGTCGACGTCGGCGTATGCGACCGTTCGCGACGGGAAGCCGGACGGGCACGCGACATCGCCATCGTGCTCGACGCAGAGATGAAACTGCGGATCGGCATCCGGCACGCAGGCGCTGCCGCTCAAGCATCCACTCGTCGATGTCGGTGCGCACGAGATCGCGGTCGTCGACCACGTTGGCGCGGGCACGTTCTTCGTCGCGTTCGGCGCGCAGGCACCGCCCGTCACGCTTGGCGTCGAGATGTCGATCGACGAGCACCATACGGACATCGACATGCAGCCGCTCGAGGTGCCGTACGGCGTCACGGGTCCGTCGCACGTGCCCGGCGCGGCCTGGCAATGCCCTCCGAAGTTCACCGTGCACGTTGCGCCAGATGGCGCACCACACGAGCAGTCGCATGTCGCCGGCAACGCGACGAGGTCGTCATGAAGGACCGATTGCGAGCCCGCGAACTTCGGGCCGCACGTCGGCGGCGACGTTCCCACGGACAGTTCCACCGGCCCTGCCCAGCCGTTTGGAATGGCCATGCAGGTTCCGTCACACGTCGAAGGCGTGCCCGCGTCGTGCGCGTCGGCCGGCGGCGGCACGATGGCCCCGTCGTGCGAGACATGCGCATCCGCCATCGACGATGCATCGTCCGCTATCGGCGCGTCCGCTCCGACGCCGCCGTCGTTCGAGCTCGCGATGCCGGAGTCGGAGCCGAACGCGACGTCGTCCGCCGTGAACGGCTCCCCACTGCAGCCCCAAAGACAAAACCCCATCACAATCCACGCAAGCGCCTTCATCATGAATACGTTCTACATCCTGTAGAACGTTCGCGCAAGCTACGCCCAATGTCTCGCCGCACTGTTCGCCGCATCGGCCGCGCGGCGCATTTGTTCGCCGATGACAGCGAGTAGGATGTCGTCGAGATCGCGTACTGGTCGCCAGCCGATGAGATCGTGGATTTTCTTCGTATTCGGGGCGCGTCGCCGCATGTCTTCGAAGCCCGGCTCGTACGCCTTTTCGTAGGGAATGAAGTGGAGCTCGCTCTTCGAGGCCGTGCATTCGACGATCTTCTCCGCGAGCTCGCGAATCGAGATCTCGAATGTGTTGCCGATGTTCACGACCTCGCCGTACGCGCGCGGCACGAGAGGGAGCTTCACGAGCGCGTCGACGACATCGTAGACGTGCGTGAAGCAACGCGTCTGCGTGCCGTCGCCGTAGACCGTGAGCGGCTCGCCGCGGACGGCCTGCCCGACGAGGCGAGGCACGACCATGCCGTACTGCCCCGTCTGCCTCGGCCCCACAGTGTTGAAGAGGCGCCCGACGACCGTCGGCACTTGTCTCTCCTTCCAGTAGGCGATGGCGAGAAACTCGTCGACGAGCTTCGATGCTGCGTACGACCAGCGCGATCGATTCGATGGTCCGAACGTGAGATCGCCGTCTTCGTTGAACGGCAGATCGACGCTCTTGCCGTAGCACTCCGACGTCGACGCGATAAAGATCGGCTTCTTCTTCTTCGCTGCGAGCTCGAGGACGACCTGCGTGAGGTGGATGTTCTTCTCGATTGTTTCGATCGGGCGCTTCACGATGAGCTCGACGCCGACCGCCGCCGCGAGGTGGTAGACGACGTCCGCGTCGTCGACGAGCTCCGCCATGAGCCCGCGGTTCGCACACGTGTCGATGACGTAGCGGAAGTGCGGGCTTGTCTTGCATTGCGCGATGTTGCTCGCACGACCCGTGGACAGATCGTCGATCACGCACACGTCGTGACCATCTTTGAGCAGCGCATCGGCGAGATGCGATCCGATGAAGCCACAACCGCCGGTGATCAGATAACGCATCGGTCTCCCTCTCAGTGAGCCATTCCGTCCATGCTGTGGCCGAGCTCACGGAGCGTACGCGCGATGTACATCGCTCGGTCGACACACTTGTGATTCGCGCGCAACGTCTCGTAACCCGCTCGCGCCATCTCCTCTGCGTGCGCGTCGTTCGCGTACGCGTGAAGAATGTGCTCGCGGAGCTTCGCGAAGCTTTGCCTGTCTCCCATCGGCGAGAGATCGTTGTCGTAGCGGAGAAAGTGGTGTCCCGGTTCGAGCTTCGAGCTAGGCATCTCGATCGACGAATCCGTGATGACGAGCGCGCCGGCCGAAATCCCTTCCCAGAACCTCACGGTGTCCGTGCCGAACGACTGCTGATCGATCACGACCTTGGAGTGCGCGATCGACCGCAAATACTCGTCGTGCTTCATCACGTGCCCGATTGCTGCGCGAATCGTCCAGCCAGGACACGCCGCAACGGCCTCCTCCGTCGTCTGCCTGCAGAGCTTGCGCATGGCCTGCGTTGATCCGAGCACGCAAAAGACGTCCGTCGTACGCTCCTTCCATGGCACCCACGGGATGTCCCACAATGACGAAAACGGCATCGGGTAAACCGGGGCCGCCGCGCGTCCAAGCATGTATCGATTCGGATGATCCGTCCTGAGAAGCGTGCGCTTGAAGTACGCCGCCGGCTTGAATGCATTCACGAAGTCCACACGCTCTTGCGGGTAGTCCTCGTGATCGACGAACGCGATCGGGGGCAAGTTTGCATGGCGCGCCTGCAATTCGTGCAACGCGGCGGACCCATGCCACCGTGCCCCGTTCAGTACGATCAGCCCAAACTCGCTCTGCCGAACCATCTCCATGATCTCGTCGTCTTGCGCGAACGGTATGCCGAGCGGACGCGAGGCGAAGTGGATGGGGATGTCGATGGGCATGTACGCGCCCCTCAACGCGTTCGGATCCCAAGCTCGCCAGAGCGCCTCATGCGCCCAGAGTTCGGCCCCAGTATGCGCTGGCACGTAGCCAATCTTTCCGTTCGCCGCGACGTTGATCACGTCACCGGGTTTCCCTGGCTCCGAACCACGGTGGTCCCATGCGTACACCGGGTATTGATCGCGGCCACCGTTGTACGTGTTCTTGTACGGCCACATGCGGACACGGTCTGAGCCGAGCCAGTCGCAGAACCCTTTGGCCAGCATGTAGGCGCCATAGTCTGCACCCAGCGTCTCGAGGAGAAGGACCTTGTCGCCCATGGCTTCCTACCTCTTTCGAAGAAGCACGTTGAACGAGAATTTGTTCTTCAGCGTGTCGAGCTCGACGACGTCGCACACGTCCGCAAGCCGATCGAGGATCCCCTCTTTGAATTGTGCCGGGTTCCACGCGTGACGATGATCGGAGTCGCAGCCCAGCACATCGAACGAGCCGTTGTCCGGCACCACGATCGCGAGGTGGCCGCCTGGACGAAGGACGCGCAGCCATTGCGTGCGCATCACGTCGACGAGCGCCTTATCGTACGCGTCGCGCCAGCGCGGATAGAGGGAGATCCAGTTACGCCGCGCCTCGTCCGTGATGTCGCGTTTCTGTCCAGCCACCGGGCGCGGCACCACGTGGCCGAGAAAGCGCGAGACGTCGACGTGCTCGAGCGAGTGGTTTGAGCACACGTACGGGAACGCGTTCTTCGGGAACACCGAGAGATCGGCCATGTCTCCGATGACGTCTGACCAAGTCGGATCCTTGCTCTCGTAGTGAGGATGCGGCTCGCCCGTCGCGAACTTGTCGACGTGGATGCAGTAGGGCGTGAGGCCGCGTGCCGATCCTAGGTCGAGCCCAAGATCGAGCGGGCCGCAGAACTTCATCGCCCAGTAGCACGTGAAGGCGCGCTGCTGGTGCCCGACCTTGTTGTCCGGATTGCTCATGTCGCAGAGGACCGCGCGATCGCCAACCGGGTTCGCGTAGTCGAACTTCGGAAAGTAGCGCTGCAACTCCTCGTACATGCCGGGATACGTGTCCATCGAGATCTCCTTCACGCGTACGCGTCACCGCTCTTCGGGCCGTCGTGCGTGAGCCAGTGCACCGTGTGTTTCTTCTCGATGCCGCGGAACGGCGCCATCACGCGCGGATCGGTCACGTCGAAGTCGCCACCGAAGTGCGCCTTGTACGCAGCGCGATCCTTCGTCATCGGATCGTCCTTCAGCAACTCTCCCGACTTCTGGAACGTCGCGCTCCATATATGCCAGAGGAGCGGATGCGAGATCGCGTACGACGGATGCCCCTTCTCGGCGAGCGCCGTCCCGAACCAGCTCTCGTTGTAGAACTGGCGCGTCCTCCGATCGAAGCCGCCGACGAGATCGTACTTCTCGCGCGTGAACGCGAAGGAGCAGCCGATCGGACACATCATGCATGACGGCGTCGCGCTCTCGCGGTTCTCCCACTCCGCCGCCGGCAACGCGGCCTTCGTCGCGTGGTGCCGCGGCACGACGCGCGCACCCGGCGACGCGAGAAGCGTCGGGACGTCCTCGCGCGTGATGAATTGGATACCCAGCCCCACAGCGCCTGCGTTCGGATTCATCCGCAGGAAGTAGTCGATCGCCTGGAGCCAGCCCGGCGTGACGATGATGTCGTCGTTGAGGAGCGCGATCATCGGTGTGCTCGAGGCGCGGACGAGCGTGTTCCATCCGGCCGTGATGCCCTCGTTTTTGTCGTGCGCGATCCAGCGCGCACCGAAGCGATCGGCGACGTCGCGGCTCTTCGTGTGGTGCGCGGTGTTTCCGCTGTCGTCGACGACGACGATCTCGTACGGCACGCCGTCGTCCTTCGATCGCTCGCGCACGCCTTGGAGGCACCACGGCAAAAGATCGCTCGCGCCGCTGTACGTGGGAATGCCGACCGTGATCATCTGCGCCTCTCCGCCTCCTTCAGTCGCGCATCGACGCAACAAGTGACTTACGCATGCTTTCGCCGATCGCACCGACCATCCGATCGCGCATCGTGACCGGCGGCGCGCCCCACTTCGCCACGAAATACTTCATGTCCGCATCGCGACCGCTCTCGTACTGAAGCTCTGAATAAAGCGGCGTGGTCCCGTGCTCGAGGTGCGGCACGTCGGGACCCCAAACGCGAAAGCACGGGTGCCCGATCTTCGTGAGCGCAACGGCGGCATCCGAATCGCCGTAGTAGCAGCGGAAGCGATCGTCGAAGAACCCGACCTTCTGAAAGGTCTCGATGCGAAAGGCTGAGCACGAGCCCGCGAGCTCGGTGTCGATCTCCGGTTCGCGCGTGCGTGGGATCGGCCTGTAGAACTTGCGGTCGGCGCTCGCCGCGAGAATTGCTGCCGCGGGCGTCACGTGACGCGTGACCCACGAGAGCATGCCGGCGTTCGGTACGCGCTCGAAGAGCGTGAGCGCACGCTCCGCGAGGCCCGGCGTATAGAGGACGTCGTCGTCGAGGAGGAGCATGTACGGCCGCTCGGCCGCCGCGAGCAGACGACTCAATGCCGCGAACACACCGCGGTTCTCGCGCGACGGAATACCAACGGCGCCGTAGCGCTCGACGGCAGCCGCGATCCGCTCGGCTTCCGGCGGATCGCCGCTCTCCGTTCCGTCGTCGGCCACCACGATCCGAAACGGAAAAAAGGCGCGCGCCGTGCGAAGCGTGCGCTCCAGACGCTCGGCGCCGCGGTACGTCGGAATACCAATGGCGATCTGATCGATCATCGCCACACTTTGATCTGTGTGTTCCATTCGCGCGGGTGCATCGTGGACGTCGCATGAATCGAGGCGATGCGCGCGCGTAGGCTGTCGAGCGTCTGGCCCCATTTGCTCATGAAGAGCTCTCGGCTCCATGCGAGCTCCGCAGCCGCGTCGAGGTTCTTCGGCTCCGAGAGCGTCGCGCCGCCAGCATGAAACACGAGCGGGTAGCTCGCGATGTAATTCACGAGGCCCTGCTCGAGCGCGAGCCTCACGCCGAAGTCGAGTTCTTCGTAGAACACGAAGAAGCGCTCGTCGAAACCCTGCACGCGATCGTAATGCTCGCGGCTGAACGCGAAGATGGGACCGAAGGACGAGAGAAGCTCGCCGCCGCCGTCGTGGAGCGTGGCCTCGCAGTATTCGTGGCGATGCGACGGCACCGCCCGGTCCTTCGTCACGCCGACGTACGCGTTCAAGCCGACCATGCCGGCGTAGGGATTCTGGACCACGCTGTAGACGAGGACGTCGAGCCAGTCGGGCACGACCTCGATGTCGTCATTCATGAGCACGACGACGTCGGCGGCCTGATGCCGCACGAGCCTGTTCCACGTCTTCGCGATCCCCGATCGCTCTTGCGACATCAGCATCTCGAGCTTGCCGGCATTCCGAAGTCGCTCGTGACGGTGGATGAGGTGCTTGTTCGTCTCGAGGTTCTCCGACGTCGAGCAATCGTCCGCGACGAGCAGTTTCACGTCGTAGTCGTCGAACGTCGTCGCCTCGTCGATCGCCGCGAGGCACCGCGCGAGACACGGCGGGTTGTTGAGCGTCGGGATGCCGACGAGGACACGCGTCTTCACTTCATCTCCTCGTCTCACGATTGAGATCGGCGTCCACCATGAGCTTCACGAGCTCACTGAACTGCATCGTCGGAGCCCAGCCGAGGTCTCGGTTCGCCTTGCTCGGATCGCCGCAGAGCGCGTCGACTTCGGTCGCGCGATAGAACGCCGGGTCGATCGCGACGTACCTTTGCCAGTCGAGATCGAGGTACGAGAATGCGATCTCGACGAACTCGCGGATCGTGTGCGTGTGGCCCGTCGCGATCACGTAGTCATCGGGGCGCTCGGCCTGCAGCATGCGCCACATGGCTTCGACGTACTCGGGCGCGTAGCCCCAGTCGCGGCGCGCATCGAGGTTGCCGAGCTTGAGCGTCGTCTCGAGCCCGAGCTTGATCCTCGCAGCCGCGCGCGAGATCTTCCGCGTCACAAACATCTCGCCGCGCCGTGGCGATTCGTGATTGAAAAGGATCCCGTTCGCCGCGAAGAGGCCGTACGCCTCGCGGTTATTCACGACGGAGTAGTGCGCGGCGAGCTTCGCGACGCCGTAGGGCGATCGCGGATGAAAACGCGTCGTCTCCGACTGTGGCGGCGGCGTCGATCCGAACATCTCGGAGGTCGAGGCCTGATAGAAGCGCGTGCCCTTCTTCACGCGCCGCACGGCTTCGAGGAGGCGCACCGTCCCGGCCGCGTTCACGCCACTCGTGTAGTCGGGCGCCGCAAACGATGCCGGCACGAACGACTGCGCGGCGAGGTTGTAGATCTCGTCGGGATTTGCCTTCTCGACGACGTCGACGAGCGAGCCCGCGTCGAGCATGTCGCCTTCGTGGAGCGTGATGACGGGCTTCAGATGGTCGATGCGCCATGTCGAGACCGACGACGATCGGCGCATGAGGCCATGCACCTCGTAGCCTTTGCGGATGAGGAGCTCGGTGAGATACGAACCGTCCTGACCGCAGATCCCCGTGATGAGCGCGCGCTTGCCCATCACATGAGCCGCTTCTGCCAGGTCTCGGGTAGCTTGGGCGATTCGATCTCGATGTTGAGGTGGTGATACGAAAACGGCTTCGGGCCCAAACGCCGGATCCAGTCGACGGTCTGCACGAGCCCGTCGTAGAGCGTCACCTTCGTCTCGTAGCCGAGCTTCCGACGCGCCTTGTCCGCCGAGCAGTGCGCCAGATGCACCTCGCACGGCCGCGATGCCTTGAAGATTGGATCGAGCTTGAAATTGAGGATCTCGGCAATGAGCTTCGCGATCTCGAGGACCGTCGTGACCTCGGTGTCCGGTCCGATGTTGATGATTTCGCCCTTCACCGAATCGAGGATCGCCATCCGCACGAGCGGCTCGATGTCGTCGCTCACGTACGAAAAACACCGCTCTTGCGATCCGTCGCCGTAGATGAACGGCTGCCGACCCTGGAGCATGAGGTTCGAGAAGATCGCGATGACGTTGCGCGCGAAGTCGTCGTAGCGCTGGCGCGGGCCGTAGATGTTGTGCGGCACCGCGATCACCCACTCGACCCCGTGCGTATCGCAGAGGTTCCGCAGAAGGCTCTCCGATGCGTACTTCCCGATGCCGTAGGGATCCTGCGGCTTCGGCGTCATGTCCTCGGTGAACGGCGTCGTGTCTTGCGTCCCGTAGCGCGCCATCGACGTGCAGTGCACGATGCGCTTCACGCGCTGCGCGCACGCAGCCGAGAAGACAGCCGCCGACGCGTTGTAGCCGTTCGTCGCGTTCTCGTGCGGACTGAAGACTGAGAGCCCCTCGTGCGCCGTCGCCGCGCAGTGGTAGACGATGTCGACCGCGCGCATCGCCTTCTTCAGCCGCTCGAGCTCATTGCAGTCGCCGACGTAGAAGTCGACGCCGTGCGGGACGTTCTGCCGGAAGCCGCCGATCAGATTGTCGCAGCCGACGACGTGATCGCCGCGTGCGAGGAACGCGTCAGCAAGGTGACTCCCCAGAAACCCTGCGACGCCCGTGATGAACACGCGCATTGGGCCCGCAATCTCGCCCGAAACTCTTGAGCCCGCAACTTACAGGTCAGCTTAGTTCCCGAAAGAGCGCCACGTATGCGTCAGCCACCGTATCCATGCAGATTCGCCGGTATTCTTCTTCCATCATGGCCCCAAGCTCGGCGCGTTTCGATGCGTTACGAGCGACGCTCACGACCTCGCGCGCGAACGCTCGCGGATCGAACGAGGGCACGCGGTGGACACCCCCTCGAAGGTCAGCGCCGTGGGTCGACGCCGTGATGACGAGCGGCGTTCGGGCGGATACGAATTGCTTCGTGGCGGCAGACACCGATCCCGTATTGCTCCCGTGGAACAGGAAACCGAGATCGGAGGCGTAGACGCGGTCGAGCAGCGCCTGCTCCTCGAGAAATTCGGTGCTGAAGCGGACGAGCGCATCGGGATACTTCGCGAGTACCTTGCGGATCGCGGCCTCTTCTTCCGCCGCTCCCTTCGACGAGTACGGCCACGGCGTCTGCACTTGCCAAAGAATCGCTGGCTCTTTCGGGCCCGTGCTGGCCTCGGCGAGCATGGCGTCGAGCGCGTCGGGGAAGCGTTTCCACTTCGCGAGGAAGCCGAGCGTCGTCACAACGACGGCGTTGCTCATCCCGAGCTCGGCGCGGAGGGCTTCGCGCTCGGCGCTCGGCGTGTAGTTCGGGCAAGCGAGCGGGATCTCGACGGTGCGCCCGACGGTATCGGCGTACGCGCGATGAACGACGAGCGCGTCGGCGAGCCCGACGTACGGTGCCAGCGCTTCCTTCGTGTAGAGGTGGCAACAGAAGACGATCTTGGATCCGTTCTTCCGGAGCTCGGCGAGCGTCGCGCGGAAGGTCGGGGGCACGAGGCCTGGCTCGAAGTGCACGAGCACGCGCGCCGCGGGATCTTCCTTCGCGGCCGCAACGAGCTCGTTCACGGTCTGGAAGGTGTACGCCGAGACGGACGCGTGGCGCGCGAGCGAGCGATCGAGTTGATCGCCGTACTCACGTACGCCACACCGCTCGTGAGAGCCGTGACAGACGAGGACGCGCGTCGCCTCCACCACAGGCTTCGCGATCGCGCCGCTCTCCTTCGCTTCGTCGACGGGCACGAGCATCGACTCGACGACGTCATCATCGACCAGGGCGACGGCGGCCTGCCGATCGTCGATCCCGAACGAGAGGATCCAGCGTTGCGGGTCGACGCGCGCGAGGCCCGCGCAAAATTCGATGCCTTGCTTCGTGAAGTAAAACGGTGCGCTCATCTTCTTGATGCGGAGCTCGGCGTCGAAAAACACGAAGCGGTGGAGGTAGATCCATTTCGCGCCCGCGCCGTGCACCTGATGGACGACCGCGAGCCAACCATCGCGTCGACGCTCGAGTTGGCTGCTGCCACGAAGGGTCCCGCCGAGCTTCGGAACATGGAGTGCCGATGGCTCCACGAGCCGCGTCTCGTCGTTGTACGTGAGCACGATCGTCGGATCCGTCATGTAGACGAAACGAAGATCGTCGAACGCGACGAACGGCATCCAGTTCTTCTCTTCTCGATCGCTTGGCTGCACGACGGCGTCGACGACGTCGCCCTCGTCGGAGAGCTCGAGGACGGCGAACTTTGGTCTCGGATCGCCCGCGACGCGATCGCACACGGTGGCGCACGCCGCGAGGCGTCCACGATGCACGAAGAGTCGAAGGTCTTCGTAGCCGTGCGTGTACGCGCGCGGCTCGTGCGTGGCCTGCACGAGATCTTCCATCCAATGCGGCGCCTGCACCTCGATCGCGGCGCCTTGCGCCACGTTCTCGACAGAGATCTCGCCGAGGGTCGCGCCCGACGTCTTCGTGGCCGGATTGAAGAACCGCACCGAGCATACGATCTTGCCGTTCCGAACGACGACACTCGGATTGGTTGGCAAGGCCGACGTCGCCTGTCCCGGCGCGCACACGACGAGCGGGTGCACGTCGCCCTTGAGCTTCGACGCGCCCTTGGCTTCGTCTGATCGCGCGCCGCCGGCCCGAGACCAATGGAAGGCCACCTTGTCGTCCGGACGACGAAACTCGAAGACGACGTGCCCTTGTCGCCCGAATGGAGGCTGTGTCAGGTCGATAGGCCTGTACGCACCGCGTACACATTCAACATTTGGTCCTTTCGCTCGGTCTTGGACCCATAGAACATGCTTCGCGGCGTGCTCCATGCGACCCATGAGGCCTAGCGCTTCTCCATTCGGAAGATGTTGGAGAACGTCTTTGCAGATGACGAGATCCACCTCCGGAAGCGCGCCATCGTGAGCCAAATCGAATCGAACCCGCTCACGACCATGTCGACTACGGAGACTCTCGATCAGCGAAGGCACGATGTCGACGCCGAGGTAGTCGATCCCAGACCAATCCATGAGCCGCGCCCACTGCCAGTCGCCGCACCCATAGTCGAGTACGGACTTCACGCCATGCGCACGCATGAAGCCCTGCAAAAAGTCGCGGAACCCGGCCGTGTATTCGGGGGAGCTCCCGCGGCCAGAGCCCGAACCACCCGATGCGTAGAGCGCAAAGAAGGCTTCGTCGCCAGGCTGTCTTTCCCTTACAGGGGTCGCCACGACGTGCCTTACCGGCTCCGCAGAAGGCGTGACCTTGGCTGGCCCTGCCACCTCGACAGGCGCGCGCCCGAGTTCCACGCGTCGCGTCCACCCATGCTTGGACCGCCCTGCCCAGTGATGCTGCGCATACGCGCCTTCGTGCGGCGCGTCCGCGTAGAACAGGTCCGGCGCAAGCACGGTGACGTCGTCACGTCCTTTCAAGACCTTCGTCCAGAGATGCGGTCCGGTGATCTCGTTCGGACGCTTATTGCAGTCGTCGGCATCGTGCGACCGCACCGCGCTGAGCGCTGCATTCAACACGGCCAAAATGTACGGATGCCCACACTCGGCACCGACGACGGAGGGACATACCCATTGAGCCGACTCACGACCGATGAAGCACCGATGCTTTCTCAGAGGGTCAAAGTGTGCCAGGCATGTCACATCTGTGTCGACGTAGACGCCTCCATAGGTGAGGAGCGCGTACAGGCGCAGGATGTCGCTCTTCACGACGACGGAGAGCTTTGGGCTCGCGAGTAACGCACGGACGTCGCCGTCGGCTACCAAGCCGTGGGCGATGGGATCCGTGAGCCGCCAGAACGCGAACGTCCAGTCCGGGTGCTGCTGCATCCACGACAGCCTGTTGGCGTAGAATGCCGGACGGAAAGGATCCTCCCCCGGCCAGACGTGGTGCACGAGCGGGGGGATCACGCGCGCCAAATTAGCGGTGATTCCGAACGTCGTCTAGCATCCGGCACCATGTCGATTTCGCGCGTATTTCCGATCTTCGTCGTCTCCATCGCTGCTCGAAAAGAGCGCCGGCAACACTTCGAGATGGAGGCGCAGCGAGCCAAACTGCCACCGTGGGCTTTCTTCGATGCGATCGACGGGCTCGAGATGGGCGTTCGATCGTTCTTCGCGAAGCCTGCGGTGCACGCCGCCGCCGGTCGTGGCGGAGCATTCAAGGTGATCGATCGCGGTGCCATGGGAGCCGGCGAAAGCGGCTGTTACCTGTCGCACGTGGCGCTCCTCCGTACGGTGGATGCCGTCGTCCGCATGTCGGGTGACAGCGATTCGCTCGTCGCCGTGTTCGAAGACGACGTCGTCTTCGTCGAGAACTTCATGGAGCGGCTCGAGGCCTTTCTCGGAGCCGTGCCGGACGACTGGGACATGATCCATTTCAGCCAGCACCACACGAAGCCGCCGACCTCCGTCGCGGATGGCGTGGTTCGCATCCACGGTGCCTGGGGAACGTTCGGCTACATGGTGAAGCCCAAAGCCTGTGCAGCGCTCGTCGCTGCAGCGCAGCGGCTTCACCGGCCGATCGACGCGGTCTTCGAAGACGTGATGCCGTCGCTCCATTGCTACGGACCGAGCGATCGCCTCGTGTCCGTCGCGCCCGAGTTCAACTCCGACGTGGGAGACCCCACGCGCGCTGTCTCGAAGAGCGTCGCCGCCGCACCGGTCTCACGACGCGTCGCGCCCAGCGCACCCACTGACGGCGGCGTCGTGAACGAGCCGCGTCATATTTCGAAGAGCGAAATGCGCGCCGCTACGCTTTCTGGTCTCTCGCGCAGTGGACGCGTGCGCTAGTTTTTGCGGTTGCATGCGTTTCGTGTGTCGTCTGAAGATACGGTATGCCGCTCAATCGTCTCCCCAACGATACGTTCATCTCGCAGGTGCTCTCCACGGGCGGCGGCACCGATCCGCTCATCGACCTCTATGTGGTCAAGGCACCGAACGGGCAGCCGGCAACGTTCGCGTTGAACCCAGCGTATCGTCCCGGTGATCGCGTCCAGATCGTCGATGGTGCAGGCAACGCGGGCTCGCAGCCCATCACGATCACGGCGACGGAGACCATCCTGGGGCATGGCCATTCGCTGACCATCAATACGGACTTGGCAGGCGTTGCGCTCGCGAAGGTGCAGGACGGCCCGAACGAGGTCTGGGTGGTCCAAGCAGGCGGTGCTGGCGGGGGTGGTTCGTCACCTCCTTCTCACACTCAATTCCTTACCAATCAGAACTTCGACATCCCTTCGAACGGGAATTGGTACATCTTCGATTCCACGTTGACGGACGATCCGACTATCGAACTGGCGGTCGATCCCAATGATGGAGACATGGTCAACCTCGCCACGGACACGGGCACCCACCATTTCCACGTGGTCGCGCGAGGCGGCACGCTGATCAACGGCAATCCCGACTTCTTCGGCACGAACGGGAACGGCTACGTGATCGTGTTCTTCAAGGCACAGAACAACTGGGTTACGATGCAGACGACGAATTGAGACTCGTAGGCGCTCAGAACGGCACGGCGTAGCGGCGCTCGTATTCCTCCGCTTCCTGCCTTTCGCGTTGCTCCATCTCCGCGATCATCTTCTCCGTCTGGTCGCCGTAGGCCTCGAGCACTTCGTTCGGATGCTCTTCGGCGTACTTCAGAAACTCTTCGGTGCGCGACATCCGTAGTGATCCGTGGATGTGCCGCCTCACCTTGTTGAAGAGTTGCACGAGCTCCGGCGGAATGTTCTGCCTCACTTCGTCGTCGGATTCGGCCCGGCGCGTCGCGCGCGTGATGCCCGGCGCGCGCTGGCGTGTCTCGCGCTCACGCAAGCGGTTGCCCTGCTCGATGCGGCGGAGCGAGCGCTGGTAGTTGCGCTCGTCGACGTAGCCCGTCGTCATGTTGCGGACGTCGAGCCGCGCGGGCGCGACAGACTCTTCTTGGCGCGCCGCGCACCGCGACTGCGCCTTGACGCGCTCGCGCGCGCAAAAGTGTCGCGCCTCGCGACGCGCTTCGGCGAGCCTGAGCTTCGCCTGATGGATTTGCATGCGCAGCGTGCGGAGCTTAGCGCGATCCTTCTCTCGCAGGTCCTTGTTGATCTGTTTCCGGATTTCGGCCTGTTGCTGACGGATGACGCGGGACATACGAATGTTGTCGCGCGAAACCGGGTATCCGCGCAAGTCACTCTCGTGAGAGCCCGAGGAAGGTCGGGTCCGTTGGCGTCACCTGATGCTCACCGCGCTTCCACTCCTCGATAACGAGGCGCAAGCCGTCCGATCGCGATAGTTCGACGCGCAGGATCCGCTCCATGCGCGCGATCTCCTTGTCCAGCATTGCGAGGACATCGCGTCGGATCGAAACAGCGATGAATCGCCCGCGTCGGTCGAAGCTCGCTAACTGCTCGACCGGCTTGCGCTTGCGAGCCTCATTTTTCATCGGCCACCTCGCGCAATTCCGGCTCCGGAGGCCCGTCGCCGTCGCTGTCGATCACTCTCGCGTAGGTCACTCTCGCGTAGGTGGCGTAAGTGTCTTCGGAGATCGCTTCGCCGCCCGCACCAACATTCAACGTCACGAACAGTCGCGCGTGGTCTGGAAGACTGAGCGCATCTGGCGTCGTCGAGCCGTCCACGAGGAGACCGCATTCGTCACGCACTTCCCATGCGTCGAACGGCCGACTGGTATTGCGACTGATATCGAGCGCCAAGTGCTTCGCCTCGGAAAGCGGCCGCGCGCAATCGGCGACCACGGGAACGTCTTCGCCGTTGATGATGAAGAGGATCTCGACCGCTTTCGAACGCGCATATTCGACGACGACGAGCTCTTGGTTCGGTGCACTGCCCTTCCATCGCACGTTGAGGACGTGTGTATCGCTTGGATCTGCCAGTAGCTCGCGCCACGGCCGTTCGGGCAGCTCTTGGTAGAGCAGCGGCCGTTCAGCCGCCTTTGGGTCCTTGGGTAGACGGGCGTACCACCGATAGGCCGCTGTCTTCGCGTCCATCCAACGCTCGCTTCGCACGATGAGCATCACTTCTCCGTTCGACCACTGGGTGATCATGACGCTTTCTCCTCCTTCTTCGTGCGCTCCGCGAGCCATGCGCGTGCGCGCGGAGCGCTGATGGTGCCCCCTTCGATGGCGATCTCTCCGCGACTCCCGAGATCCCTCACGTACGTGTCGGAGAGCGAGGCGAGCACCGCGAGCTCGCGCACGGTCAGACGTTCGTCGTGCTCGAGCTTCCTGCGCGCGACGACGGCACACTTCACGAGCTTGATCGCCTCGATCGTTTCGGCCGTACCTTCATGCATGAGCGCGAGCCAGGTTCGATGGTCGGGCATCGAGAACGAGGTCGACGCTCCCGTCTGTGCGTAGGCGATCATCCGTTCGAGCGTCTGCTCGGCATCGACACGGATGCCGGCGGCAAACGCATTCACCGCGGTGCGGCCGCTTGCGGCGAGGGCTTTCACGTCGATCTCTTCGAGGCGCGCGCGCGACGGCGGCCGTCCCACGATCCGGCTGCGCATCACTTCTTCTCTTTCTCATCGATCGACGTCGCAGCGACGAACGCTTCGGCGAACTTGCGATCGTGTCGCGCGCCAGCGAAGAACGGCTCGAGATCGCACGCAGCGCGAAAGGCTTCCTGTTCGTCCTTGGCGTTCACCATGAGGACACGCTCTGGGTTGTGGAACGTCACGCGAAACGTCACGGCTTGCCTGCCTTTCCGCGTCTGCGCTTCTTCGCGCACTCGGCGCAGTACCATTTGCCTTCACGCTCGACGAAGCCGTCGGTCATCGCGTCCGATCGTCAGCACGACCGCGAGTGCCTCTCCTTCATCGCTGCGCTTCGCTTCGCGCGTGTCTCCGCGCGCTGCGTGTCGATCGCGTCCCGTTGGCTTCTCCATGCTGTCCTGGAACACGCATGGTGCATGCGACCAAGGCTCGTCCACACCACCGGATCCTTCACCGTGACGGCGATGGACTTCCCGCATCCGTCGCAGTTCATCGCTTCTTCCGCGGCTTCTGCGACGGATTTCGCTTCGCCGCTTTCTTCGTTTCCTCGAACACGAGCGCTACGGTCTGCTCGTGCGCGCGGTAGAGCGCGTGGATGTCGAGCCAGAGGTCCTCGCGTCCGTCGTCCGGTCGCAAACCGACGCTGCCCGCTTGTCCGAACACCGTGCCTTCGCCGAGCACGATGCGTTCGCCGATCTTCGGCTTTTGCGGATAGGCGCCACGGAACATGTCGCCGATGTGCCTCGATTCGCGCGTTTCGCGGACCTCGGCAATGATGCGTCCGTGGCGACCTTCGAGAACGGTCAGCGCAATCTTTCGCTCACTCTCCACCGTTCTGGATAGATTGACCGAGCCATAGCGATCACACACGCGCTCGCTACGATCCCAGTTGAGCACTCCCACACCAATGATTTCTGACATCGGCTCCTCCTGCCTCACGGCTTCCTCTCGACGATCTCACGGATCGTGCGTTCGAGCTCCTCGCGCACGACGTCCGTGAGCCGGTATTCGTATGCGTTGTCCGCGTTGCTTTTGCCCACGCGCCACGCGCGGCGCACGAGCAGATTTCGCGTGTAAAGGCTTGCGAGCGTGACCCGTTCGCCGCTCGATGCGGCGCGGTACCAACCATGCCGTCGGTCGACGAGCGCGACGCTCATCAGCGTGTCGCGCTGTTTCGTACTGAGCCGATCGGGCGAGGTCCTCATCACGGCTTCCGGCCCGGCGCATCGACCGCCTCGTAGATGAACTTTCGCTTGCTCACCCAGTGCCGCGCGACGAGACCAAGACGCCGTAGATCGGTGAGGCGATTGATGATCGCCTGAATCGTCGGGTGGTTCGAGAGGACGGTGCATAACTCGCTCGAGGTGAGCGCGCCGTGTTCGCGCAGCGCGTTCAGCGTTTCCGTCAGCTCCGGAGGAAGATCGACGCAGCCCGTTCCATTGCATCGCGAGCATGGAATCCTGTCCTTGCCGGGGTCGCCGCTCACGACGTTGCCTTCACGCAGCTCTCGTACGACCAGCGATCGATGCCCTCGTTCTCAAGGACGTCGTTCGCGGCGACGAGCGCCTTCGAGATGTTGACGGTCTCGCTGCCAGTGTCGGGCACCGAAACGCGGATCGTACGCGTGCCGCCGCCGCTTGAGGCCATCAGATGGAACTTCACGTCGTACGCGATGGTCATGGGTTCCCTCTCTCGCCGTCTGGTTTCCACTCCACCGCGGCGACGCTCTCACCTCTGCGCGGCATCACGACTCCCACCATGTCGGCCACGCGAAGCACGAGCATATCCTCGCCAGCCTTATGCGACACACCCATCACGAGCTCACCTTCGACGGGCATCTCATCAAGAAGTGGTTGCATGACGTGCGCGTCGAAGATGACACCGTCTATGCGTCGAAGTTGGCTTCGTGTGCACGGACACGCGACGCGGCCCTTATCGCACTCGGAGCACACGCAGTGGTGCGACTCGTGGCAGTGCTCGCAATCGCGGAGCATCGTGCCGCCACCGAGGCACGTCCTACACATTGAACTGCGCTTGCCATTGCACTTGTCGCATGGAACCGCGACGAACGCGGCGAGAGAAGTGCGGGCAACCTTTTCTGCGCGGGCGTCGCGAGCGCGGACGAGAAGGGAAGCTCCGGAGCACCGGGCGAGAAGATGGCCGACCAGCCATTCGTGCGACAGGTCCAAGCCGCGCCGTCTGGGCCAGAGGTCGCGTAGACCCGATCAAGGGCGGTCTTCACGATTGCACCTCGGCGAGCGCGGCACGGCCGGCGGCGGTGATCTCTATGGTCCACGCGAGCACACCAAACACGGCGCGATACTCTCGTGATTCCTCATATCTAATCAGCCCGCGCCGAGTGAGTGCGTGGAGGTCCGAAAGTTTTGCTTTCGGGGTCGTGACGTTGGACCCCTTGGCTGCATCTGTGAGCATGGACCGTTGCGCCGCCGTGAGCTTCACGACTGCACCTCGGCAAGCGCGGCACGGCCGGCGTCGGTGAGCACGTACCAGCGCACGTTGCTGGGAGGACTCGCCGCGCGACGCACGAGCCCAAGGCGCTCAAGTGAACGACCGATGCGCGCGCCGATCGCCGTCGACGGATCGTTCGGAATCTGGCGAGCCATGAGAAGGCAGTCATGGAGCGCGTTGCGCTGCGCCGTCGTGAGCCTCACCCGCGCGCTCACGACTTACTCGCCAAAATTAACTCGGTGCCGTATTCGCCGGTCTCGGTCTCTTGGGTCGAGAATCGAAGTCGCGAGCCATCGGTGAAGACCAGGATCGGATCGGTCGCGGTGTTGTCACCGTCGGACGGTCGGCAGTCGTCGAATGGGTGCATGATGACCCTAGCGATCGTCTTGCCGACGAGCGACTTCGCTGTCGCCTTCTGCTCCGGCGTAAGTTGCCCGCGCCTCATGACGGACCTTTCATGAGCCGCGCATATTCGGCGCGCTGAATTTCTTCCTGAAAGGCCAGCGCCTCGCCGAAGTTTTCGGCGGTAAGCATCGGAAATTTTTCCTTGCGCGCCTGGATTGCGAGCTCGCCGGATTCGCGCATCGCGAGTCGTTCGCGCACCCGATTCGGTGCGTTCGCCGTTGCCGCATCGCGCATCTGTGCGCGCAGAAGTCGTCCTGGCCGGCTCACGATGCACCTTCCGATGCCACCTTCGCGCGGATCGTCCAACCGTACGGGATCCGCACGTATTCAAGACCCTGCTTCGCGAGGCGCTCGCATGGTTCGCATGGTTCGCCTGGCGCGTGGTCGGGACCCTTGCGAGCACGATCGCTCACGAGGTAGCAGCCGTGCGTGTGACCACTCCAACTGCCGCAACAGGAAAGCGGTGCAAGAGCGCGAGCGCGCAGGCGTACGAGCCGGGAGCGGGCCATCTACACACCCCTCGCATATGCCAGACGGTTCAGCTCGATGTGGGTAGGACTTCCGCTGTATCCGCCCTCGTCCAAGAACTTGCAGTGCAAGTCAGCGTACTTACGCGCATCAAACAGAGACCGGAACGTTGCGAGATGATTGCCATTCCCGGCGCCGTCGTCTTCGAAGACGCTGTATCCGTCCACATCAGCCCCTTCGCGCCTGTACACCGCAGCGCCACACGTCCACTCGTTGCCGAAGGTGTCTCCGTCCCACGCCTTCGCGCAGCGTGCGACGTACAAGCGTTTGCTCATGTTCTGAACCACTTTCACATCCATACCAGACATAAGTGCAATATGGTTGCCAATAGTCACAATATTCTACTCGCATACATTTCGCGTAGTTAGCTAGGATTGTTGCGTTGCGGTGTTCGCTATTTCTGTGTATTTTCGTACGCAGTGCGCACTTCGGTTCGCTCGAACTGAATGACTGCGACCCATGGGTTCGTGTCCCACGGCGCATCATCGGCGTGTAGCCCATCCCAGAGGCGCGCGAAGCGGTCGCGATCACACGAGCAGTCTCCACCAGGACCGCACGCGCCGACACCTTCTGCGCGAGCATCGACGTTCGTCATCTCGTGCAAGCGCTCCGCGCGCGCGGCGACGACGCGAAGGCGGATGCGGGCCGCCCATTGGGGAAGAAATAGCGCGGGGCGCCACCTTCCTTGATGCCGCCCGTTGGCGTGCGCGACGACCCATTGATCAGCGGCTTCTTTCGTCGACTCGATGGGGATGAAGGATCCGTCGGCGGCATAGAGGATCCCGTCCAGGCCGTCCGGCTTCCGTTCGAACGTGCGCCACGTCTCGCGTACCCAGAGCTCTCTGCCGACGCGCCATTGCCATGGGATGGCGCGGTCCTTGAGCCCCTCCGACCAATGGATGACACCCTTCTCTTTCTGCTCTTCGATCAGGCGCTTCATCGTGGCCGACGCCAGCGTGGGTTGCTTTTGCAGCACACGCCGTGTCTCTGTCTTGCGTCCGTCGAGGATTCGTTCGATGGACTCCGCTGTGAAGTGGACGCCGATCGGCTTCATCAGTCGTCGTCCGGTTTGATGTATTTGAGTTGCCACTTTTTCGCCCGTTCGGGAAACTCCTCGACGAAGAACTCAATTGCCTCTTTGGTGACGTCCTTCCATCCGAGTTCCGGATCATCGGAGTCGTAATAGAAATCGCCGCCGCCCAAGCCGCCGTCGCTCACGACCAACATGGGGTGGCCCTGCCACGGACCCAAGATCGCGTAGTACGCGGCGATCTGCATCGTGTGGTTCAGGACGAACGGACCGAGCTTGATCCCGCCGCCCTCTGGATTGGCCTCGTCGCCGATGTCGTTCGGCTTGATCGCTTCCTTCCGCGTGGGACACACGAGCTTGTAATACGTACCCATGGACTTCTCCTTTCAGGTCGACGCTGGAATCCTGATCATGATGCGCGTCGCACGCGCGATCGCCGTGATGTAGTAGCCAGACTTGCGCGCGGCACAGACGTAGCGTTCGACGCTGGACGGAAACGATCGAGCGTGGCGCGAAGCATCCTCCACCGTCGGGTGCTCGCCGGTGTTCGGAACGGCGATGAGCGACGTCAGTGCGCGCGTGTCGCGCATGCCGAGCTCGCGCGCGGCCGCGACGACGAGCGCCTCCCAGTCGTCGTCCTTGAAGTCCTTGAAGGTGTCGGTGGCCATGAGCCGGCGGACCTTCTCGCTTTCCCATAGCGCCGGTGCGGCATCGAGCGCGCGCTCGCCCATGGGTTCGAGCTCGTACCAAAAGACCTCGTGAAAGCGCTTGCCGCTCTTGCCGGTGTACGAGACGTAGCCGAGCCTCTCGAGCTTGCGGACGATCCGGATCTTCAGCCCGTCGTGCGCGAAGCCACGGCCGTCCTCGACGTCGCGAAGCACGTCGAGATCTCGTTCGGAACAGATCATGGCGTTACGCATGATGCCCTCGGCGATGTCGACGGCCCGGCTCATCGCGCCGGTGCCTTGATCGCGTCGTGCCAATGCGCGAGCGTCGCTGCAGTCGAGATCGTGTGATGGAGCGCCTTCTCGCGATCACCGTGGACGAGCGACGAAAGTGCCTTGCCCGCGAGATACCCGATGAGCCAGAACCAATCCGCCGGCTCCTTCACCTGATCGTGCTCGTCGCCCCATCGCGCGTGCTGATGCTCCTTCTCGCGTCGGACGGCTTCCCAGAAGTCGTCGACGACGGGCGTGTCTCGGAGCGCGCGAAGGCGCTCGACTTCATCAAGTAGATCGGGGAGCGCGTTGCGAGCGGCCACCGCAAGCGCGACGTCGTCCTCGTAGCCGTCGAAGTTGACATTGACGTCGAAGAGCACGCGCCCGCAAACGCCACCGGTCAATGTGTCGCCGTCGGGAGTGAAGATGTGGCGCTTCTCGACGGCGCCCTGGCGCCAGTCCTTCGTCGCCTTCGCGAGAAGCGCGCGAACCTCGGCGATGTCGACGGGGCGGCTCATCGCGCACCTCGGATGAGGTGGCGCACCTCGCGCGGGACAACGTCGGCCGCAAGCCAGTTGGTTTGGTTGCAGCCCGCAGTCGGGCAGCGCCATGCGAACGAAAGCCCTTCGCGCAGGTCGTCGTCGTGCATCGTGAGGTCCTCGGGCTCAAGCTCGACCACAGCCCCGCACGTGTTGCACGTTGCTCGCGCGCGCCATTCAGGCGCCTTTGACGGCTCGAGGAGCTTCATTGTGCACCTCGTTCCGCCGCGATCGCGGCGCGGTACATCGACAGCACCGTGGCATGGCCGTTGTTGTCGTTCAGGATTACGGCGAGAGACTCGTCTTCGCATTCGCCTCGCTTTGTTCCCATGACGCTCGCCGCCTTCTCAAGCGCGGCATCGGCGAGATCGATCAGCGCATCGCGGTGGTGCTTCGCAAACTTTCTTGCGGCAACCCTCACCGCGCCGAGCGCGCAGCAGCACGCGATGGCGCTCATGTCGATGTGATCAAACTCGACGTCGACAGACTCGTCGTCCTTGTCGCGCGCGAAGGAGCCTTGGGTCCACTTGTCCTCCGTCTCGATGAGCTTCATCGCGCGTTCGAGGAGGATGGCAACGACGGCACTCATCGAACATCTCCGCTGCTCGGCTCGTCCTTGAAGCCTGGCAGGAACTGCACGCCGACGGTCGGCTCGATCGCCGGACGCCAGCAATGACCGCACGACTGGCACGCGTGCGTGTGGTGGACCTTCGTCGCGAAGTCGCCCGCGTCGACGTGTCGCGCATTGCAGAGCGGGCAATGGAGAAGCATCGGGATGGGCTCGTCATGCCGATCAACAATCCATGCAGCGAGCGCTTCGTGCAGCGCCTCGAACCCGATCTCGATGCGCGTGCCCTTCATTCCATCGGCCTTCGGGTCGTTCGTGAGCCGAGCGTGATTGACGATCGCTTGCGCGGCCTCGTATGGGGCGCGCGGGAACTTGAGTCCGTTACTCATTGCGAGTCTCCATTCGTACGCGGCGCGACCTCCGTGCGAGGATCGTATTCGTGCTCACACCCGTTCGTTGCACTAGCTGGATTCTTTGGGTGCAGTCCGCACTTCGTACATCGCTGCGTGTCGCGTTTCGGCGCCTGCTTCGGCGCTGGGCCTGCAGGGTACTCGTGCGCCATGCCATACGTGCACGCCGTGCCTCGGTCACGATGCGCTAGGCAGAAAATGCAGACGTTGTCGATCATCACCCCTTCTCCTTTTCCGCCGCGCGAAGTCGATGCTCGTACGCTGGCGGCGGACCAACCTCCACGAACGGCGCCAATGCCGTCTCCGCGAAGTGTGAGCACGACACGTCGCCCGGAGGGTACTTCTCAGGGCAGTCGCACTTGCCGAACATGTGGCGCGTCGCTTCGAGGATTGCGGCCTCAAGTGTCTCCACCCGAGCGGCGAGCGCGGTTGTATTGAGAGGCGGACACGCCGACAGCGGGATCGTGAAGTCGGCCTCCTGTTCGACGTGGCGATCACACAGACGCTTGAACTGGTCGTAGTCCCACTGCGTGGCTGGGTCTCCGCATATTTCGCATTTTTCGTGCGCGGCGCGCGATGGCGCGCGCCTCATGTCCGCGAGCGCCGATAATGCGACTTCGACGCCGCGCAACAGCACATCACCAACGGCGCACAACGCGAACGGGTGCTCACGGCAGTGCTCGCACACGTCGAGATGCGCGTGATACGCATCGGCGGGCAACATCGCCATCACCTCTTCTCCGTCGCGTCGTCGGCGAGGACGGCGCCAATAAGGCAGCTCGCTGTGTGCGCCCCACTATGCCCGCAGTACGAGCACTCTTTGTGGGTATCGCCCCGATACACGTACTCTACCGCCTTCAACGCCCTCTCCATCCTCTCCATCCTCTCCATCCGAGCGGTGAACACGGCAGTGGCGGCGACGCGGGCTTCGGCGAAAAGGGCTGCAATTTCTTTTACAGCCCTTGGATCGGCAATGCCTAGATCGTCTATCGCGATGTCGTACGCGAGAAGCGCCAATTCCTGATCACTCCGCGCGGACGTGGTGGCGTCAGGCGCACTCATGGTCGGCCTCGTGCACGTCGCTGCTCTTCGGGTTCGGCAGAATCGACACGGCCGCACGGAAACCGCCGTGCTCCACACTGAACCCACTCAACCCTTTCTCCAGCATGCGTTGCGCGATCGCGTGAAGCGCTGCGGTCATCTTCACCCTGTGTCCGTCGATCTCGATCTCGTCGTCCATGATTCACTCCTTCCCATTCGTCGCCAGCGCAGCGCGCAAACTCGCCGTTTGTTTGGCGCAGTCCTGTCGAAACGCGGCGTCGCACTCTTCGCACAACGACGTGACCAGCCTGCGCCTTCCCCTCCGCATCGACTCCCAATAACGGAACCTCGCTGGCTTGCCGCAATCGTTACACGGCTCAATCTCGGCCGGGTTCATCGGTATACTTTCCAGTTGCAGTAGCCACCGTGTTTGCAGCACGGATCGGCAATGTACGTCGGTCGCTCGCGATCGCATTTCGTACAGAACTCGCCGCGCGTGGTCGGTTGCACGAGACGTGTCGGGAGGACGAACGGCGTGCATTTCTCGAGAACGTCGCGCACCTTCGCGAGATCGAAGCGATCGTTCGTGCGGACGCCGCTCTCCATGTCGATCCAGAAGTCGTCGCGCGCACGGAGCGCGATGAGCACGTCGACGACGTTCGACGGATTGATCCCGCCTGCGTAGCCCATGCGCACGCCGTCGGGCGCTGGCGGCCAGAAAGACTGCTCGACGCCGCGTCCTCCGCTCGGATCGTAGAGAAGGCTCGTTCTGCCACCGCATTCACGCGCCACCTTGGCGGCGACATTGATCTGGTTTGCCTCACGCACCTGCAAGATGACTTCGAAGGCCACGTGCGCGCGTGGCTTCAAGAACTCGACGAGTTCTGGGTACGGCTCGAAGCCGTTGATCTGCATGCGTCCACAGTCGAGCGACAGCGCGCAAAGGAACGGCAGCGGCTCTCCACGGCACGCAGAGCGCGCAACCTCGCCGCACACGTGGAGAGAGCGCGGAAACGCTCTCGTGCGCATACGGTCGAGCCAGCCCATGGATGGGTATCGTGGCGATCCAAACCGCTTTGCCGAGAGAAGAAAGCCCCACTCGACGAACGGAAACGATTCGGAGAGCTTCGCGAGCTCGTCCGGGTCGACGTAGTCGTCCGCGCCTGTGATGGTCACACCGACGAGCATCGAGCGCCTCCGTCGATCACCGTTGCCTTCGTCGTGGGCCGCGAGGCGACGAACGATGCATGTTCTGCGTCCTTCTTTTCGAACGCACCATGAAACGGCTCCGGTCCTGCGACGACGTCGACCATCTCGTCGGGGCGCGCGTTGAGGAAGTTGTGTGTGTCGAGCATGAACCAGATCGATTCGCCGTCCTCACTCCAGTCTTGGCCGACGATCGTGTTCACGAATGGTTCGCCATCCTTGATGCAGCACCAGATGCCGTAGCGGTACGGCACGATGTCGATCGCCTTCATGGCGATTTGCTTTGGCTCGCTCATGACTGCTCCTCCACCGTCACCCATTGTTTGCATCGCCAGCAAAACTGGCGAGTGGGATCACTGCTGGTCGGTTGCACCACGCCGAAGTCGTGACCGGATTGGTACTTGCACTTGAAGTTGTTCGGTGTGCCCACGTCCGGATCGACGCCGATCAGTACAGCCACAGCGCGCAGCGCTTCGACCTCTTCGTCATCGAGGAAACCGGACGTGAAGTCCAAGGAGTTCACCGCTGCATCGAAGACGCATTGCAGCGTTGTCTTCTCGATCTGGATGGTGTCACTCATGACGACTACTTCTCCCCTTCTTGGATCGTGAGTTGGACCGGCTCCTCGCTCGTATCGCCGAGCGCGAGATCGATGCCGCCGATGCCGAGCGCTTTCGCGAGCGCGCGGTACGCGTCGCTGGTCGACACGAGCGGCCACAGATTGAGCGCGCCCTTGCATGGCGTGAACGGCAGCACGATCCGGTCCTCGAGCACGAAGCCGAACTGTCCGTCGAACTTCCAACCGCCTTCACGGCCGGGGTACTGCTGCTCGACGCGGTCCGCGTCGAAGTGGCGCGGCAAGATGTCGACGATCTGCGCGGCGCCGATGATGCCGCCGCGCGGGATTTGCTCGAACGGCGGAAGGAGCGGCGGCGCACGTAGGTTGTCGAACTGCATCGAGACACCGGCGTGGTATTCGCGTTGACGCGCGAGCGAGCCGATCGAAGAGCCGGTCGAGGCCGTGAGGAGCACGAGCCCACGGTAGTCGCTCTGCCACGGACGGTTCTCGATCCATTTGCCGCCGTGCACGAGCAGGTAGAACCATGGCTGCAAGCCGGTGAGGCACTTGATCGCCTTGCCACTTTCGATGGCATCACGAAGAAGTTCGTAGGTGGATGGGCTCATCGCGCGCATCGCGCGCGCTTCCGTTTGAGTTGCTTCGAGAGCTTCGCGTGTTCTCGCAAAAGATTCGTGTTGTCCGCGCGGAGCCTAACGATGATGGTGTTCTTCTCGGCGATGATGGCCGTCTTCTCGCGCTCAAGCAGTGAGCGATTGATCCCGAAGAACTCGAAGAGAAGATCTTCCCGGCTTCTGTCGACGACAACGAGATCGTCGCCACTGTCGCCGCCGTACTGGGCGACCAACATTCGGCGGTTGCTTAGCCACTCCATGAAACTCCGAATCAAGGAGATGCTGTCCTCGACCGTTTTGAGCGCCTCGTGCACCGGATACCTCTTCTCGCTCTTCTCGTTCTTCTCGTCGATCGGCATGACTGACGTTCTACCAGGTGTAGAACGCGCTGCCAACGATTTTGATGAGTCTGCCGTTCGTTTGATACGTTCACAGGATGGCAGCACGAAAGAAGACCACGGCGCGGGCTCGGACGGGCGCTTACACCTCCGACCAAATTCGGCTGGCGCGGCGCGAGCTCGCGGGCATGGTCGAGCGCGCGAACACGTCCACGGTGTACGGCGTGGGATACGTCGCCGGGTTGAAGGACGCGATGCGCGTCCTCGATAGCTTTCGGTGACGGCGTGAAGTTCTGCGAGGATCATTGGGCAAAGCTCCGCGCCGCCATTGATGCGCGCGGGCTCTTCTCGTTCGTCGCCAAGGGCGCCGAAGGCGCGGTCGCGCGTGTTGAGTCAGAACTGAAGGACGGCCCGACCGCATCGAACTTCGAGCCGCTCATGGGGGCGCACAACGCCATCGTGTCGAACGTCATCAGCATCGCAGGCCTCTCGGTGCTCTCGACGAACGAGGACGGCACCGAGAATTGCCCCGTGTGTTACGTCGTGGCGAACTGCGCGTGCGGCAAGGGCGACGGCTGTGAGTTTCACCACTGGATCGAGCGCGCGGCGGACGACGTGCGCGAAGAGGCTGTGCGTCTCGGTCTTCTTCCGTCTGCATGAAGGAGCGACCAAGGTACTGCCGCCAATGGAGAAGACATGAGCAAGTTCGACGCGATTTTTCTGGGCTATGTGGATGGGAAGATAGACGACGGTTTCGCTCCACTGCAGTTCGTGGGGGAGATCGGCGGCGAAGGAGTCGTCACGGCGACTCCGACGACGAATTTCACACCGTACAAACTCGTCATGATGAGCGAGGATGTCTGTGCGGCGTTCGAGATCGAGCAGATCTCGGTCAACGGCGAAAAGCTTCTGATCCAAGAGTGCGATCCGATTCCGTGCATCGTCTTCTCTCGAATCAGCGAGGGCGTACGGTTTGCCTCGCCCGAGTGTCCAGCGGGCCAACCGATCGCGATCAAGGTGCGTGAAGCGCGTCCATGAGCATTTACTACCGGTACCAGCCAGCGCATTCGCGACTGTTCGGACACCGATCAGATACAAGCAGTGGACGGCTGCCACCGGGCTTCGTGTTCGCTTACGCAGACATCGGAGAGATGCTCTGGGGCGATTGGTCGCCATTTGCACATGCAGGCAATCTGCGCGGCGCCGAGATCATCACGTTCATGGGGAAGGATGCATTCCATCCCGGCGACGCCGAGGGTGTCGCCGTTCGTCCGACCCGAATCCTCGTACGCGAAACTCCGATCTCGTTTCTGCGACGCATTGAGCGGACAGCGAAAAATGAAGACGTGCGGCGTGCCGCCAGGGAGATCCTCGACGAGACGAGGCATCGCAGCCTACGCGCCCGGCATCGCGCGTAGACGGCGCTTCCGCTACTGGATCAGCGTCGCCGCCACATTGAAGAGCGCGTAGTGCGGTGACTTCGCATAGCCGATCGGTGTGGACGAAAGAAGAGTGAGCGTGTCGACGCATTCGGGCGGGAGTGCGGCATGATTGAACAGTTGGTCGCAAGTCGCGCTGCGCAGAAACGGCATGCAGTTCGCGTAAAAGGCATTGACCGCCGCCTGATTCTTCACGGGGCCACTCGTGTTCGCGCACGCCGATTGGAGCCTCGCGATGAGCGATTGGTAATCCGGATCGTTTGCGTGTCCACACCGCGTCGCGAGGTCCGTCATCAGACTCAGGATGTCGACGCAGAGACCTTGCTTCGTCGTCGGCACGACCGGCGTGTTCGACTTCATGAGGAGCAAGGCTCCGACGCCAAGAAGCGCAACGAGGAGGATGGGCATAGCCTGTAACGTACCTCTGTCTCGTAGACGCCGAAAGAGGCTCATGCGACGCTTTCGCGTATGGCCCTTCCACTCCGAAAGTACACGCCTCTCACCCGATCACCGAGGACCGCGCTCTACGCCGTCGTGCCTCCGTCGTCGAACGACGTCGTCGAGCCGGTGCCAGCGGGCACAGAGCTCGTCGATACCGATGCGACGATCACGCGCGATCAAGCGAAGGCGCTTTTTCAGGCTCGAAAGCGCGGCGTCCTCCGGGCGATCAGCCACACAGCGGAGTTCGTACAGGACAACTTCACGATCGCGGAACTCGACGATCTCGAGGCCGAAGGGCTCGCGCTCGTGGGGCTCTATGCGGTCTTCCGCAGGAGCGGCTGGGGCGAAGACGATGCGGGGACGCTCGACGGCGCGCGTGATCTCGCGAACTTCCAAGACCTCGGCAAGCGCGTAGCGAGCGCGCGGCTCATTCTCGATCTCGAGGGCGGATCGGACGTCACGAAAGCCCAGTGGATGCGCCATGCCAAGGACTGGCTCGTGGCGACGCGCGCGCCGGGCGTAAAGCGCATGATCTACGACGGCATCGGCTTCTTCGCGATGCTGACGAAAGCGGAGAAAGACTGGCTCGTCGCAGACGATCCGGACGTTCTGTGGTGGGATGCGGGTACTGCCGCGCCTGGGATCGATCGCGCCACGCTCACGCCAACGAAGGGGTACGTGCTGCGCCAGTCACCGCAGACGAGGATCGCTGGCGCGGCGTTCGATCCGGACACCGTCGCGGCGAACGACAACGGGGAGCTCACTTGGATTCGTGCTGCGACGGCGCCGGCCGATGCAGCGCCGAGCACGCTGCCGCCGGCACCGAGCGGCATGCGCTGGGTGCGCGCTGGCGATGCCACCGAAGACGAGATCCGTGACTTCGTGGTCTCGACGTATTTGCCGCTCGCCGGGCTCTCCGCGGCACCCGACACGCGCGAGAAGTACCTCGACATCATCGCGCCCATGGAGCTCGAAGGGGTCGATCTCCGAAACGCCATGGCCAACATGTGGAGCTGCGCCCTCACGGTGGACGGCGAGGACCGCAAACTGCTCTCCACGGCGCCCCCCGAAGCACAGGCCAAGGCTCGTTGGCTCTGGGCCAGGTACGTGAACGCCAACGCGATGACCGACGAAGAGAACACCGCGTACGCGTTCGGCGCGCTCCGGATGGCGAAAATGCTCGACGTGAAGAGCGGCGTTTGTCCGAAACGGGGCGACCACGTGATCATCGACGCGTCGGGCACCGCGCACACGTATTCGCTCACGAGCGATCCGGACGCGGACGGCGTCACGAAGACCGTGGAGGGCGGCGCCGTCGACGCGCAGAACTACAAAGCGATCGAGGCGGGCGAGCGCAAGCTTCTCGAGAACGGCGCGATCACCGATCGGGCCGGCAAAGCGGCGCACACGCTCTACTGCTGGATCGACATCGTGACGCTCTTGCGCAACGCCGGTGCGTGGGTGCTGACGAAGGCGCCCGCGCCCGTGGAAGGACCGCCGGCCACCACGAGCGGTCCGTCTTCGTCGACGACGGTGGCGACGCACGGCGGCGCGCTCGCGATCGGTGCAGCCAGCGTGAGCGTGTTCTTCTCGCATCTCTCGCTTGGCGCGCGCCTGGCGATCGGGATCCCGCTGGGCCTCCTCTTCATCGCTCTCTTCGCGTGGCTCGCCGTTTCTCGCTTACGGAAGTAAGACGAATAGAGTCGCCCGGTCAAACGCGAAAACGCTTCAAGACGGAGACCGGCGCACCGATGACACGCCATCCGCTGCGTTCGACATCTTTCTTGGCAAGCCGCGCTGCTGCTTCCGCGCCGTCCGCTGCTACGCTCGTCTGGACTTGAGTCTTTAGGTTCGGACGCTCTGGGCGCGTTGCCATGAACGAGACTTCCCACAGGTGGTTGCGTTTTCCGCCGTAATTGCCGGCGCGCTTGAGTCGATCGATGCGCGCGGACTCTGCAAGAAAAGGGAGAATTTCACTCACGCGATCTGCGGCTTTGTGAGGCGTATCTTCTTGATACGCACCTCCGCGGAACCCAACTTCGAACCACGACTGTCCTTTGCTGTTTGTCACCCAATCGACGGTGAGAAGCGTTTTTCTTTGTGCGGCCATTTGAGAAATCTATCAGGCAAATGGCGGGCGTTCTAGCGCGGCGCGGCGCGCCGACTCGTAATGTCGCTTCCGCCGCTCAGTGATGCGGGAAGGGCGGCGGCGGATCGGTCATGCGTTTTTCGAGCTGACGCATCTTCTCGACGGCGCGGTCACTTACGACGTCTTCGTTCGTGAGCGCGCGGTCGAGCCGCGCCGTCGGGCTCTCGTCCTCTTCGCTGTCCCACTCGGATTCCACCGACTTCGTCGTCGTGATGCTCATCGGTCCCTCTCGTCGCGTTCCAGGCGTCCTTCGAGTCGGGCGATGGATTTGATCACTTCGTCCCATTTGTCGCCCTGCCTTTCAACGTACTCCGCCAGCTTGCTTTTGTGTTCCTTGAAGTCGCGTTCTTGCGTGGTGAGGCCCGCTTCGAGCTGGGAGATCTTGGAAAGAAGCGCCGATTCCGTCTCACGCATCATTCGGGCCAGACCGCCGCGCGCCTCCGTCGGATCGGGGCGGCTTTGCCGCGCCGCGCGACGGGCGCGTTCTTCGGCGATGGTCGCGGCGCGCTCTGCGGTGATGCGCTGCTCTTCGGCAAGCTTCTTTTTCTCTTCGGCGAGCTTCGCCTCGGCTTGCGCAACCCTGGCCTCGGCGCGGGCGTTGATGGCTCTGCGCGACGTCAGAAAAAACCATGACGTAACGCCGACCGATCCTAGGCCGCCCGCGCCACCGATAGACATGAGGGCTTCAACGAAAGTCACCCAATAAATCTATCATGGTACGCTCGGGTCTCATGGACGAAAGGCCGCGTTTCCTTGGGGCAAAGAGTGTCCGTGTGGGGATGCCGGACAGCGACGCACGAAGACTCCGAGGCGAGATCCAGATCGCAGCAACCGCGTGGACCGTCGCGCGCGCGCGGCTTCGATCGCGTGGATGGAAGAGCGGCGCAGAGGGCGTGGAGATCATCCTCGTCGCGGACCGCACCGACTATACCGCACGGTTCTGGGACGACGATCGGCTCTTCATCCACGTCGAGAAGCTCGCCATGCATGGTCGATCGCGGCTCGATGGCCTCTCGGCGACCGCAGTGATCGTGCACGAGCTCGGGCATCGGGTTTGGTTTCAATGCCTGAACGAGGCAAATCGCCACGCGTGGGCACGCCATTGGAAAGAACTGAAGCGCGGCGGACGCGTACACGGCTCGACGTCTGGACGCTTCGTGAGCACGTACGCGAAGACGGATCCCATGGAGGATTTCGCCGAGTGCTTCCGTGCGATTATCCTCGAAGAGCGGATGAGCGCAGAGAACCGTGCGCGTATCAGCCTGCTTGAGGGGATGGCGTGTCGGCTGCGGGGGCCGACGCGTTACGCGAGCCAGGCACGTTCGCGTTCTGCAGCGCGGTGACGACATACCTCGCTTGGGCCGCGGTGAGCGGGCGCTGGATGCCGACGAAGTACCCGTCGGGCGTCGCGTTCACGTAGAGCGTCGGACCGACCGCGAGCTCGCGGCGGAGATCTTCCTCATCCGCGCAGAGTTGCGCCATGCGACGCGCGCGCTCCTCGTCCTCCTTCTTCTCGCGGACGGTGCGTCCGATACTGTCGCCCAGCGTGTACGCGATGTTCTCGCGTGCTTCATGGTGCACTTGGCCGGTGCACTGGTAGCAGACGTCCTTCGTCGTGCCGCAGTGGCGGCCTGCCTTCCATTCCTCTCGGATCGCGCGGTACGCGCGGCCCTTGATGGCGTCGGCCGTCGATGCCCACCAACGCGCCACCTCGACGAAGCGCTCGTACGAGGCGTTCGTCTGCTGTTCGTTCTTCTCGATCGCTTCCTTCACCTTGAGAAGAAGCTCGACGAGCTCCGCGCGTTCGGCCGCAAGCGAGTGGAGCGTGTCAATCGAAAGCTCGACGGGCAAGCGCGCGAGCGCAAGGCATTCTTGGTCGCGCGTGGTGCCATCCTCCTTCGGCGCACGCAGTTCCTCTTCGACGTCGGCGAGCGACGGCTGATCGGTGCGCAGACGCTGGAGCCAGCGCGCAACCACCGCGACGATGGTGTCGTACGCGCTGTCACTCTCAGAGTAGGGCATCGGCTTTGAGATCGGCGAACGTGTTGAGAAATCGATACTGCGCGTCGCGAGATGACCACGGCACGATCGGATCTGCGAGTGGCTCAACGTCGTCTTGGCACTGGCCGAGTTTCCATTCCGCGGGTGCGGGCGCGAGCAAGTCTCGCTTCTCCGTCATGAGCACGACGTTGTCCGCGCGCTTCACGGCCGCGTCGTTCATCATCCACACCGGGAAACGGAAATGCCTCGCGATCGCGTGGTCCAAGCGATCGAAGATCGCTTTGATCTCCGGACAGAGCTTGTAGAGCTCGCGCTTCACCGGTCTTGGGAAGTCCATGAAGTACGCCTCCGACGCGTCGTGCATGAGCGCCGCGAGACGCAAGGCCGCGTCGATCTGGTGCTTCGACGGCTCGCTATCCCAGATGTACTTCCATACGAGCATCGTGGCGCCGCGGAGGTTGTCTCCGATGACGAGCGCCTCCGAGACACGCACCGAGTGCTCCGCGACCGAGTAGTGTTCTCGGCAGTGTCCACCGTACCGACACTGAAGGCTGAGCGCGTGCGCGATGTCTGCGAGACGCACTTCTTCGGGCCTGGGATCGAGTGTCCAGAATTGGATACCGCACGGAAACGTCTGAATCCAATCACCTTTGCGCTCCGTCATGTGCTCTCCCATTTTGATGCGATCACAGGCCAGCAAGCAAAAGCGTCTCTTGCGCCAGTCGCTTTGCAGCGACTTCGCAATTTCGTTCTTGAATTTCAATTCCGACCGCTCGACGCCCAAGCTCTTTCGCCGCCACGAGAGCACTGCCAGCGCCCATCGTAGGATCGATCAGGGTGCCGCCGAGTGGGCATGAGAACTCGATGAGTGGACGCAGGATCCCAAGCGGCTTTTGCGTCGGATGGTCTGCATCGCCGTGACACGAGCGGACGTAGATCACCGACCGCATGAGCCTCGGGCCGCCATCATGCGAGACGTACGTTTTTGCGTTGATGTTTCCCGTGTGCGTTGGTCGTCGTTTACGACGCATCTCCCGCGCTGTTGCGTCCAGCGTCATGACTGGCTGCTTGTAGATGGTCTCCCATGCGGCATCTTTTCGATAGAACTGCACCGCGTGTTCGTGCACGCGCTTGAATCTGTCCGCGTGGAGACCAGATCCGTTGTGCTTCTCCCAAATTACGTCCTGCGCGATGCGCCATGACGCTGCAAAGTCAGTTGCTTGCGCCATGAACATGCGAAGCGACCCGAAACACCATACCGATCCTGTCGTCTTCAACGTCGGCTCGCTGAACGCGAGCCACGCCGAATCGCGAATGTCCCAATCGAGTGAAGTATCGCCGTATGGCGGATCGGCAAGAACCATGTCGAACGAGGCACGGTCCAACGTTGGGAGCACGTCGCGACAGTCGCCGTGAAAGATGGTGATGCCACCATGGTGGTAATACGGCGTCACGTCGGACCCATCGAACTACTTCGTCCGCGCATCGCCGCTCCTTGCTTTCTTGTAGACCGCGGCCGCAGCCGAGTGATTGAGCCGCGCCCACGCGACGCGGTCCTTCGCCTCGCGAAGCGAGCGCTGAAGGAAATCGACTTCTTCTTCGGCCGCGTCCAGTTCGAGCGCGGCGGTCACGAGATCCTCGCGAGCCTCGGCGACCACTCTCGACTCGCGTCCAGATGCGGTCATGGACGGCTCACGAGGTTGAATTTTCGGTTGCGTCGTTCTTCTTTGGCGGCGGCCCTCGCGCGCACGTCGCGGATCGCGTTCGCGACCTGCAGGAGCGCACCGGGAAACGCCTGTGCGCACTCGGATGGCGAATAGAGCCCCAGAAATCGTTCGTATGCTCGCAGCAAGATCTCCGTCGCTTCTTCTGTCGTGCGCACGAAGTGACTCTCGAGGCCGACCGTGCGTGCGGCTGCGTGCCACTGCTTCTGCGTCTCTTGGATCGCACCGCGCCGTGCTTTCAGCTCGAGGCCGACGGCGATGCCGTGGGGCGCCAAGTAACAGATGATGTCCGGCGCGCCTGGGATCCCGTAGCGGATCGCGTGCGTGCCGCGTCCCGTGCGGATCATGCCGTTGTGATAGCGCTGCGGCATGAGCCACGTGAGGCGTCCGAGGACGGCGCGCAACTCGTCCTCGAAGTCGCCTTCGCGCTCGAAGCCTGCGCGTTTGGTTCGCTTGGACTGGCTTGTCGCTGCTCGTCGCTGTCGCGATCGATGAAGTTTGGACATCATTCGCTGTTTCCTCGATAGGGTCGAATGGTGACGGTGACGTCCGGCCACTTCTTCATGGCTTCGGTGCGCCAGCGTGCGGCACGGCGCGCGTCGACGACGTGGAACCACTGGTATGGGACCACCCGGTCTTTGAACATGGGATTGATCTTCGTGCTCACGTAGTGGAGCTCCACGTACTTGGTCATTGTCCTCCCGCCTTCTGCGTCTCCATGCCAGCGATGATCGCCTTGGCCTTCTCGACTTCGTTTCGGTTCGGGAAGTAGCGGTAGATCTTCTTGAAGCGCCAGAAGCCGTTACGGATGTCGCCGCCCTTGGCGTTCACGATGCACTCGACCAGATCGGAGAGGCGTTTCGAGATCGTTTGCGTACGGAGGCCTTCATGCCACTCGATTTCTTCCATCGGCGCGTCGACGGGCGTCGGTGGCACGGCCGGCGAGCGCAGATACTCGCGTGGCGGGCACCGCGGGCAGTTGCCGTCTTCGTCGAGGAGCATCTGACACTGGGGGCAGAGCGGATCCTTTTTGTCGCGCCGTAGGATCGGGACGCCGTGGAGGCTGTACTCGCGATCCTCCGTCGGAAAGCCATGGAGCCAGAACGATCCGTAGAGATCGATGCAGAGCGATCGGGTCTTGCCCTTCGCCGCGCGGAGACCGCGTCCCGTCTTCTGCAGGTAATCACTGGGGTGTACGCAGGGGCTTGCCAAGATCACGCAGTTACACTCGGGCGCGTCGAAGCCTTCGGTGAGGATCCGCACGTTCACGAGCACGCGCACGTCTCCGTTCTTGAAGCGCTCGATGGACGAGTCGCGCTCGTTCTTCGACGTCTTCTCCGTGATGATGTGCGCCTTCACGCCGTTCTTTTTGAAGTCCTCGACGAATGCAGTCGCCGCCGCGATCGTCGACGCGAACACGATCGCCAGCCGGTCGCGCGCGTGCTCGAGGTACGCCTCGCACGGTGACATCGCGATCTCGCCGGGACCCAGGATACCGGTCGGCGTCACCTCTGAGCGCTTGGGCGGGATCACGTTGCACTTCACGAGACCCTTCGTGTCGTCCTGTTCGTTGAGTCGGAGAAGCGTCGAGTGCTGGCAGGACACGATCATCTCGTCGAAGACGTCGTCCATGGGGAGACCGTCTGGTCGCTCCGGGGTCGCGTCGAGCCCCACGATGATGGCGTCCTTGTAGATCTCCGCGAGCTGCGACCATTGCGGCGCGAGCAGGTGGCGCGCTTCGTCGACGACGACGCGCATGCCGTCGGGCGCCTGACGGTTCACGAGGAGTTGTTGAATGCTCGCCACCTGCACCTTGGCTGACCGGTCGAGACCGAACGCGCCCGCGCGAATGCCTTCGCTCTGGAGCGTGGCGACGGCTTGTTTGATGAGCTCTCGACGGTGCGCGAGCCACACGGTCGTCTCACGCGAGTGGAGCTTGCACCACGCGACGCCCATCTTCGTCTTGCCGCCGCCTGTGGGGCACACGATGAGCGGCTTCTTTTTTCCCGACGCGATCGCGGCTTCGACGTTGTCGATCGTGGCGCGCTGGTAATCCCAGAGGCCCATCGAATCCAAGGGATGTCGAATCTGACGTGACATGACTGGCGGACCATGTTACGAGCTGATGCATGCCGACGCAAGAGCTGCTTTGCGAACTTCATCCACGTCCATGGGACGTGCGCCCTGGACAGGGCGATGGTGAGCGAAACGTCGTCGATGCGCACGGCTATCCGGTCGCGCTGAGCGTCGCGCCTGAGATCGCAAAACGGATCGTTGCGTGGTGGAACAGCATGGAGGAAGGCCATGGTCGCGCTGGCGATGCGACGCGCGGCCGCTTGGCTGGTCACGGTGTCGCTACGACCTCGTCAGGGACGTGAAGGACGCATCATGAAGATCAAGTGTGGTCGTGAGCTCAGCGCCCTCCGTGTTGCGGCGCGCAACGAGTGGGAAGAGATCGTGCGGCACACGATCAAGCGGTATCGGCTCCGGCTGCAGCCAGCGGCCCAGCGCCTGCGCATCGGACACCGCACGCTACAGAGATGGGCGCGCGAGCTTGGGCTTCCGTCCGCGCCGACGGGCGTGCATTTGAAACGACGGGCCGGTGCGCGATGAAGATGAAGAAGGGCTCTTCCAAAACGGACGCGCAGGTGGCTCGCGAGCTTCGGCAGCAGCTTCGCAAGCTCACCGTCAGGGTGACTTGCGCGCTGACGGCGCTCGATTGGGAGATGCGCAGGCCGTCGCCTCGCGGATCTCGCATCGCGACGATCTGCAATGCGCTTGAACTCGACAACGATGCTGCATTGCATTTTGGACTGGGCGTCTCGCTCAAGAAGATCGCGCAAGCGAAGAAGAACGCCGACGCGCCAGGGAAGCGATGCCTCCAGTGTGGATGGACAACGTCAGACCTGACCTACGTCACGTGCGTGCACTGTGCGGGAACGATGATGGAGAGGAAGTAGCCAGTGTCTCTCGCTCTTCTTCGAACGATCGCGCTTCTTCTCCATGCGGCGGCTCCGACGATGGATACGAAGACGCTCTCGATCGATGCGAACGCCATTGCGATCGGGCTCGAGTCGTTGCCGTCGACCGCGTGGCATCCGTCGCCCGCGCTGGTCGTCGCCGTCGTCGTCACCGAGAGCGGAGGCCGCCGAACGGCGTGCGCGCAGGATCGGTACGGCGGCAGCGCGCGTGGCCTCATGCAGATCCGTCGGCCGCACTCGCGGTGCCGGGCACGCAGGCGCGACGCGCTCTACGACCCGGTCACGAACGTCGTACGGGGCGTCGCGATCCTTTCGTACCTCCACGACTACGAGCTACGCGTGCACCACGGCGCGCACGACTTGCTCGATCACTACGCGGGCGCCGTCTGGGGCTCGCACACGTACAGCGATCGCGTGCGCGCGCTCGCATGGCGCATTTCGCATGAGACCAAGGAAGGATGGGCCTGATGGGACGGACGAGACACAATACCCCGATGAGCGCTGCGGAGGTCGAGGAGGGCGTGAAGCTCCGCGCGTATCAGCTCGCGCAGGCAGAGGGCGACTACGGCAACATGGACGAGGCGGCGTTCATGCGCCTCGCGCGCGTGGTCTACACGGCGCATCCCAGAAGCCCCACCGATCCGGATCTCATCGTCACGGCAGAAGTGGTGATCACGTGAAGCGTACACCGACGTTCTCGGCGCTCGTGCAGACGAAGGTCGAGTCGCTCATTTGCCATCTTCATGGCTACGGGAAGCTCGATCTTGCGCGCGACGAATGGGAGGCGCTCCGGACCTTTGCGTCGTTCCTCTTTCGCGAGGTTGAGGAGGACGCCGGCTGCGCCGACCGCAAGAAGATGCGCGAGGCGGTCTGTCGCTACGTCGTCGCGCAGGGGCCGCACCTGTCCGCGTCGTGGAAGGCGTTCTTCGCCGAAGAGTTCAACCTGCGCGAGGACGAGGGCAATCCGTATCGGCACCTTGTGCTCGTCGACGAGCCTTGACGCGCATGGTCTTCCTTCGGCTCCGTGACCATTGGGCGCAGATCGGTGACGATTGGCGCTCTGGCGTAGGCTGGGGGGAGTTCTCGTGTGCGGCGCCGATGGCTGAGAAGATCGCTCGTGCCATCCGCGGCGTGTGGCCGAACGCTGAGATCGTTCCCATCGGAGAGAGGTAGACCATGAGCACCATCGTCCAGTGGCTTCTTACAGGAGGCCTGTGCATCCTCACGATGGTCGCTACGGTCATCCTGATGCGCCATCGGCAAAGGCGGCAGTTCAAGGACTTCGCGCAGTGGAAGCTCGGGTTCGACGAGTGGATGCAGCAGATGCTCGACGCGTGGCTCTGGGTCGCCGAGCTCGAAATGCGTGGCGCGTTCTACTTGAAGGAGATGCCGAGCGAGTATACGCCGGTGATCGTCGACGCGATGCGCACGCTTCGAGCCGCGCCCCGGTCGCTCATGAAGGCGGCTCGAGAGCGCGGCATCGTCGGGCCGCACGAGATCCGGTTGAAGGAAGAAGAGCTCGTCGACGAGCCTCTGCCGCCGTCGGACGAAGCGCTCGCGCGCGAGATCGAGGCGGAGAAGAAAGACCGGTGGATGCCGGATGGGCGCATCGTGCAAAGCCGATCGAACATGCGACGCGTGGGATAGGAGGAACGGATGGCTGTTTGCGACCATAGCAATGGAGATCCCACGCCGCGTAACGAGTGGTGCGCCTTCTGTCAGCAGGCCGCGTTGCGCGAGGACTACGAGAAACGGATCGCGGTGCTCATGCGTGAGCGCGACGAGCTCTCTGCCGTTGCGTACGACGATCAGGGTGAGAAGTGGTGCGATCGTTTCGATCGCGAGCGCGGTCGCGCCGAAGCCGCCGAGGCGCGATGGAAATCGCTGCGTGAGCTCATCGTGCGTCTCACCCATTGCGTCTCGTGCCAGACGTCGCTGCACTCGACGCTTCCGCACTGCGAGGACTGCAATCCGCAAGAGGACGAGGAAGGTGATCCGATCGACGACGAACATTGGCTCAACGCGACGGACGCATTGATCGAAGACGCTCTATCCGCGCACGGCGCGGGCTCGCGGCCGCCGACTGGCGATGGTGCCGCAATCGAGTGCCCATATTGCCGAAAGCAGGAACACGAAACGAACCATCCGCCTGGAATGGTGTTCGTTGGCTGGGGGATCGGGTGGCAAACCTGTCCAAAGTGCGGTGGATCGGCACGGGTGCCCGCGAGCGAGAAGAAGCCATGATCGCTCGTAGCCGAGCGCCGCAACCATGAAAAACCTTGGGCGTACTCGACGATGGGGCAGACGAGAAGGCGCGATCGATCGCTGCATCGCGGCGCTTCAGAAACGCGGCGCTTCGACGTCGGACGCCACGACAGGAGACAGAACGATGACCGATGAAGCCGACGAATGGCGAGACCATACGATCGACGCGAGTGGTGAAACGACATCACAAGGTATCGATCGTCGCGTTTGCTATCCCATTCCGCCGCCAGACGATCAGCGCGTCGCTGTCGCGTGGGGCGTGCTGCGTAACCTCACGGATGCCGAGCAGCGACTCAATGGCTTCGTCGCTCGGATGGAGAGGCTGGAGAGCGCGCTTAGAGAATTGATTGCTGTTTGTCGTCATCGAGACGTTGGCCTTGGTGGCGCGCAGCAGAAGAATGTCGATCAAGCGGAAGCCGCCCTCGCCGACGACACTGCGAATAAGGAACCTCGATGATCGTGTTCGACGGCTTCGAACTGCTGTGGTGGCTCTTCGTCATCACGTCGTTGGTCGCGCTCGCGATCGCCGTCACCGTCGTCGTGCGCCGTGGACGGCGAATGTCGGGCGATCCAGCGCTCACGGGTCGCTCCGCCGCGCCGCAGGACGATGCAGCGATCAAGGACCGCTCCGTCGCCAAACTCTTCGTCGTCCGTCTCCGTACAGAGAAACGGTGCGTCTCGGTGAGTATCGCGGTCGCGGAACAGCTCGGTGATGCCGCGCTTCTTCGCTGGGTCATGCCACACGTCCATGGCCCAAGAAGCGTCGGTGAGCTACGTGCGGCCATCGCGACTGCGAAGGCAGCGGGGCTCGAGGTCCTTCCGCCGCCGTGCAAGGAGGTCGACAAACAGGGGTACTGCCTCGGGCACATCACGCATAACGGACCGATCTATGTCGATCCAGCGCACATCCATGTGGGACGTGAACGTTGATCATCGTCGCATTACGTTCTACAGTACGTAGAACATGGCTAAACGCTTGAAGAAGAAGCCGCAATGGGCGTCTACGGTCGCTTTCCGACTGAAGAGCTCCGACCAGACTGCCCTGAAATGGCTCGCTTCGACGTTGCGTATCTCGCTGTCCGATGCGATGCGCTTCTCGCTCCACGCGCAGATCGGCATGACCAGGATCACGTACGGCAAGGTCGAAGCGGCGGCGGACGGCGACGGGACGTGGCGCGTGGAGCATTCTGGCCTGCTGATCGCCAAAGGGATGGCGCGCGACGAAGCGATCGAGCACGCAAAGCAATGCGCATCGCTCGCGCAAGCTGAAACGGCAACGACGACGTACCCATCATGAGCACTCCGACCGAGAGCTTCGTGCGGTATCTCCGTGAACGCGGAAACCATTTTTCGAAGCTCATCTACGTGGCGAGCGTTCAAAGGAAGCTGGCGACGGGCGAGTACGACCCTGCGCTCGGCGTCGAGCTCTGGCTCTTCTTCTTGAAAAGCGCTTACGCTTCGTATCGGTCGAAATATCCACGTCGTCGTCGACTGCGTTGGCAAACGATGCTCAAGATCGCGCGCCAGTTCGAAACGAACGAACGATTTGCCATCGAGCAGGGCCTCTACAAGGACTACACGAAGACTGGGTCCGTGCGTGAGATGAGGTAGGTGATGGGCGTCGTCAAAAAGCTCAGGCCGCGGGCCGATGTTGCTCCGCTTCTCTACGGAGGGAAGTCGACGGAGCACATCACTGCGATCGGCATGTTCGGGGCGTACGACGATGGAACGGTCCGGCACGTCGACCACCATGGCAACGCGCGCGTGCTCAGCGAGAGCGACATCGCGGAGATCCGGAGCATCGTCCTCAACATCGAGATCGCGGCGCGCGTATGGCGCAACAAACTGACGGGGCACAACGTGGTGTTCGTCGAGCGGCGCGGCAACGAGATCTGGGCCACGTACCGCGGCAAGACGGAGCGCATGATGCTCATGACCAGGCTGCGCGCGGCACGCGCTTGCACGGTATGTTACGCGCGCGACCTCGTCGTTTACCTCTCAGAGCAGGACGCGAAGAGCAAACAGCTCTTGCATGCGTGCATTTGCGTACCGTGCGTCGAGAAGCGCTCCGCCGTTTCTCGAATCCCAAGACTCGTAGGAGGCCCTCATGTCCGATAAGGAATCTCTCGAATCCCGTCTCGCAGCCATCTCGCAGGCGCAGGAGAAGAACAGGTCGCTGACGGAGAAAGCCATCATGAGTACTCGGCTCGCACAATGGGACACGACGAAGCATCCCATGCCGACAGAGCCCAAGGAACGAAGGCTACGCTTCTCGGAAACGACGTTCGCAGAGTGGCAAAAGATCGTGTGCTCCTTTTGCTTTGCGCCGGTGCATCGCCATAGTCAGCGTGCCGTGTGCATCTCGCGCACGGACAACGAACAGGCGGGCCAGTTCATCCTGTGCGGTGCGTGTGCGACCGAGATCGGGATCACGATCGGGGCCATCCAGCGCGAGGTCCCTGCGACGACGTATGCCGCGCTCGAGACGGCGATGGGTGTCTTGCGTCGTGAGCTTCACCAGGAACGTGAGCGGCACGACGACGCGACCTTGAAGCTCGGCAAGGTCATGCTCGAGAACGAGCGCCTCAAGAGACAGGCGCGGACACGATGACTCTCTTCGATTACATCTCCGCGCATCCGTGGTGGACGGTCTTCTACGGGATCGTCTTCTCGTTCGTGTTCGGCTTTGCACGCGGCTGTGCCGAAGCGACCTTCAAGCGTATCTTTGACGGGCGCGCGAAGGACGCTGCCGAAAAACGATGACCCCCGCCGCCGCCGTCTCGTACATCACTGACGACAGTGGAAGACTGCTCGTCGTGTGGAACCGCCGGTACAATGGTTGGTCGCTTCCTGGCGGGATGGTGGAGCCAGGTGAGTCCATCCAGCAGGCACAGGCGCGCGAGCTCCGCGAGGAGACGGGGCTCGAAACGCTTGCCGCAACGCTCGTCTACGACGCGCCCGCCGAGTTGAATCCGTCCGTGCCTGGTCGAGGACGGCACGTGTACGTCTTCGCGGTGTTGGCCCAAGGCGTTCCGCGCAGCGTCGAGCCTGGATGCCCAGTCACGTGGATGACGCGCGCAGAGTTTCTCCACGGGTCTCCGTTCGCGTCGTTCTACGTGACGTTCTTCGCCAAGCGGCCGATGCTCCGATCTCTTGGTATCGTGGCGCCATGACCTACGACGAGATCAGTCCGACGCTTCGCGCGTTCGTGGGCGGCCGCGAGGCCTTTCGCAAGATGGGTTTCTCTGCCGACCATCTATTTTGCATGGTGGCGCAATCAGCGCGGCGCGGCGGACGCTTGGCGTGCTTCGTCACGCTTCGCGCACAGGGGCGCGAGTTCAATCTCGAGGTCGGCGACGTCGACGACGAAGACGCCTTCCACATCGAATACGAGCGCGTGTGCACCGCCATCAACGACGGCGGCGTGTCGGAAGACGATCTGCAGCGGATGTACGCGGAATCGGAAGCGTTCCGGAACGCGACGGCCTTCGCGATGGCCATCGTCGCCAAGGGCTTTCAGCCGCCGAGATCGTTCTCGTAGCAGGAACGATCGCGTATCTTTGCCCCATGAAATGGGATCTCGACTTTTCGTCAGGGGCACACGTGTGCGCGGACCTTGCCAGCACACCGGAGTCGCATTCGCGCGGGCTTCGCGGGCGCACGTCGCTCGCGCTCACTGACGGCATGCTCTTCGTCTTCCCGTACATGGCCGACCATTACATGTGGATGGCCGATGTGCCGTTCCCGCTCGACTTCGTGTTCTTCGATCATCTGCGCCGTGTCGTCGGGATCGTCGACCACGTGCCAGCGGGCTCGAAGGACGTCGTACGGATCGGGACGCCGTCGATGTACGTGCTCGAGGTGCCGGCGGGTTGGTCGTCCATGCACGACATCGAAGTCGGCGACGACATGCACGTACGGCCGCAGTGATTCAGGCTTTTTCGAGCACGAGCTTCACGATCTCGCCGCGCTTGAGCACGGTCTCACCCAGCTTGATCTCGGTGTCGTTCGCGCGCGTGAACGAGACCACGTTGAGGCCTTTCACCACGAAGTGCGTGGGCGTGAACTGCACAGCGAGCGTCGCCTCGCAGTAGATCTTCGTCGGGTGCTTGGGGCCGACTTCGATCGCTTGGAACGGAAGCGGCGCGTGGCTCCCATCGGCGAGCTTGCCGATCAGGACGACGTTCTGTATCTGGCTCATGTCTTGGCACCTTAGATCTCTTGCGCAGTGTGGACACATGGGGGCACCGATGATCGCGCCCTCGGGATCGGGCACGAGCTCGGGATCGAGGAGCCACGCGACGAAGCTCACGAAGCGCTTCGCTTTCGCCGGGTGCCCGCTGAGGTAGGCGAAATAAAGCGTCTCGATCCACCAGAACACGATGGAGAGCATCACGAGAAAGAGCACGCGCCAAAGCAGCCGATGCGCATAGCGCGCGGCTTCTAGACGCGCCTCGCGGTCGCCGTCGTTCACGAGCTCCTCTGGCCTCGCGTGCGCCACCGTCCAAATCTCTCTGTAGGCGATGAGCCCACGGAGAATGCGGCGCCACTGCGAGAAGCCGAGACAGAAGACCCAGAGGAGGCCGATGCCCGTATACGACAGAAGAAGCGCTCTCATTCGTCGTCGTCCTCTTCGTCCGGTATTTCGAACGGGATCTCGCCGATCGCCGCCTCGAGCGCGGCCCTGAGAGACGCATGGCGCTCGAGCGTCACGCTCTCGACGTCACCGATGGACGCGTGCGGCGCCAAGATCGCGCGCTTGAAACCCATCGCCTCGGCTTCGGCGAGCCGCACGCGCGCGGCCGGTGCGTCGCGGAGCTCGCCCGTCAAGCCGAGCTCTCCGAAGACGACGAGGTCCTCGGGTACCGGTTTGCCCGTCACCGCACTCGCGATCGCCAAGGCCACGCCTAGATCCGCACCGCGATCGTCGTCGATCGCCAGGCCGCCGATCACGTTCACGTAGAGATCTCCTTTGATCCTGACGTTCGTGTGGCGCGTGAGGACGGCCTCGATGAGGGCCACCCGACGGCGATCGAACCCTTGCACGACCGTCGTCGGGGTCTTGCCCGCGGGCACGCCCGTGGCGAGCGCCTGCACTTCGACGAGCATGGCGCGCGACGTCGTCGGTGCGATCGGTACGACGACGCTGCCGGCAGAGCTCTTGGGGCGCTCGGCAAGAAACGCCGCGCTCGGCCGCTCCACGTCGATGAGCCCCTCGGCCGTCATCTCGAAGACGCCGATGTCGAGCGTCGACGCGCCGCGGTTTTTGTTCGCGCGGAGCGTCCGAAGCGCTTGGTTCTTGTCGCCGTCGAACTGCAGGGACGCGTCGACCAGGTGCTCTGCGGCCTTTGGACCGGCGAGCGTGCCGTCCTTCGTCACCTGCGAGACGATCACCATGCAGAGGTTGAAGGCCTTCGCGATCGCGGCGAGCCTCTCCGCGGTCGCCTTCACCTGCAGCACCGATCCAGGCTGGCCTTCGATGTCGGGCACGCGGCCGGTCTGCAGCGAGTCGAAAATCACGATGTGCGGCCGAAGCCGCTCGATCTCGCGCTGGACTTCTTGCGCATCCGACGTCGCGATGACGAAGACGTTCTTCGAGAGAATACCCAGCCTGCGACTGCGGCTCGCGATGTCCTCGGCGCGCTCCTCGGCCGTCGCGTAAAGCGCGCGGCCGTCGCGTGCGACATGCGTCGCTGCTTGCAAGAGCATCGTCGATTTGCCGATGCCTGGATCGCCTCCGACGATGATCGTGTGCCCGACGACGAAGCCGCCACCCAGCACGCGATTGAGCTCATGAAGACCCGTCGGTAAGCGCGCGAGCACCGTCGACGGCACGCTCGTCAGCGGGATCGCACCGCCGCCGCCCTGGTACCCTCCGTGGTATCCGCTGTCCTCGCGCGGACGCGGCACGTAGCCGTCGTTTTGCTCGATCTCTGCGTCGGGAATGCCGTCCTTTGCGACCGCCGGCATGCCGACCGATATCTTCGTGAGGAGGCCCCACTCTTTGCAACTCGGGCATTGTGCGGCAAAGGCGTTCACCCCAAAGCCGCACCCCTTGCACGCATAGGTCGGGAGCGGCTTGGGCGGCTCTACGGCGGGCTCCTCCGCGAGCTCGCCTTCGACGATTTCACTCGGCATGGGCAGCGATATAAAGCCGCCCGACGGACGCTGTCAGATTACCGGCGGCGGCCTCGATAGTTGCCACGTTTCGGGTTCGCCTCGCGCACGGCTTCTCGGAGCTCGGCGCGCTGGATCTCCTCTTCGGCGATGTTGATCTGCCGCACGATCTCGGCGAGGTGCTTCTCGCCGACCGGTGTGAGGCCCGTCGTGGCCAGAAGGCGCGCCGAGAGGCGCGCATTCGTCAGGCGCGCGCGCGCGACGGCGAGGCTCATCGGAGCTCTCCGGGCTTTGTCTCGAACGATCGGAGATCGAGCGGCGGCCAGTCGTCGACTTCCACGAACCTGTCGATCGTGTGCTCGTCGAGATCGATCGTGTACGCGGGCAATTCGTCGAAGTCGCTCTCGATCGGGCAAGGGCTCGGCAAGCTCACGAGATCCTCCGCCAGAACATCGAGCCGGTGTTCACGACGGTGTGTTCACCGCCCCATACCGCGCGGGCCTGCCAGAGATTCGGCTTCGCGCCGAGCTGGGGCCAGTCCATGGGGAGCGTTTGGCTGGGGAGGTAAACCTCGATCGAGGTCCATCCCATGCCCCGCAGTCGCTCGATCAGATCGCCCGCCGTCGTGTCGAAGCTGTAGGGACCGGCGAAGACGTATTGTGCGCCAGGAATGAGTTCTGACGTGATCTGGTACGTCGGCAAGACGATCGGCACGTACCACGGACCGATGTAATGCTGGCCCCTTGGAAAGTCGTGGTGGCCCCAGTGCCCACCACCCCCACCCCAGTGGCCTCCGCCGCCGCCTCCGCCCCAATGGCCACCTTGCGGATGCCCTCCGCCGCCGGCACCGACGAGATCGTACATGCCTGGATGGGGCAGCGCGAGAGCGCCCGTCGCGACGTCCGTGCTCTGGTTTTTGCGGAGGGCGAAGGCCGCGAGGCCGGCACCAAGGAGCAGAAATAGGATCGGCATGGGTTACTCCGTGGAGCGAGTGTCGCACACCTGCGCAAGCGGTGTCGACGGTTGTGCAGCGCCTGGATCGTATGTCGGTGCGTGCTGGATGATCGGATGCGGGAGCGCGCGGGCGAAACGAGCCTCCGTGTCGCCGTTGTACGGGAAGAGATCGCCTATGTCGGTGATGAAGAAGCGGAGGAACCTATGCATGTGCACGCCCCTTCATGCCGGCCATGATGATCACACCAGCCACGAGCGCAATCGGCAAGAACGGTGTGCCACTGCTTTTCGCAGGCGCGGGCGTCGCCGGGGGCGGTTGCGGCGGAGTCTGTGGAGGGAGTTGCGGGGGCGTGTTGGGAGGCGTGTTGGGCGGTGGCGTCGGCGGCGCGATGGCGGCCGCGCGCTTCACCCAGAACGTGAACGAGGGCGTCAGGTTGAGGCCGAACATCGGAATGGGGCCGCCACCCAAGGGGTACGACGTGCCTGGGTATGGGTCGGCTTCGAAGTGAAAACCGTCCGGGTTCGGATCGCCAGACGGCCAGTCGCTCGGCAGATCCGGATCGTGGCGATCCCACGACACGAAGAAGACGCCGTCGTCGTTGGCGCGCGCCGTGATGAGATCGTGAAGCGTCGTCTTGAAGAAGAAGTACGCGGACGGCGACGCGAGTGGACTCAGGATGGCTGCAGCCGTGGCAACTGCGACGTACTCGCCGGCGCCTACGCTGCCGCGCAGCGTGTCGCCGTGCTGCACCGTATCTCCTGGATAGATGCGCTGCCATTCTCCCATGGGCTATCTCGAAGCGCGAAGTCGTTTGTTCCAGACCGCTGCATGGAGCGCGCGCCGGTAGGCCGGCATGCGTTCGCTGAAGATCGACTGCTCGGTGCCGGGCTCGTTGCGCACGATGACGTAACTCTCGGGCGTGAGCGTGAAGGGAGCCTTCAAAATCCCTGCGAAGTCGAACGGACCCTTGAGCGCTTGGGGATCGCGCCACGCGCGCGTGATCGCATTCGAGAGCCAGATTTCTTCGCCCGCGATCGTGCGCTTCAAGTACGTCGCTTCTACGGGATCGCAGACCTCGGCGACGACGCTCGCATATGTGTCGCCGCCCACGGTGATCGGACCGTCCCACCAATCGTTCGTGAACGGATCGATGAGCAGTTCAAGCAACTCGTGGAAGGCGGTGCTGGCGATCGTCGTCGCGCCGTCGGGAGGGTTCGCGAAGATCGTGTCGCCGTTGTCGAGGCCGTACCGCGCGTAGACGACGCCGCGGACCTGTCCTCGGATCTCGGCGTGCTCGCCGAGGACGCCGTCCTCGCCGATCGGCGGCGCGCCAGCGAGATCGAGGATCTCTGCGTTCGGCGAGACCTTCGACGGATCCGCGAAGTACGCGAGCAACGGCTCTTCGATCTGCCACTCGGGACAGAAGGTGGGCGCGAGCTCTTCGCGAAATGCCTGAACGAGGAGGGACGCCTGGTCGTCGGAGAGACACCGGGCGGAGTTCGTGAGGGCGATCTGACGGGTCATTCGTGGACTCCTTTACGGCCGGTATTCGGGATGGGCCGTCAGATCGACGATCGTCGTGTTCTTGAGGCCTGGCGCAGACTCGGAGATGGTGATCGTCTTCAAGCAGTCGAGGACCATGATCATCGCAGGCCCGTTTTTCGCGATGCTCACGACGTGGAGCGTGCCCGGTTGGAACTTGTCGATCTCCGTCTGCATGCCCGTCACCGTCGGCGTGGGCATGTTCGGCGGGAGGTTCGCCACCGTCACCATGTAGCGATGTCCGGCGAGAAGCTGGTCGGGTATGGGTCCGGTTTTCGCGGGCGTCTTCGCTTCTGCGTTTGACGTGCCCGTCATCGCGATCGCGACGACGCCGAGGACGAGGAGACCGAGTAGGATCGGCATGGCTTACCTTTGGGGTGACGGGCCGAGATCGGTGATCGTCGTGCCCGACTGCGTGAAGGCAGTAGGGGTCGACGCGTCACTGGACAGATCGACGGACGAGAGCGCGTCGAAGGTCGTCGTGATCCAGAGCGTGAACACGCCGCTGCCTTCGTCACGGATTTTGAACGCCATATCCACGATTTGAATGGCGCCCGGTTTCCACTCGTCGAGCTCTTTTTGGAGCGATGGAATCGTGGGGGTGGCCGGAGGAGCCTCGGGCTTTTGCCAATCGGCCGCCACCCAGGTCATCGCATAACGCTCGCCGGTACGAAGCTTCGTGACAGCCGCTCCGGGCGGCGCCGCGGACGCGTTCGTGGACACGTCGCGCGCGAGCACGAGAGCGACCACGCCGACCGCGAGCAAGATCCCGAGGAGCGGCATCACTCCTGCCCGGCATCCGAGATCGGACGCGTATGCATGCGCGTTTGCCAGTGGAGCGCCGGCAGCAAGATGTGCACGACGATCTTCTCTGCCTGGCAGGCAAGCGCAACCCATGCAGGATCGGACGGTTGCTGCTCTTCCTCTGTACACGTGTCGTCGGCGACACGGATGGCGACGCCCTCAATCTCTTTTGCGAGCGACTGCGCATCACCTGCGTCGGCGATCTGGTTCGATGGGCTTTGCGCGCCTGGACAGCCGGCGACGCAGAACACGACGATGGAGAGGATGGCCAGGCAGACGCAGGTGGCAATGCGTCCGGCGTGCTCGATGCATTTCATGTGTATTACGCTTTCGGCAGCAGTTACGTCAGGTTGAACCCAACCGTAAGGGTACCACCGAGGCTCTGCCGAATGTGCGTTACCGGTGCGTCAACCGTCGCCACGCTCCATCGCCCATCTCACGCCTTGGGCATGAGTTCTGTCAGGTTGAGCCCGACGAGTAGCGTTCCACCGAGGGTCACGACGTCGGGCACAGCGTCGGTCGTGGCGACCCTCTCGAAGAAGACGTCGGAGATGAAGAACGCCGCCGTGACGACCGCGAAGACGATGCCTTTTACGGTGATGAGCATCCGATCGGAGACGTCGACCGGCTGACCGGCGATCGCTGCGTGCTGCGCTCCGACGCGCATGAACGACAGACCGACGATGAGCAGCGAGCTCGCGGTCGTCACGTTGTGCAGCGCTTGCTCGTGCGGCACGCGGCCGAGCGCGTCGGCGACGATGACGCCGATCAGGATGACCGTGTAGAGCGCCAGGTTGATGTAGAGGAGTTGCCGCACGTGGGATCACTTCTTGTCGGGCGTGTGCGGAGGCAAGAGCTTTGCTTCGATCACGACTTTTTTCGACGGTTTCGCAGGCTTCTCCTCCTCCTCTTCGGGAAGAGGGCCGAAGAGCGCGTCGAGCGCACTTGTCAGACGGCCGCTCGCACCGATGACCCTCTTGCCGATCTGACCGATCACTTTCGCGGTCTGCTGCAGATCGCGGGACGCTTTTTCTTTGGCTTCTTTCGTGCTCATGAGACCTCCAATCGTCTCTTCCCTCCAACACTTCCCTCTAACGAGAGGCTTCGTTGGCCTTCCGCTCCCTCCGCGACCGACAATCATCGCACATCTTTGGCACGCGGATACGCGCGTTTGTCACCGTCGGCGTCGTCGCAGACGAACCCTTCCAGGACGAACCCGATGGTCTTCGCGTTCTTGCTGCGGTTGTGCACATCGATCGAGAATGAGACACCGTCTGGTACGGCGTCGAAGCGTTCGAAGGAATCGACGCTCTCGATCGGCACCGGCACACACGACACGAACTGACTCTTGTTGCCGACCTTGATGTCTTCGACATCGATGGACCCATCGAGATCGCCTTCGGGGTGTATCCGCATCGGTCGGAAGGAATGCCTGACGCTGCCGTCGATCGTGACACGCGATCCCGCTGGTACTTTGACGAGGTGCGCGTCCTTCGCGATCTTGATATCGCCCTCGCGGACGAAGGCGGCGCTGGCTGGCTCGAGACCGCATACGACGCGCCCTTCTTCGATGTCGCCGCGGATGTGGCCATTGACGCATGGTCGTACGACGAGATCGTCGTCGCCCATGTTCTCGAAGTAAAGAACGATTCCTTGGGCCACGTCGCAGTCGAAGGACGTCGCGATGCGCGTGCGTCTCTCTTGAATGACCTTGTCTCCTTGACCATCGCATGCGCGACGATGCGCTCGCGCAGCATGAGCGTGCCTGGACGCTGCCCCCCGACGACGTGCACTTCGATCTCACGGATCGAAACGTTCAGTTGAGGCCAGGCTATGAAGGCACGGCAATGCTTTGCGGGGATGCAGTACGTTTCATCGCGTGTGCGTTCGCGCTTCAGGTTAGAGCCGGCGAACAGATCCCACGCCCTCATCGTGGGAATGAACGGAACTTTGATCATCTTCCACTTCACATCTTTTGGAAGCGACGGCATCGTGTCCTCCAACGATCGACTACGAACCTGACAGGATCCGAGCCATGTCGACTGGGTCCATGTCCTCGTATTGCGGCTTGTGCTTCACGCCACGCTCGTATTGAGCTCGCACGGTCTGCGCGACGCGCGCGTAGGCCGGGTTCTCGCGGATCTCCTTGAAGAGTTTCTCGGTCGCGGCCTGTTTCGCCGTGCGAAGAGCACGCTCCGGGAAGCCGCCGGGATCGGCGTACACGTCCACCGTGCACGTCGTCACGATCGCCGGTTTCAATCCGAACATCCCCGAGAGATCGATCGACACGAGTTGCTCGTCGGGACCTACGCCTTCGACGGAGCAGACGGTGTACTCTGGCTCACGCCTCGAGTCGACGCGGCTCGTCCATTCGACGAACGCCATCGTGATGCGTCCGACGGGGTTCACTTGGCACCTTCGGGCGGCTTCTCCGCGGCGGGTCCAGGCTCGGCGACCGGCGGCTGCTGCTTGTCTTTACGTTCCTTGTACGCCTTGTAGAGCGTGATGAAGAGCGAGCGCTGTTGGTCGTCGAGCATCGCCATCATCTGCTGCATCTGCTCGGGCTTGAGGCTGCCCAGCATGTTCTGGATCTGCTCTTCGCCGAGCATCGCCTCGACGCTCTGATTGCCCGCGAAGAATTTCTTCAAGAGCACCGGGAAGAAGTGCTTGATGGCGTCGAACATTTGGTCTTTGCGGCGGGTCGACTGCCGTTCGCGGTAGAGCGCGAGCTCGCGTTCGCCTTGCCGATCCATACCCTGTTGAATGACCTCCATGTATTTGAGGTGGAGGCCCATCACCTGCTGGCGCTCTTGCTGCATCCCGCGGAGCATGTCTTGCTGCATCGCGATGATCTCGCCGACGGAGCCGACGTGCTGGCGCATGATGGCTTCGTTGTGCCTCATGAGCTGCGACGTGATGCCGGATTCGTTCGGCTGCTCCATCGCGACGTTCTCGCCGTCGAGCGGATGTCTCGGCGACAGCGTGATGTGCACTCGCTCGAACGACGCGCGCTCGCCTTCCTTCACCGCGTTGATGCTGTAGGTCGTCGGCATCGCGCGGTGCTCGGAGTCGTTGATCGCGATCTCGAGGAGTTCACTGGCCAACTGCTCGGGGGGCTTACCCGCGGCCTCGATCAGCGTGACCTGCGTGTCGCCACGCGCGTGCGACTGACGGAGCGTGAAGTGCGCGAGCGGGCCACGCGGGAGCACGCGCTGCATGAACCGCACGATTTTTTGATAGGCGACCGGATCGGCGCTCCGCGCGTCGCCGTCCACCATGTCGTAGTTCGGCCGACGCTCGATCGCATTGCCTGGGAAAAGGCCTCCGGGGCCTGGCCCGCCGCGTCCGTATTCAGGCATCACGGACAAGAACTATCGCTGATTTGCGATGTTGAGAAATTCGCTATTCGGTGACGTGGCTCACGCCCTTGGCGAGCGCGGGACCCAGAATCCAGATGCCACCGACCACGCACGCGCCCAAGATCACGAGCTTCGTGATCCCTTCGATCTGATCGAGGCTGCTCGGTGGCGGCCGGTAGTTGGGTGAGCGTGGATCAGTGTCTGGGAGCGCCGGCAACGGCGGATCGGAGACCACGCACTGCACATTCTTGAGCGCCGTCTGCCACTGACTCAGTCGCGTCTCGAACTCTTGGCCTTGGCGAATGAGCGCATCGGCGTCGCACGGCTGGCTCTTCACGATGTTGACCCAGGCCGTGAAGTCGGCGAAGTCGTTCATGAACGCCAACCGCTTGCCGGCGGGCGCGCTGTCGCCCGGCTGCCCGTCGAAGCCGGGGCAGTTGTCGATGTTGTATTTCAGGTCGTACCAGGCCGGGAGCAGGCGTTGCGCGTACGAGGTGGCGACGTCGGCGTTACAGTCGAACGGCCAGAAGTGCCCCGTGGCCGTATCCACTGTGAAGTGACGCACGAAATCCTCGTGCGTCCATCCGACATACGGTGCGAAAGCGTTCGGGTACACGGTAGGATCCTCCGTCACTTGCGCGCGAAAAGCAACGCGGCTGCGAGCGCGACGCCGCCGACGATGAGTCCCGCGTTGGAACCACCCTTCGATCCTGCGTGGCGCGGATCGAGGCCGGTGGGATCGTCGTAGTTCGACGGCACGGGCGGGGTTGGGCAGACGGGGGTGCCCAGGGCGCTCGTCATGCGGCGCGCGGCTGCGGGATTGACGCAGCCCTCGAGCGGCACATTCGGCTGGCGGACCACCGTGAGCGGTTGGCCGTCAACCGTGACCAGGCCCGCGAGCTCGGGATCTTGTGCCACACGTACGACATCGTCCGGCTTGCCGTCGACCGTGCACGTGCGGTGCATGAAGCCGCTGCCGCCCTCCGCGTAGTCGGCTTGATCGCCTTCGTAGCTGTCCGACTGCGCGGCGTCGTGAAACGGCGGAAAGGAGTAGGGCTGGATGACGCTGATCGTGGGATCGGTCGCCGATGCGTGCGTCGTCAGCCCGAAGAAGTTCGAGCCGCCGGGTGCGTTCACGTAAAAGCCGTAGTTCTCGGCCTTCGTTGGCGTCTTCGCCAAGAGGTTGTCCACGATCCAGGGCTTGCCGACGTCGCCCAAGATCGTGCCGTCGACGTAGCCTGCCTTCTCTGCGTTCTCGAGCAGCATCTTCGCATAGAGACGCATCGTCGAGACGAGCGTCATGTCGCGTGGCGATCCGTCGTCATTCGTGGGGAGGCCCATCATGCCGTACGTCACCGGCGCGATCTTCGTCGCCGCCTGCGCGTACGCTGCATCGGAGATCTTCGCGGTACGAAAGACGGCGCCGATCGTGTCCGCAACCTGTTGCGCGAGCCTCGCGCCCATGCCCGGAAAGAAGCCGTCGATGCGGATCGGGTACTGGAGTACCTTGAAGATGCCGACATGGCTCTTCCACGTGGTCTTGATCGGTGCCCAGCGCCAGTCGGCCTGACCGTTCTTGATCGCGTCGAGGACGGTCTTCGCATACGCGGCCGCGGAACTGCCGTCGGAGCGATCGGGCCACTGGAGAGCGGCCGCCATCACTTCTTACCGAAGAGGAGAAGGGTGCCGATCCCAATGCCGATGACCAGTGGCACTCCCAAAAGGCCTGTCTCGGGCGGCAACGCCGATGGCGTGTCCGACGGCGCGGAGTTCGGCGGAGTCGTGTTCGGCGGCGTGAAGGGCGGCGGCGTTGGAGGCGTGTACGGTGGCGCGTTCGGATCGGTCGTCGGCGGGGGCGTGTTGGGATCGACCGATGGCGCATCAAGCACCGGGTAGTTCACGACCGCGAGTAGTTGCGTGCGGCTTTCCGGCGGCGCCTCGGTGTACGTGCGGCCCGCGGTCGCCTGCGCCCAGAAGTCCTGTCGGTTGATCGGTGCCGTACCGACGTAGTTTGTCATCCAGGACGGCGCGTTGAACCATGCAAAATCGAGCTCGGGCCGATCCCACTTGGGATCGGTGGGCTTGCTCGTGAAGAGCGCGATATTCGTGAATCCGAGCGCGATGAGATCGTTCACCACGTCCGCCGCCGTGGCGTCCTCGGCGACGTCCAGGCGCATCAGGTAGCCGTAGCCCGCAGACACATGCGCGGGCGAAGCGTCGCCTACGCCCGTGTCGATACGGCGCGGCGTGAAGAACCGTACGAAGTCTTCGTGGGACCATCCGAAGTACGGGTTCATACGCATGCTCTCATCTCACAGGAGATAGAGCTGCGTTTCGATTCGGACGTTCGATCCGGACGCTGCGAGTTGCGTCGGATCGGTCGAGACGAACCATGCCAGACCGGACTGGAAGGCGATCCCGTCGTTCTCGAAGAACGACACGTCGAAGTAGCCTGGGAACGCAGGGGCCGGAATCGCGACGATCGGGATGGAGCCAGCGCCGACCGCCTGCTCGATGCTCACGTCGAAGCCCATGACGGTGAGCGCGGTGTTCGTCGTGTTGTAGCCGCGCACGGCCGCGAGACGCGTCGGGCCGCCGGACGCGTTCAGGCGCAGCCCGTTCGTGTAGCCGGGTACGTAGATCGTGGGCCGGTTCTGATACGAGGTGACGCCCTTCGCGATGCTGCACGTGAGTTGCGCCGTGGGTAGTGGATTGAGCGCGGAGCTCTTGACGAGTTTGCCGTCTGCGTCGCCGATGTACCCGGAGAGTTGGATCGTCGACGCGATGATCGAGAGTTCCATGTGGCTCGCGATCTGGATGCGTTTCTGAATCTGACTCGCGCCGTTGCCGTACTGCAGATTCACCCAGACGTAGAGCCGCGACGTCGGTGCAATGTCCCGGTTGTCGAACCCGTTCGAGCCGGTGACGTCGAGGCTCACCGTGTACGCGTCGTCTCGCTCGAGTTGCACGCGCGCGAGATCTTGCGGCAGTTGGTTCGCGACGAGCGTCATCGTCTTGCCGAATGACGGCGCGGCCGAGACGTGGAGGCCCGTGTTTTGAAGCGGACTCCGTCCATCGAGCTCGATCTTCTCGAGGAGACGCTTGATTTCGTAAAGCTCGTTCATCCGCCACCTGCCACGCCGCACGCGCCGCACACGCACGAGCCGAAGGGATCCGTACAGGTGCAGCCGGTGCACCGACGGTACTGGCCGAGGTTCATGGGCGCACCGGCGACGATGAAGTGATCGAAGCGCTCCTTCACCTTCTCCGCGCCGCCGAATCGATCTTCGAGCCGCCGACCGACGTGCTCTTTCCAGTGCGCCAGGCTGCCGCTCTCGATGGCGGCTTTCGCGCGTGCGAGTTCCTTCGTGATCCATGGCGTCTGATTCTTCAGCGCCTCGTAGACCCTGGCGTGCGCCTCGGCTTCCTTCTGCACCTGCTCGAGCGAGCGGCCGGGTGCAACGGCGCCCGTCTCCGCCTGCATCGTGAGATCGCGCAGGTACGCGCGATCGGGCTCGCTGCCGAGCGCCGCGCGGAGCACGCGCCTGGCGGCCTTCTGCTTCTCGCCGCAAACTTGCGCGCCGCCTCCGCACGCCGAGTCCGCGCCCACGTACGTCACGCCCGAGCTCGCGGCGTCCTGCAGGACGTAGTTGAGCGCGTGCGCCGTGTAGTCGACCGAGCCCCAGTCGATGTTGAAGCCGTCGGTGCGGCCGGCTTGATCGGCCGACGCGGGAGGCTTTCCGATATCCACCAAGACCTGCATGTGCCCGATCGCCGTATCGACGTCGAGCGTGCCATGGAGAAGCCCGTCGTCTCCGCGCACGACTTCGAACGTGCCGGATACGACCGGGATCGTCCGTTTCATCATCGTCGCGGGCGCCATGGCCCCTCCTTTCAGTGGATTTCGAACCCGCGGCTGTCGAGACGCTCCGCCCACGAGGCAGGCACGTTCACTTCGTCACCGGCGCGAAGTTCCGGCCAGAGACCGCTCTCCGTCACGAGGTGCGGGTTCATGCCGACCAAGTGAGGGAAGCTCTTTTTCGCTTCGATGCCGGATCCGATCTCGGCGAGCTTGAACGGATAGACCTTGTCACGATCGCGGATGCGCACGAACGGCGTACCGATCGGCCTTGCAGCCGCGCGTTTCTTCGACGCAGCGGCCACTGCGCCCACAATCTCGGGCAGCGTGCCTTGGGCGAGCACCTGCTGGCCGACGCCCATGCCCGACACGCCCGTGCCGGGACCAGCGTCCGCATCCTGATGGACCGTGAAGCCGGCCTTTTGGAGGTTCGGCGCCCACGACCACGGCACGTTGATGCAGTCGTTCACCGTCGCCTTCGTCCAGTCGCCACCGAACTGCGGATTGAGCGGTCCGAGCTGCGTGTAGTCGGCCGCGTTGCCGGTGCCCGCTTCCGCGATGTGAATGGGCGCGGCGTTCGGACCGGTCGTCACGATGCACACGAACGCGTAGCCGCGCGGGCGCTGCGGGTTGTGCGCCGCGTTGAGATCGGAGCTTGTCGCGAGCGGGTAGAGCGCGGTCTCCTTCGGGATGAGCGCGAGGAGCGCCGACTTGTCCTGCAAGAGTTGGACGGCGATCGGCGCGGGGATCTGGGCGAGCGACGCGGCCAGCGCGTCGATCGCTTGCTTGTCCACGAACGCTGGCAAAAGGTATTGGGTCACCTGATTGCACTGCGCTTCGGTGAGCACGACGTCGTACGCCGCGCATGCCGCGGGACGCTGCTGCGGAGGGTTCAGGTTCGGTTGGTTCGGCTGGTTCGGGTTCACGTTCGGCGCGAGCGCCTGCACGATGTTCACGAGCTTCTGCGCCAAGATCGGGTACTGGTTCGCGATTTGCGCGGCCCAGGCCGCGAGCGCCGCTGCGTTCTTGCTCCTCACCGCATTGAGAACCGCCGTGCACGTGCCCGCCGGGATGTTCGCGTCGAGGCCCACCGGCGCGATCTGGTAGAGCGCCTCGCAGTCGGCGTTCTCCGTATCGGAGGGAGCGGTGCCCGGCTGATGCGCGGGCGCGCTCCTCTTCGACCCGAGCGCAAAGAGCGCGGCGGCGCCGAGGCCGAGACCAATCAAAAGGATGGGGGCTGCCATGTTCGTCTCTCCGAAAACGGTGGTTTACGCGGTGCCCTGCAGGCTTTGCAAAAGGACGCCTGCGATCTTCGCTCCGAGCATTGGGAATTGAGGGTATTGCGCAGCGAGCGTCGCGAGCGCGATCGTGTTCTTCTGCCTGATCGCGTTCATGATCTGTGTGCACGTCGTGTCGGGCACGTTCGCGTCGAGACCCGGCGGCGCGACCAGCGCGAGCGCCTGGCAGTCGGTGAGGCCCGAATTGGGGTTCATCGCGGCGATCTTTTGAATGAGCGCCGTGAGCGCCTGCGTGAACTGCGGGTATTGCTGCGCCAACTGCCCAAGCACCGAGATGTTGCCTTGCTGCACGGCCTGGAGCACCTGCGTGCACGCCGCCGCGGGCAACGTCGGATCGACCGAAATGCCGAGCGTGTGCGCCAGCGCGCTGCAGTCGGTCGACGTCGAGGTGGGGGTCGGCGTGATGGTGCTCGACCACGACGCCAGAAGACCCATGAGCTTTTGGGCCAGCGCCGGGAACTGCACCGAGATCTGCTGCGCCAGCGCGGAGAGCGCGGCGACATTCTTTTGGGCGATCGCAGTCGCGACCGCGGCGCATGTTGCGGGCGGCAAGCTGGGATCGATCGCGACGCCCAAGGCCTGTCCGAGCGCTTGGCACTGCACGTTCGCGATCCCGGCGAGCTCCGCGGCGATCCCGAGGAGCTTCTGCGCCAACAGCGGGAATTGACTCGTCAACTGCGCGGCGAGCGCCTGGATCGCCGCGATGTTCTTCGAGTTGATCGCATTCAGAATCGCCGTGCACGTGCCGAGTGAAAGGCCCGCGATCTGGATGCCCAGATGGCCCGCAAGGGTCTGGCAGTCGGCACTCGATGAAGGCGCGTTCGACGTCGTGTCGGTAAACTGATCGCGTGCATCGACGGACACCGTCGCAGTTTGGAGCGCGGTAAATTGCATACCGATCGTGGTCGAACCAGGCGTGACGCCCGTGACCAACAGAAGGCCTGGGTACCATGCATTCAGCACGGCCTGCGCCTCTTGGACCGTCATATCCGGAATCTTCCACTGATCCGCCGGCAACGTCGCCGAATACGTATGCCCCGCTTGGAACGTAAAACGATTGCGCGCGGGCGTGTTCCTGGTCGCCAAAAGCGCGAGTGCGCCTGCGCCGAGAAGGCCGATGAGGAGAAGCGGGGCTGCCATGGGTGTCTCTCGATGAATTTCCTTGCGTCAGGTATGCGTTACACGAGCGGATTGCACTTCGAGGTGAGGTACGCGAACCTGGAGCGTACGGTGTCCGCGGCGATCGGGAAACCATCCTTCTCCAAGTTGTTCGCCGTGCCCGACAGAAAATCGAGGATCTTCATCGGGGTGCCCGTCGTGGGCGGCGTCACCGGAGGCAGCGTGCCGGGTGTCGTGGGGGTCGTCGTGGGCTCGTTCGGCGTCTGCGCAGGCGCGCCGTCGTCGTAGTAGACGCCGAGCACGTTGAAGTGCAGGCCGATCGCGTACCAGGGATCGGTATCCGGGTACGCTTGCTGCTGTCCCACGCGGAAACCCTCCACGTAGATGATCCGGTTGTCGTCGTCGGACGGGAGCGGGTTGTATCGGAGCGCCTGCGGCCAGTCCGCCGGCAGCGTCTGATCCTGCTCGTACACCGTCACGTTCGAGAAGCCGCCGTTGCCGGGCAGGCTCGAATTGCCGGTGAGGTAGTCCACGATCGAAGAGCTCGACGTGCCCTTGCCGAGCACCGCGGCCGCGCGGTAGCGGATGTTCGGGAGAGCCGTGTAGTTGTGGTTGTCGTCACCCAGCATGAGCCACGCGCCCACGCCGTAGCCTGCGCTCTGCGCACTCGCGGTGACGGGCGTCACGCGGAACCAGTGGGCCGACGTGCCCGCACCGATCGTGATCGATTGGTTCGAGGTCGGCTGCACGAGAAAGCGCCACGTGCCCGAGTCGAGCGGCGGGCTGCTGGGGAAATTCTCACCCACGCCCCAGTAGCTCGCGATCTGGATGCCTTGCTGCGAGAAGGCCTGCACGAACGTCGTGATCGGCGTCTGCGGCACCGCCGGCGTCTCGAGGATGTAGCTCGTGCCCTTCAAGAGTTGGAGCTTGCCCTGCGCGTCGGGCGTCATGGGCGTCACGATCGGCGCTTGCGGCACGCCTTGACCCTGGAGCGCGGCGAGCTCCTGCGGCGTGATCATCATCGCGAGCTCGACCTGCGAGACGAGGCCCGCCGGGAAGTGCGCGTCGAGGCCGTGCGGCCCCGGTCCCAGACCAAGCGGGTTTGCCGTGTAGTCGTAGTTCGGCGTGTACGCGTAGACGAGCGGGTTCGGCGACTGCCATGCGCCACAGAGGAGCGTCATGCGTCGCTTCAAAAGCGCGTTCGCGGCGATCGGGTATTTCGCCTCGATGTTCACTGCGTAGTTTTGGATCGACGTCTGATCGGTGCTCGCCAAGAGCTTCAAGACGTTGGCGCAGGTCTGGGCGTCGATGTTCTTGTCGAACGCGCTGCAGTTGCCTTCCGCGGTCGCTTTCCCGCCGCCTTTGCCGCGCGAAACCGCGAACGCGATGCCGCCGCCGATGAGGAGCAAGGGGAGAAGAGGAGACATGGGTCAGTGTCCTTTCAACCGGGCGGGGCCGGCAATGAACCGAATCTGCCACCGCAAACCCAAGCCTTACAAGCGAGTTCGTAGGCTGCGATGGGAAAGGTAGGCCGAAGCGTCTCGGCAAATGCATTCAGCGTGGCCGCATCCTCGCCGTCCGAAGCCAGCGCGCGGAGCACTTCGTTGCGGATCGAGTGCGGCATGTTCTGCTCGAGGAAGATGGTCTCTTGCTTCGCCTGCTGCTGTTTGCTCTTGCCGTAGCGAGAGCCGACGAAAAAGAGGACGCACATAATGGGGAGCATCATGCGGGCATCCCCAAGAGCGCGCTCGGGTCCTCGATGCGTCCATCCGGATACCGCACCCGGATGTGAAACAGCGTGAAGCCGTTCGCCTTTTTTGCCCCTGTCACGTAGGGCATCGCCTTCACCCCCTGCATGCGAAGCTCGGCGACGCGGTAGCTCGCGAGATCCTCGCAGTCACCCGAGCGCTTTGCCAGCGTCGTCGGGATGTCCTGCCACTCGTCCTGCCCTTCGGGCTCGGTCACATAGATGACCCCGGAGTCGTAGAGCTTCGGGGTATCCGGACGCACACGGAGGTACGTGAGGTTCGCGTAGATGAGCGCTTCCAGCATGCGCTCCAAGATGGCGATCTTGTCCTCGAACGAGATCGTCTCGAAGCTCAGAAGCTCGAAAGTCGGTCTGTACACGAGTGCCTCGCGTATCCTCCGTGGTGCCCTGTGGCTTACGCCGCTGCCGTGCCGAGGATCGCCGCGCTGAACGAGTGCGCGTTCGACCCGTCGGTGTTCTCGACGCTGATGCTCACCTGCTGGGAGATCTGCGCCGTGTCCATCGACATGCGCGAACCGACCGCCGTCGGTCCGTAGACCGCCGCCGGTACCGCGTTCGAGCTCACGAACTGGCTCTTGTTGCCGACCTTGACATCCAAGATCGACCACGGGAACGAGCCGTCCGCTTGCGGCGACACGATCAGGCGCTCGCCGCGGAACACGACCTGCGGCTGGCTCACGATGAGCGCTTCCGCGCCGGCACCGACCGAGGTCGGGCCGAAGCCGAGCGAGAGCTCGCGCAGTTTCGTGATGGGCTCCGGTGCGACCGAAGGCGCGCCGCCGTACGCCAGGCCGGGGCCGGGCGTCGAAGGCACGAAGGTCACCGGGTTGAACGGGATGTGGCCGATGGGCGAAGGGCCGAACGAAGACGCGCCCGCGCCGTGGCCGTGTGCACGCATGGCTGCTGCATGAAGAAGCGCGCGCGCTGCCTGGTCTCGCGCCCAGGCCGGGTACGAGCTTTGAGGCGCTGCGCCGAGCCCCTCCATCATCGAGGCGTATCCGCCGCGACCCACGATGTCGAGCGCTCCTGCTTGGTATCCGTTGCTCATGATGTCACCTGCGAACTTCGAAGGAACCACGCGAGAGCAATCGCGCGTCGAACCACGAAGGCCCTATGCCCTCGTGGTTCTCGCTGAAACGTCACGAAACCGAAGAGGGTGCGGGGCTCGTCAACCGAGCCCGCACCCACTAGGTCACGCCGCCGCCGTGCCGAGGATCGCCGCGCTGAACGAGTGCGCGTTCGACCCGTCGGTGTTCTCGACGCTGATGCTCACCTGCTGGGAGATCTGCGCCGTGTCCATCGACATCCTCGAACCGACCGCCGTCGGTCCGTAGACCGCCGCCGGCACCGCGTTCGAGCTCACGAACTGGCTCTTGTTGCCGACCTTGACGTCCAAGATCGACCACGGGAACGAGCCGTCCGATTGCGGCGACACGATCAGGCGCTCGCCGCGGAACACGACCTGCGGCTGGCTCACGATGAGCGCTTCGGCGCCGGCATCGACCGAGGTCGGGCCGAAGCCGAGCGAGAGCTCGCGCATCTTCGTGATCGGCTGATCGACGACCGAGGGCGCGCCGCCGTAGGCGAGACCCGGTCCGGGCACGCTGCCCGGTTGCATCATTGCTGCAGCCAGCTGGCCCACGATGTCGTAGCCCTGGCCCACGTGGTGTCCACTCATGATGATTCACCTTCGAGACAAAAGACGATCCCGTTCCCACGAGGACGTGGGTGCCGGAACCACTAGGGCGCGAGAGCAATCGCGCTTTTCCGCCCGCGTGCACCAATGCGCGCGGGCGGGAAACTTTTTGGGCGGTTAGCGAACGCCCATCGGGACGCCCGCGTTGAACGCGTGCGGCGAGACGGCGCGACCGGCACCGAAGAGGCCCGCCGTGCCCATCTTGGACGCAGCGATCGGTGCTCCGGAGCCGGCCTTGCTCTGCTTGCCGAGCGTCTCGCCGAGGCGATAGCCGTAAGCCGCGAGGCCCGCGTTGCCGAGCATGTGGAGATCCTCGTTGTACTTGCCACCGAGGTCGAACCACGCCATGAGGTGCAGGCCGATGCCCGCGAGCAGGTCGACCGGGGCTCCGAAGAGCTGGTATTCCGTGCCCGAGGCGTCGTTGCCGTAGCGCTGGTTCAAGAATCCGAACCCGAGCGCACCGCCGGCCACTTCGGCGATCGAGAGGACCTCGCGGACCATCTCGTTCGATTGCGCGCGCATCGCGTCGTACTTCGATTTGATCGAGTTGTACGCGGTTGCCATCCGATCGACTTCGGCGTTGTCCATCCAGTGCGACATCACGTTCTCCTTTTGGGGGTCTGCCTCGAAGTCGAGGCCAGCATCGACAATCAATGTCGCGCTCTGGCACATGCGAAGTCAAAGAAATTTCGCTAGTGATTCTGCGTACATAACCAGCACTACACCAGTAGATCACCAGTAGATCGTGGGTGCTGTGCCAGTAGTTGACTCGTGCAGCGCTTGCCTTAGTGTCGCCGCATGAGCCGTGAGCGAAGTGAACCGGCACAGACACGCATGCCGGTGCGAACGCTGAGTTTCACCCAGCGTCAGGTGGATTACTTGGAGAGCACCGCGAAGGACCTCGGTGTGACCGTTGGCGAGCTCGTCAGGCGGATCATCGATCGGTACATGGAGCTGCAGGCGGCTTCGCCGGTGGCGCGTGGTGGCGCGCCGTGAAACTCATCGACGCCAAGCAGGAGGCGCATTTCAGGCGCCACGGCGCCGCCGTCGCGGTCGTGCGGCACCGTGAGCGCGGGCGCCATTGCTCGCTCTGTCATCGCAACTGTTCGATCGCCGTGAAGGCGTTCGGCGAAGGGTGCCATCCACTGCATTTTCTCTTCTGCCTTCGCTGCGCGAAACGGATCGGGGAGGCCTCGGCATGAAACGCAAAGTGCTCTTTCTCACGCCGGCCTATGACGGCGGGAAATCGAACTACATCCATTTCTTCGCGGCGCTGCAGAAGCAGTGCTTCGAGCGAGAGATCCAGCTCGATCTCCGGACGATCGACGAGCATTCGAACATCACGGTCGCGCGCAACTACGGGAGCGCGTGCGTGATGCTGGGCGACTGGGACGACGTCCTCTGCGTGGACAACGACGTGTCGTGCGACGTGAAGCACGTCTTCGCAATGCTCGAGTCGGAGCACGACTGGGTGCAGTGCGCGGTGCCGCTCCGCAAGTACCACTTCGATCGCGCGTTCGAGGCCGCGCGGCGCGGGCACCCGCATCCCGAGAACCTGCTCGTCGAGTTCAACACGAAGATGCTTCGTGGACTGAAGACGCAAGAGGATTTCTTGAAGCATCTCGACGGCAAGGGCTGTCTCGAGATCGATCGCGGCGGCATTGCGCTCGCGCGTCTGCGCCGCGCCGTCTTCGAGAAGATGGAGAAGGCGTATCCGGAGCTCACCTACGCGCCCGCGGAGGGCGTCCTCTCCGTCGCGCTCTTCAACTCGTTTCTCGAGCAGCGCGTGAACTACGCGGAGGACATGTCCTTCGCGAAGCGGTGGCGCAAGAACGGTGGGCGCATCTGGCTCTACCTCGACGCGGAGGTAACGCATCGTGGATCGATGAGCGTTACGGGGAACTTCGCGAAGGCGGTCGGGCTGTGAGCCGCACAGTGAAGACGCCCGCGCGCCTCCTTCGCGCGACGAAGGCGTGCGCCGTTCGACGTGCGCAGGCCATGGAGGCGGTCGTCGACTTCGAAATCGAGAATTTCGTGAAGGCGATCATGAAGGACGCCGCGCATCTCCAGAAGCATGGCTACGTGCGCCGCACGAAGAAGCTCGCGTCGGGGGCGACGATCACGTTCACGTACAGGCAGCGCGGCTTTCGTTTTTCGCAGGGGAAGTGAGCGATGGAGGGATCGATGCAAGCCGTACGTGTGTACGAAGACGAAACGCATCATGAGACACACGACGCGCCCGGTGAGATACAGAGGGTGCGCGGGCGCACGATCTCTTTTCGGAGCATGCAGCGGGCGCACGCGGGCAAAGGGGTCGCGCCGGTCGTATTTTTGCCGATCCTTTACGATCGGCCGAAGACGCGCGGCGACTGCTTGCCGGGTGGCGTGAACGCACAGAGGCCGTGTCCCTTCGTGTCGTGCGCTCATCATTTGTACCTCGACGTGCTACGCAAGGGGGCGATCAAGCTGAATTTCCCCGACGTCGATCCCGAGTCGCTCGAGAAGATGCCTTCTACGTGCGCCCTCGATGTCGCAGACGAGCGGGGCGCGACGATGGAGCGCGTGGGGAAGACGGTCAACATGACGCGGGAGCGGGTCCGGCAGATCGAAGAGAAGGCCAAGCCGAAGATGCTGGCGGCCGCCCAAGCGGTGGGTCTCTCGCTCGAGGACGCGGCCTTCGTCGGCGAAGGCCGGCTCGTCGAAGAAGAGGCGCCGACAGAGCCCAGCGTTTCGGAGACGCGGATCGTGGAGTGGCCCACGCCGACGACGACGGATCTGCCCGAAGGCGTGGAACTGGACGACGATCCCGAAGGCGCCCGCAAGATGTGCCGCACGGTCTACGCGGCGTACGAGCGTGCGTGCGATCGGCAGAGGGAACGCGCGCGCGGCTCGATCATGGAGCTCGGAGGCGTGCCCGTGTCGCCGCAACACATGGAGATGGTCGAGGCGATCCGAAAGAAGCGCGCGCTCGGCGGGCGCGGGCCTTCGCCGCTCGAAATCGCGAACGCGGTCGGCCTCGAGATCGCGACCGACCAAGGCAAGCGCGTCGCCGTGTACCAGCGGCTCGAGGCGCTCATTCTCGCTGGGATCGTCACGCATTCGCGCACGGACGGCTTCGGGATCAACGAGGAAAAGGTCGCCGAAGCCGAGACCGAAGACCCGCTCAGGTACACGCCCAGGCGGATCCGCGACGAGATCGAAGCGGAAGACGACGACGAGCCGGCGACGACCGCGACCACGACCGAGCACGTATCGCTCGACCGCGAAGAGACCGTGCGTGCAGACGGGACACGCACCGAGACGACGACGCTCGTCGTCGAAACCAAGCATGAGGAGCAAGTGATGAGCCAGCAGAGCGTGAAGCGTGGAGAGCGGCTCTCCCAAGTGATCGAGGTGCTGCAGCGCGAGCCAAAGTCGGCGGCGGAGCTCGCCGAGATCTTCGGCACGTCGCCGCAGAACATGAGCCAGGCATTGAAACGCCTCGCGCATCGCGGAATTGCCGAGAAGATCGGCGACGGGCGATGGCGGCTCACGAAGACCGGCAAGAAGACGACGAAGCGCTCGCAGGAAGACGAGGATCCGACGAACGGCGTTTCGCTGTCAGACGACGAAGATCCCGTCGTGATCGAGCTCCGGTCGCGGCTCGGCGTCATCAGCGAAAAGAAGGGCGAGCTCGCGGCGGAAGAAGAACGCGTGAAGCGTGCGCTCGAAGCGCTCGAGGGCTAGCGCGATGAAGGTCGCTTGCGGCACGCACGGCGAGCGCGCCTGGTCAGGCGAGATCGTTTGCGACCGATGCGGAAGGCTCTTCAAGAGCGCAAAGCTCGCGCCGAAGCGGTGCGCGTGCGGCGTGCAGCTACTCCCGGCGAAAGAGACGGTCGCCGCGTTCGCGGAGCTCTACGAAGGGAAGACGCCCGCCGACGAGCCGCTCCAGGCGGAGTTCTCCGCGCGGATCTGCTGTTCTGACTGTTTCAAGCTCCACTACCCGCGTGTCAGAATGGCGTAGCGCGTGTTGATCGTTGGAGGCGGCCATGAGCTCGATTTCGATCGTTGGAGGGTCCCGAACGAGCACAGTCGATCGGATGGAGGAGCGGACGGCAGTCGATTGATGGAGGGACCATGTCGAAGCGTCACTGTCGGTCGTGGAGGGTGGCAGAACAGGGTGGCAGAACACGTCGTGCTGTTGATCGTCTGTTGGAGGATTTTCGCTCATCGCCGCGTAAGCATTGAGTGTCGGTCGTGGAGGCCGTGGAGGAATTGCGAGCACGCCGTGCTGTTGATCGTTTGGAGTAAGAGTGCGCCAGTCGTTCGGATGGAGGAGGATGCGTGTGATCGTTTTTGTTGTCGGTCGGATGGAGGTTTGCTGTCCATGTGTTGATCGCCTGGAGTGAGAGCCTTGCACAGACCTGTTGATCGTTGGAGTGAGAGCGTTCCCGTCGTTTCGTTGTCGATCGTTGGAGGATGCGCGCGGTAGGTGCTGTTGATCGTTGGAGGGATGCAGCGGATTCAATTCGGAACACTCGTGGATGTCGCATGCATTTCGGCGAGCGTGATACGATATGAGCAAACCGGAGGCTCTGACTCATGTCACCTATCGTTCCCGTCGTCGGTCTCGGTGCTGCAATCCTGTTCTTTCTCTTCGGAAAGAAGCCCACGCCGTCGCCGGCCGGCAATCCGAACCTGAGCGGCACGCCGGGCGATGCGTGCCAGGGGCTCGACCAAGGGCTCGATCCGCAGACGTGCATGCTCGTGCAGCAACAGAGCACGAACGGCACCGACTGCGCGCAGCTCGCGGCGCTGGCGCTGCAACTTCAAAGCTTTCCGATCGCGAGCGCGAAGATCCGACAGCGGATCGCTGCCGTGTGTCCCGCGGGGGGCGCGACATGGAAAGAGGTGCCCGGCGACGGGAGCGCACAGCTCACGGCGAACGGCATCTACGCCGTGACGTTCCCGATCCCGATCCGATTGAACGCGCCAGTGAATGCACTGACGCCGGTCTTCGGATCATTGCCGCAACCGGCACCCATCGGCTCGGTCGGCACGCCGACCTTCGGCGGCATTTTGAACGCGCCGCCGGTCAATCCACCGACGCCGCCGCCGCCCCCCACGACGCTCATTCCAGTCGAGGTCACGAACCTGCTCCACACCTACGGGTTCGAAATCTTGGTGTACCTGGGCGCGAACCCGTGGCCTCCGACCATGACGATCAACGACACGCCGATGGACGGCCGATGGCGCGCCATCGTGAAGTCGGTCGGGGGAGCGATGCCCATCCCGAGTGCGCGCATCCGCGTGTGGGCCGCGCCGTCGGGTTGATTCAGCGGGCCGCCATTCTCTCCCAAGTCCATATGGGCGTGGATTCGGTCGGCGCGTCGAAACACTTCATCGCTACGCCGAAGACTTCATCGACACGAAATACCAGCAGTTCGCCGATCGTGCCCATGCTGAGCTCGCCCTTCGGGAGTTGCGACACGACGAGCGAGACGACGTACGCGTCGAAGGCGAACGCACCGATCTTTCGCATAACGACTGCCCTCGAACTGCAGTCGGTGCACGCGATGCGTCCATCTCCGCAATCGCAGACGCATTCGTGCGATTCATCGCAGTGACTGCACTCACGTGTGATCTTCCCGGTGCCCAGACATTCCTGGCACCGTTTCGATCGCTTGTTCTTGCACGTGGCACACAGCACTTCGAGAAATTTCTCGAACCGTTTGCGATCCACCACGTCGGTCTTCGCCTCTCGAATGCGCTGGACGAGTCCTCCCATCTCCTTCGGTGTGGACGCATGAATGTCTTTCGCTTCTGCGACGCCTGGAGAGAGGACGGCTCCGTACCCGTTGGTTCGGCAGACCCACGAGTTCTCGTCGACATGCAACGCGTAGATTCTGTCGAGTTCTGAGATCACTTTTTGTCCTCCTCGTATGTGATTCGAACTGCGCCCTCGCGGCGTCCATCATCACGAACCACTTTTACATTCCCGCGTGGGCCGCGCCGTCTGCCTGACGTCACGAACGCGTCATGCGCAAAAGCGTCGCTGCGCAATTCTCGCAGTCGACCGCATCATCTGGATGATCGCGCCACGCGCAGATGCCTTGGAACCAAAGCCGTGGCGTTCTGCATAGCGCGCCGTGCGGCTCCGTGAAATGCGGCCCGTTGTATGGGTAACACACGTGACTAAATTGATCTTTGTCTTCGTCGTCATCGTCGAAGCCGAGATCGAAGCCCTTCGCGCGCGCGAAAACTCGTTGTTCGTTCGATAGAAGATTTCGTCGGCCCATAGCCTTCTCCGCGAACCGTCAGGTCTCTTCTTCTTCGTAGACGAAGCGGAGCCAGCCTTCTCGATCGGGTGCCTGCTCGGCGTACGGATCGAACTGCATCCAATCCGATTCTGCATTGGGTCGCGCTTCGACGAAGCAATGCCAAGCGGCCGCAGCGCGCGGCCGCGTGAAGATCAGCCGTGTTTGCCATCCCACGAGCTTGAGCGCCGCGCCGACCGTCAAGGCCACGTCGTCGGCTTCACCCGACGTATGCAGCGTCATCCTGTGCGCTCCGTCGTTCATCGCTTTGAAGAGCGCCTTCGCCCACGCGTCGCCAGTCATTAGTGGCGCTACCACTTCGTTGAGTCGCCGTTTGAGCGCTACGACCTGCGCATGCGTCGCTCTCTTGCGTTTGTCGGTCATCCGCGCAGCACTTTCAATTCTGTTCGCCAGAAGCACTCGGTTTTTCGTTTGCCGAAGCGGACGCAGTAACGTGGGTCCATGACCTCGCCGGTTTTCGCGTCCGTCACGATCTGCTCGACGATGCCTTCACGTCCAATGAGACCGCTCACGTCATACACGTCCTGATCGATCGCGCGCACGACGCGCACGACGCTTCCTCGGGCGATCACGACGCACCGTTGCCGCGCGGCTTTCGTTTCTTTTTGGCGCCCGCCAGTGGGACGACGTTGCCCGCTGCGCGCTTTTTTTGATTCTCCTCGCCACGTACGCGGAGATTCATCGCGAACGTCACGTCGAGGTGCCGTTTGAAGCCACAGCCGGGCGCGGTGCACTTGAAGACCCAGGCGCGACGATCGATCGCGCGCTCGTCGACGAGGCCGCAATCGGGGCACGTGCGCGACATGTCCTGCGGCGCAACGACGACGGTCTCGATGCCGAGCTCATCCAGGCACGAGACCAGGCGCGTGAGCAACTGGTGATACGGCCACTCTTGGATGCGCTGCCACACCGGCACGCCGCCCTCGAGCTTTTCCGGCGGCGAATGCCTGATGCCGACGAAGTCCTCGACGTAGCAGCACGTGACGCCTTCCTGATCGAGCCAGCGCGCGAGCTGCCGGGCGATCACCTGGCACTTCGTCTCGCGCCAGCGCGTCGCCTTGTCCTCGAGCGGTTTGATCGGGCGCAGCGTGCGCTGTCGTCCATGCCCCCAGCGCGACGACGCCTTGCTCGCGTACTGGTAGCTCTTGCGACGGCGCTGCACCTGCTTGAGGAACGCTTCGATGTCCTCGCCGTCGTAGACCCAGTGCGATCCTTTCGCCGTTGCAGCCACGAGGAACGCGCGGATACCGCGGTTGATCGCGGCCGTGATGCCGCCCGTCTTCTTCTCGACGAATCGGGTGTACGCGATGCGGATAAACCATCGACGCGGCCGGAGCCTGTCCTGTTCGACGCGTGCGTCGCCGATCTTCCATTCGCCGGTCGCGATCTTCGCGAGATCGGCTTGCTGCCTGGGATCGCGCGGCGTGATCGGGATCTCGATGCGCGCGTCGCGGCCGGCTCTCAACGAGAGGCTCAGGCGGAACACGCCTTTGTCTTGGCGCAGTCTGAGCTCCTGCGCGCGAAGCACGATCGGCATCGTCGATCGATAGTGCGGCGGCGACCGCGTCTCGCGCACGAGCGCGTCCCATCGATCGTCGCCCCACTTCACCATCGCCATACGCGAGACGGCGCTCGCAATCCCGGTATTGAGCTCGGGCGCGAGCTCACGAGCGATCGCGTACGTGTTGATCTTCGTGAAGGGCCAATTCTTGGCGCTGAAGTTGTTCGCCTTGCGAAGAGCGTCGAGCGTCTCTCCGTCCGCGCGCCAAAGGATCCGCGTGACGGCGTTCGCCGCACGGGAACACTCGCGCTGCGCCTTGATGAGCGCTTTGTCGAGCTCGTCGGCCCACACGCGATCGGGATCGTCGAGGCGACGTCGGAGATCGAGCGTGAGCCGCGCCGTCGCGCGCGTGATCTTGGTCGTCTTCGTGGGTGACAGAGGGGGCTCGTTCCCAGGAGGAGACCCTTCTTCGGCTGTCGATCGTGGCGCTTCTCGCGCCTTATTGGCGAGCGTTTCGGGGCTCTCTTCCTCCGACGAAGCGGCGTGTCCCGAAACTGATTCGCCTTCAGGTTGTGGAGTCAACCCGTTGTTGACCGAAGAAAGGTCTCCTTCTGAGACCGAACCTACCTGCATGTCCTCCGCACCCATCTCCATTACCTCCTATCGTCCACACGTGCAACCTTTAGAAGTTCAACATCTGCCTCCAACGATCCGACAGTCCCTTGGATCCGCCCCCTCCATACGATCGACAGTCCCTTACGATCACCCTCGCCTCCACAACGACAACGAGTGATGGTTCCTACTCCTCCATCACAATCGACGCATCGACGGCCGTTTTACCATCCGGTGCTCATCATCGCTTTATCAAGTGTGGTTTCCTTCGATCGATTGCTCGACAGTACCTTTCGCACGCGTCCGTCATCGGGCCGCTGAACATGATCGCCATTTCGTGCTGATGCTCGCGCATGCCGTTGTAGCGTTCCATCGTCGCCCGCGCGACCGCAGCCTCATGCACCATCGCTTCCATCAACTCGTCGATGGTAGCCCCACACGACGCACACCCGAGCGGTTGGGTCCCAGGAGGCATCGCGACGAAGCAGACAGGGCAACTCGATGACGGCGCCGTCATCTACTTACCCTTCGGCACGAGGACGACGTCGTGCTGTTTGCCCCCAGCCTGGGGCGCGAGGCGATTGAGCAAGTCGACGAAGGTCTTCACCGCTTCCTCGACTGGGAATTGGATCTTCGTGACGAGCTGCGCGGAAAAGCCGATGCAGGCCCACAGCGTGTACTTCGTGCGCTCGATCTTCGATGCGCCGACCTCGTCACACGCCTTGCCGAAGTCGACCAGGAATTGCTCGAGGAGCATCTGCGCCGTGCGTTCGAGGTTCTGGATCTGTTCGTCGGTCACGACGAGACCTCCGTGCCGCACGCATGATCGATCTTGCCGTTCGTCGCGCGCGCCTTCTCTTCCTCGGAGAGACTCAGGGGAAAGCTGAGCGTGTCCTCGCCGAGCACCCAATCGAGCACGCGGGCGATCACGCGCGCGTGCGTGTCGGCGTTGAGCGCGAGGATCTTCTCACCACTATTGATGCGTCCGATGACGTCGCGGATCTCTTTGATCGTCCGCATCGTCGCCTGGCTCGTCTTGCCCTTGTCGCGATCGGCCTCGCTGCGGAGCTTCTTCGCGATGCCGCTCTTTTTTTTCTGCGGCGCGGCGAGCGCCTTCTCGATCGCCGGCTTCTGCTTCGCGGGCGAGAGCTCCATGATCGTCTTCGCCGCCGCCATCGGCAAGCCCTTGTCGACCGCGTGCTTCACGACGGCCGGCGCGTCGGCGACCTTGACGAGCGATTTCAGGTAGGAGACTGGGCGACGGAAATCGCGCGAGGCTTCCTCGAGCGTGTAGCCGAGCCCGAGATAGCGCTGGAGCTTCGAGAGCAGCACCATGGGCGTATCGTCGACGCGCTGGTAGTTCGTGACGATCTTGATCGCCGCGAGCTTCGTGTCGTCCTCCGTCGCTGGCTGCGACGGGATCCGGACCATCGGCTGACCGAGCTTCTTGCGCCGCTTGTTCGCCTCGATGGTCGCCTTCACGCGTTGATTGCCGTCGATGATCAGGATCTTCGCGTCGCCGTCGGCGGTCACGCGCTTCACCTTGATCGGCATCTGGACGCCCCATTCCATGATGGACTCGACCATCGTCTCGTCGACGGGGATCTCCTCGATCCGCTCGTCGAAGAGCATCGCCTGCCTGTCCTTCACGAAGGTGAGTTGTTCCGGCTCCAGCCAGTAGAGATCCGTCGTCTTCTTCGCGCCCCAAATCACCTTGCTGCTAGTTCCCATGGTCTCCTCCATCTCCGTCGTCCGTGGTAGGACGTGCAAGCCAGTGGGCGAGCACGATGGCGAGGACGACGCCGCCAATTTCCAAGAATGCTCTGGTCACGGGTCCGTTTTGCCGTTGAGGATCTTGAGCGCATCCTCGAGATGCGAGACGCGCTCGTTGAGCGCACGGAGCGCGTCGACGGACGCGTGGAGCGCGTTGATCACACACTCGATCGATGCTTCATGATCGTCACCAATCACGCGAAGCCCACGCGCGCGGCGCGTCGCTTCCTCAAGTCGGAAGCCGGCGATTCGCGTCTCTTCCACAACGTCTTTTTCGAAATCTGGCTTCGTCATAGTTGTCTCCATTGCGCGCCTCCAAGCGATCGACCACCTGCACTCGTTACCTCCAACGAATCGACTGCCTACCTCTTTGTGGTCAGAAAGAACCGGCGAAAGGGTGGGCTCGTGTACTTCTCGACGATCTTCTCAGGCACGCCTTTCTTGCCGGCGAGCGCGATGGCGATCTGTTTCCACTGTGGGTTGCCTGCATCGCGCAAGCCCCAGGTCACTTTCCAGTCCTCGCCGAGAAAGCCGAGGTCTGCTCCGATGAGCTCTTTCAACCGCTGTTCGGCCACAGCGAGATCGACGGAATGCTTGTCGATCGCTGCTTTGTGCGCGAGGTAGTCGCGCGCGAGCGCATTGGCTTCGGGACCGGGATCCTTCAAGACGCCGCTTCTGTTCGCAGGGAACGCCTTCGCCAACACCTTGTTCATCGCGACCGTGCCGTCGGCGTTCGGACGGCGACGGTGGGTGCATTGCTCGATGAACTTCGAGGCCTCTTGGTAATAGAGCTTGGCGATCGTGGGCTGGAACGTCACGGGCCAGTCGCGGAGCTCGCCGTCGAGCAGCGAGACCACGATGCAGCGCTCGATCTCGTGGGCGGCCATGGCGACCGTCGCTTCGAGCTCTGCATAACGAGCGAGGCCGCTGTCTTCGTTCTTCCAGGCGTCTTCTGCATCACGCTCGACGACGTGCCCCATGATGAGCGTGTCGCCTTTCGCTTTGGTTCCGACGTACATGGGACCCGTGCCTATCGCGCCCGCTCGATGGTGCGAGAGCGCGCGAAGGGGGAGATCGTATTTCTCGGCGGCGTACTCCGCGAACGCGCGGGCCATGCGGCGCTCTACTTCGCGCTGCGCGCGCTCGGCGAGTGGCTCGCCGTCTGGCATGCGCGCGAGATAGACCGCGCCGATCGTGTGCGCCTTGTCTCCCTTGCCGACCACGTTCTCCCATGGGCGAAGGCCCATGACGATCCCAAGCTCGTAGGGTATGAGCCATTGGCGACCGACGTCGGTGTAGATGCCGTTGCTCATTTCGTTTCCTCGGCCTTTTTGCTTTCTTGTGCGGCCAATTCTTTCTCCATATCCCTCATGATTTCGTTTTCGATCGCGACGGCCTCCTCGGCAATCACCTGCGCATTTTTTAGATCGTCGGTCAGACCTCCGAATCCACTGCGCACCACACACCCAGTAATTGCGGCCGCAAGATACGCTCTATGCGCTTCTCGCTCGTCCTTCCGTCGCTTGGCCGCCGCATCTTGAACGGCGCCTTGATATGTCGTCTGCAATTCCCCGACGAGATCGAGCAGACGATGCATGTCGCTATCGCCTGGATGCGTGCGGCGGCGGATGCGATCGCACAGATCCTCGATTTCCGCATCCGGATTGGCTGTCACAGCGGCCATCTCAAAACACCTTCGTTTCGAGATCGATCGGCGCGTTCTCGCTCGGCGTGTTCCCCTTTTCTTCAGCGCCCTCGCTCGGCGGGTAGTGGCCTTTGACTTCTTCGGCGATGCGTCTCGTGATGTAATTGTGGAGAGAGGTTGCGACGGGACCCGCTACTTCTTCGTATGGTCGTCGTTCGACGACCTGCAACTGTGGCTCTGCGTCATCCTTTGGCTGATCGCTTGCCTCTTCTTGATCTGACGCCTCCGCTGCCGCCGGCAGTCCGAAGATCCATTGGACGAAGCCTGTCGCGTAGTGCCGCTCGCAGTCTTCGAGCGCAGTCGCCAGGTATTCGCATGCGATTTCGCAACCGCTCTGCCGTGCCTTCGATTGCGCCTGCTCGATCGCCCCAATGGCCGACCGACCCATCAGCAACCGTCGCAGCACCGGCTCGGTCTTGCGCGTCATGAAGATGCGGTCATTGATTTTGTCCATGAACGCGATGATGGCTTTCGATTCTTTGGCGTTCGCGCTGTGGCCCGCCTTGACCGCGTATTCACAGTGCTTCATCGCTTCCAAGAAGCCCTGGACGTCCTCTTTTGTGATCCAGTTGTCCATCACCCTTGCTCCATGGCTGTGTCGTAGTGGACGAGCGCTCGCTGTAGCCGGTCAGCCGCGATGCCGGACTTCTTCATCTCTCGGATGATCGAGACGATGTCGCGCGCCGCACGCAGTTCGCGGACGATCGCGCCTACGTTGTTGCGCAGCGCCGTGATGAGCGCGCCGTTCGCTTTCGCGAAACGATCGAGGCCCGGCACGCTGATCTGTACGATGCACTGACCTTGGCCCGCTTGGGCCGGCTCTTCTGGACTGTCTGGGTATTCTTCGAGCGCTTCGACAACTTCGCACGAGTGCGGATCGCCGCAGTCGACGCCATTCGGACACGGACAGTCGATCTCGAACGTGCTTGCGGTCCACGGCGCACAGAACGCGGCGGCGCTGAGCTCTTCGAGCCTATCGAGATCGACGGGCGGCCCTGGCTTTGCCTCGATGATGGCCGCGTTCCCGTTCCTGACCAAGACGTCCAGCAAATCGCGGAGCGCCGCGTCTCGGCGGAATACGGACATCGGCTCAAGGAACGCCTTCAACTGTTCGAACGTGAACGCGTAGCGGAAGTCGGGACGCGCCGATCGGTTCACGACTGAGACTCCAGGATGCGCGCTGCCTCGCGCGCCAGCTCCGAGAGCACCCTGCGATGGCGCTTCGGGATCTTCGCGATCACCTTCAAGCGTGGTCGCTTGAGGAGCTCGACCGGGTCCATCCCGAACGCGATCGCGAAGCACACGAGGCGCTCCTCCATAGTCGCTGCGCCTGGCATGCTCACAGCACGCAGTCCATTTTTCTTTTTTGCCGCCATCGCTGCGCCTCCCATGCGCTACCAGGCACGTATAACCGCCTGTAGAACGCAGGTCAAGCGCGTTGTATTCGATTCTTTATCGATGGCGCTTTTTCAGCACGATGCGCGTCACGCCGACGACGTCGCGCGTGGACGTGAAGATGTATCCGCCCGACGTCTGCTCGACCATGAGCTTCTTCGACTTCAGGGCGGTGACGGCGACGCAGAGACCCCACGCGCGCGTCGAGCGCAGATAGACCCAGCGGCCGACGTACCACGCGGGTCGACCGTGGTGCAGGAGCGCTTCTCCCGGATGGAGCGGATCGGCCTCTCTCCGTGTTCCGGCGGCGCGCCACTTCTCGACGAGGATCTGTTGCGCTCCCGAGCTCGCGACCGACGACAGCGCGCCGGGCATCAAGGCCGCGACATGGGCCATCACGCTACCGGCCGCCGCGTGGCTTGCGAGGAGAGGCGCTGCGATCAGGGGTAGGGGCATGACTATTTTTCCGAAGGGACGCGACGTAGAATGAGCATGCGGCCGCTCGCGCGACCCATCCAACGACGCCCGTCGATGATCGCGCGGTACGCGACCATGCGCGTACCGCGCGTGTGGCGCGGCGTCACGTAGTCGGAGACGATGGACAGGCGCGTGATTCGCTCACGGAGATCGGTCGTCACGAGGTAGAGCGTGCGCGTCTTCGGATCGCGCAGCACGAGACCTCGTATCGACTGACCCCGCGGCGAGGCGGGCGCTCTCCATCGTTTCTCCATCAATGGCTCCCTCGAAGAACCTCCACACGATCGACTCGGCAATAACTCCACCATCCTCCACGATCGACGCTGCGCTTGTACCTCCACACGATCAACAACCATGCAGGTCGTCGTACCTCCACAGGATCAACATCGACCATCTCGACCCTCCACACGATCGACTCGCAGTCTCCACACGGTCTCGATCCTCCAAACGATCGAACTACGTCCGAAGCTTCTTCCCTTTGCGATAGACGCCGATGAGATCGTACTCCGGCTGTGCGCTGCCGCGGAAGACGCGCTGGTAGAGGCGTACGGAGCGACCGTGCGCCGTGGCGCTCATGGCGCGCGCCATCGCGTGGCCCGTCGTCGGCGTCGGGGCGTCTGCTTGGAAGCCGCGATCGTCGAAGATGAGGTAGAGGCCCGACGGGAAGCGCTCGGCGTATCGACCGGAGCGCTTCTCGAGCTTCGCGATCGCGCGCCGATCGGCCTCGTTCATCTTTTGCCAGGTCGCACCACAAATGCGGCGCGGATCGATCGCCGTGCGGCTCTGCGAGACCGCGTTCACACAACGGTCGAACCAATCCTTCGTCGGGCGTCCGGGCATGCCCGTTAGTATACGTTCGTATACCTGAGTCAGCCGCCAATTTTCGCGAGGACGTAGGGGTACATCGCGCGCTGACACCGCTGGAGAGCCGCGAGCGCGCTTTCGTCTGTCACGGTGCGCGGGTCCGCCGCGAGCTCGGCGGCCCATGCGAGCGCGTGGGCCACGTTGGCGTCGATCAGCGCTTGGCGCGCCTTCGCTTGCCTTTCTCGCCAGAGCTTCTCGTTGCCGTACTTCGCGAGGGTGCAGGCCTTTAGCGCTGCACTGGCTTCGACCGCGCGGGCGCCTGCACTGGCCCGCGCGTTGATGATCTCGCCGTACGTCATGTCTTCTTCTCCAAGAGCTCGGGCGGTGGGTTCGTCAGTGCCTGCTCGATCATCTCGCAGGCGACGCGGCTGAGAAAGCGTGTACCCACCGTCTTCGCGTCCGACGGAGAGAGCGCGACGATGTGCGTCACGTTCGGGTGCTCTTCGTCCGGTACGGCGATGCGATCGGTCAGACCAAAGCTGTACGCGAGGCCGGTGGCGAGACGGGCCAAGAAGCGCATGCCGTCCGGTGCTTTCGCAAGCCGTGTTTCGATTTCTTTTTCCACGCGAAGCGCCGCTTCGCTTGGAAGGAAGTGATCGACGATGGCGTCTATGCGTGCGGATCTCTTCCTCTTCTTCCGAGCAGCCATGTCCGTGGCATAGCATGAAGACGCGTCACGGCATGTCACTGCACGCAGTCGCAGTGCAAAATCGCTGCATCAAACTGTTGACCTAGCCATTCAGGATCTGCTTGGATGCGACTTCAGCCGTTGTAGCGAACGGCACATACGACGTGATTCAGTCCTCGTGATGAGGCGGCCTCTGGCGCCGGGAGCGAGAGGATTTCCTCCCGTAGTTCTCTCGGCTCCGTACGCTACGGGCCGCAGGTCGTCTCTTCACGAGGACTGAGTTGGCGTCGCTTCGGAAAAAGGGAGCGGGAGAGATGGAAGACTGCGTAGGCGCATCGGTTTTTTGCCATAGCGCCCGTCGAAGGCCGTGAGCATGCGCGTCGTCCCTCGCGAGAAGAGCCTGCCCGAGATCCGTATCGAAGTCGGGCAGGTCGATCGCATGACGGACGAAGCTATCGAGAAGGCGCTCACGAAGGACACGGCCCTCTTTCAGCGCGAAGGCGAGCTCGTCCATGTGGTCGAGCACGTCTCGAAACCGAACCCGAAGCCCAAGGAGATCATGCGTTCACATGGAACGCCGGTGATCAAGGCTGTGAAGTCTGCGACGGTGCTGGAACGTCTGTGCAAGCATGCACGGTGGCTCAGGGCCGCCAAGTCGGGCGACCACTGGAATATCGCGAACCCTCCGAAGGACGTCGTCTCCGCCGTATGCGCGCGTGGACAGTGGCCGGGCGTGAGGCCGATCGTCGGCGTGACGACGTCGCCCATGGCGAGGCGCGACGGGACGATCTTGCAGAAAGCTGGGTACGATCCGGAGAGCGGGATGGTCTACCGGCCGAACGCGCAATACCCCGGCGTGCCCGACGCGCCCACGTACGCCGACGCCATGCGGGCGCGCGACTCGGTGCTCGAGATCGTGCGCACGAAGAAAGACGGTTTTGCGTTTGCCGGCGAGCAACACCGGAGCGCGTGGCTCGCGGCATTCATGTCGATCTTGATGCGTGGTGCGATCGACGGGGCGATGCCGATGTTCGCGGTGGACGCGACCACGCAGGGCACCGGCAAGACGAAGCTCATCAAGGCGACCGCGCTCGCCGCGCTCGGGATCGATATCGCGGCGTTCCCGATGCCTCGGGACGAGGACGAGTTTCGGAAGCGCGTCACGTCGATCCTCTACGCGGGCGATCGCTGCGTCATGATCGACAACGTACGGAGGCCGCTGGGGGGCGAGACGATCGAGGCGCTCTGCACGTCGACGACGTGGGGCGATCGCGCGCTCGGCTCTTTGCAGCTCGTCAAGGTGCCGAACTTGGCGCTCTGGTTCGCGACGGGGAACAACATCCAGGCCGCGGGCGACATGGGGCGCAGGCTCGTGCGCATCCGGCTCGAGACCGAGCACGAGAACCCAGACCAGCGGACCGATTTCTATCACAAGGACCTTCTTTCCTGGGTGGCCAGGGAAAGGCACATGCTCGTGACGCAGGCGCTCACCATCGTGCGCGCGTGGTTCGTTTCCCTCTGTCCGGGCCGCGACAACGCGAAGCTCTGGGGCGGGTTCGAGGAATGGAGCTCCGTCGTGCCGCCCATGATCCGCTGGATCGGGATGACCGATCCGCTGCTCGCGCGCGTATCGCACGAGGACTACCTCGACATCGACAAGATGCACCTCATTCAGCTCCACGTCGCGTGGACGAAGCTCGACTCCAAAGGGGAGGGCATGCTCGTCCGCGAGTTCCTCGAGAAGCTCTTTCCGGAGCACAAGGGACCGCCCGATGGGCTCGACGATGCGCGGGAGGCGGTCGAGGAGATCACGAGGACCTCGGGCAACGGGCGCGAGAGCTCGATCCGGCTCTCGAAGTTCATCGTGCACCGGCTGGGGAACACGGTGCGTGGTCGGAAGTTCGAGCGCGCGGAGATCGATGGGACGAAGACGAACCGGTGGGTCGTGCGCAATGCGGCGAATGCGCCGGTCGAGATGCCGCGCGTCGTGCCTCCGCCGCTGCCGGCACCGGAGGCGCCGCGCGTGGACGAGACGGGGCAGCGTTCCATAGACGATTGGGATGGGTGGCCGAAGGATTGAAGTCGTGTTGATCGTTTGGAGGTGCGGGTGTGCGGGTACTCGCGGAGGTTCGCAGGCTTTGTCGATTGTTGGAGGGCGCTTGCGCTGGAACCGGCGGAGGTAAAGGCGTTCTGTCGATTGTGGAGGAAGGGTTGGACTGTTGGTCGTTGGAGGCATTTGATCGTGGAGGAAGGCGGACGCTTGATTGTTCGATCGTTGGAGGCTCGCGCCACAGTGTCGATTGAAGGTGGAGGAAACGGGAGATTCGCTGAAGGCAACACGGAAGTGTCGATTGATGGAGGTTGGCAACCCGCGTCCCATTTGATGTCGATTGGATGGAGGATGGAGATGAGGCAGTTCTTGCTCGCGCGCCTATCGCTTCGGGTCCCACAGACCGATGCCGTGCCGTTCCTGATCCCGTCGTGGCTCGGGGTCGTGTCGAGCAATGATCCGTTTCCAGAGAAGCTCGTGATGCGGGCGTTTTGGGAAAGCTTGGATCGCCGTCGTAGAGGGTGTTGATCGCTGGAGGAATCGCGAGGAACGCAAGAGGTAACGCGCAAGGTCGATTGATGGAGGTTGGCTGCCGCATTGTTGAGTGTCGATTGTGGAGGGGATGGCTGGACGCGATTGTCGATTGTGGAGGAACGCTGAAGGCACGCTGAACAGGGTCGATCGTTTGGAGGACTTCGGGCTAATCGACGGGCGCGGTGCCGAGGGGAGAACGCGGAGATGAAAGGTCGGTCTGGAAAGAGCTCTCAATGGTGAGAGGTACAGTCAGGCTGATCTCCGTGTCCTCTCTTCGGCACTGCGTACGTCGACGTGGAGGTGGATGATGGTGTGTTCGGTGGTGAAGAATCCAGTGCACGAGGCGCGGACGGACAACTACTTTGTCGTGCGCGGCCCAGAGGAGACGCGCTTCTTTCCGTTTGCGTCTGGCATGCTCGTCTCGATCGAGCGGGCGTGGCGGTCGGCACGTGCGTTTGCCGCAACGTGCGGGCCGGACACGCTTGACTTTCGACGTGCACCATTGGCGGTCTATCGCAGACTGGAGCTCTTCGGGCCATGGAAGGACACTCCAGTCGTCGGCATGGGCGAGTGTTCGGACGAGGAGGTAAGCGATGAGCGTCAATGAGTGGGGTTGCGAAGGTAGACGCCGGCTCGGGTTCGCGCGCGGAGCGCTGACCGGCATCGTGGACGACTGCACGCATGCCGAGAGCGATGCGGCCGTGGCTCTCGAAGCGTCCGCATTGCCAGGGATGTGTCCCGAGCTCTCCGAAGCCAAAGACCACGCTGCGTGGGCCACGCGCCACCTTGGCAAGGTGTCTGACGCGGATGAAAACCGATGAGCCAGTCCGTTCTTCCGGGTCTCTCGACCAAGAAATGGATCGCGTCGAGCGCCGTCGTATCGAGCTGTGGCAACTACCGCTACGAGCTCACACGCACGCTGGCGACCGGTGCCGGCACGGTGCTCTTCATCATGCTCAATCCGTCGAAGGCCGACGGGAAGGACGACGACGCGACCCTTCGCAGGTGCATTGGCTATGCGACGAAGTGGGGGTACCGGGCGCTCGTCGTCTGTAATCTCTTCGCGTATCGGGCCACCGATCCGCGTGATCTTCGCAAAGCGCTGGCACTCGGTGTCGACGTCGTTGGCCCGGAGAACGATGCCTTCTTGAAGAAGCACGTCTCTGGCGACGCGACGGCGATCGTGTGCGCGTGGGGTCCCGGTGGCGAGATCGAGGGACGCGACAACGTGGTCCGCAAGATGGTGTGTGACCTTGGAAAGCAGTCGTACGTGCTCCAATTCGGTGTCGGCGGTCATCCGCTTCACCCATTGCGTCTTTCGAAGGAGCTACTTCCGATTCGTTGGAATCATGGTTGATGGTTGGTCGATCGTTGGAGGCGTGGGGTCGTTTCGTTGGAGACGGATCTCGTGAGTGTCGGTCGTTGGAGGCTCAGCTAGGAGGCCAGTATGAGTGCGGAGATCAGAAAAGTAGAGGGTGAGGAGGCGTACACGGACGGCGAGCGCGTGGTGCGTGTACGCCAGCGTTGGGCGTTTCAGGACGGCGAGCGGCGGTTCGTGTTCGAGATCACGAGCATCAAGGTGAAGTGGGCCAAGATCTGCGTCTTCGGCAAATACATCAACACGAGTCGCTTCATCGGCGGACACTGGACGGTGCCGAAGCTCCTCTCTGGCTACCGCGGCGCGGTGCTCGTCGAGAACGTCGAGCCCTCTGTGGCGTTCGTGCTTCCGAAGGAAGAGCGCGTCGAGAAAGAGAAGCCGCGCAAAGTGCGCCTTCGACTCCCGAAGGGCCTTACGCAAGGCGAGGCGCGGCGATCGGTGCTGCTCATGAAGCGCCGTTTCGGCGAAGACGTGATGGCGATCTCCGACGAGCTCGCGTTCGCGCCCGACGTCGTGCGCGCACTGCTCGAGGGAGCGTGATGAACCAACGCTGTCCGCAGTGTTGGCAGATGCGCGCTACCCATGAATTTCTTGGGAAGCGTGGCCGTCCCGTGAAACGGTGCGCGGCCTGTCAGGATCGGTACTCCGGGTGGGGATCGAAGAGCACCGAGGAACGGCGTGCCTCCATGCGCGCCCATATCCCCGACGCGCCGAGCACGCGCGCGCAACTCTTTCGGCGTTCGGGCAACAAAAAGCTCGGTGGGATCCCGGCGAGCATCACGGCACGCGGTTCGTGTCCGACGACGTGCTCGCTCTACGAGCGCGGATGCTACGCGGAGTACCACGTGCTCGCGGTGCACTGGCGTCGCGTCGGAGCGAAGGGCGACGACTGGGCCGACTTCTGCGAGGACGTGCGTCAGCTTCCCGAGGACGCGCTCTGGCGGCACAACATGGCGGGCGATCTGCCTGGCGACAGCGAAACCATCGACGTCCAGGCGCTCGAAGAACTCGTGCGCGCCAACGACGGCAAGCGTGGCTTCACGTTCACGCATAAACCGACGCTGTCGGGGGCATCCGTCGGTGTCCTCGTGCAAAACGCGGCGGCAATCGCGCGCGCGAACCGCGAAGGGTTCACCGTGAACCTCTCCGCCAATTCACTCGAAGAGGCCGACGAGCTCGCAGACGTGAACGAACGCGGGGCCTGGATAGGCCCCATCGTCGTCGTGCTGCCGTCCGACGCGCCTGCGCGCGGCAACCGTACGCCCGCCGGGCGACGCATCGCCGTCTGTCCGGCGGAGACGCACGAGCTCACGTGTGCCGAGTGTCGCCTCTGCGCGCATCCGACGCGCCAATCGATCGTCGGCTTCCGGGCGCACGGTCAGGCACACGCGCTCATCTCGGATCTGGTTCGCGGAAGGCGGCCGGCTGCATGACGTGGTGGATGGGTCCAATGATCACGCCGCTAAGGCGCGCGTGCCGGTGGACCCGATCTTCGCAACATGCGCAGACGGCGCCCGTGGGTGGGCTCGTGGTCTTGACGAAGGGGCTGCCGCGCCTCTTTCCGTAGCCACACGTCACCCCATGAATGAAGGCGTGTGCGACCTGACGGCCGGCGGTGCGGCGCATCCACTCGACGTCCGGGAGCGCGACGAGGACGCTCATGCGCAGGGACAGTCCCAGGCATTCATCGGTGTCATGGCACACGCGTCGGCACCCGTCGGTGCCGGCACGCACACGCACACGCCGACGCCCGCATGCGTGAAGCTCACCTGCGCGCTCGCGCCGTGGCATTCGATGTGAAACCGGTACGTCCGACCGTCGGAGAGCGTCTCGTAGACGAGATCGCCCATCTGACGTTTGCCCTGGCAGAAGTCGAGTCGGATCTGCGTCGCGCGGTCGATGATCTCTTGATGCATCGCCGTGGGGCTCGACTGTAAAGCGTTCTCCCAATGCAGGCAGTCCGATGACGGAGACGACGGCGGCGGCGTGCTGGGATTTGTCGTGCCTCGCTTTTGGAGCAGCAAGAGGAGCACGGCGCCACCGATGAAGACTAGCGGGAACATCGGTTACTGACCGTATCACGTACTCGTGGAGGGTGCCTTCGTGAGGACGTAGCGCTCGACGACCTCGATGAGTGCTTCATCGTCGAGCCGGCGAAGGGCCTCGAACGGTTCGAGGTGCGCGTCGGCGAGTGCTTCCGCGAGCAGCTCGCCCAAGCGCATCGTCGGCACCTTGTTCCACGAATCGAGGAGCCTTGAGACTGGTGCCGTTCGTTTCGTGTCGATCGTCGTCGACGACCATCGAGCTGGCTTCATCGACGACTGCCTAGCGCAAATAGGATCCCGATGCTTGCGGCGGCGGCGATCGGGCCGAGTGAAGACTTGGGGCGCGACGGCGCTTGGGGGATAGGCATCGACAGAAGACGCGCGAGAGCGAGTTGGTAGGGCGCTTCGCGTGTGCGCTTGGCGATCCATGCACGGAGATCGCCGAGCGTGATGTAGCCCTTGCGATCCTGGTCGATGTTTGCCTGGCCGTCGTAACAGGGATCGCCCGCGCGCGCGAAGACGGTGTCGTCCGACGTCGCGCTCGTGAGTCGTGCCGGGCAGATGTTCGCGGCCGCGTAGACGCCGACGTCGGGGAACGGTTGGCCGCCGTAGAACTGCACCATGCGGTCGTGGACGTCGGAGAAGATCGCCGGAAGCTGCGCTTCTGCGGGCCAGGTCACGTACGCGCTGGGATCGATCCCCTTCTGCTGGAGGATCGTGCCCATCATGGCGTTGAGGCCGTAGTGCCCACCTTTGGCGTTCGTGGGATCGAGATTCGACTCGGCGTACCACTCGGCGAGGAGCACGTCGGGGCTCATCCCGAGCTCGGCCGCGCCTTGGATGAGCGTCTGAAAGAACGCGTCGGAGAGCATCTCGTAAGGCTACTTTCGATTGGCGAGCGCGAGAAGGAGCGCCAGGCCTGCGCCTGCGACCACGAGCCCTTTGCCCATGCCGCCCTTCGCCGTGGGCATGGAGGACGTGAGCGCTCTCATGGCTTCCGGGAGAAGCACCGTCGGAAGGACCGTCGCGCCCTGCGCGTGGTGGTCGCCGTCGGGGTAGCCGTGCACCGTCAGGTTGCCGTCGCTCAGCGTCGTCGGCGTCGACATGAGGAGGGCGCCGGTTGGACGAGGGGATGCGGCCGCACCCAGCGGGAGATCCATGCCGGTGATGTTCTGGAGGTTACGCCACACGCTGGGGCGGGAGGGCTCTTGGCCCGTGTAGCTCGAGTAGCTGATTTCCATGACGGCTTTGCCCGCGCGCGCGAGCGTCGCGTAGTCCGTCCAGTCTTTCAGATCGGTGCCGTAGGTCGCGTCCGCGAGGAGCACGGCGTCGGGGCGGGCGCCCAGCGAAAGGATCCGCTTCACGGCGAAGCCGCCTGCGGAGAAGCCCGCGACGAGCACCGGCGCAAAGGCCGACGCGCCGGTCTGGCTCGCGACGTCGGCGATCGCCTTGTCCAGCGAGGGCACCGTGCCGTAGTAGTTTTGATCCGGACCGGTGTCGGCCGCGATGGCGGCGCTCGGTCCCATGGCGTCGATGAGATCTTGCTCGCTGCCCTTCGCGAGCAGGTACACGAGAAGGAGCGGCCGGATGTCGCCGCTCCCTGCTTGGATGATCGAGATCGTCACGGCACGCCCAGAAATTCGAAGTGCATCTGATCGCGCAGATCGGGATCGTGGCCGAGCCAGTAAAAACCGTATTTCTCGAAGACGTGCACCCAGCACTCGGGCATCGCCATCCGATCGTACTCGGAGCTCGACGGCTGCTTGCAGCGTGGGTTGTCGTTCCACGGCGGGACGCACCCACAGCAGGGGTTGTCGCTCGGATCGATGTCGATGGCGATCCCGTAGAGATGGTTCGAGACCTCGCTGCCGCCATGGAAGGTGTTCTTCACGCGGAGACCGGAGAGGTGCTTGGGCTGGTAGCTCGAGCCGCACGTCGCGCGGAGCTCCGCCTCGACGCACTGAAGCCACGGGACGATCTTCGCGTGCAGCGTGACGGGGAGGCCGAAGAACGTCGTGGCGACGGCGTAATGCGACGGAGGGTAAGGGTTCAGTGACGCATCGCCGAAACCCTGGACGTACCCATACTGAGCGGTCCTGTAATCGATCGCGGCTTTCGCTGCGTTCGCATCGTGGATGTAGTTCGACCGAATGAGGAATGCTTGCGGATCCTGTGGGCTGCAGCCGCTCGAGGACGGTGCGACGGTCGGCTTCGACCGCGCGGCCGCGAGGATCAAGAGACCGAGGAGACCGACGAAGAGAAGGGGCATGGGTTCACCGACGGCGGGCGAGGCCGAGAAAGAGGAGGACGGCGGCGACCGCGGGTACGGGCGACGACGACGAGCGCGAGGCAGGCGGCGTGGCCGGGACGAGATCGGAGAGCGACGCGCGCGGCGCCGCCATGAGCGCTGGGTGCGGATCGACCGGCGCGCCGCCCCCTGGTCGCAACTCGAAGTGGAGTTGCGGATCGCCTTGCAGGCACACTGTGCCGGATTGGTCCCAGGTGTTGCACGCGTTGCCGGTCTGCCCCAGATATCCAATCACTTCGCCGGCTTGGACGTCGCGGTCGGGACCTTCGTACGCTTGCAGGTGCACGTAGCGCGCGAGCAGACCGTCGGGCGTCGTGAGATCGAGATCGAGCCCGCCGAGCTGCGACGTATGGCGCGAGGTGCGGCCCGCGCGGACCGCGAGAAGAGGCGTCCCTTCCGGCCCGAAGATATCGTTGCCGGCATGCGTATGCGGTGGCGGCCCACGACGAGGCGCGCCGAAGTCGTCCGAGACGCGGAGAGAGCCCGTCGTGGGCGTCACGACGGGGAAGAAGTCGAGCACGATGTCCTGAGCCATACCGTAGGCCCGAGCATGCCGCCGATCACGGAAGTCACGCAAGCTCTCGAAAGACATGCGTGTCTCTGGCGGCTGTCGTATCCTTTCGAACATGACGCTCAGATCCAGGCGCCCTGCGACACGTCGATTCGGCAGCATCAAACCGGAGATCGACGAGGATGCAGCGACAGAGCTTTTGCTCTACATGGACAACGATCGGTACATGTACGGGCGAAAGCTTTCGTTCATCCGCGCGGTGCAGCAGAAGATCAAACAGAAGAAGTACGATCCGCAGAAGGCGCCCGCGCTCTGGTCGTACTACGTGACCGAGGGCGCCAAGCGGTACGAGAAGGAGTTCTCGACGCTTGGCTCCATGCGCGACATGTTCCCGAAGAAGCTTCGCGACGTCCTCGCCATGCGTATCGCACGCGACGAGTACGAGGCGATCAGGCGCGGCGAGTATCAGGACTACACGGCGCCGGATGCGCTGTCGAAACAGCTTCGTCTCTTGCACGGCCGCTGAAATTTACTGCGAACCGCGAATGAATCCTCCGCTGTCTGCGCGTGACCGATGTTGGGATCGTTTGATTTTGGCCTATGCGGTCGTGGCGCTACCGTTCCGTCTCTTCGCTGACTACGCGCACTTCGTCGTCGATGTGCTTCGCGAGGGCGACTTCCCGAAAGAGCGGCGTCCGCCGGAGGACAACTACTTCTTCCGACGCTGACATCTGCGTTCGTCAACTGGGTTTGACGAACGTGGTGCGCATGCTAAAAACCGAGGCATGACAGCGCGCGAGGTCGTCCAGAAGCTTCTCGCGCGAGGCGCCACAAGCGTTCGTCAGGTTGGGTCTCACCAACGTTTCGTGTCTGCGTGCGGTCGCTGCGCGACTACGGTTCCGATACATACCGGAGACATCGCGCGCGGCACACTACGATCCATCGAGCGTGCGATGGAGCCTTGTTACGGAAGGAGATGGTTGCAGTCATGAGAACATTTCACGCGGTTTTCGAACCCGACGATGGCGGCTGGCACGTGCGCATCCAAGAGGTGAAAGGCTGTATCTCGTGGGGCCGCGCGCTTCCGATCGCGCGCCGAAATATTCGTGAGGCGCTCGCGACGTGTGTCGATATCCTCGGCCCGCGCGCGGCAGAGATCGCGCGCACGGCAATGATCAAGGAAAGGGTCCTCCTTCCTTCGTACGCGCAGGCGGCGCTCGAACGAAAGCGGAAGGCCGAGCACGTCGAAGCGCGTGCGGCGCACGAGAAGACGACGAACCTCCACTATGCCGTCAAGACTCTGCGGAAGGCCGGTCTCAGCCTTCGCGATACGGCCGAGTTGATGGGGCTCTCGCACGAATCGGTACGCAAGCTCAGTGGCTGAACGGCTTGACACCTGTCCCTGCTACTCGCGCACTACGACAACGCGTGCACGCAACGATCCGAGCCAGTCTGGCAGCAACTAACTAACGACTTCGTCGAGACGTCGTTGGGCGCATGTTCGCGAACATCGACGGCGAGAAGCACCGCTGGTGGTGCCAACGATCGTGGCTCTCCGTGATGTAGCGCTGGAACTCTTCCCATTCGCCGCGCGTCTTCGCGATCTTGTCGACGAGCTTCCTTGGCCGCGCCCAGTCGTTCGTGCGCGCGGCTTGCAGGATCGCCGCCGTGACCTGGGCGCGGCGCTCCGTGTGGAACGGCCAGTGCATTTAGATGAGCCCTTGGCGTAGCTCCATCGCGCGCGTATAGAGCGCTTCGTAGATGCCAGGCACGTTCGTGAATTGGTTCGCCATGGCCATGACCAGCTTGGGACACGTCTCGGTCGTGAGCGCGCGCGCGAGCTTCACCTGATCGGGCGCCGTGAGGCGCGGTCCGTAGCTCGCGAGGATTGCGTGCGCCCGGTTCGCCGCCGGCAGATAACCCGTATGCGCCGTGGTCGCCGGACACGGCGGTCCACCGCTGGGCAAGGCATCGGCGGATGGCGCGGCCGCCGCGCCCTTCTTCGCGCCGAGCGCGCAGGCGCCTCCGATGACCACGACGATGAGGAGCGGATGCATTACCGCCTCCTTCGAAGCGCCGATGTCCCGCGCGCGCGGCGCTTGAGATCCTTGTACTCACCGGGCGTCACCTGAAACTCTGCGGTGACGCGCGTGCGATAGCCGGCCTCGGCGAGCGTTGCGGTCTCGCCACGGTAGTCCTCCTCGAGCACGTCCTTGATGCCGTGATCGTCGAGCACCACGATGATGCGCCTGGGGTTGCCGTTGATGTCGTGGGTCGTCTTCAGTCGGATGGCGGTCATGGTTCCCTCGATGGTGCCACAGCTTTCGTGGCCGTGTTTCGTTATCCGACGCTGAACGATGCGCCGTGGTTCTTGCCAGCGCACGAGCACTCGCAGTCGTGACCTGTCGCCGCAAGACAGCGCGCGGTGCACTTCTTGTTCGGGTTGTAGCGGCCGCGGATCTCGTTCGCATGGATCGCGCGGCCGCACTTACGACAGTCGAGCGCGAAGTCGTTGAGGACGTAGCTGGTCGGGCCGGTATAGACGTCGCCGCGCCGCTTCGGATCGTCCTTGGCGTAGTGGAAGCTGTAGCCGTACGACGTGCCGCGTGTTGCCGTCTTGCAAGCGCGGCACTTGCCGATCCAGAACCTTTGCTTTTCTTGGTTCATGCTGCCGAAGCGCTTCTCTTTGGCGTGCGTGCAGCCACACAGGTTCCCGTAACGACGTGCCTGCCAGCCAGGCGGGTAGACATGCTTCGCCATCTCGCGTGGGAGCTTCGTCTGAATATCGAGGTATCCATCCACGATATTCTTCGCGCGCGTTGCAGCCTGCTGCATCGAGCGCAGGTCTGAATTGAGCGCCTGCCACGTGACGCCGTCTGGATACATGATCGCGATCACGTAGCCGCGCGACGTGTGCTCGATCTGGATGTTGCTCGCACGGTAGGTGATGCGCTGGATCATCGGGCTCTCCTCGACGCGTACCAGTGAAGGACGCGCACGAACTGCGGGTTGAAGAGCGCCGAGGAGCTTCGGCGTCGTCGGATCAAATCGATCGCGCGCTCGGCCGATCGACCGCCTGCGATGAGCGCGATGCCGGTCACGAGGCCCGACCGATTGAGCCCCATGTGACACGTGACCAGCACCGGCGTCTCGCGCCGAAGGAGCGCGACACGTTCGCCGGCAGCGACGGCGAGCTTCACGTCCTCGTGCGATGGCGCCTTCGTCGAGTCGTCCTCGAGCGGCACACGAAGGAGCCGTGCGCCGTATCCGAGATCGGGCTGCGCGGCTTGGAGCTCTTTCGCGCAGAGCACGATCACGGAGAAGAGTTGGCCCATGCGGCGATCGACGGGCGGCTGTGCGCCCATCCAGAGATTCGTCGCGATCTCCGAGCAGTCCGTCTTCGGCGGGACGAGGATTTGCGGCGCGGCATTCATCGTTTGGACCGATAGTTTCCAGATCGATATCGATTCCAGATTTCGACTGTGGCCTCACGGAATCGTTCCGATTTCGGATCGAACCACGATGCCCGGTATTCTTGACCTGCTGGCGTCTGACCCTTGGGCCACAGATTGATCCCGGACCGGTCGCAGCCGAAGCGACGGGCGAGCGCATATGCGACTGCATTCGCAGGCATCTGCCCCTTCTTCACCATGACGGTGAAATGCTCGCCGCTCAGAAACGCATCGATGCGATAGCTGCCGGTTGCCATATTCATCTTCCTCAGAGGTAAAACTCGATGTGCGGAAGCTTGAGCGGGAACCGTGGATGGTCGTCGAACCACGATACGCCGTGGCCGAGTGACTGCATCGCGAGTCCGTACCCGAAGTCACGCGGCGTCGGCTCCCGGTAATGCTTGCCCGGTGTGCGGATGGCGCGATCGTAGAGCACCGGTAGGTTCGCGCCGTTCATGACCTCGATGCGCGACGCGAGCGCGCGTGCCGCTTCGCGCGCGCGATGCGGCGTCGACGGCGCAACGTCCATAAGGTCTTGCCCTGGATACGTGCGGCCGCGCTCCTCTTCGCGATCGGCCCACGCCGTCACGAAGAGCGTCCGCGCCATCATGTCGACGATCTCGGCGCGCGAGACCTTGCCGTAGCTGCCTTGCCTCGGTTGGGCCATGTGCTCCGCCATGCGCATGGCTCGATCACGAGACGTCTCTTCGCCGACGCGCTTCTGCACGCCCTGCGGACCTTGGCGGCGGTAAACGACCCAGCGATCGAGGTCCAAGCCCTTCACGTAGAAGTACGTCGCGCTCTGGCCACGCCCTACGACCGCGTAGAGGTCCGTGCCGTATCCAGTGGGGAACCATTTCATCGTCGCGACCTACTTTCGGAGCATCATGAGGAGTGCGAGCGCGCCGCCTGCGGCGACCACTGGCGCGGCGCTCGGTTTCGTTGTCGTCGGCGTACTGGGCGTCATCGTGGAGATCGTCGTGCCGTGAAACTGCGTGATCCCGGCCGGAGGGGGCGGCAAATGTTCGAGGAGCGGTCCCACATTGACGATGAAGCCATTCGACGTGCTGGCGGCCGCCGCTGCGGCGCTGCCGATGGAACTGATGCCTCCACCCGGCATGTACACGCCCGGCGGCACCGTGACGCTGGGGAGTATGCCGTTCTCGCCCCACGTATTCATGAGGGTCTGCACGAGGCTCATGGGAGGCGCGCCCCAGTGCTCGAACGATTTGTTTTCCGCGAGGAACATCGCGGGGCCGGCGTGGTGCTGGTTCCAGATCTTCACGAGCTCGGCGAACATGTCGACGGTGAGCGCGTAGTTGTTCCCGCAGTTGTCCGACTGCTCGAACGCCTTCGCGATGATCGGGGCCATGAACCTGTCGAAGTCGTTCGCTGGCGGTACCGGGAAAGGATTTTCCTTCTGCCAGCGCGGATCGGTCGCGTCGGCGGGAAAGCAAGATCCGATGATGGTCGCTGCAGCGGCCGCCGTCAGGCTGCCGCCGCGAGCCTTCGCCGCGTAGGCCGCCGCGGTCGCGTTCTGGAGCACCTGCGTCGGATCCTTCCATCCGCCGGCAGCCATGACGACCGCCGTGGCGACCTTGGACGGGTCCTTCCCGAAAAGCTTCTCCGCCTCTTCGCCCGCGGCGTACGCACGCATGATCGCGTCGCGATCCGTGCCGCGCGCACCATCGAAACAGCAGCCAGGGCCTGCCGTCGCCGCCCAGCCGAGCTTCTCGAAGATCCAATTCATGCCGGCGGCGATGCCGATCAGAGCGCCCATGCCGACGACGACCGCAGCGCCTGCGAGGGCGGCGGTGCCCGCACTCGCGCCCGACGCTACAGCGGCGAGCGTCATCGCCGTGCCCATCGCACCGACGAGTTGCTTTTCCGTGGGCTGCTTTCCGTTCGCGATGTCGATCACCATGTTGATCGTATCGACGTAACGCCCTTGGACCGCCGAGTCGCTGGACTCTGCGGAGAGCTCCGCTTGCGTGCTCGCTGGAAGCGAGGAGACGTCAGGCGTATCGGCGCCTACCGCGTACCTCGGACTGAAATGCTGGACGAAGTCCTCGTGCGTCCAGCGACGGTAATCCATGCTTCGCATGATACCTATGGGGCGTAACGCACCCAAGGGGGATGGAGCGTCAGATCAGCGTCAGCGCTTCTTTTTCTTCGCGCCTTTGCGCGGCACGCTGCGGAGATTGCGCCCTTCGACGAAGTAGATGCGGGACGTGTCCCGCTTGTCGATGACGTTTTTTTGCTCGAGTCTTCCTTTGGCCATGGAGGGGAGCGTCTCGCCAAACGACTTCGGTCGTCAAGTGGACACCGATGCGTTACAGCGTTACGGAAGGCCATGGGCGACGTCGTCGAGCTCCGGAGGCAAACGTGCCCGTGCGGGTGGGCGCTCCCCAAGGGGCTCGAGATCCGGGGCGCCATGCTGATGACCGGGACGTCGCTCGAGTACGTGTGCCCGGAGTGCGGACGCAGGATCGCGCACGATCTCGTGTCGAAGATCGAAGAGAAGCCGACCGTGAAGGACGTCGAGGCGAAAGAGCCCTTGAAGGAGAAGCGTGACGATGACGAACGAACTTCTTGACGACGCGGCGACGGCGCTGGCGTTCGGGCAGAGCGCCGACAGCGTGTACGCGAAGCTCGTCGCGTCCGGGGTCTCGTCCGCCCTCGCGACGAGGGCCGTGTCGCAACTCATCGAGAGCCCGTTCTTCGGGATCGCGCGCTCCGCCACGCGGGCGGCGCAGCGGTATGCGATGGCGGCTGCCATCCAGCGCGCGGTCGCGCGTCAGGCGCCGCAAGGCGTCTCGCGGAGAGTGCTCGGCGAAGCCGGCGGCGAGCTCACGTCGGCCGCGTTCAACGAGAGTTACTACGCGGCGAGCCGGCCCGTGGTGCTCGAGCGGTTCGCGGCCGACTGGCCGGCGATGCAGTGGACGCCCGAATCCATGGCCGCGCGCATCGGCGACGTGACGATCGAGGTCACGACGGGGCGCGAGCGCGATCCGGACTACGAGCAGCACGTCAAAGATCGCAGCATGGCCGTACCGTTCGCCGAGATCGTGAAGAGGCTCGTGGCGCAGGGGGAGATCCCCACGAACGATTGGTACGTCGTCGCGAACAACAGGGCGATGGAGAAGCCGGAGTTCTTGCCGCTCCTCCAAGACTTGAAGCCCGATCAAGTGCTCTTCGATCCTGCGAAGCTCGTCGGCGGCGTATCGCTCTGGCTCGGGCCTGCAGGCACGATCACGCCATGGCACCACGACAACACGAACATCATGCTCGTGCAGCTCCGCGGCAAGAAGCGCGTGCGCGTGGCGCCGCCGACCGAGACGGCGCTCCTCGATGCGGCCAAGGAGTACGTCTCGAACGTGCCCGCGAAGAACGATCCGACCTGGTACGCGACCGATCTCGCGCCCGGTGACGCGCTCTTTCTGCCCGTGGGCTGGTGGCACCACGTCGTGGCGTTCGAGCCGTCGATCAGTCTATCGCTCACCGGCTTCCGAAGAGACAACCGCTTCGATTGGTACAAACCGGGCGGGATCGTCTAGGCTGCGTTCGGCTGTCCTCCTACAGCCGCTTACGAAGCGCGTCGGTCCAACCCTCCCCGGATCGGCGCGCTTCGTTTTTTTTCAACATAGGGCCTTCGCTCGGGGATATCGCGGCTCCCGAGGGAAGGATGGCACGGCTCATCCCGCATGATGTTTGCCAAAGCCAAGGGCTTTGGGCCGTACGTCCTGAGCCCTTCGCGCTTCTCATCAGGTGGAGAACTACGAGCGCGACGACGTCGCCTGGCTAATAGCACACGGAATGCGTATTGCGACTACCGATCCTTCCACAGCCGAGGTTCTACTGGAACGCCAGGAAACCATTCGTCCAGCTTTCCCATGACGTACTTTAGATCGCCCCACGGCACTTGCGATCTAACCATGCCGTCAGCGTCATAGGCCTTTGCCGAATACTGCTTCCCGTGTCGGTAAAGGAAGATCCTCGTGACGGGAACCCGTTCACGTTTCATCGTTTCCACCTATTGAAACTGCCGTGCTGTCGTTTGCTGGCGAAGTAGGCCGGATCGAACGCACCAAGGTAGACGTTCTTCTTGTTCACGATGATGTACGCGGTACCTGCATTCGACCATTGGATGACGTAGACGCGGCGCCACTTGAGATCCCTCAGTTGGATCTCCCACGATGTGCCGAGCTTGTTGCCGTAGCCCGTGCGCGATCGATTGAGCGGCGGCTCCGTCTGACGCACGGCCACCACGTCGAGCTCGTTCAAATAGTCCATCGCTCCCATCATCGATCTCCTTGGAATGTGATCTTCGCGTTTCGACCCATGGCGACCAGCGCCTCGTAGAGGGCATCTTCGTACGTTCGATAGTACGAGTGCCCGAACGGGCCGCGTCGATCGAACCGAGAGATGCGCCAGCCGCGCGCGTCGAGGTGCACGATGTCGTAGCGGCCGCCTGGTTTTGCGGCGTCGATGCGTGCAGCGAGGTAGCCGCGCGCCGCCACCGAGTCCCTGATGAAGGACTTCCTCTCGTTTCGCACGCGCATCGCGGATCCGAAGAAGTCTTTGGGATCGTCGGGCGTCGTCGAGACGATGAGGCTTCCGAACCGACGCCGCGAGAGATCGCCGAAGAGCTTCTTCTGCTTCGACGGCGCGCTCGTGTCGAAGAGCGTGTACTGCGTGGCCTTGGGCGTGAAGGTCGTCTGCCTCGAGCCCGGTGACGGCGAGCGGAGGCGGAACTCTTCGGGCGGCGGCGCGGGGGTGCGCGTCTCTCGACGCGCTTCCGGCGGGATTTCGTCGGGCCGGTACATCGGCCTCGTACGCGTCGCCGCAGGTGTCTTCTTCGCAGCCATCACGCTCTGAAACGAGAGACGGCCTTGATGTCGCTGAGCTTCTCGTGCGACATGACGTTCGTCCGGTACCACTTCTTTTCGGCTTCGTCGGGGCTCTTCGCCCAAGTCGAGCCGCGTATCTGTCCGCGGATGACGATGGTGTAGTTCGTGAGGCCTTCGCGGTCGTAGTAGCTTCCGTGCGCGCGACGGCGACGCACATTGATGCGCGGGTCGAACCCGTTGCGCCCGATGAGGCCACGACGGACCGAGTCGCTGTCCATGCCCGGCGTGTAGAACACGATGTCGATGAGCTTCCCGTTCAGGAAGACTTCGTAGGCGTCCATCGGCTTGTAGTTGCCGTAGAAAAGCTGCACGCCGAAGCGCTTGGCCGCGCGCTTGATGCGCGAGACGGCGGCCTCGTATTCCATCTTCGTGACATGCCCCAGGTTGAGCATCATCTCGAGGCGCGAACGCGCGGCGTGGACGTGACCCGCGTCCGTGAGCGGGAGTTGGCGGCGCTGCGGCAGCGCGTACTCCGAGGCTGGGAGCTCGCGACGCGCGGCGGCCGAAAGTCGCACGTTGCCGGATCGCTTCGATCTGCTGTTCATGCTCATCCTCGATATCCAGCGAAGCGCCGCGCGACGGCGAGCACTTCTGGGCGCGTCATGGTGGACAGGTTGACGAAGAGTGGCTTTTTGCCTCCGACATCGATCCAGGTGCCCCGTTTGTCCGTGTACATCGGGCGCGATTGGTTGTGGCGTTCGATGTACTTGACGAGGTCCGCGATGTCCGACATGCGACCGCTCTTCTTGGAGCGGTAGCTGCCGTGTCTCACCGGCTTTCGGCTGATCGCCCATCCCGAGTCGAGAAAATCCGCGTTGTCGCCGACCGGGAAGTCGCGTGAGTCGGTGAACGAAAGCGCCGCGTGTGCCGCCTTGTCGTACGCCTTCGGGCTGTCGACCGCGCCGCGATCGGCGGGCGCCCGACGGATGTGCACGCGGCGCGTGCCTTCTCCTGGAATGGAGACCGTCGCGTCGTATTGACTCGTCCGATCGTTCCATTCGACGCGCACGGTCACGCTGCCCGAGTAGCGAGTTGCCATGCGCCGAGTGTTCCACGACTCGCGCCGGCACGTCTACGATTTCGCATGCATTACGCGTGCGTCAGCGCGAACCGGATTGGGCGACGACGTGCGCGTTCGTCGCTGGGTAGTGCGCGCCGTTATTGAGCTGTCCCGCGTTGTAAAGGTTCGACCAGGTGCTCGCGATCGCGGCACCGTATGTCGACGGTGTCCATGGGTAACCGTGCTGGTCGACTGCGCCGCCGCTCGTGAAGAAGCCGAAATCACCCGTCGTACCGGTGACGAGCGAGTGACCGTTCGTCGAGACGAGGACGGTGGCACCGACGCCGACGCCGAGACCCAGGCCGTTGCCGTTGCCCCACAGCCGCGCGTTTGTGCCGAGGCATTGGACGAAGCCTCCATACTCGCACTGGAGCGCCGCGATGTTCGTGCAGTCCTGAAACTGCACGCCCGAGAATGTGAACAGTGAATTGCCGATGTGCGCATTGGATATCGGGGATGCGGCGTTCGTCCCGACCACGATCCCGCCGCCGGTCACGTAGTGGTTGTCCTCCATCTGCACGCTCCCCTGCGTCTGGGGAAGCGTGTTCGTGCCGCCGGTGTCGAGGACGATGAGCGAGGTCGGATTCGCCCCCTTGTAGCCGAGCGTCAACAGGCAGTTGTCGCACTCGCTGATGAAGCGCTCCGAACTGTAGGCGAGTGGGCTCGTGAACACGCATTGGGAGGCGAAGACCCCGATGTTGCCATCGAAGAAAGGCTGTCCGCCGATGGAGAGGTTCAAGAACCCGAGGGCGAACGTGCCGTCGGTGTTCTCGTTGATGATGCCGGTCCCGGAGAAGGTAATGCCCGGCATCGACTGAACGGCGAAGGCCTCACCCGATGCGAAATCCGTCGTGTTGTTCGACGTGTCCGCCGCCTGTGTCGTGTCGCAAAGCGCCCCCTTCGGGTTCATGAGCCACGCACCGATGGTCGGAGTGGTACCCGTGGTGCTCAAGAAGTTGTTCTGGAAGGGACCGAAGCCGCCTGCGAGGTCCGTGGCCTCGACGGTGCTCCGCGTATTCGTCGCGGGGTCGATGTTCACGGTGCCTGCGGTGAGCGTTCCGGTCGCGAGCGCGGTGACGCCCGGCGTGCCGTCGACTTGGATGCTACCGCTGAAGAACGATCCGGAAATCGTGCGGCATTCGGGAGCGATCGGTTCGTCCGTGGGCAGGAGCGTAGAGAGAACCTGCACCGTCAAGGTGTTCGCGATCGTGGCGCCCTTCACCCATTGGTTGAACCGTGCCGCTGTCTGAAATGGCCCGTTCGGCGTGGCGTCGTTGCCGTTTATCGGATCGATGATCACGGTCGTGGCCCGTGTGATCAGAAGCGGGGTCGGCACCGAGGTCGCGATGGTCGGCGAAATGGAGCTCGCCATCCAGTATTCGTTAGGACCGTCGGCGACCAGCGTGAGCTCGAAGCCGCCGTTGGCCGTGCCGATCGCGAGCGACGTACCGCTGCCTGCGATCGGCCGGTCGCTCGAGGCCAGGATGGTGATCGGCTGCGTGTTCGCGTTGCCAAGGCCGTCCTGGATGCGTACCCGATCGCCAGGGCGATACGCAGGATTCAAGGTGAACGTCGCCGGCTGGCCGTTCGGCGCCTTCACGACGTAGAGGTCGACCAACGGATCGGTGCCGCCGCCCCGCACGAAGACCTGCGGGATGAACGTGTCGTCTTCGAGGCGATTCTGACTCATGCGCCGAGCATAGGTCTCTCGTCGAAATTCATGCGAGCCCGGTCCAATGTCTCTTGTCGATGCGTTATACGGATGGTAGAACGTTGCCATGAGCATCGAAGATCAAGAGCGTGAGGCGCGACGCAAGCCGGCACCGTTCAAGCTCGGCGACCGTGTGGACTTCGTATGGGAGGGCACGGCGCTCCGCGATCGGGAGATCATCGCCATCCAGCGCACGCGGAGCGGCGTATGGGAGGCGACCGTCGCCGGCCGGCGGCAATGGTTCCCGATGGAGAGCATGTCGGCGGCGGCGGCACCGGAGGCCGCTGCGCCAGTCGTCACGGGCGGCGATGATGACGCTGCGCTGCTTGCGCGGTTCACGGATTCGTTACGCGATCTCGTCGCTCTTCCGAGCGATCGGTTCGCTGCATTCAAAGCGCAACTCGACGGAAAGCCTGACACGATCAGTTGGCTCATGGTTCATTGCTTTGGCTGCATCGAACAGGCCCGGAAGTGAACACCGCGCAGGTCAAGCTCTTGGAGGCCTTCGAGGAGTACCGCGTCGAGTACGGGCGCGGGCCAGGAGACCTCGACGACTTCTGCGACTTTGCGATCGTGACGCTCGCTGCGCAGACCGATCGCTCCTACCTCGACGTGCAGGATCTCATCGGGTTCTTCGAGCGGCACGTGGTGAGACTGCGAACGGTCTTCCCGGTGAAGAAGCCTGCGCATGGTTTGAAACGACGGGTAAAGGGGAGGCGCGCGTAATGGGCAAAGTGAACACCGCGCAGGTCAAGCTCTTGGAGGCCTTCGAGGAGTACCGCGTCGAGTACGGGCGCGGGCCAGGAGACCTCGACGACTTCTGCGACTTTGCGATCGTGACGCTCGCTGCGCAGACCGATCGCTCCTACCTCGACGTGCAGGATCTCATCGGGTTCTTCGAGCGGCACGTGGTGAGACTGCGAACGGTCTTCCCGGTGAAGAAGCCTGCGCATGGTTTGAAACGACGGGTAAAGGGGAGGCGCGCGTAATGGGCAAGGTCGTCGGTAGCTTTCCCATCGTGCTCTCAGAGGACGAGCGCAACACGATCTATCTCGCGTGCGGCGTCCTCATGACGCAGAAGGGTATCAAGGCAGAAGCGAAGGAGGCCGCGATGCAGCTTTTGCGACGGCTGCACGACGAAGAGGAGAAGCGCTCGTGAACCCGGAGGAGCGCGCGAAGGCACGCAAGCTGTGCGAGGCGGCCACGCCGGGGCCTTGGGAGGACCACAGCGACACCATCGGCGAGCAGATCGACGCAGACAAGGACTTCGCCAGCAACGCGATCCTGATCGCGAAGCCCGACGAGTCCGACTGGCAACGACGCTTGATCGTTGGGACGTTCTGGCACAACGGGCCGCAGCTCGCCTGTCGCGCGGGCGACGCCGCCTTCATCGCCGCTGCCCGCACACTTGTTCCGAAGCTGCTCGACGCGTTGGACGAAGCGGAGGAGCGCATCGCGGTGTTGGAGCGACAACGGGATGAGAAGGCAACCGCCCAGTTCGATCAGGCGATGATAGTCAAGGACTTGTTGAAACCACGCGGAGGGCAGCATGGGAAGTAAGGATCAGTGTCCCAAGTGCGACGGAAGTGGCGTGCTGCCAGGAACGCTCAACGATGTGATGCAAGGCGACCTATGTCCTGCCTGTGCACCGAATGCGATAAAGCGCCGTGAGGACTGGCGAAATATCGCTAATGGGCGTGACGCCGCGCCGGACGCGAACCCGACTGACCCGCCGTGTCCGTTCTGTGCCGGAACGCCCGTGGTCGACAAGTGTCTGCGCGCTGGTCTCGAGGAAGATGACCCCGATGCGTATTCGTATGTGCTTCGCTGTCTGTCATGCGCAGCACAAGGCCCGTGGGGCAAGTCGGAGTCGAGTGCACGAGGGCAGTGGCGGCGACTGCGAACGGATCGCGAGCAAGCGGCCCGCGACGAACGAGAGCGGTGGGCGAAGGTGTTTGAGAATCGTGCCGCGACGATGCGCAAGCGGGCGGAGAACGCAGGATCGGACGCCAATCACTGGATGCGCGCGATTGCTGTCCGCCTTGAGGACGTCGCCGCCGCACTGCGGGCGAATGACGAGAAGGTGGGGGAGTGAGCGCGGCGTCGAGGCTCTCGCATCCTGAATGGTGGCTCGGCGCGCAGTTCGAGCCGCTTTGGCGTGAGGCGCTCGTCGAGCGCGAGCGCGCTAAGCTCGTCGACACGAACCGCGGAGCGCGTGCGCGTCTGGCGCTTCATAAGATCCTGAAGCGCGCCGGCTTCGACGTGGGACTTGTGGCGATTCACGCGTGGACGCGAAGGCAGCAGGGCGACGCGTACCTTTGAGCTCGTCTCCTCGTCGTCATCGTTGCGGAGATGGGCTCACGGGCCGATTGGGCACAGAGTTGAAGGGCGTAGGCAGCGGCGGAGCCTGCTGCGGGGGTGGTGGCACCAGCTTCGTATGTCGGCACAGGGACTCTCCTCTCCGCTTATAGCGGGCTGTACGTGCCACCGTAGAGCCGGCGCGCTTGCGAAGTCAACAACGACACGGGTGTGTCGCATGCGTAATGCTTCGCGATGGCAGAGGACCGTGTTACGCATGGCACATGGTGAATTTTCACTGGGCCGATCCGGCCACGATGCGCGCATGGCTTTCCCAAGAAGGCTTCGCGTTCGACCTCATTCGTGGTCTCGCGAGCCGAGGCGAGATCGTTGTGCCGCTGCCTGGATACACCGGCGAGTTCTACGACCTGTCTCCTCTCGCACAGGCGCTGTCGCTCGAGGCGGCGGATCTCGTCGCGCTTGTTCGTAAGTATTCGACGACGTCTGCTGGCCTGCCCGGTGACGCGATCAGTGCGCGACGGCTCGAGCAGCACGAACGCGCCGTGAAAGAGCGCGAGCGAGAGCGCGTCGTCCTCGCAGAGCTCGCGAAAGCCAAGGAGACGGACGAGAAGGAGGAGGCGCCGCAATGAGCGCCAACGGCTCGGCCGAGGCATCGGATCCGATCGAGGAAGGGCCGGCGGGACCGAGTACGGCGGCGCCTCAGCAGCAAGCGAAGACCGCCATTCTCGTGCGGCCGCTGCGCGAGCAGGATCGAACCAAGATCGCGAAGCTCTCCAAGGAGATCGCCATCCTCTCCATTCAGCGCGCGCAGCTCGACGTCAAAATCATGCAAGGGGCGCAGGCGATCATCGACCTCACGAACCGCGCGAAGATCGCCTCTGGGATCGAGGAGGCCGACATGGGCCTCTGGAATCTCGACATGGACCGCCTGGTGCTCGTGAAAAACCCATGAACCGCACGACGCATCGCTTTCAGTTTTCTGGCCGGCAGATCTCCGACGCGGCGACGCGAGAGGCCGAGCAGCGCGAAGAACGCGTGGCTTGGTGGACGACCGAATACGAGCGCGCGGTCGTCGAGGCGAAGGAAGCCGGCGTGACGGTCCGCGAGTACGACGTCACCGGGGGCAAGCGCGCAGCGATTGGCATCGACACACGCCTCACGGCGCGCGTCGACGAGGCGTACGCGAAACGTAGAGCCCATCAGGAGAAGGCCGATCAATACCGGATCGAAGCTGCGTCGTACGGGACGCAGCCCGACCGCACGTACGAGCTCGACAGCGACGACGTGATGCACTGGCGGCTCGCCGGTGGGGCGCGCGACGACTAGGCGCTGTAGCGGTTCGCGAAGAACGGCTTGGCGCCGTTGGCCTGCTCGATCTGGCCTGCCAGGGTGAGGTGCGTCCCATCTCCCTGGAAGAGCGCGATCCAGTTGAGTGTGTGGCCCACGACGCCCGTGACCTGCACATCGACGGAGACGCCGTCGCCGTTGGCGACCGCGCTTGCCGAGACGGTACCTTCTGTGGGGGCGCCGCCTGCGTTGAGCGGTGCCGTCGTCGTGTCCCAGTTGGTTGGTGCCGCCGTGCCGATGCGCTGCCAGCGGAAGTGTTGATCGAAGCCGAACGAGTCGCCCTTGACGCCGCCACCCGTCCCGGTGTTTCGCAGAGAGAAGCTCACCGTGATGTCGATGGTCTCGTCGGGGGCAATCGGGACATTGAGGATCGTCGTCGGTGTCGCGTTGGTCGTCTGTACGCGGGCAGCGTCCGTGTTGTATTGGCCCGACCCGTCGTTCGCGACCGCGTATTGGTGTCCTGCATTTGCTCGAGGAATCATCGTCTACCCACCTAGCAAGGGACCACTTCGACCCAAACACGCCAATCGATGTTCGTTCCTACTACGCCGGTCAGAACGACGTCGAACGTCGCCCCTCCACCGTCGGCGATCGTGACCGTCGCGGCGACGAGGGTCGATCCAGGGTTGCCTGCCGAGACGCTGGGCACGAGCACGGTGGGCGTCGTCACCGGGTTGAACGCCACTGCGTACGAGATCTGCCCAGCGGCGATATCGTTCAGCGTGCCTGCGCCGCCACCGGTATTCCTTGCGACCCATCGAATGAAGACGTGGCAGCCTTTCTGATCAAAGGTACTGGTGTCGCCGCCGTAGCTCACAACGGCGTTCGTCGGGGTCGCGTCCGTGGTGCTGAGCGTGGCAAGGAGTAAATCGTGAGAGAGTCCGGTCTGGGTGTTCGGTGTTCCGAGGCCCTTCGGGACGAGCGTAGTGGTTGGATCGCCGGCCACGAACGAGACCGTTTGCAGGGCCGAAGTCGCGCTGGCAGAAGCGGTGGGCCACGCAAGACGGACCACAGGCGAGCCGAGGTGCGTCTCGCAGAGCAGCGAAAGCGCCTGCACCGTGAAGTCTGCCGGTGTATTGAGGACGGCCGAACCAGTGAGCGCGTTGAGGTTCAGCGTCGTCGCGGCCGACACCGTCAGCGCGCCCGCCGACGTCGAGATCTGGCTTGCTGCGTTGCCGGTCAGCGAAAGCGCGCCCGTGAGTTGGGTCAGGCCGCCCGTAATCGTCGTCGTGATGCCGCTCTGGCCGATCGCGATCCCCGTCGCGCTGCTCGTCCCGATGTTGAGCGTCGCGGCTGACTGCGTGTCGATCGTGTTCGCGACAGGCGCCTGGAGAACGTTCGCGATCACCTGGAGGTAGCCGGTGCCGCTCGGCGCGGGGCCTGTCGCGCCCGTGGCGCCGGTGGCGCCCGTCGCGCCCGTCGCGCCGGTGGGTCCAGTGGCTCCGCCGCCGCCACCTCCAGCGAGGCTCGGCAGCACGCCCGCGGCGATCCAGGCGAAGCTCGCCCCGTCCGCGACGAGCGTGAAGTCGAAGCCGCCGTAGTTCGCGTTGATCGCGATCGAGGTACCGTGGCCTCTGATCGGACGGTCCGACGTCGTCGTCACCGTGATGTTCTGTGACGCGGCGTTGCCGAGGCCGTCCTGGATGCGAACGCGATCTCCTGGCCGGTAGTCCGGGTTCAGCGCGAACGATGCGGGCTGGCCGTTCGGCGCCTCCACGACGTAGAGATCGACGAGCGGGTTCGTGCCGCCGCCCTCGCGAAGCACTTGGTATTCGTACGTGTCGTCGATGAGGCGGTTGAGGCTCACGCCTGGAGCGTACGGGCGCGCCGCAAACTCTCGCTACCCTCTCGCGACGTAACGCTTCTCCATTACGTCCAAATGCTTCTCGCGCGTGATCGTGTCCTTTGCGATCAGCAGCGCGCCACATCGACAGACCGAAGCGCCTTTCATCGTCTGTCCCGACGGTCCACGTCCCACGATTGAAGGATCCCATCGAGACGAGCACTCGGGCGCGCCGCACTTCGGGCACCTGAGGGTCATCATCGCGTTACCAGACGTCTTCGGAGAAGAGGTCGCGTCTCTTGACGGCCGGATCTTTTAGCTGACCGTTGATCGCTGCGGAGACCATGGCTTGACCACGACGCAGGTAGTTGCCGTCGGCATCGAGAAAGCCCTGATCGTCGCCGAGCGTGTCGACCGTATCCACGCCGGTCTCGGCGACGATCTTGCGGATGACGTCGTGGTGCCGGTTCGGCGCAGGCAACGAATACACGGTGCCCTGAAATCGGATCGCGACATGGGTGAGCGGTGCGCGTGGCCTCATGGCGACATGATAATCGCGCCGTTCGTGACGTGAAAGTGTGCCTTGCAGCCCCCGTCTGAGGAGAGCAGCACCGACGAGCTCCCAGCCACGAGCGACAGATCGGCGAGGCTCGTGCCCACGAATTCCCATCGGCCTGGCCCTGGCGTCGCATGCGCCGGGACGCGGGGACGCCAGCAGATCACGCTGTGCACGCCGATGGGCGATCCGACATCGGAGAAGCATTTGGGACAAAGAAACGAGATGCCGTCGGCTTCCTCGAGCGTGTCGACGAACACGTGGTACTGGCGCGGCCCCGTGACGTCTTCGGTCGGATCTCCCGGCAGCCACGCCTTTGGGTCGCCAAGGACGCGCGTCCATGTCTGGACGCGCTCCTCGTAACGCACGAGTTGCGGCTCGAGATCGGTGAGCTTCATGATTTCTTGATTCTCAGCCGCGCTTGCTGTTAGCGTCAACGTCCCTCTTTCTCTCGCGCGCTCCCCGCGCGCTCGCAGGTGGCGTTGACGTCTCCGTCTTCGACCCTTCTCGTTTTACCCACCACAACCTACAGCACGCTGCGTCCTCGAAACCGAGTGATCGCCGGGCTCACTTCCGACTCCTCGATATCATTGAGGTTTTTGCCTGTTTTTGTGGCCAAAACCCCCTCGGACCCCATTTTACCTCCTGTTCACTTCCAGGTACCCAGAAGCATTACGGTTTCTGGTACGTAGAAGACGTTTTCTCCACCAAAGCCCGGAAGTCGGTTTTCTGACCTCCGGAGAGCTAAGTGACGAAGAAGACTCGGGAAAGGTACGTGCGTCCGGAGGTCCGGAAGTGATCCGGCATGCTGGTACTAATCTCGAATTGGGATAACTGTAACCATATCTCTTACCTTGTGCGTTATGTCTACTCGTGGATATTGTTATTGTTTGGCCTTTTTCGTCTGAATTATAGGGTAAGGAATTACCTCCTGCACTTCCTGATGGAAGGAGATAGTAAAGTGGTATCCAGTAGTTATGAGCCGGAGGTGAGAAAAGACACCTCCTGTCACTTCCGGAGCATAGGCCATGGGTCCTCGAGACGCTGCACCGTAAGTACGCGAGAACACAGGCTGTCTAAGCCGTCAGGAGGTGCCTGGGCTCACTTCCGGCCAAAGGGGTCGAAATCGGGTCTTTTGGAGGCCTCAAACCGCAACGATCTGGCGTAAAACAAGCCAGTCCGGAGGTGAGGCCGGATCGTGTAGGTGCGCGACGCGGGATATACGCTGTACTCGCCGTGTGGTCGCGAAAAGGCGTCGATCAGGGGGTCGGTTTGGGCTCGTTCCCGGTACAGGCCTCACAGGGCCACGTGGGGCGCTCTTCGGGTCGAGGGAGCCAAACGAAGTGGCCGCACGCGAGCTCGTGGCGGAACTGGTCGCTCTCGTGGACGATGGAGACGATGCGCTCGTCCTTGGGGGACGCAGGGGGCGCTGGGGCCGCTGGTTCGGCCGCTACGGGCTCGGACGTCGGAGACGGCAGCGAGGGCGCCTCGGCGTCGGGAAGGAGCCACAGAACCGTGTGCGCGCCGAGCTGCTTGCATTGCGAGCAGTACATCTTGGCGACGTCCTCGGGCGGGAAGATGTCTTGCGCCTTGTCCTCAAGCTCCGAGATCGTGCGCGCGCATCGAGGGCATATGAGATCTGTGCGGTGGATGACGTCTTCTGATAGATCCACCTTCGGCACGCCGTCGAGCCGCGGAAGGTTCTTGTTGCGGTAGTAGATGAGGGGCGACGGTTTGATCGTCCTGCCTTGCTTATCGAGAAGCTCGGTGTCCGGACAGATGTCGGCGAAGAGGACGCGTATCATCATCCGAACGGTGCCGGTCATGGTGACGCCGTGGATCTCCGCGAGGTGCTTCAACATGGCGAACTCGTCGGGACCGATCATGAATCGTATTTCATGGCTGCCAGGATACTTCCTGGGGGTCCGTGGCTTTCCCATGGAGGCGTTCTATCGGATAGACTAGCCCTGTCATGGCCGCTTCGAAAAAAACACAGAGGCCACAGGGACCCCTCGTCGACGCGCAGCGCGCGCTCGCGAAAAAGGAGGCCATGGCCCGGCAGGTACGAATCGAAGAGCTTCGTCTCGCTCGAGAGCGGGCGCGCGGCAAACGCGCAGAAGACGAGCGGGCGCTTCGGGAATTGACGATCGACGAACGACGACGAGATCGCGAGCTCAGGTCACGGCGAGATCGTCTCGAGCGCGAAAGGCGCGAAGAAGAAGAACGAAGGCATCAAGAAGAGGCCGAAGCGCTGAAGAAGCGTATCGAGGATCTCGAGAAAAAGATAGACGGAAGCACAGTGGCAAAAGGCCCTGCACCGGAATCAAACTCCATGGGAAACGGCCGCATGTCGCCGATGCCCTTCGGCGTGCCGCTCGACGACGCCACGCCCCCCGCTCCCGTCGTCGACGACGAAGCCGAGGAATCGTTTCTACCAGACGGAGAAGAGTTTGCGGAGCTCGCGCAGACCCTCTTTCGAGGGACATGAACTGGCGTGACGAAGCACTGGGTTTCGCGCTCGGCATGTGGCTCGGCGCCGCTGCGGTGTGCGCGTTCTTCCATTGCTAGCCCCGCACACCGAACTTGACCCAGCGACGCACGTGCCACTCGCAGCCCTCCATCATGGCGACGCCTTGCTTCAAGCCGATGTGCGTGCAGGCATTCGTGCAGGAGCGGACGACGACGACGTGCATCGCGAGCTTCTCGTTGTAGACGCCCGCGCGAAAGACGATCTTGCAGACGCGGCGCCCGTGGCGCCGGTCGGCTTTCGGCTTGCTCGATCGCATGTGTGTCGCAGCGTCGTTCATCGGAACCGAAGGCTCGGCTCGATGGTTGGCGTCTGTTCCGCGGTGCGAGCAGCTTCAGCGTCAGCCTGGCCTAGCTCGATGGCGCGGCGGATCGTGCTCTCCGAGACCGGTGTTACTTGGGAGAGTTGCTCTTTTGACAGAGTCAAAAGGAGTTCTTCCCGTTTGCTTCGCCTGGGTGTCGCAGCGTCGTTCATCGTTTCCTTCTTCGACCATGCCACTCTTCCCACGCGGCGGCCGCGAAACTGAGAAGCGCAAGACATAGAACGAACCCCAGTGCAGCGAACCGGATCGCGAGGCTCAAGAAGTCCATGGGCCGCGCGATTACTATACGAGACACCGGTCAGTCTCCGAAGAACGCACGGCCTTCCTCGCCGAAAGGAAGGCAGGGGCTTGCGCGAACGTTCTACCAGATGTAGAACGTTTGGACGTAGCGAGGAGGATGAAGATGCGCTGGGTAGCCTGGTTCGTGGCGTTGGTTCTCTTGTGCGGGTGCGGCGGCGAGGCGTTCTCGAGCGCCGAGCAGGCGAGCGACAGCGGCACCATGGCCGCGTTCGATGGAGCGCTTCCGCCCATGCCAGACGCTTCGTCAGCCGCGGACTCGGCGACCGCACACGACGCGAGCAGTAGGCCGGAGGCGGCGCCGGACGTCGAAGCCGAGGGTGGTCCGCCGGCAGACGCCGGACGCGTCGACGCGACCGATCAGCCGGACGAAGGGATCGATGCGGGCGTTTGCACAACGGACCTCTCGAACATAGGGGCCGGCGATTTCAGAATCAGCTTCGTCCTGACGACCTCGTCGACCGGCGAGACATTGGGCCTTGTGGGGCAGCGTACCGGTTGCGACATGAGCACCGCGTTCTGGGACATCTCGTTGAGTGCAGCCGGTGGGATCATGGCCGCGACAGACGACGGGATCACAGGCTCCTTCGTGTCGCTTGAGGCAGGCAACTCGGTCAACGACGGAAGCCCGCATCAAATTGTTGTAGGCCGGACGAGCGGCGCGCTCTGGTACTCGAGCGACGGCGTCGTGCACTCCGCGATGGTGCCGGACGCCAACGTGTTTGGGGCGCTTCCGCCGCTCATGCTGGGTAACAGTGCCTGCGCCGGAACGACGCCACTGGCAGGCCACGGGACGATGGAGAACCTGTGCATCACGGTGCTGTAGAGAGGACGACCGAAAGGATCTCGATCGATGGGAGAAAACAGCAGCATCCAGTGGACACACCACACGTTCAATGGATGGATCGGTTGCGAGCACGCCCCGAACGCAGACGGCTCGCCTGGCACGTCCCCTGAGTGCGCGCAGTGCTACGCCGAAGCGGGCTCGCGACGTTTCTCCGCACAACACAAGCTCCGGCTCTGGCCGGGGCACAACGTCGACGGTCCGGAGGGCCGCTATGTTACGAGCGACGGCTACTGGAAGAAGCCCCTTCTTTGGGATCGCCGCGCGCGCGAAGCGGGCGAGCGACACCGCGTCTTCTGCGCTAGCTACGCCGACGTCTTCGAGAACCGCCCGGAGCTAGAAGCGCCGCGAGCGCGACTCTTCAATCTAATTCGCTCGACGCCGTCGCTCGATTGGCTCCTTCTCACGAAGAGGCCAGAGAACACCGACCGCATGCTCCCGAACGCGCTCCCGTCGATGGGGCCGCGCGTCGCGTGGCCGAACGTCTGGCTCGGTACGACCGTCGGCGTGCGCGCGTCGCTCCCGCGCGTCGATCACATTCTCGCAGTGAAGCACCTCGTCGCGCGCGTGTTCGTGTCGGGCGAACCGATGCTCGAATGGGTGCCAGGAGTTGCGCGCGCGGGCATCGATTGGCTCATTGTCGGCGGGGAGAGCGACGGAACGCGTCGCACACGCGCGCGACCCTTCAATCTGAGGTGGGCACGCGACGCAATTCGCGACTGCCGCGCCGCCGGCATCGCGCCTTTCATAAAGCAGCTCGGCGCGAACGTGTTCGACGAAGGCGTTGGCCTGCTTGACGATGAGGATCCGGGCGCCGTCGACGTCGTGCGCGTCCGATTGAAGGACTCGCACGGCGGCGATTGGAACGAATGGCCGGCAGAACTGCGCGTAAGAGAGTTCCCAGTCACATGAAGCTCACGAAGAAGCAACAAATCGCCATCGGGATCGCGGCGATGCAGCACGCCGTGCGCGCGCGCGTGGAACTGGCGACGGACGCTCAATGGAGCAAAGCCGCGCGCTGAGGCGCACCAAAAAAAACGCGGGCAGTATGCAATACGGCCTCACGGCCGCACGCGTGGCGATGACATGCCGTGTCGCTTGACACGTAGCCA